>Ga0208940_1000332_pt1 | contig 62737 bp, 49 predicted proteins | sample AD_JPNNA6_MetaG_FD_184445 | JGI IMG/M metagenome (GOLD analysis project Ga0208940, IMG submission 184445) | Active sludge microbial communities of municipal wastewater-treating anaerobic digesters from Japan - AD_JPNNA6_MetaG (SPAdes) (version 2) | ecosystem: Engineered > Bioreactor > Anaerobic... | reverse complement strand
CACAGTCAAAGCAGACTGAATTATTTCTAGAAGCATGAGAAGCAATCAATGAAACAAGAAAAATATCCTCATCATTTGAAGAAAGCCCCATGACATTTTCCGCAAATTCGAAATCAAAATCATCAAATAATTCAAAAGCGGAATATTTTTCTCTGAAACTATTCACCGCAAAGCTCCTTCTCGATTTTTTTCACTGCATCAAACGATGGCCTATAAAAATATATTCCGTTTGAGCTTCCGGCTGAAACACCGCGAAGATATACATAGAAAAATCCGCCGAAATCTTCGTAGCTGAATTCCTTATTGCGTATTTTCAACAGTTTATACAGGGCATAGGTATAAATGTATAACTGAACTGCATATTTCGATGAGCGCATAGAATGAATAAGTTTTTCTTCTGAATAATCCGACGCATAATCGCCTAGATAATTCGACTTCCAGTCGAGTATAAAATACTTGCCTTCATGAAAAAACACCATATCGGCAAAGCCTTTCATGAAACCGGTTATTGAAATTTCTGAAATTGTATTCCGAACATGAAGCTCTGGTGCATCTTCACAGATTATTTCTTCAAATTTATTAGATACGAATTTATCAAAAGAAAAATGAAAATCAAGTTCACTAATCATATTTTCTGTTTTCACATCGGAAAGACTGAATTTCAAATCATCAGAACAGAAATAAGCACCTTTTACTTCTTCAATCAGCCTGACTACATCTTTCTTATAACTGTAATTTATTCCGTACATGCGCAGAAATGAATCGATTATGTTCACATCATTTTCTTCATTTTCAATCAGCTTCTCGAGCACTCCATGAAGACAATTCCCCGCTTCGCTTCCCTTCGGAAATTCATGCAGAAAAACTTTTTCACCCGATTGATTATATAGTACCTGATTTTCATCAGTCTTATGCTCATAAGGAATGTCTTTTCCTTCGGCAATCATAGAATAACTTGCCACTTTGAAATTTCTGAAACTAATATCAGGAAATTTCTTCGCTTTTAATTTACCGGAAGAATCCGGTTGATATCCGGAATGATTCTGCGAATCTGCAAGTGAAGAAATATCAGTGAAAGAAAAACCGTGTTTTTGAGCGAATTCGTTTAATACATCAGAAGTTTCTCTATCTTCAAATGTCGGATCATATGAAGAAAGAATATGATTTAACGCCGAAAACTTATTCTTTTCAGATTGTTTTGCAGTCTTTTTCTCAGCATGATAAAGATAGATTCTGAATTTTGCTCTTGTCATGGCCACATAGAAAAGACGCAAATTTTCTGAAATAATTTCATCTTTATAAGTAGAGTTGATAATATTTGTGCTATAATCCGAACCGTCGTTCATAACTAGGGTATTTTTTCCATTAATTCTGCAGACAAAACCCAACTCCTTTTTATCAGGTTTCCGCAAAAATTCAGAAGCTGCGAAAACAATCGGAAATTCGAGCCCTTTACTTTTGTGAACCGTCATAATCTGCACAGCATCATCATCTCTTTCAATTCGAAGCTCGTATTTCTCTGACGATTCATCCAGAGATGCAGAAACCTCGGATGCGAGTTCAGAAAGAGAATAATCTTTTTTTCGTTTTCTCTCATCAAGCAGTTCTGCTATGTGATCCATATTAGTGATTATTCTCTGAGCATCCGGAGATAATGAAATATTACTTACAGCGGTATAATCCTTAACGAGCATTCTATAAGCTTCAAGCAGTCCTTTAGTCAGAGCTGTTCTGCCGTATAATGCAAATCTTTCTGCGTGAATGCTCATATCATCATCCGACAATAACTCAATCATTGCCGGAGTAAAACCCATGAAACGCACGGAAAGAGCCGTCTTGATTTTTTTCATGCTCTCAGGATTTTCCATTGCAGTCAGAATCTGAAAAAACTCGGTAAACTCATAAGAATCAAAAACGGATTTGCCGGAGCGTATTGCCGAAGGTATTCCCTTTTTCGACAAAAAACTTCTCATCTCATCAGCTTCATTATTTTTATAGACGAGTATTGCAATATCAGAAGCTCGAATAGGCCTCGCAGAATTTTCTTCAGAAATGAGAGCCTTACCTTTTGATGACAAGTCCAGAAGAGATACTATTTCACGGGTAATATCTTCATAGACATTTAGTTCAGTCTGATTTGAATATGACTGAAACCGTATATTCATAACCTCATTCGAGTCATCAATGGTCATTTGACCGATCTTCTTACACGGCTCGGCAGGTACAAAATCAATATCTTTATTTCTAAACGGATCAGAACAGCTGAAAAAAGCGTTAACTGCCGAAAGAAGTTTTTCTTCAGAACGCCAGTTTATCTGCAGATTATACCGATTCGTTGATTTCTTTGATACTTCAATATATGAATAAATATCCGCTCCGCGGAATCTGTAAATTGACTGTTTCGGATCACCGATATAGATAAGATTATTAAAAAGATTACCGAAAATAACGCATTGAGATTCATCCGTATCTTGAAACTCATCTATAAGCGCGATTGAATACTTTCTGGATACATTTTTTTTTAATTCGGAATCAGCATTATCTTTAACGACTGAATAAACGGAATTTATTATATCATCATAAAATAGTATCTGTTTCTGAATTTTAATCTTTTGAACTGCTTTATGATAGTATTCAAGTGCTTTAAGAGCAAATGCAGACTTAAATCGTTTAATTATTATGTTTGTATAATTTTTAGCATTATAAAGTATCCTCATAGCATCAAGTGCATTAAGACAATCTTCGTCAACTGCCGGATATTCACTGAATTTTCTATTAAAAGTATCTTTATCAATCCATGCAAAATAAAGATTGAAATCATCAGATTTTTCCATCAGATAATACTTATTTTCAATAACTTGATTCGCAAGTTTGATCATAATAGGAAAATTTACATTACTTCTGGCATGCGCAAAACTCTTGAATGTCTTCTGATTATCTTCATTGTCATAAAAATAATCCCTGAAAATAATTGCCGATTCTCGGAAATCATCTAATTCACTAAATATATCATCAGCAGCAACATTGCTGTAAATTATATTTTTTTCTGACACACTTCTAACGAAACGTACAAGTTCTTTAAAGTAATCAGACCAGTTGAACATTTTTTGAATTTGTTTTTCGTAATTATTAATATTTGAACGAAAAAAATCCATGATAATTGAGGAAAGAATTTCCGATTTATCTTCTGATATCTCGGCATCAAATGAAGAATGTGACTCAAACGCGTTTTCCTTTGTTATTTTATTTATAAATTTATGAATTGTAAAAATAGGAGCATCATCGAGACTTCTCAAAGCAAGTTCAATTTTAATTTTCGATTCACTGATATTTGAATTATTGATCAGTGATGCAAATTCATCCGGAATCTTATGCGTTTCAGACTCAAGTGATGCCAATAATTCGCGAAGTTTATTAGAAATTCTTTCTCTAAGTTCGTCGGCAGCCGCAACTGTAAATGTCACGACTGCAATCTCGCTCGAATCATAATTCTTCTCGAGGAGAAGCCTTATATAAATATTTGTAATCGAATATGTTTTTCCTGTCCCAGCTCCTGCTTCAATCAGCGAAATACCGTCTAGTTCTATTTTATCAAAAGCAAATTGTTTCATTTTTTCTTCCCTGCTTTTTCACTTATTACAGCAACAGAACATAACGGAGAAACGAATTTATAAATTCTGGAAATATCGGAAGTAAAATGATATCCGGCTAAATCTGAATAATCTTCATATTTGTTCTCTTTATTCATAAAATCATCATCTGATTTTTTATTTATTTTCGCATAGTAATCATTTTCGAATTTATCATATTCCGGAGTCCATGCATTAATCGCGCTGTCAATATCCATATCAAAAGGATCAGAAAGATAATCTGTATACACTGCTGATAATTCATTCATTATCAGCAGAGCGGCATTTTTGTCGATATACGGAATTTCTTTTTTAGTGTCCTTATAAACAATAATGGTCTTAACATTATCATAAATTGCCGAAAGCATAACATGATATACTTTCGCTTTTGTTTCATAAAAGTGGGATTTTACTGAAAATATAAAAAATACCGAATATAAATGTTCACCATCCGAATACATCCTGAAATTTCCGTTTATGCAGATCTTCTCATTTTCAAACGAAACATCATGCTGCTCTGTTTTCATGGCACTTAAAACATTTCTGCTGTATTCAAAAATATTATCAAAATCTTCGATAAATATTTCAAAAGCGCTTTCAGCATAATTTCCGACAGGCAGCATCATCGAATTCATGAAAATCCGTTTAATTTCGTCATATCCGCAGCCGTTTCGCAAATACGATTCAATGATTCTGGCATTCTGTTTTTTCATTCCGCTTGTAAGCAAAAGCGGCTCCGAATCATAGTCAAAATCATTCAGTGTTCTGAATTTTATTCCGCATTTCTTTTCAAAATAATATTTTCTCGGATCACAGAAAAAATGAGCGAACATTTCGGGAGTTATCGATAAAAGCTCTTCGTTTAATTGCGGCATTGCACAATTTTTGCTTTCATGTGATTCGCGAGAAACAATCCGGCCTGAAAAATACGAGAAAAATCTTTTATCCTTTCCGTCATAATATTTCTCAGAAAACCCTTTTAAAGCATGTTCTCTAATCAATATTTCTTTATAATCATCGCCGAAATAATAATCACGTAAGTAGTTAATAAATTCAGAAAGAACACTTGAAGCAGGTTTTTCCTCATTCGTCTTGCTGTCGCGTCCTGTATATGAAAGATGAAGTTTTTTTCTCGCTGATAATATACTCTCGAGAAATAAATCACGGTCGTCGTTTTTTACCGAACGGTCTCCTTTCTTTCTTTTATAATACATGATGTCAAAACCGAGATTGTTCGCACTGCGCGGAAACTCTCCCGAATTAAGTCCGAGTATCGCAACAAAATCAAATGGAACCGAACGAAGCGGCAGAAGCTGACAAAAAGTTATTCCGCCCGAAATAAAGCCTCTTTGTGAAGTATCAAAATCAATCTGTCTCATCAGTTCATAATAATAAACATCAAAACCTGTTTTCAAATTGTTGCCGGCAGTTAAAGAGGCCTCTTCAATCTGTTTCATTACCTTAACTATATATCTGTAATCAGGATAATATTCATCGGTATCAAATGCATTCTCCATGAATTCGATCATCACATCATTCCATTCGGAAATGCTTTTTACCTCAGTGAATGACGATGTAAGCTTTTCAAGAAGTCTGAACAGTTTAAGTGCAGCACAAAAAACTTCAATTGAACTCCCTTCAATTTCAGAATATGGTATATATTTTCCGACAGAATCTTTTGTCTCACCGTAGCCGATACCGGCAATTATCCGCTGCAATGCATCGCTCCACGAATATTCGGAAAATTTGAATCCATAATCTTTTTCCCGCTGAACTGAATCTAATCCCCATCTTGTTCCGGCTTCATAGAGCCATTTAAGAGCAAGATCTGCAGATTCAGCTGTTAATTCGATTTTCCTTTTTACCGGATCTGACTTAAAAATCGCACCGAAGGCCGAAAGAGAATATCTGTTTTGTGCAAACTTGAGCGAGTCGGTGAATGAATTTATAAACGCACTTTCGGATGAAGCTTTCCTGTCGGCAATCGAATAAGGAATCCGCATTTTATCATTTTCAGGTGATGAAAAAACAGCTTCTATGAATGGTGCATAACCAGAAATATCCGGAACCATTACAACAATATTCTCAGGTGATATTTTATGATTCGATACAGCATCAAGAATATAATCATATAGAACTTCAACTTCTCTCAACGGCGAATGGCAGACATGAACAAGGACTGAATCGTCAGGTTTAATTTCACGTTTGGTGCTTTCAAGATTATAAATATCCTGCTGAATCAAGTTAAGAAGAGATTTCCCCTCCGGCGAAGAAAAAGCAGAATCATCTTCAGAAAAATTATCAGAATCTGAAAAGTTATCATAAAGAATATTCAAAAATTCTCTTGAGAGTTTTCCGTATGAAGCCAGTAGAGGATTTCTCTCTTCATAATATCCGTCTGATCCGTTTTTAAGGCTGTGATAAAGTATTTCTTTTTTTGAGCGGATATCCTGCCAGAACTCGGGCGAAGGATTGAGCACATAAACATCGATTTCATTTGTCAAGGCAAGCTTTCCGTATGCGCGCAGAACATATTCGGAAAGAGAAGTGATTCCGAAAAGTGAAATATGTTTTGACTGCGGAATCTTTGAACTTTGAAGAAAATCAGATAGAAGTTGTCCTCGATGATCATATTCGGAAAATATTTTCCGCCAAAGATGATACTGCCATGCAAATTCGTCCGGAAGCTGTTCGTTTTCCGAAAGAATCATTTTGCCAGAATCCCATGCTGTAACCATATCCGTACGGTAAAGCGAATACTGGTCAAAAAGATCCGCTATTCTCGCAGACAACTGAAATGTCAACAGAGGATCTTTGCCATGATAGGATACGGCTTGAGCGAATTCCGAGGAACGGCCCTGATCTGAGGATAGAAATGAAAATACTGCCCAGGCAAGAGCGTGCTTATCAGGAATATTATATTCGCGTTCGAGAGACTCCTTCATCATTCCGACGCAAAACGGAACAGGTGTTGAAAATTCGAGACCCGAAACCGCTCCGTTAAGTTCGGCGCATTTCAAAGTCAGCCACTTCGACATGCCTTCTGTCTGAACAATTACCTGTTCTTTATCAAATATGCTTAAATGTCTTTGAGAAAGTCTATGCGCATATATTTCAGCGAGCTTCTCAAGTCTGTTAGAGTAAATAATATTAAGCATATCAGGCTCCCTTCATGCTTATGATTTACAGATACGGTCTCACATCAGTCGCAATCATTCCGGCAGTTCTCGCCGCCTGCAATCCGAGTTCTCCGTCTTCAAACACCTGGCAGAAACGAGGTTCTACTCCCATAAGTTCAGCGCATTTTAGAAATGTATCAGGTGCCGGCTTGTGATGAATGACATCTTCAGCAGCTACCATAATATCAAAATACTTTGAAAGACCAACAGTCTCCATGGTCATCTGGGCTATATCCTTTCTGCCGCCGGTTCCAAGCGACATTGGAAGAACTCCATGATACTTTCGTGCAATATCACTCACGACCTTGATTTCCTTAACAGCGCTGAAAAGTTCCATGAAGTACTTTTCTTTTTCATTCATAGTCTCTTCGGGATCAAGTTTGAGATTAAATCTTTCATTTAAAATCGGAACGATTTTATAAGTAGGAATTCCGGCAAGTTCATAAAAAACTTCTCTCGGATAATTAAATCCCTGAAGAGCAAACATCTTTTCCCATGCTTTATAATGAATTTCCATCGTATCGACAAGCGTTCCGTCTATATCGAAAATAAGAGCCTTTGCATTTTCATCTACTTTAAGTTCCATTTCTTCTCCGCCAATAGTTGTTAGGTCATAATTTTACCGAGGCAAAAAAGTTAAAAGCTTTTTTTACCGTGAAATCTGATTTCTTATGACATCATTATATTTTCCGATACTGTATTTCAGCGTTTTTAAATCGGCTATCCGTTTCGGTTTTCGCGGAGGAATCTGCCATTCCGGATAATGTTTGTTTTCAGGGCGTTTAAGTTCTGACATATTGACTTTCTCACCAAGTAAAATCACTGCCGCGCCTTCAACAGTTTTAATAATCGGCTGGTATAAGTATTTGCCGTTTTTCAGATAAAATCCTATTAATTCGCCGGGTTTACCTTCAAGCTTGGCATAAAAGCTTTCAAGATTATAAACAAAATATGTATCGTCAAATACCGTCGCTTTTAGACGTATCCCTATATCCTGACCGCAAAAAGCGCGAAGCCTTCTATCTAACATTTCGTTACTGTCTGTCTGCCAATTTATGAATGACTCGTCAAAAGCCTTTTCTATAGTAGCGCTTGATCCTGTATTGTTTTTCAGAAATACGCATTTTTTTCTGCTGTCATGGATCATTGAACAGGCTTTTACGATTGTTTTTATTCCTTCAAGGGTAAGAGAATGAAGAATGCTTACCGGAGTTGAATAATTTTTGATCTTAACTTTTTTAGTCATGGCAATGATAAGCCCTGTGTCAAAATGCTCGTCAACTTTATGAACTGTTCCCCATATTTTCTTCCAGCCTTCGAGAATTGCAAAAGTATCAGGCTCCATACCTTTTAGAAATGGAAGAGGTCCGGGATGAAAATTAATAAAACCATTACGGGGAATTTTAAACAGTTGAGGCGGAACCCAATTGCCGTAAAAAACAACACCTGTGTCGTATACAGCCGAAGAAATATCATCAAGAAATATTTGAATCTTTTTAAAAGCTTCAGGATCATTAAAATTTTTTTTTATAATAGACTGCCTGGCAGAAAGCTCCGTCGGAAGAAAAAACCTTTTCATTGCCTGTATCTGCGGATTAATATTTAATGGATCTTCTGGCTCAATTATCAAACCCGTTATAATGTTTCCCGAATGTTCAAGTTCATCTATCAAACGCAGACCATAATCGATTCTTCCGCGTGGACGCGAATTACCGATGTATAAAAGAATTCTGCCGTTTTTTTTCAGATTTCTATTTCTGCTCTCTGATATCAATTCAGGAAGAAATTCATTATTCTTCAGCAATTTTAAAAGCAATGGCGTAGAATCCATACATGCTCCTTATTTGTCGAGAAACACAAGAGAACCGTCAAAACCGGACTTAGGATTTCTGACACATTCTCTGCATATATCAAGATAAACTTTGAAAGCGGAATCAGAAGGATATTTTTCCGCACCTTTTTTAAAATAGCCCCCTGCAAGCCTGAAATCACCTTTTTTAAATTCAGCAATTCCTTTTGCTAAAAGAGCCGATGCCTTAATCTTGTTTTCTCGTTCTTCGGCAAAACAGCCGTCTAGAACTTCATAAACTCCGACCGGCTGTTTTTTACCTTTAACGCGGATCATGCCGAGGTAACGGAAAGTATAAAGACCGCGCACTTTCATGCCTTCATAAGTAGTTTCACTAATAATAATATTCGCACCGAACTTTTTTGTAAGCCCTTCAATGCGGCTTGCAAGATTGACGTTATCGGATATTACTGTAGAATCAACCCTCTCGTCTTCGCCGAGAATTCCAAGCATAAGAAGACCAGTATGAATTCCCGTACCTATTGCTATCTGCATCAAATTACTTTCGGCACGTTTCTGATTATATTCATAAATCGTTTTCTGAATATCCAGAGCGGCTTTAACCGCATCATCGGGACTCACTGGATAAAGCGCCATGATCGCGTCTCCGATATATTTATCAATGAAACCGCCGTTACTTCTAACAAGCGGACCGACAAGACCGAGATATGAGTTTAAAAAATCGAAGTTTTCTTTCGGAGACATAGATTCGGAAATATCCGTAAATGAACGTATGTCAGTAAACATTATTGTCATTTCCTGCTGAGTCTGATCCCCGCGTCTTACATCAATGATACTTTCTTTTTTTAGAAATTTCAAAAACTCCATCGGGACAAAGCCGTGATAAGCCTTGTTGAGCTGTGTTATTTCAGAAATATAATTCCGCACATACTTCGCCATGCGGTTAAAAGCGTGAGTTAAATCAGCAATTTCATCATTACTTTTCGGAAGAATTTCAACATCCCAGTGACCTTCGCTTATTCTTCCAGCACCGCGGCTCAAGTTTCTTACTGATGATAAAATTACGTAAGTTAATAATCCGAAAAGTAGAATCATCAAAACGCTTATTGCTCCGACATACGCCACCATTTTTTTAAAAAGATTGCGGTTATCAGTTTCGTATGAAAGATTATCCTTGCCGACTTCAAGAAGCGCGATAACTTTTCCGCTTTTTGAATAGACGGGCCCAACGCCGTAAAACCACGTACCCCACGCGTCGGTACTCTTCTCAATCTCAACACTTCCCTTTTCCGCTCTCTTGTAAATTCCTTCGGGGTCATTAAGATAACTGAAAGGATGAAATGCGGTTATTCCGTCATTCAAAAACATCATCGAAGAAATATTACCGTTTTTAATCCCATGCAGAGCAAAGTAAAAACCGTAATTCCATGAATCAGAATTATTGTTCAAAGCGGAATGAAGATTCTGCCTGATTGACTTATAGCCGTTATTCATATAATCAGATACTGAATTTATTTTTTCAATATCATCAGGATTAATTGAACGTGCCATCTGCTGAACCATAAAAGCAATTTTGCTTTTTAGCAGTTCTTCGTGACGTGAAGACATGTTTCGGTAAATGAAAAACGAAGCCACCGCAATTGAAAACACAATAAGAGGAACAAATATCAGCTGTTTGACTATCAGTGATATTTTTCGCTTCATAATGTTTATGTAAAAATAGATTATTGATGATAAAAAAATCAAAACGGATATAACAAGAATTATCTGAAGTAATAATAAAGTAAATATTGAAGAAAAACTTTTTGATCCTGCTTCTCTGTTATAAGCCACCTTCCCGTCAATCAAACCTATTACGCTGTTGTCGCGGCATGTAAAGATTTCACCTTTTGAGCTTATTGAAAAACGGTAATATGGAACACCAGCAGATTTATTATCAAAAGTTATAATATCTTCAGAGGAGAATATATTTTCCGTTTTTTCACCGTCAAAAACATATATTCCGGCATTTGCGATATCCGTGAAATATATTTTGCTATTTAATACGGAAATATCCCATGGAACAAAAGTTTTATCCGTTTCACCCGAATAGGAATAAACGGTTTCTTTTTTACCTGAATTTATTTTAAAAATCTCGCCTCGCTTCGTCGAACAGAATAAAGCTGAATTAACTCCGCTTACAAAGGAAATGTATGCCGCGGCTGATTTCATAGAAAAAATTCTATTTGATGATATCTGGGAAGAACCAGATGAAATGTATTCAATAACACCTTCGTCATCAATTTCGTACCAGCGTATTGCATTGCTGTCGCCCGAAAGTTTCTGAAGCGAACCTCTTTGTACAATATATGATTTCTTTTCACCGGACGAGTATTCTCTTCTAAAAACCGTTTTCAGAAATTTTCCATCAGCTGAATATTTCTGAATTTCTTCGGCCTCTGTAAAAAAACCGCCTGAATCCGGGATTACATTTATAATATAAAATGATCCGTCGGACAGAGGACATAACTCTGATGCATTATAAAAAGAATCCTTTTCTCTTTTTCCTCCGTTGACTAGAAGGAGTATCTTGCCGTCCAATGATGTTTTCAATATTCTGCGCTGCGAGCTGTCGATAATGTAAACATATCCGTTTCCGTCTGATGCCGAAAATAAAGGATACTCAAAAGGAAGAACCGCGCTGAAAGAATTCGAAAAAACATCACTTCTCCATAAAGTAATACCGATTGCACTTAATGCAGACAAAATCATAATAAAAAGAATAATGATTGTTTTAGAAAGCTTAGACATCATGCACGACCTTTTCTTTTCCTGACAGCTGATTCACGGCTTGTCAGCATAAAAACAATTGTCATAAATATTACACCACCGGCAAAAAGAGCGATGCCGCTTCGTTCGCCTATTGTCAGCACATAGGCAAAAATAACGGGAGCACACATTTCGGCACCGCGGCTTGCCAGCTCCATGTAAGAAACTGATCTGTCTGAACCGATTTTTTTTACAATAGGAAGATTCATAAAATAATCATTCTGCGCTGAAACGCAGAATCCTTCAACAATTCCCATAAGAACGAGTGCGGCAACTACGCCTCCAATGCTTCCTGTCGCAGCAAAAATAACAAGTGACACAGCCCATCCGAACGAACCGAGAATCAATGCATTTCTGTCGCTCATCCTCCGCTTAAAAAAACGTGTGAGAAGAGGTCCGAGATAAATGATAAAAAGACCGTTCAATATAATAAGTCTTCCCGTGTCCGTAACGGAAAGTCCGTGAGATTCGCTGAATAAAGGAACATAGTACGAAAGAAACATTCCCGCCGCATAGGTCGGAAGAATGGCAAGAATCAGATAAAACATGACTTTTCTGTTTGAAATAAATCTCACAACTGAACGAAGTAAATGTTCTTCCGAAGACGGCGAAGATACGATCTTCATATTCTTAAAAATATTATATGAAATCAGCAATGTAATCAAAAGAATTGATACAGCAAGATAAAATGCGAATGAAAAACCGAACTGATCTGCAAAAAATGCTCCGAAAACAGCTCCTGCGTTTACTCCGGCAATACCGCCCGAATAAAAATGAGAATACGCAACCGAACGCTTTTCTCCGTCAGATTCCGAATTTATAAAGCTTCTGCACGCAATGAGGATGAGACCGCTTCCGGCGCCGACGATACCGCGGGCAGTCAGAAAAATAAACATATCTGAAGTAAAACCGCAAATGAAAAGGCCTGTCATTGAAAGAGCGATACCGATATATTTCAGATTGCGCCAATTTATCTTTTCTACAATAATTCCGCCGGCAAAAAGAAAGATTGCGAAAAACAAGGCTTCAACACTGAATGCAAGAGCGATAACAACGTCCTGCGGCATACCTAAAAACGGTTGATATATTTTTTTCATTAAAAGAGGAATAAAAGCAAAAGACATGGATATGCCGAAAGAATACATAAAGAAAACAGGTCGCGAAAAAAAAGCATCCGAATAGTTTTTGTCTGATTTCTTCAGAAGACTTCGTTTGGCCGAAAGCTGACCGAGGTAAGTGAACTCAATTAACAGAAGAATGAAAACAACAAGCAGAGTAACAACATCGATGACAACTTTTTTTACAAGTATCATGTTTTCGCGGTCAAAACTGTAAAGGTCGGTTCCAACTTCAAGAATTGCAACAACCTCACCCTTTGAATTCTTTATCGGACCAAGAGCATATATCCAGCTTCCCCAGGAATCGGTATCCGTCTCGGAAATAATTTCTCCGGAATACGCTTTTCTGTATGAGCTTTCCGGATCGGCAAAATAATCGAATGGATGAAAAGTGCTGATGCCGTCGTTGAGATACATGAATCCGTATAGAGAATCATTCATCACGCGGTAGACCGCGTAATAATAACGGTCATTCCACGGATCTTTATTATTATTAAAAAGAGATACCAGAGAAGAACGTATCTTCCGGTAATCTTCATTCATGAATTTTTCCTGGGTATCGATTTTCGAAATAAGATCTCCGTCAATAGCCTTCGGAATGAGCTGAACCATCTGCGAACTGCGTTCTGTAATTGTCCGGGTATATCTTTCCGAAAAATTTTTAAGAATGAACATGGTGACGAGAAAAGTTGAAACTCCTATCGCGAAAATCAGAACAATACTTCTCGAAACCATCGAAGGAATCTTCGAGTAAAAAACCTCTCTATACAAAAATGACAAAACATTAAAAAGGGAGATTAAAAATACTATTAAAACTGCATATAGAACAAACCGGAAAAGAAGTGCTTTGAATGAATATCTAACAGAATCAATCGAGTGTATTTTAAAATCTTCTGCAGAGTAAACATATATTGAAGATCCTGAAGAAAGAATAAGCTTATCTGCTGATTTGTTTATTCTGTAAAAAACAAGACCATCTGAATCAATATTATTTTTTTCAAGAACGGAAGCATTTAATATTTCAGAAACAGAACTATTATTAACTTTAAGAATCCGGGGTTTCGCGAGATCAGAAACGAAGACATTTCCGTTATCATCCGCCGAAATCGACCATGGAACTGAAAGCTCTTTGCTTTTCTGAGGGGAATAAAGAACAGTGGAAATATCCTTATAAAGTTTTCCATTTTTACTTGTAAAATAAATATTTCCGCCGCGCATAGAAATATCCGCAATGAATGTTGCGGCTAGAGGATAATCAAAAGATTTTTCAACATACGGTTTTTCGTTTTTTTCATAAACATAGTAATCAATTTTATTTTCCGAAATATCAAACCACGAAAGCTTACCCGATTTGAATTCAAGCCGCGAAAGCTGTCCTTTCTGAACTAAAATCTGTTTCTTTTCCGTGTGAATCTTTGAAAAAATAACGCTGTGAAACTTACCTGACGGGTCATAACACAGAACTTCTTCTTTCTCAGTAAAAAAACCGCCATTATCAGTTACACGATTTAGAATAAAAACAAATCCCTCATCATCAACAGCTATATCTTCAGCATAAAAAAAATGATAAGGTTCCTTCAATCCGCCTTGCACGGAAAACTGAAGAACACCGTCTTCAGAACACTTAAAAAAACGCCTCTGCGAATTATCGATGATGTAAAGGTTATTGAAAGAATCTGCTACCGCAACAGACGGATTTACTTGGGAAAATTCGGTTTTCAACGGATTAAGATAAAACGAATCAATATTTCTGTAAAAAAACAGAAATGATAAAATTGAAAGAAATAACGAAATAATAACACGGCGGGATTTGCTCATAAAACCTCAGCTAACGAACAATAATATAATGATTAACATAAGAAATCAAATAAAATTTTACTTTCCGCACGGAGGCGGAAAGCTTGCCCGCGAGGAAGACGAAGTCTTCAGCGGGATACCGCAAAAGTTACCTCAGAGATGTGTGCGAATAATTACATTGGTGTTAAAATCGAAACAGACACGAAGTCTGTTGAGCCGAGGAAACTGGTTACTGAAATCATGAGTATATTCGCACGGAGGCGGAAACTGACAAGACGCTTTTATGCAAACTTTAAGCCATCAGGATGATGGCTACGAGACGTTGTGCCAGGACGGCACAAATAGAGTCGAGCAGTTTGCGCGGGAAGCGTCTTGTTTGTCGGGATCGTTTCGACTATCCGCGAGGAAGACGAAGTCTTCAGCGGGATACCGCAAGCATAACCTTGGAATTTGTGGCGTGAAGTATAATTCAAGTTATTACCAAAGTGGACATCCCAAGAGTACAAGTGGTGCACTGCAAATCGTTTGTTGTATTTTTCCATGTACCAGATCCAGTAGTCACCGGTTTCATCGGGGTTAAGTACAATAAAACCCTTGCTTTTTAGAATATATTTTCCAACAATTTTCAATTAAGGAGGTAAATAATGTTCGGGCCTTTCGGCGATTATGTAATTCCATGGTACGGACGCGAACTTGAGCGCATCGATAAAATAGAACCGCAGAATGAGATAGAACGTTTTGAATTACTTAAACGTGTTGAAGATTTGCGCGTGGAAATTTATGATCTTGAAGATGAAGGTTTTACCGGATTAAGTGCTGAATTTCAGAAAAAACACCGCGCCCTAGACCGTCTTGATATTATTTATAAATCACTGCATAAAATCGGAGATGAATTTCGTCTTCATCCCCTTCCTCGAGCAGACCGCCTTATACCTGAATCTTATTTTCATGATTCACAGGAATACGGCGAACCGCAGCCTCTTTCGGATTACCTGGAACATCTGATAAACTTAACCTATTCAGATGTCAGAACTGATATCCGCGAATCTCCCGAATTCAGACCATGGAGAGAAGCCTCTTTACTTATTCTAAAACAGCAAACGGCATTTGCTGAATTAATTCTGCAGAATAAATTTGATTTACTGGTGGTTCTTCTAAGGGACATGCTTCCGCAGTATCTCATTTCACGCTGGAAGAAAATACCTGCATTGGCTCTTCCGCTCGGTCGCGCCTATCTGAACAGATTCGGCGATAATTATGATGCATATGATCACATTACAGGACCGCTCTATAAAGCTTTAGAAGAACATCCGTATAATTTTAACAAAATGTGGAAACTCGCCTGTGCATTAATGGGTGAAAGGATATCCGGTGAAGCGAACATGAATTCACTCGCGGAAACACTGCGTGAAGAATTTAAACAAGTAAAAGATGCCGGAAAAATACTCATCATCGAAACAGGTCTTCAGGCAACAATGCCTCTTTTGTTTGAGGGAGTATTTGAGAAGAACAGTGAATGGCTGATGTTTACAGCAGCTCCATGGCTTCTCGATATTTATAAAGAAAGGCTTTTCTGTCATCAATACACAATGCTGAGACCATGCGAAACTCTATTCTGTTCAGACAGGCTGTTTAAATTTCATTTCGAAAACAACAAAAGTTATGCAAGAGAAACACTTAATTCCACAGCGAGAAATCTCGCTTATTACGAAATCGTCTCGCTTAAGAATCTGTGCTTGAATAATTACTGAAAATATTCAACAGCGTTTTGAAATATTTTAATTCCTTCACCGTATTCAGGAACCTTTTTGCCTTCACGCTCAAGCATTTCTTTCTGATATGTCCAGTCTTCTCTCTGGCAGAAATACAGATAGCGCTCAGGGTGAGGCATCATTCCGAGAATTCTGCCCGATACGTCTGTTATACCCGCTATATCATCCATCGCACCGTTCGGATTAAACGGATATTCTCCTTTTGCGGGTGAACCGTTTTTCGAATATCTGAGAGCATCCTGTTTGTTTTCAACAAGACGTTTCATTACACTCTCTTCGGCATAGAAATTTCCTTCGCCGTGAGCGAAAGGAACATGAAGTGATTTTATTCCTCTCAGAAAAACAGAATTGTTTTCAGACACATTAAGGTCAACCCAGCCGCATTCGTATCTTCCATGATTATTATGCTCTAGTGCGACATCGCCTTCACCGAGTTTTGAATATCCCGGAACGATTCCTATGTTTGAAATTATCTGAAAACCGTTGCAGATTCCGATTACAAGATTATCTCCCGAAACGAATTCAGAGAACTCTTCAGAAAGATTATTTCTTATTTTGTTGGCATATGCTTTTCCGCTTCCGGTATCATCGCCGTAGCTGAACCCTCCCGGAAAAGCAATAATCCGGAATTGTTTAATAAGAGATTTGTTCTTTATAAGATCGTTTATATGAATTATCTCGGCTTCGCCTCCGGCGAGTTCAAACGCAAATTTTGTTTCCGCGTCGCAGTTGATGCCGTATCCAGTCATTATTAAAGCTTTTACTTTTGCCATTTGTTTCTCCGTCAGTATTTAGCCAGTCTTTTCTTATATACCGAATGAAGAAGAGATATTTCTTCGTCGATTATTGTTTTCCCGGAAATTCCCTTCACGCAAAGCTTCGAACCTTTAACTTCTCCGATCTGTTTTGCGTTTTCTCCCATAAGTTTTTCAAATCCGGCTTTCTTATCCTTTCTTACAGAACAGAGAATACGTCCCTGAGACTCAGAATAAAGAATTTCATCGTCTCGCAAATTTGAATCAGCAGATACTGAAGAAAGATCGATCTCCGCTCCTATGAGTCCGGCCATAGCTGAACGCGAAAGGGCAAATGCGAGTCCGCCGGTTTCAAGCGTGATAGAAGAAGCTATGAGAGATGAGCTAACCGCTTCTGAATATTTTTTGTAGTATGAAATATATTTCTCACAATCTGTTGAAGGAACTACTCCGCCTTGAGAGATTATTCCCTTTTCAGAAAGATGAGAAAAGTATTCACTTCCGCAAAGTTCTTTTGAAGTTTTTCCGACAAGATATATGGCATCGCCTTCACTTTTGAAATCTATCGTTTGAGCTGTTCTAACATCATCGCACACCGCAATTGAAGAAACAAGCAGTGTCGGCAGTGCCGAAATTTTCACTTCCTTGAAAGACGAATCATATCCTTTGAAGTCATTGAACATGCTGTCTTTGCCCGAAACAAACGGAGCATTATAAGCTATTGCCGCGTCATAGCATCCTTTTGCTGCTTCTTTCAGCTGACCAAGACGCGCCGGATTAAGAGAATCGCACCAGCAAAAATTATCAAGTATTGCAATCTTGTTTATATTCGCACCGGAAGCTACAGCATTTCTGAAAGCCGTATCAATCGACGCAAGCGCCATTCTGTAAGGATCATGATCGGAATATGAAGGATACATTCCCTGAGAAAGAACCACTCCCTTATACGAATCAAAAAGAGGTTTAATTACACTTGTGTTTGAATTTACCCTTCCCTTACCCTGAAGAGGTTTGGTACAGCTGTTAGACAATACTTCGTGGTCAAACTGCTTTGAAATAAATTCAAATGATGACATGTTAAGTCTTCCAAGCATTTCTTTTAGAAGAACACCATGCTCAGGCTCGGCATAAGCCGGATGAGGATTGGAACATTTCTCGGTTACTGACGAAAGTATTTTTCGAGGAAGACCGTTATGAAGAAAATCCATATCAAGATCGAAGATCACTTCACCCTTGTATTTTACAATTGCGCGGGAAGAATCATTGAACGTTCCGATCACAGTAGCTTCAACTCCGCGGGATTTAAAAAGATCAATAAGTTTCTGAGCCTTTTCCGGCGAACACGAAAAAGTCATTCTTTCCTGTGATTCGCTCACCCAAATCTGCCATGGAGCAAGACCAGGATATTTGAGAGGAACCTTTTCGAGATCTACAACAAAGCCGCCTGATTCCTTAGCCATTTCAGCAACCGAGCACGAAATTCCGCCCGCGCCGTTATCCGTTATTGAATTATACAGTTCCATATCACGCGCTTCTTTAACAATCGCGTCACTCATCTTTTTCTGTGTGATAGGATCTCCTATCTGTACGGCTCCGGCAGGTGAACCTTCACTCAATGCTTCTGATGAAAAAGTAGCACCGTGTATTCCGTCAAGACCGACTCTTCCGCCTGCAACCACGATAAGATCGCCGTTTTGAGCTTTCTTAACATGAGACGGTTTTCCATTTATCTTCTTAGGAAGAAGACCGACTGTTCCAACGAACACAAGCGGTTTTCCTTTATAGCTTTTATCAAAATAGACAAATCCCTGAGGTGTCGGAATACCGGATGTGTTTCCGCCGGAATTAACCCCCGAAACTACTCCTTCCATTATTCTGCGCGGAGAAAGCATTCTGCTCGATTTATCTTTAGATCGGTAAATAGGATCATTGTCTTCAGGATCAGCAAGGCAGAATCCGTATCTGTTAGCTATCGGAAGTGCTCCGAGACCGAATCCCATCTCGTCACGGTTTACTCCGACAATTCCTGTAATCGAACCTCCGAACGGATCGAGCGCCGACGGAGAATTATGCGTCTCAACCTTATCCGAAACCATGTAGTTTTCGTCGAATTCGATTCCGCCTGCATTATCCTCAAATATTGAAATACAGAAATTATCACCGCGGCGTTTCATTATTTCCATTGTTGCCGCGCGTATGTATTTCTTGAAAATTCCGTCTTTTTCTCCGTCTATTTCAGCCGAAAAAATGGTATGCTTGCAGTGCTCGCTCCATGTCTGTGCAATTGCTTCAAGCTCAATGTCGCGCGGCATTCTTTTTTCAACTTTAAGAAAATAATCCCTTACGGCATGCATTGATGGAAGATCAAGAGCAAGAGGTCCGCGGAAACCGCGTTCATCTTCGATTCCGCTCTTTCCAAGCTTGGTAAGATATTCATCATCATCAATTATTTTAACTTCATCTGCGGAAGTATGTTCTTTTACGTGAACTATCGGAAGATCAACTCCGAATCCGCCGTTTTTCTCATAATCGTTTTTAGAAAAAATTTTGGTTCTGTTTATAAGAGGATTGGATAGTTCTGATGAAATTAATTCGGCTGATTTGAGGTCAGTACCCTTTATAAAAAAAGAAACTGATGAAAAAAATGATTTTTCGCGGTCAAATTCCTTTTTAAAAAGATCTTCCGCAATCTCGCGGACTGTGTGAGCTACATTATCCGTAACTCCCGGAAGAAAGCCGATTTCAAGCGCGAAATCAAAATCATTTAAACCATACGGTTTATCTATAACAAACTGTTGTGTAACCCTGTTTGTAAGGGCTGCTGAAAGCTTCTCAGTTTCTTCAGCCGATAGAGACGCGTTAACAATATAAGAGTCCGAAACATATATCTTTTCAACGGCATAACCGTAAGAATTCAGCCTTTTTTTAAGAGCCTCACCGCGGTAATCTTTTCCTTTTGAAAAAACATCAATACGGAAAACCGAATCTTTCATAGCAACCTCAAGTAGTTATTAATATTTCCATGCCGGACTTCCTTAAAACATGAAGCGGCTTCATTTTTTTAACAGGTATCTGCGGATAACAGTAATTTCGCATGGCATCTTTCATAGCTCGATATTATGAGTAATTTTACACCTTTTTGTGTCAAGGAATAAAGTCGGGAAATCAATACAGGAAAAGCGAACTGATCCGCTTTTAACTCAATTTTCTTGCTTTTTTAAATATCATAACTTATAATGTAAACTCGCGTTGAGACAAAAACAAATTTACCGGCGGTTATGGAAAAATATAATTCCGACATTACCATACTTATAATTTCAAAAGATAATGTTCTTTCGGACGCAATGCTCAAACTGGCAGAAAACGAAGGTTATTCCTATATTTCAGCCGATTCATTTGACAAAGCCGCCGAACTTCTCGATTCAAAATCTGTCGATATAGTTCTTTCAGAATTATACGTAGGAAAGGATAATGCCTTTGAAATTATTGCTCATATCAATAAAACAGGTAAAATCACAAATACCATTCTTTTAGCTGAACATCCTTCTGCAGAATGCGTCATAAACGCGCTGAAATACGGTGCTTATGATTTTATTCCGAAACCTGCAGAAAATGACGCAATTATTCTTGCTCTCAAAAGAGCATCCGAAAACATCCGCCTTCGCCGCGACAATATCAGGCATTTTAAGGAATTGTTCAAGCTCAATCAGCTCAAAAATGAATTTTTAGCAGTTGTTTCGCACGATCTTCGTTCACCTCTTTCAAGCATTACAGGTTATGTTAATTACCTCATGAAAAAAGGCGATCTTTCCGAATTGCAGGAAAGATATCTCAATGTTATCAGGGATATTTCAGTAGATCTTTACGAACTCGTAAATCAGCTTCTTGATATTTCAAAAGTCGAAACAGGAATAATCAATATTCAGCGCGTCGAAACGAACATGGCTGAACTTATTAATACGAGCCTTAATAATTTTGTTCTTCTAGGTATTGATAAAAATACCAGAATTGTGTTTTTCAACCGGCTTGAAAATACACATGCAATGGTTGACCGCGAAAAAATTCTTCAGGTACTCAACAATATCATAAGCAATTCGGTTAAATTTACAGAAAACGGCACAATAACCGTAACTGCAGAAACAAAAAACAGATACATTCACCTTTCCATTGAAGACACGGGGATAGGAATGGACAAAAATCAGATCGATAATCTGTTTACTCAATACGGCTACTCCCCGTCCCGCGGAACACGCGGTGAAAAAGGTAACGGACTCGGGCTTGTTATATGCAAAAAATTTATTGATCTCCACAACGGTTCAATAGAACTTGAAAGTGAAATAGGAAAAGGAACAAAATTCCGTATTACTATTCCGGAGAAATAAATGAAGATAATAAAAAGCGGCTCAGTCCGTTTGATTGCTGTTTTAGCTCTGATAAACTGCCTCTGCATAGCCTTAACCGGCTTTTTTGCAGCGGAAATGATTACAAAAAAACAAACAGCAGAAGATCATAATAACCTGAAAGAACTCATCGATAGAAATGAACCGAGAACCAAGCTGATATTTTCCTTTTATAATACAAAAGTTTTTTCGTCAGAAAAAGAATTCTTTAAGGAGAGCGCGGAGTTCCTCGGTGCTGATGAAGATGTTCTATCCTTTTCGGTATTTACCAAAACCGCTGATGAAAATTACTACAAAGTAATAAAAGCTTCTTCTATGACAGGAGACAGAAAGCTTCCATTCGCTGAAGGAATGCAGATTATGGAATCATCGGAAACCAATTATCTGAAAAAAGGATTATATGAGACTGCAATTGATGATAAAATTTATTCTGAAGACGGTACCCGGTTTTTTAACATTTACATTCCGGCAAAATTCGGCAAAAAGGAGTGTGTAATTCAGCTTTCAGTATCCGCCGAAGAATATGCCGCAAATTCGGCGAATATAGAAAAAGAAACTGCATCACTAAAAAAAACTTTAATGGTTTTTATCATAATGCTCTGTATCATTTTTACATTTCTGACGTTTGTTCAGCTTGAACAGATGCGCGCATTCTACAAACGTATGTCGGGTGTTGCCCATAGTGCGGCACAGGGTTCCGACCTGGTAATGAATCCTTCCGCCGACAGCGACATAAGCGAACTTGCACTTTCATTTAATTCTCTTGTCGGTGAAATAAAAGAAAAAGAAAAAATAATTGAAGAGCTCTCTTCAAAGGATTCTCTTTCCGACATTTTCAAATTCGGCGTTAATCTGCTTAAAGAAAACAGATTTGACGATGCATCAAATATTTTTTCATCCCTAATTATGCTCAAGCCTGACGGTTTCGGAAGCTATTTCAATCTCGGTGTCATATTCGCTAAAAAAAAGAAGTATTCCGAATCTCTTGAAATGTTTAAAAAGGCACTCGAAATAAATCCCGAACACGATATGACAAAATCGTACATTTCAAAAACAGAGCGATTGAAACAAAGTGAAAAATCTTGAAAAGAATATAATTCTGCTCAAAGACACCCCTGATGAACCTGGGGTTTATCTTCTAAAAGACGATACCGGAAATATTTTCTATATCGGCAAAGCCAAATCCTTAAAGAAGCGTCTTTCGTCATATTTTAACAATAAAAACGACGGAAGCAAATCAGTATTTCTCGGAGGACGTACAGATTCGTTTGAATTTATAGCGACAGAAAATGAACTCGAAGCTCTGATTCTTGAAGAAACACTTATAAAAAAGCACCGCCCGAGATTTAATGTCAGGATGAAAGATGACAAATCCTATCCATACATTGCCGTAACCGATGAAGAGTATCCGCGGATAATTTACTCTAGAAGCATCAACAGAAAATCCCAGAAGTATTTCGGGCCGTATGCAGATTCGTCCGCTGCAAGAAATGTTCTCGAACTTGCTCATAACATATTCAAAATACGCAGATGCGCAAAAAAACTGCCTCTTAAAAAAAATGAACGGCCATGTATAAATTATCAAATTGGTAAATGTTCAGGAGTTTGCACGGGTAAAATAAGCCGTGAAGAATATATCTCCAGGGTAAATGAAGCGGCTAATTTTATCGGCGGTCAAACCGATGAAATCATAAAACGTCTTAAACTGCAGATGGATAAATATTCATCTGAAACGCTTTTTGAAAAAGCGGCTGAAATCAGAAATATAATTTTCGACATTCAGCGTATTTCACAAAAACAGAATGTAATAGCCTCAAGCGCATATGATATTGATTATCTTGCCGTATCCGTTATCAAAGAAGAAGCCGTATTGCTTTTATTTGAATTCAGAGGCGGAGCTCTTTCCGGACGCAAGGTTTTCATTTATGAAAATACAGAGTTCATCAATGAGGCTGAAATTTACGAAAGATTCCTTTTCGATCATTATGCCCAAAACGATTCTCTGCCTCATAAAATAATTTTAAAAGACAGATTAAATTCAGCACAGCTTTTTCAGAAAATGCTTTCTGACAAAAAAAATAAAATTAAAATCAGTTCCGCGAAAAGCGATGATGAAAGATCAGTAATAAAAATAATGTCAAAAAATATTGATCTTATCAGAACAGAGCGTGAATCTAAAAAAATATTATCAGATAAAAGCAGTGCTTTAGCCGAGCTTGCACGTGTTTTAAACACCACACGAATGATCCGGACCATGGTATGTTTCGACATTTCGAATTTTCAGGGAAAGGACTCTGTCGCAAGTATGTCGTGTTTTTTAAACGGTTATCCTGATAAAAAAGGTTACCGCAAATTTAAAATCCGCGGTTACGAATCGGCAAACGATCCCGGAATGATTCATGAGGCAGTTTCAAGATATTTGCAGAATATTATAAATGAGTCACTTGATTTGCCGGATCTTATTGTTATCGACGGAGGACCGACACAGCTCACACGCGCAATTGAAGCAGCTTCGGCTCTTAAAACAGATGTATTGATTGTTTCAATTGCAAAACGAAATGAAGAAATTTATACATCCCCTGACGCTCCGCCAATTGTGCTTTCAAAAGAATCACAGGCGTTGAAAATAATTCAAAGTATCCGTGATGAATCACATAGATTCGGGGTCAAATATCACAGGGAACTCAGAAGCAAGCGAATCATAAGCTCACCTTTCGACAGCATAAAAGGAATCGGTAAGGATAAAAAAGCATTACTTCTTAAAAACTACGGCAGTGCAAAAAATGCAGCACTTGCAGAAGCCGAAGAAATAGCAGCAAATCTCAATATAAGCAAAGCAAAGGCTCAAAAAATAAAAGAATTACTTCTCTCTGATAACTTTAATTGAATAAACCACCCGCTTATACGGATCCGTTCCGCCTTTAACATTATCTCCTCTATCATTTGACAGATGCATCGCATTAAAGGATTTCAGATCGCGGTTCTCCTCAGGAATACTAAGTCTTTTCATCAATGCCCGGTATTCTGAATATGTAGATTCAATAACGAGAGTATCATCAGAATCAGATAATATCTTTCCGGCAGTAAGCATGGATTTTAATTCGCTAGAAGACACAACTTCATCTGTTACGTGAGCAAAATCAAGCATCGGAGAATTGTTCACAGAAATATCTGTTTCAACTTTTCTACTATCTTCATTTACCAATCCGGAAAACAAAATTATTAGAAAAGCTGCTGCTGCAGACAAAGGAAGAATGTGACGCTTTTTAAACAGTCTACGTTTTTTGATTCTTCTCATAATCTCCGCATCAAAAAGATCGTTCTCTATTTGAAGATTTTTTAAAGAAGAAGTGAATTTCTTCGTTTCTTTGATTTCAGACAAAACAGCAGAACATTTAGCGCATTTTTTAATGTGAGCTGAAAACGCATCTGTTTTATGACCGTCAGAATATGCCGAGATTTCATCAAATGTCATATGTTCATTTCTCATACATACCCCCTTTCGTTCAACCTTTTCCGCAGCATTTCCCTGCCTCGGTGAATTCTTATTTTAACATTGCTCATGCTTATTGACAAAGCCTCCGAAATATCCTCATAGCTCATTTCCTCAACATCGCAGAGGATAACAGCTTCTCTATAATCATCCGGGAGATTAGAAAGTTCGGCAACCGCCGCTTTATAAGTCTCAGATGTTACCAGGTCTTCCTCCAGCGACCCCCGTGAATCAGGTATCTCATAATCAGCTCCCGAATCATCATAAAGGTCAGAGATAGAGACTTTTTTAATACGGCCTTTTTTTCTTACATGATTTCTGCAATGATTAATCATTATGCTGAAAAGCCATGTCGAAAACTTTGCTTCTCCCCTGAATTTACTCAAAGAAGAATACGCCGCAACCAGTATGTCCTGGGAAATCTCCATTGCATCTTCTTCGCTCCCGCAATAACCGCAGACATATCTGAAGATTTTGTCGCGATAGCGTTTAACAAGAAGAGCATAATCATTAACCTTTCCCTTAACCACCGACTCAATTATCTCAAGGTCGCTCTTTTCAGTCATAAATACTCGTACTTTGTTACAGATTTTTTAACCGATTACTCTTACAAATCTTCTTTTTCCTGCTTTAATAACACAATTGCATGGGAAAATAATTTCAAATTTTTCATCAGAAACTTTTTCTCCGTCGATGCTGATACCGCCACCGGCTATTAATCTGCGTGCTTCACCGTTGGAAGACGCAATACCGGTTAAAGAAAGCAGTTTAACAATCCATATCTTACCGTCTTTTTTATCTTCATCGGATACTATAAATTCATCCATTTCGTCCGGAACTTCTTTTTTAACAAATAGTGCGTTAAAATCAGCTTCTGCCTTTTCCGCTGTTTCTTTATCATAAAACTGCGCGCATATATTTTTAGCAAGATCGACTTTTGCCTGTTTCGGATGTATCGTTTTTTCAGAAATTCCTCTTCTGATATTATCTATCTCCGCTCTTGGAACATCTGTAACCAGTTCGTAATATTTAAACATCAGCTCATCTGAAATAGACATAACCTTGCCGAAAATATCTTTAGGTTCTTCATTTATTCCTATATAGTTTCCAAGCGATTTGCTCATCTTATTTACGCCGTCAAGTCCGACTAAGAGAGGAAGCGTAATGATGCTCTGCTGTTTTAAACCGTATTCTTTCTGGAGATCACGGCCTACAAGAAGATTGAATTTCTGATCAGTTCCGCCGAGTTCAACATCGGCTTTCAAAGCAACAGAATCATATCCCTGAACCAGCGGATACATGAATTCGATAATTGAAATGGATTTTCCGGATTTATATCTTTTAGAAAAATCATCACGCTCAAGCATTCTGGCTACATTATAATGGCTTGTCAATTCAAGCACTCCGGCAAAATCCATTGAGGAACACCACTTTGAATTGAATTCTACAACTGTTTTTTCAGGATCAAGAATCTTGAACACCTGTTTTTTGTAGGTTTCGGCATTAATTAGAACTTCTTCCTTGGTAAGTTTTTTCCGCGTTTCGGACTTACCTGTAGGATCTCCTATCATGCCTGTAAAATCCCCTATCAGGAAAACTACACGATGTCCCATCTGCTGGAAATGCTTCATTTTACGCAATAACACAGAATGACCCAGATGAATATCAGGTGCAGTTGGGTCAAATCCGGCTTTGATTGTCAAAGGAATCTGTTTATCCTCAGATTCCTTCATTTTTGCTAAAAATTCGTCTTTTGGTATTATTTCTTCCGTACCACGGAAAATAAGCTCCATATCATTCTTAATCATAAACTCTCCGTACACTATCGAAGTTCATTAGTTATCATTTAAAAAGTGTGTCAATGATTTTTGAGAATGTAAATTTCCGGAAAAATTGATTTAAATGAATAGATTTTAATCACTCGGAGCATTAAAGCTATAATACTATTAACATGAAGTTTATACTGACGAAGCAATAATCTCATAAATTATATTACAGAAATCATCCTTTTTGAACGGTTTTTTGATATAAGCTGACAAACCATTCTCTTTTAGAAGTTCAACATCCTCTTCGCGGCTGTATCCTGAACAGAGAATGATACGGGCATCAGGATTAATTTTCTTTATTTCAAAAAAACAATCCTTTCCGTTCATTTCAGGCATAATCATATCAAGAATAACCAGAATAATTTCTGAAGATTTCCGGGTGTATAATTCAAACGCCTCTTTCCCGTTTTTGGCAGAAATGCAATCATAACCGCATTCCGTTATAATTTTTTCTTCCACGTTTCTAATTGCAGTTTCATCTTCCGCTATTAGTATTAACCCATTTCCTTTATAAACAGGATGCTCTTTTTTAATTAAATCTGTTTCTCTTTCATGTGACAAAGGAAGGTGTATTGAAAAAGTAGTTCCCTTACCAAGTTCACTTTTAACACTGATAAGTCCGCCATACCGTTTTACTGTACCATAAACAGCGGAAAGTCCCAATCCGGTTCCTTTCCCCTGTTCCTTTGTAGTGAAAAACGGCTCAAAAATATGACTTATATTGTTTTCGGATATTCCTATCCCCGTATCTTCTATCTCAATCCTTATATACTTTCCGGGAATTAAAGCCTGAATGTTTTCAGAACCGGCTTCATGTTCTATATTCTGTAATGATGTTGAAATATGAAGCCTACCGCCGTCAGGCATAGCCTGCCATGAATTAATACCTAAATTGAGAAATGCATTCTGAAGCTGCACGGTTTCACCGAGAACAATTGATTCATCAGATCTAAAATCAGTTTCAATTACTATCCGCTTATCAATTGTATTTTTCAATATTGAAAGAGCATCTCTTATTATCTGATGAATATCAACCGGATTTAAAACAACAGATTCGCGTCTTGAAAACGATAAAAGTTTGCTTGCAAGAGCAGAAGCTCTTTCGGCTGACTCAATTATCATTTCAAGATATTCCATTTCTTCACTGCCGGGCGTAATTTTAGGAGACAGGAGCTCTGCTCCGCCGATTATCCCTCCGAGCATGTTATTAAAATCATGAGCGATACCTCCCGCCAGCTGTCCTATTGCATCAAGTTTCTGGCTCTGACGCAGCTGTTCCTGAAGCAGATATTCTTCCGTGACATCCCTGAAAACAAGAACCGCACCTACTACATTTTTATAATCATCGTAAATCAATGCTGCTGAATCTGAAATGCGGTATTCTTTACCGTCTTTTGATATCAATACAGCATCTTTACTTATTGATATTCTTTTCCGCATCGCAATAACATCAAAAACCGGATTAGCAATGGTTTCTCCGTTTTCAATTGAAATAATTTTCATGACATCGGTAATCATCAATCCGCAGGCTTCACCGCTTTTCCATCCTGTAAGAGTTTCAGCTATGCGGTTCATTTTCGAGATATTTCCATTAACATCTGTCGCTATTACAGCATCTCCTATCGAGTCCAGAGTTACTCTGTAATTTTCCTCGCTCCTCTGCAATGCTTCCTGATAGTTTTTACGTTCTGTTATATCTACATGAGTACCGACAATCCGGACAGGACCGTTTTCATTTTTTTCAACGATACTACCGCGGCTCAAAATCCATTTCCATTTATTTGTTTTAGATTTTAAACGGAATTCTGAACAATAATTTTGCAGCTTGCCTTCAATGTATGAATAAAATTTTTCTTCAGCTGTTATTTTATCCAGAGGATGAAGAAGATTAAGCCACGACTCAAAACTGGCTTCAAATTCACCGTCTTCATATTCAAGCATTTTATAAAAGTGCGGACTGTAATAAACTTCTCTTGTTATAAGATTAATATCCCATAACCCGTCCGAGGCAGCAGCAAAAGCATATCTCAAACGTTCTTCACTGATACGCAGTTTTTCTTCAGAAGTTTTTTTCTGAGAAACTGCTTTTGACATATTGGAAAATGCAATTATTATCATAACAGAAAATATTATCTGAACTGCAATGAGTCCAAGGCTTCTCATCTGCCATCTGCTGAGCGCTTCCTTCTTAGAAATAGCCACAGCAACGAACATGTTTTTGTACATTACCGGCGAAAAACTGATAATTCTTTTAATATTATCAAGACTTGTCTGTGCAGATATTATCGAATATGCTTTCTCCGGATTCTTATTATCTATTACATATTTTTGGGCTCTTTTATCAAGATGAAGTTCGTATCCGTTAAAGATTCCGCTATATACTATTCCTTCTTTACAAGAAAGATATATCATTGAATCCTTTCCGAGAATCTACCCTCTTATTATTTCAGAAAAATAATAAGGATTAATAGACGCAAGCAGAACCCCCGAGAAATTACCATTCGCATCATTAAGGCGTATACTCATAGGTATATACCACTTACCGGTAACTCTTCCGACAATGGGATGTCCTATATGTAATGATTCATCAGAATTAAATCTATGATAGATAAAAAAATCACGGTCACCGCTAAAAGTCTTTTCATTTTCCTGTTTACTCAGAACGCTTACATATCCTTTAGAATCAATGACAGAAATAAGATTAAACAGATCGGGATTTGTTTCGACAATACGTATCAGATCTTCATGTAAATCTTTGCTGTTATGAATTAGTTTTTCTGATGATTTTATTGAATTAAGTGTTTTTTCAATTAGTGAAAATGTTTTATAGACATGATTCGAATATATAACGGACAAATTTACAGTTTGAATGCGGACTTTCCGTAATTCAAGCGCCCTGTCGCCGAAAATTACATATGCCGAAAAAATCCAGAGAGAGCATAATATTAAGACAGCTGTTCCCGTCAGTCTGAATTTCGGAGATTTAATTAATAATTTCCTCATACAGCTACCGCATTAATTTAAACAGCTTTGGCGGCAAAAGTCAATTTATTAACATTCCTCATTAAAACAGCAGGAATATACTGATAGAAGTATTCGCGTCTTTAAATTTACAATTGATTATTAAAAAGCCATAAGTGCGGCTCTTATAAAACTGGTTATTGGTGCCTGCTCACGCGCATCTTCAACCGTATCTTTTAAATTAGTTAATGTTTCGCTTGCCTGATTCGCAAGTTTATCATCAACTATCAGCTTTCCGATTGTTCCTTCTCCTCTTGTAATTTTATCAGCAATAAAATTCATCTTATAAGAAAAATCCTTAAAATTAGCCATTGTCACTCTCAGATTACTTATCGAATCCGTAATTGATTCTTTATTTTCACCGACAAGATCTTCAAGTGTTCCCATAAGATCACCTGAAGGAGAACCTATAAGAACCTGATTCAGCGCAACTTCACGGTAAGTTCTTTCATCGTCATACTCTACTCCCGGAGTAATTTCAACAGCCTTTGCGCCCATAAAACCTTCGGATTTAACCTTGATTTTATAATTTTCATAAAGAGTAAACTGATTAAACATTTTCATAGTAACAAGAACTTTATTTCCATTAAGCTTTACATTTTCAACTGAACCTGAATATACTCCAAGAATTTTTACCGGATCATTTTTTTTGATACCGAAACCGTTTGTAAATTCAGACTGAATACGGTAATATCGCTTACCTTCAAAAAATTCATCCTTAAGCAGAATTGTATAATAACCCAGTACCAAAACCGCAAATAAAAACATAATCCCGACAATGATATTATTTTTTCTTCCAGACATAATCCCCCCTATTGCTTTTCCGCATTGATCGGACCTTCCAAAAGTCCTTCTATAAACTGACGTACTATCGGATTATCCGTTTTTCTTATCTCGTCAGGTGTTGCACACTGAATAATTTTTGCATTAAAAAGCATTGCTATACGGTCTCCGATTTCGTATGCACTTTTCATATCGTGAGTAACGACAACGCTTGTAACAGAATATTCTTTCTGAAGCTTTCTTATTATCCTGTTTATGAGGGAACTCATAACAGGATCAAGACCGCTTGTAGGTTCATCATATAAAATTATTTGCGGTTTTGAAACGAGAGCCCTTGCAAGACCAGCACGCTTTTTCATTCCACCGCTAATCTCGCTTATCATTTTATCTTTCGCATCAAGAAGTTGAAGTGAATCCAGTGTTTCTTCAACCAAAGAGTCGACATCATTTAGTTTGCACAATTTACGTTCTATCAGAGGCAAGGCTACATTATCCTTTACCGAAAGCCAGTTAAGCAATGCTCCTGACTGAAAAAGAAAACCCATCTTGCTGCGCAGGCGTTCCTTTTTTTTATCATCAGCAAAATCCATCCGCTCAGAATCAACCCAGACTTCACCCGCATCCGGATCAAGAAGTCCACCGATATGGCGTAAAGTAACGGTTTTCCCTATTCCGGATTGGCCTATTATAACGAGTGTTTCTCCTCGATTTATTTCAAGCGAAACATTATCGAGAACAAGTCTCTTTCCAAAACGTTTTGTTACATCAACAAGTCGTATCATTTCGTACCATAAAATATTGCTGTAATATAATAACCGGTTATCAGAACCATTACAAAAGAAGCGATTACGGAATTTCGGGTTGCCTGACCGACACCTGCTACTCCGTTTTCTGCTTTAAGCCCGTTTGCGCATGCAATGGCAGCAACCATTGTTCCAAATAGAAAGGATTTCAAAAGACCGACATAAACCGCTTTAAGCTTCAATCCCAAGAGGCAGCTTTTCCAGTAAATATCCCATTCGACTGAAAGCTGAGAATAAGAAACCACCCCTCCCCCGATAGTTCCCATTATAGTAAAATAAACACTGACAACAGGAAACATCACTGCAAGAGCCACCACTCTAGGCATCACAAGAAATTTTACCGGATTAATCAAAAGCATTTCAAGTGCGTCTATTTCTTCCGAAACTTTCATTGTGGAAAGCTCCGCTGCAATTGAAGATCCGACTGAAGCAATAAGAACCACCCCTGTTGTAAATGAACTCATCTCCCTTGTTAGCGTAGTTACGACAAGCTGACCTATAAGATTTTCAAGCCCGAATTTTTTCATTTCAAGACCGGTCTGAAGTGAAAGTATCATTCCGGTGAAAAAAGCTACAATGCTTACAACAAGAAAACTTTTTGCTCCTGCTGCATACATCTGCTTAACAATTTCTGTTCTTTTTTCAAAAACTTTCGGAAGAAAACAAACTGACTGAAAAATTAAAACAAGAGAATAACCTGAAAATTCCGTAATACGGATAAAATTTTCCCAAATCAGAAATAGCCAGCTTGTAAAAGGTGAATTGCGCATCAGAAGGCCTTCCCGAAAGAAAAGTTATTAGAGACGGTATCTTTAAATCTGTATGTCACCGGCATATAGATTTTTTCCGATTCAAGGGGATTATCAAAAACAATTTTATCAGAAGAATCCGTAACAATCGGTATCCAGAACAATTTGAATCCCTGTCCTCTTTCATCGTGAAAATATCCGAATGACGAAAACAAAAATGAAAAATTAGTCGTCCTGCCGTTATATGATGAATAATTGGCAATCAACGGAATTGCCCATTGGAAATAATCCCCTTTCCGGTACTGATAATAGGTTCTGAACAAAATACCGAATGACGAAATATCTTTTCTTTTATGATATTCTAAAAGAGAAACTACCGGCAGATAAAGTCTCTCATAACCGTCAGGATCACGGAAAAAGAAAATCGAAAGCAGAGAAAAATCCCTGTCCCCCCGGTCATTAGACTCATAATGGAAAAGAGGCCAGATTTTAAAATAATCCCATTTCTTCCCGTAATATGGATGCTCGGTAAAACGGTACTCGCGGTGAAATTTCCAGATAATAAAACTAATAACTTTATAATCCGAATGGAAATATCCGTTTTCTTTTGTCTGCCTGAAATAAAACGGCGTATAAAAAACTGTTTTCTTTGTTCCGTATCGATATCTGCCGTAAAACGGAAAAATTATCAGCTTTTCCATATCCGGATTTTTGCTTTTAGCTTTTTGAAAAAACGGCCACGGCATATTCAGAGATTCTTCTCCCCTGATTTTATTGTAGCCCCATGAAAAAAAAGGCCAGAGAATTGTAGTAGATTTCACCATTCCGTCATCAGTCCATTTCTTTCCGTAAAAAGGAAAGAGAAAAAATGTTTTATAAGTGCGCTTTGACGTATAAGTTTCACCATAATTATATATGAGAAAATATGATTTTCTGTCATAAAACCCCTTTTTTGTATGATGAGCATAAAAAGGAAATATCCTTATAGATTTTCTGCCGCCGCCTTCGCCTTTCATAAAAAAAGGCCAGAGAACAGCTTTCGCATGATATTCTTTATACCCGTATTCAGTATAAAGAGGAATCAGAGAGGCAAGACAATATGCCGCTATCATTAAAGTTGAACTGGGCGGGTAAAGAAAAAATAAGGCTACACCCGGAAAAATAACAGGAGTAATGTAATCATATCCGAGTTTTTGCTTTAACGTACCGCCGATCGGCCAGACCATAAGATAACGGTCTTTACTTTCCGAGCCGCTGCCGTAAAAAACAGGCGGAAGAACAAGGTCATAATCTTCTTTTGTGCCTGAATGATTATAATAAGTCTCACCAGCCAGTGAAAAAAAATAATGATTTTTATATCCCAGATTGTTTTTATAATTTGAGGCTATAACCGGCGGGAGAAATGCCGTATAAGTCGAACCGTCATTATATGTATTTTTAAGATAAAATGGTCTTATTGTACGAAATGACGATAAATCATCGCTTCCTTTTTCATAAATGAACCAGAACCATGAATGATCCTCTCGGGCAAAAGCCGACTCGGCTGAAAAAATGATAATTCCGGCTAAAAAAATACTTAAAACATATTTCACTATCAGAAATAACCCCTTTCAGTCATTCTTTCACTCTATATCCTTTGATTCAAGAATTTATTGACATTATCAGGCATTCATGTCTTTTATATATGTAATGGATGTAGCTATCTTGTTACGGCAATAAATGGAGGTTTTCAGATGAAACGTGCATTATTTATGCTTTTGCTCTCTGCGGTTGTTTCAATTCCGTCATTATCACAGGATACGACGGATAAAGCAGAAACTAAAACAACACCGGCTTCTACGGAAAAAGTTACTGCAGAAGTGGACAGCGATCAGGTATATAAAGAAATAACTATTGAAGATTTCGAAACTACACAATGGACCAGTTCGAATATTTCTATTTCTGTAACAAAGGATCAGAAAGCTGAACTTCAGACAAGAGATCAGTATCCTGCCCCTATTAAAGATTCAAAAAAATACATTGGAATCAAGGTTTACGGCAAAAACGGAGATGTTGTTGTAATTAAACCTCCAAAAGAACTCATAATAACCCAGCATTGCAAAAGCATTTCGATATGGGTTTATGGGAAAAATTTTTCGGGCGAATTATCACTTCTTCTCCAGGATGCAAACGGAAAAGTTCATAGGCTTGTTTTCGATAAATTAAATTTTCTCGGCTGGAGAAAACTTCATAAAAAACTTTCCAATGAAATAGCTCAGGAAGATAAATTTCTTTCTCAGAAAAGACAGATGAAAATCTTAAGTTTCCAGTATAAACCTGCCGGAAAAGGAAGACTTGCTGAATGGAATTACTTTTACATGGATGACATCATGGCAAACGTAAGAGACAAATACCTGGATAAACAGGACGACAACTGGTGAAATTAAAGCAGCAGGGAAACCTGCTGCTTTTAACATCTATGAATAAGAAAATATGCCATATGCTTCTATTATTTGTATTTTCCGGTTTCAGTAATATATCTGCCGGAGACGTTACAGTTTTATCCGACGACAAACCTTCTGTTGAAAAGATTATTAAAGACAATATTGAAAAACTCGGAATAAGTCCGGATATATCCGTTAGAGTAAGAATCTATAAATTCTCTTCGCAGTCAGAAATATTTTCAGTTAAAGGTGATTCTCTTTCAATAGAAAAAGGAATAATTGAAATCGGCGCTCTCGTAACTGTAATAGAAAATAAAAATCCGCATGCAATGCATATAATCAAAGCAAACGGTAAAAGTGAAAAGGAAGCTGTTTCTGAATTTTTGCAAAACATGAATATGATTCTTATAAAACTTAAATAATCATTTTACTGACGCCAGAATCTAAAATCAAATCTTTCCTGTTTTTTACCGTAAAATCGGCATGGATTGATATCTATGCCGCCGCGTCTTGTATAAAAAGCCATAACACAGATGCTTGATGGATTCAGTATGTTATAAATATCAGAAAATATTTTCTCACAGCAGCTCTCGTGAAAATCCTGATGTTTTCTGTATGAAACAATATATTTCAAAAGCGACAATTCGGTAATTTTTTTATCAGAAACATATTCAATATAAATCGTAGCCCAGTCCGGCTGTCCTGTAACAGGACAAAGACTTCTAAGCATGTTAGAATAAACTCTGGTTTCTTTCTCATTCGGAAAGTTTTCAGTTTCCAATAGAGATGAATCATAATCATATTTTTCAATTTTTGTATCTATATCATCAATAAGAAGGGCATTTTCTATTTTTGTAATTACAGGATTGATCTCATCATGTTTAATAAATTCTATGTACAATTTATCAGAAACAACAGCTTTTGAAAGATCATCTGTTATCAATGCTTTAACTTCCGCCTCGCCTGCAAAGAGCTTCATGGCAAAACTTCCCAGATACAGTTTCAGCGACTTGGATTCAATTATATTTTGTGAATCAGATGGATATATCAATCTGAGAATTCTGTTTTCCGGCTTCCCTTTATCATTTAAATAACTGAATTCATAGGAATTCCAGACATCATAACCGTTAAATAATGTATTACTAATTCCGTTTTTTTTTCTTGCCGCAGATCTTTCGATCGGGAAGAGAATTCCCGGAGAATATTCTAAATCAAACGAGGTTTTATTTCCAAGAAGAATATCCATTACACACTGCCGTATTTTTTTACAAATTCATCATATCCGTTTTTCCGCAAAACACATGAAGGACATGTACCGCATCCCATACCGTAATAATTCTTTTTATCTGATCCGTTATAACATGTCATAGTCTCTTTGAGAATGTAATCAAGAACCCCCAGATCTTTGGCCATCTTAAATTCATCAGCTTTTGTCAGCCACATCAGCGGAGTATGAATAACCAGATTTCTTCCGCTAAGATCGGTTGAAAGATTAATCGCTACCTGCGCGGATTTGACAAAAATATCCCTGCAGTCAGCATAACCCGAATAATCTGTTTCGCATATTCCTGTTACAAGATGGCGGATATTCAGAGTACTCGCCCATCCGGCAGCAACTGTCAGAAAAAGCAGATTGCGGTAAGGCACAAAACTTGAAGGTACAGAACTGTCTAATTGATGTCCCACTGCAATATCTCCACCACCGCTGAAAAGATTGGATATAACTATATCTTTGATAAATGATATATCGACTGTTTTAAGTTTTACCTTGTTATCTGCGCAGATTTTTTCTGCAACTTTCGTTTCAACAGAATGCTTCTGATTATAAAAAAATGAAATTGCATGTACATTTGCAAAATTCTGTTTAGCCCAGAACAAGCAAGTAGTAGAATCCTGACCGCCGCTCATAAGAACAAGAGCATCATCATGTCTGTAACTGTTGTCCATTAAACTCCCCTTTTATCTGCCTGCCATATTATCTTATGAATCTGAATTGAAATAGAAGCATCAAGTCTGTTTGATAAAATAAAATCCACTATTTCTTGCGGATTTATTTTTCCCCATTGAGGAGAAAAGTATATCCTTACATCATTATTCATCTTACGTATCATTTTTATATTCTCGAGTATCCACGGAAGATCTTCTTTTGCCGTAACAAACTTAATGCAGTCTTTGCGCTGAAGTAAGTTTATATTATTTTTATCAAATGAATCACCGGCAAGTGATGACGGCGTCTTGATATCGCATACAAATACCGCATTATCTGCACCGAAGTCAATTTTCTGAGATCCGTTAGTTTCGATAATAAAAACAACATTTGGATATAATTTTATAAGTTCATAAATTCCGGAAGCACGTTTTTTCAACAGAGGCTCTCCGCCGGTAAAAAGAATTTTCAAATTCGGATAATCTTTTGTCTGACTGAAAATAATACTGCTTAATTCATCGAATGAAAGAATCTCATTAATTTCTTCCCTGTAAGGAGTATCGCAGTAAGAGCAGTCAAGATTACATCCTGAAAAGCGGATTATGTAAACCGGATCTCCGGCAAACGGAGCCTCTCCGCTCACGCTCATAAATCTTTCACATATTTCAAAATTCATTAAAAATCGCCGGTTTCGCAATATGATGTTTTTGAGACAATATTTTCATAAACTCTGACTTTAAAATTCAGTCTGTCATTTCCGGATTTACATTCAGAATATATAAGCAGTGCAATATTTTCCGCAGTAGGTTTCTCAATAATATCATTTAAATTCTTATGATCGAGTTTACCGGTAATTTCCTTAAGATTCCCGAAATCCCACAGAATACCGTTTGAATTAATCAGCGCGGAATCACCTCTCACCCAAACAGATACTTTCCAGGTGTGCCCGTGAAGATAAGCACACTTGCCTGGATGATTCTTTATCAAGTGAGCAGAATCAAAAAATGCTTCGGTATAAATAGTCAGAATCATATTCAAAACCCGGTTTTTTCTGCGTTAGTCAGAACTGACGCAGAATATTCTTTAAATACATTAGAACTCATATAATACCGATTATATCATCAATATCAGAATCCGTCAACTTCCCGCATGCTCCGAAAAAATCAGATGCTTTAGTTTTCTTTTTAATCCGTATAGATATATCTGCAAAACCCCCGTCAAAATTCTGAGGAAATGTCAGGTTTAATCCGGCATTTCTGAACCTTTCAGAAAGTGAAGCAGATTTTTCAAAAAGTGAAGACATCAAAGGATATCGGATGCGTTTAAATTCCTGAATAAGAATATTATCATCTGAAGCATTTTCGAACACAGAAATAACTTCATCCTTTCCTGTTAATTTCAAAATATCCGAAACAAGAGCGACAGACTCGCGAAAAAGCGCAAACTTAAAACCTTTTGCAATTATAAATTTTTCATAGGCCGACATGATTCCAGAGTCAAGCATTAACATTTCATCAAGAATCTTTAAAGGAGCATCCTTCTCGTTAAAATAATTTATTATTGAAGCGGGAATAATTATATCATCAGCAGTTCTTCTTGATGCAGGAATTCCCAACTCATTCATTAAATCAGTATCGGAATGAAAATATTTACATGCTTTCAATTTTCCTGAAAAAGAAAGCAAACCGGAATAATTTTTCTTTATAATTTCTTTTCTAAAATCATCATGAAAACTTTCTGTTTTAACCGCTGGAAATTTCAGAATTGAAGCATCACACATTCCCTTAAAACGGTTGTGTCCTGATAAAATTCTAAAAGATGAACCTTTTTCAATCAATATGAGAGGACTTGCGAGTCCGCTTCTTTTTATTGAAAGAGAAAGAAGCTGATTATAAGGTTTTGAGATTTTATATTCTTCGTCATAAATAACATTATTAATACCGGCCTCAAACATCAATAACTCCCTGTAATAGAGTATTCAATTCTTCTTCATTGATTACTCGGACTTTTGAAAGCTTCTCAAGCGCCGAATTTGCCCCTTCGGTAAAAGGCGCGGTTGTGATAAAAATTCCGGTTCTTGCCTTATTGTCATTGATGGCCTGTGCAAAATTACGCAATGGTATTTCGCCAATTTTAGTTTTACGCCATCTCCTAACCCATACCAGACTTTTGTTTCCGGTAGAGCGTTCAACCGCCAGAATATCTACTCCGTCATTTTCCTTATATGTCGTCAAGAATTCCGTTACCCGGAATCCTAGTTTTTCGAGAATTCTTCCTGAAACTATTCTGAATTTTTCACCGTCAAGAGTGCAGTATTTTTCGGTGAGATTGTCGACCAGTATGAAATCCGAACCCTCTGAATATTTCTCAGATGAGGATTTGGAAAATGAAGATATTGATCTTAAATCAAATTTATTCTCTGCTTTGAGACCGCAGATATTCCACAGAAAATTCTGAGGAAAAGCTTCTTCAAGCCATGTAGTCGTTCTTTCAAAAACAGAATTTTCTCCCTTCTGGATTCCTGAAGAATCATTCATTTCTTTTCTCAGTTCAGTAATATATGACTGAATATTTTTATAATTTCTGTCAATTTCGGCAAGCTTATTCCAGTAATCATATGCCTTGTTTGCCTGCTCGTCAAAAAGACATGCAAAACCGAGATCATAAAGAACAGTAAGTTCTTCTTCCTTCATTGAATTTTTTTTACAATAATTCAGCAGTGCTTCAAATTTTGAAACTGCTTCCTTATATTTTTTTAAATGACAGTGAAGAACTGCGTCTAAGCGCATCAGAACGAACAAGATGGAAGAATCCGATATCTTAGCTACCAGTTTTTCAACTAAAGTCTGCGCTTTTTTAAAATCACGTTTACGCCTTTGTGCAAAAGCCATAGCAAGAGAAGCGATATCAGATTCGGGATTTTTTTCCATAGAGGTTTTAAAATAACCTATCGCATCCGCAGTTTTCTGATTTTGATAAGAACACATGCCGGCTCCGAATGCAGTCTCAAAATCCGGCTGTTTCGCGCGGACAAGAAGATCGAAATAACGCTGTGAAATTTCATATTCTTCCTGACCTAAAGCTATAAAAGCGCAATAATAAAGAGAATCATAATCAGATGTCTCATATTTCTGAATATCGGAATAATATCTGAAGGAATTTTCAAGGTCACCGCGGCTCAAAAATATTTTTGCGAGATTTTTCTCAACCTTAACCTTGACAACTTCAAGATTGAATTTATTTATTTCTAAAACCTGAGTATAATGTTTTGCCGCATCATCATATTCACCAAGAGACATATGAATTTCGGCAAGACGGAAATGAGAAACAAAATCGAAAGGATTAGCATCAATTAGTTTACGGTATTCATAAACTGCATCGCGCATGCGGTTTGTTTTAATGTATTCTTCTGCTCTTTTTGCAGGATCAAATTTTTTGGACAGAAAACGGCTGTAATAAATATAACCGCCAAGAACAATAACCGCGCCTATAAAGAAAAAAAACATCATAAAAGCGTCCGTCCCGGCGGCATACTACTATTCTAAAAAAGCCTGCAGTGCAGCTTCCTCCGAATCATATATGTCGAACATTTCCATAAGCTCAACAACTTCAAAAATCTTTTTAACTGCGGTGTTGATATTGCAAAGCTTAAGTTTCTTTTTATTATCTTTTAGAATTCTCATAGTTGAAACGAATATCCGAAGTCCCGAACTGCTCATATATTCAACTTCTTCAAGATTCAAAAGAAGATGACATTCAGGTTCTTCTTTAATAATCTGGTTTATTCCTTTTTCAATATCGGCTGACAAATGAACGTCGAGTCTGCCGTTAAGATATATTACAATTACATTACCAACTTTGTTAGTCTTTAAGCCCATAAATCCTCCGAAACTGTACACGCAAAATTATATTCACATTAAAAGCATTATTTCAAGCAAATATTTTCATTCTAATCCCATTGCCGCATCTTTCTTTGTAAGAAAAAGACCGGATATATTCAAAACTGCTACTGACAAAAAGAATAAACTCAAAATAACTGCTGAAGTTTGCTTTTCTTCGGAAAATAAGTAGTTAAAAGCAGCAAATAATGCCGCAGATACCGGAAAAAAAACTCCGAAAAAATAAACAAGTGCTCTGTATTTGAGAGGATCAAAAAGCGGCATTACCATTGAAACTCCTGCAAAAAACAGAAGAAGCGAAATCGATCTCGCGAAAACTGTAATCAATACAAGAAATTCATCTAGACGCATCTGACTGATCCAGTCTTCTCCGACATCAATGGACATACATTTCCCCAAAAGCGCAGGGCTGACAAAGAAAATGAGACCTACCAGCACAAAAAGAAGACCGGTAATAAGAATACACACTTGCAAATAATTAGTTTTCTTACTTCTCATTAAAACCCTGCTCCGACAACTGCTTTATTACAATTTCCATTGACTGATCATTAAACGAGCTCAGACTATTTTGAGTAAAGTTTAAGTCAAGAAATATATTTTTGTGTGCGGGGAAATAGAAATCTGTAGGACAATTTTCTTCCGCCAGATTAAATTCACGTGCAAACAATTCAGGCATGCCGTTAAAAATCTTAGAAGCCCCGTTAACTGAAGCATAAACTGATATTATTTCATCATAGGCAAACCTTAATACTGAAGCACCTGACGCTTTGCCGAATGATGAACAATATTTGTTAACTCCGATTCCGTCAAATAAAGGCGGAATGGAGATAGAAGATGATGCTTCTTGGGACATTTCTCCGGAAGAGAATAGATATTCAACACCATTTAATTCTGAAAATGAATGAGAAATACACAGCAGTTTATTTTCTTCAATTCTGGTTTCACCGAAAATATCTCTCATGAATTTTACAATTTTTTTTGATGAGCTTAGATATTGACCCGGGAAATTTATATCAAATAGAGTATTGATTACTGATGGATTAAAAAGTTTGAAAGAAGCTTTTAAAAATTCATCCTTGTTTGAAGAAACTGAATATAAACACGACAAAACATAAGGGAAAAAAGTACTGAAAACTGCGTCGAAAGTGAAATCTGAATCAAAAAATGAACAGAGAAAAGGAATGTAACCTATAGACTGAGCCGAACGGGGCGTCAGATAAAGAGCTTTGCGTTTATTCGATATAGTATCCGCAAGTGAAACAATACCTTCTAATGATGAATAAGAAGCAGCTTCTTTATTATCTGAATATTCTATGTTTAACGCATGATGATTTTTTATGACAGAATTACTGAATTTAACAGGAATAACAAGCTGGGCATCGGATGCAGAAACCGGTAAATTACGTTTTTCTGACAATATATCAATCACATAATCGGCTTTTTTTACAGCTTCATCTCTAAGCTGTTCATCATAGTCGGAAATATCCATTATGATGTAATTGTATGTGAATGAAAATGAAAATAAAATGGGCGAAATTAATGAAGAATCGCATTTAACCATGCTCCCGTGTGAAACATTTAAAAGATCAATATTCTCGTCCGCTGTGATTACCGACAGGTTTTTTTGCTTTTGATTTTCTTCTTTCTGGGAAAACGGAGGCATTATCTTAGCATTGAACACATCAAAAACAGAAGAACCGTTGTATGACAGATCAAGAATAACTGTTTTTCCTTTTTCGGCAAGAGCTTTTGCAAGTTTTGATGCTATTGCAGTTTTTCCGCTTTTGGAACTGCCGCATACGGCGATTACTTTTGCAGAAATAGTTGAATATTTCTCTGCAGATTTAACAAGCGGATATTTTAATAGTTTCATCGCCTTTAGATATCCGCGCATTGCTTTGTGTGAACCTGAAAACAAATTTATGCAGTCATCATTATTAAGCGAAATCAGCTTAACATCCGAAAGAGCACGGAGTTCCCCGCGTGGCGCGGCATCGGAAAAAGGAAGATATCCGAAAAACGATCCGGGATTAAAAAAATTGGATTCACCTTTTCCGCCTGTTGATACCGATTCCATAATTCCTGAATCGAGAAAATATACTGATTTTTCCCCAAGGAGATCAAGTTCATCACCTTTTGACAGATAATGAATATTTGCCTTCTTGCCAAGCGCATAAGATTCTTCAAAAAGCAGAGCGGAAAAGAAAGGATTTTCTGATATTCTTTTCTGAGACGCATTCATTGAATTGACCGGAGCATTTCTATCAATTGAGCTTTTCCATAAAGTTCAATCGGTCGGGTATTTGCAAAATCAATTGCTTCACGGCTCAAATCACCGGTTGATATAACAACAATTCTCTGAGCATTACGGAATTTCATGCTTTCATGCAGTTTTCTTAAAAAAGATTCTCCGACACTGTCAGTTGTACGTATTATACGTATTAGCTTGTTAGTCCTTCTTGTATTTCTTCTTTTATCATCGGGTTCGGAGGCAAAAATTTCAATATCTACATCGCTGATAACTTTGGTTTCCTGAATTTCAAGACCAAGATGTTCGATAAGCTTTCGTGTGGTCAGCTCAAAATTCGATAAAGTTGCAATAAGAAAATCCTTGATATGATCATCCTGACGGAACTCTTCATTCTGTTTAAGTTTCTGTTCTACATCTCTGAATTTTTTATTTACTTCATAAATGCGTTCCCAGTTTGATATGGCAGAATGCATATCTCTCTGCTTTTCATATGCTGCAGCCAGAAAATATCTCATATTCAGTTCGGTATCGCTTCCGCGCGAAACAGATTTGAGACCACGCTCGAACTCAATTACCGCCTTAGGATACTGCTCTTTTTCCATATAGCACGTACCCTTAGCAAGAAAACATTTAGTTTTAATATCTTCGCTTTTCTGTGCAACTTCGAATTCCTTAATAGCCCAGTCAGGATCACCGAGCTGGCGAAGAACAAGACCAAGAAAATAATGAGCTTTAAAGTTTGACGGATCAAGTTTAAGCGCTTCCATGAGAGCATTTTTAGCATCTTTATTGTTTCCGGTACGATAAAGACTCTGACCGTAATAATAAAAAGAATTTGAATGTTTTGTATTCAACTCGGTAGCTTTTCTTAAATAAGGTCCAGCTTTATCTACCATTCCGGAATCATAGAACAAAACACCAAGCTCATAATAATTCTCGAAGTTATTCGGATCAAGCTTGGTAAGCATGAGATATTCATTTTTCGCGTCATTGACTTTTTTCTGATCTTTGAAAATTCGAGCCAGTTTTGACCGGACTTCCTTTTCGCTTATTTTATCATTCGGAGTTGCATATTTCAAAACCTGACGGTATTCAAGAACGGCATACTGCCCGTTCCCTTCTTTAGTAAAGGCTTCACCAAGCAGAAAATGTGCATAAACATTATGATCATCCTTCGCCAGAACGTCTTCAAGTTTTTTGATGGCCAGTTTTGTTTGTCCCTTTTTTATCATTTCCGCTATTTCATCAAGTCTGCGCGGAAAAAAATACGTGCTCAGCATATAGAGCCCGAAAATAGCAAAAAGCACAAAAAAAACAAAAACAAGAACGTACGTTAAAATCATATTTATTTATTCAAACTCTCAATTTTCTGCTTTTTGAGTTCCGCATTCTGCAGCTCAAGGTCACGCACCTTTTTAAGAGCCGCATCGAGTTCTTCTCTGCCGAGTTCAGATGCGTTCTCGTAAGCTTTCGCTGTATCGTTTATACGCTTCATTTCCTTGCGTTCATATTCAAGCATCTGCTCGTACATTTCGATAATCGATTCGTCGTTATCGATTTCTTTTTCATGAAGTTTCATAATCTCTTCGTAACCCTTGAGAAGCTTGCGAAGATATACATTATCTTTTTCAAGCTCCACAAGTTTTTCTCTGAGATCTTCCATTTCACCCATAATTCCTCCGAACTATATCTGATAAACTATCAATCCGTCTCTCAGTTTCGGTTCAAACCATGTCGATTTTGGAGGCATTACATTTCCGCTGTCGGAAACATCCATTAAATCCTGCATTGAAGTCGGATACATAGAAAAAGCCGCCTTAAATTTGCCTGAATCAACAAGCTTAACAAGTTCCTTTGTTCCTCTGATTCCGCCGATGAAATCAATCTTTTTACTTGTTCTAGGATCATCAATGCTGAAAATCGGTTTCAATATATGATTCTGGAGAACGCTTACATCAAGTGATTCGACAGGATCATTTCCAGTATCAAATGAAGGTTTTACTTCATACCACTCGCCTTCGATGTACATGCAGAAACTGCCTTTGTCTTTAGGCGTATCATAATCGACTTTATTTACTGTAAAATTTTTACATATTTTTTCAATAAGCGATTCTTTCGTATTTCCATTTAGATCAGACAGTACGCGGTTGTAAGGCATAATCTTAAGCTGGTCATGAGGAAAAACAACTGAAAGGAAATAATTAAAATCGCCTTTCTTGGTATCAGATCCGTCCTGTCTGCGAGCAAGAGCATTCTTTGCTGCAGATGCCGCACGGTGATGACCATCTGCTATATACATACCTGTATTTTTGAATGAATCTTTGATCTGTTCAATTAAAGCAGGCTCATCAATTATCCGGAATATGTGGCGTATTCCGTCGGAAGCTGTAAAATCATATTCTGCAGGTTTTGAAAGGGCCTTCATCCAAAGATCCTTTTTGGAGCCGTCTTCTTTATAAAATAGAAAAACAAGACCGGTCTGCGCACCGAGAACATCAATATGCTTGATACGGTCGCGTTCCTTGTCTTCACGAGTAAATTCGTGTTTTTTTACAACGCCGTTTAGATAATCATCAACGCTGACAGTGCAGACTAAACCTGTCTGTTCACGTCCGTTCATTACAAGGGTATAAAAATAGAAACATGGAGTTTTTTCTGATGCAAGATATCCTTTTTCTATGAATGCCTTGAAGTTCTCGGCGCCCTTATTATAAACCGATTCGTCATAAATATCGACATTTTCGGGAAGATCAATTTCCGGTTTCGTTACATGATAAAAATTATACGGATTTCCTTCTGCGGTTTTACGCGCCTCGGCGCTGCTGCACACGTCATACGGTAATTCTGATATTTTATCCGCCAGATTTTTGGGCGGACGGAGACCGCAAAATTCTTTTATTACTGACATTTGAACCCTCTTAAAGAATAAAAAACTTGCCATCATTGAAAAATTGACGCCAGTCAGGCGTCAATTAGTATTTAAGCTGAAAACTCAGTTCCATGAACTGTTACAAGTTTTTTAAGAACAAATTTCTTCGCACCCACAGGCAGAACAACTTCAACTTCATCTCCAGCGCATTTGCCGTTGAGAGCCCGTCCAAACGGTGTCGAAAGTGATATTTTGCCCTCACCGGGATTAGTCTCAGCATCGGTCACGAAGGTAAATTCCATTTTCATGCCGGAGGCTTCTTCTATTTGAACTTTTGAACCCAGACCTACACGGTCTTTGGGAATAGCATCGACATCAACATTGGAAAGCTTTGAAAGCTGATCAGTCAGTTGAGCAATCTTCGCATTAACAAAACCCTGACGTTCTCTTGCGGCATGATAATCAGCATTTTCTTTGAGATCCCCGTGCTCGCGGGCTTCGGCTATCTTCTGCGGAAGTTCCACATTAAACTCATATTTCAGCTGATCGAGTTCCTCCCTGATCGCCTGTTTTTTTGCCTCAAGCTCGTTCATAATCCTCCGGTAAATCAAAGAATGATATCTTTTATAATAAGAACCCCGCACTTCGCGGGGATGGTTTATTAAAGCGCGTTTTGACGAGTCCGTCAACCTATTTTTTGCAATAGGAAATGATATTGACAAAGAGTATGGAACATCCTTTACCTGTTTCTGTTACATTCGCTTTTCACAAAAATAAAGCAACTTAAAGCTGTTTACCTCAAGAACAAATCATAATATACAATATAATAATTTTCTTGACTTTCACATTCTAAACTTGTATAAAATATTAATACACTTAAGGGGTTTTTTACTTATGGAGAACATCATCACTGAAGTAAGAATCTTTCCAAAGGATAACCTTGGCAAAACATTGGCTTTCGCGAACGTGACTATCATGAATCAGTTTGTGGTAAAAAACCTTCGCGTAGTTAAAGGAGACAAAGGAATATTCATTGGTATGCCTTCGAACAAAAAGAAAACCGGAGAGTATGTCGACGTATTTTTTCCGATCACACAAGAAGCCAGAGACAAAATCACCGATCTTATTGTGGACGAATACAATAAGGTAAAAGAAAACTAAACCAAGGGGATTACTCCCCTTTAAGTTTAGAAATAAGACCTCTGACAATATCGCTCATTCTAGCGATTAGAAGAGCGCTTATAATTGTATCAGCCATTCCAGTTATTTTAATCCCTGATTCTTTAAATATCCTGATTTCAGGAACAACAAAACAGAAGAAAAACGCAGCAAGAAAGGTAATGGCTTCTCTCATGCTTTTCATTAAAACTTTACGCTCATGTTCCTTAACGGCAGTAATGGAAAAAAGAGCCGATACCGCTGTTTCGATTACAATCGCAACGACAAAAAGACTGAAAATATTAGAGATAATAACATTTGACTTCATAACTACTGACCTCTCCCCGCAAGTTTTGTTTTAATAAGTGAAAAAATCAATAACATTATGCACACAAAGAAATATAAAAACAAAAATGAATCTCCGAACTTCGAATATAATGTTTTTCTGTTTTCAGAAAAATCAGCGCTGGCCGCGAATGATCCTCTCTTTAATATCGGCATCTCGGCAGTTACTCTTCCTTCCGGATTAATCAATGCGCTCTTTCCACTGTTGCCCGCTCTCACATACCAGAGCCCCGTTTCAACCGCTCTGAATACCGATGATGAAAAATGCTGATAATGACCCTGATACGAATCACTCCAGCCGTCATTTGTGATAACAACTGCGAAATCAGCACCAGCCTCAGGAAATTTTCTGTTTATACCGGAAAAAATACTTTCATAACATATCGCAGTAAAGAATGAGTAATTCCCCGCTTTCATAATTGTCATCGATTTACCTGGTGTAAAATCCGAAGAACCCATAGAGTAAAGATATTCCTGAAAAGAAGGAAACCATTTTGCATATGGGAACCATTCGCCTACGGGAGCAAGATGTGTTTTATAATGATATCCTGCGAGAGTTCCATCCGGAGCTATCAGGCATGCGCTGTTATACCATTCAGACTTTCCGATTGAAGGTCTTTCTTTTCCGATTTCACCGGTAAGAATATATTTGCTTTGCTGTCTTGCATAATCAGAAATTATCTGAACAAATTTCGAATGCTGGCCGTGTCTCAACTGATAACTTACCGGTTCAAGAGTAGCCGATTCACTCCATACAATCATATCCGTATCAGGATTTTCATCAATTATTCTTTGAGAAAAATTCAAATGATCATTAAGAAATTGATATCTGTATTTAATCCAGTTATCCCAGGGATTCTGACAGTTCTGCACAATCGCGAATTTCATTTTTTTCGGAGTTGCTGCTTCTTTCGGTATATTAAGCCTGACAATTCCGAAAAGTATAATCACACAGTTAAGCACAATAACCGGTCTGATTTTTTTTAAAATTGAAATCAATATATCTTTTGATTTCAGACTCGATAACATCGAACGTTTTAGCATCAAATCAGTAAAAATTATATTTGAAAATAACACTGCGAATGTTACCGCATAAACTCCGCCTATGGATGCCGTCTGAATATAGGACGTAAGAGGATATTGTGAATATCCGAGGAAATTCCACGGAAAAGCAATGAATCCGAGATTTGATATAAAATCAAAAAAAAGCCAAACTCCTGGGAAAATTATTAAGCGGAAGCGCTCATTATAAGAAGCGAGTTTCTCGGTAATTGCGCATTTAAGAGCAAACTGGGCTGAAAGAGCCGGTATCAGAGCAAGTAGTATAACCGCTTCTCCGCCGGAAGCGCCTGCACCGAATTTTCTCATCCATGAATTAAGCAATAAAAATATAAATATTCCCGTCAAAAATGAAAGAATCAAATTTTTCCCGAATCCGTTTCCTCTCATTTTATAAAAAAGCGGAATGAAAGCAAAATGTGCAAACAATGGAAACAAAGGGAAATATTCACTGAACGGAAATGATAGAAACAACAACAATGGCGTCAAAAAATAATAATGATTCAAAACAATTTTTTTAAATTTCATAAGGACTGTGGCAATTTTAAATTTCATCATTTTACCGTATTTTTTTATTACTATACTTCTATCGGAATCCCGACGCGCTCCATGACAAGCTTAATATCATTCCATACATCCTTTTTTAACGGCGACTTTTCTCCTCCGTTTCTGATAACATAAGAAGGATGAAAAGTCGGCATCACAGGAATTCCCATATACTCACCCCACTTGCCCCGGAGAGATGTGATTCCTTCCTTTGTATTGAGAATATATTTTGTTGCAGGCGAACCAAGGGTCACTATTACTTCTGGTTTAATAATTTCAATCTGCTTTTTCAGATACTTTGAACACTCTGCAAGTTCATCATCTGCCGGAGGTCTGTCCTTTATCATTTTAAGATCAACTGTAGGTCGGCATTTCACAAGATTGCAGATATAAACAGAATTTCTCGGAATTCTGATTCCTTTTTCAATAATAGATGTTAAAAGTGCTCCTGCTTTTCCGCAAAATGGAATTCCCTGAATATCCTCGTTCTTTCCGGGTCCCTCGCCGATAAACATTATTTTCGCTTCAGCCGATCCTTCACCGAATACCGTTTTTGACCGTGTGGAGTGAAGCCTGCATGCAGTACATTTTTCTACTTGTTTTGACAGTTGAGTCAAATCATCATTTTTTGTCATTATATTCCATTTTCTCCGCTATTATATAGATCGGCTTATTCTTCTGTTTTTTTACAAAGTGTTAATTTTTGTTGACACATTAAGCACATGTGTAAATCTGTCCTTACACCGCGCGGTGGAGCAGTTGGCAGCTCGTTGGGCTCATAACCCAAAGGTCACAGGTTCGAGTCCTGTCCGCGCTAAATCGGCGAAGTAGCTCAGTAGGTTAGAGCACACGGCTCATATCCGTGGTGTGGGGGGTTCGAGTCCCTCCTTCGCTAATAAATCTCCTCAGCCTGAACATACATAATTTTATCTTTTCCTATCGCATTTACAAAAGTACCCTTCACTTCAACTAGCTGCCCGTTTGAAAGATCTTTTTCAAACGGCGCAAATATTTCGAACTTATCCGTATCAGAAATAAGAGAAAAACTTATTTTACCGTTTTTATTCCTATAGTTGCCGACCTTTCCTTTCCATCTGACAGTGAATCCCGCGTATAATTCCGGAGTCTTGGATACTTCACTATATGAAACTTCGCTTGAAGGCTTGTCTTCAATGCCTGCAATATATTTGATGAGATATAATGCTTTTTCTTTTATACGTATGTTCGAATTGCTGTTTATGATGCGGTTTAGAGAAAAGAGTGCATTGTTATAATTGCCTTTTTTCATATCATTGCGGGCAGAATTAAACTCTTTTCGGACTTCTTCATCAGAATAATAAGAAACTAAAGGTTTAACTTTTGTCGCCTTATCAATCAGAGGATACATCATTGATGAAATATCGGTCTCTGTTGCCTTTTCGTTTTCTCCAATAAACGAGAAACTTATAATCTTATCTGAAAAAACACTTTTCAAATACGAAAAGTTAACAATTATTAAAACAGCCGAAACAAGAAAAATCAAAGACATTACAAGTAAGCGCAAAGAAGGAGCTCTTAAAGTCTTCCTTAATCCATGTCTGCGCATAGGAGTTTTAACTATAGCTTTATGTCTCGGTTTACTGAAACTATGTCCGGGAATATCAACTGCATCAAAAATAGAAATTTTTTTCTGCAGTTTTTCAAATGACTTTGTTTTTTCAACCTGCAACAGAAGCTGTTTTGTTTTTTTATCAAACGGATATTTTTCTCTCGTTTCCGCAAGACGCAGAAGAACGCTTTCTACTGAACTTGCTCCTTTAATAAATAAAAAGTTTTCGAGCTGGCTTCCTGCAGGAGAATCCGGATACTTTCTTTTTATCGAAGCTATTATGCCTTCTGCGATAATAAAATTATCCGTTATAATAGAACAGAGTGCTGACATCACGGAATTAAAAAGAGTCGGCGAAATTGAATTTGCTTTATCAAAAATAAAGGAAGCCTCTTTATATCTTCTTTTTTTAAAGAGATACATGGCTTCCTTTGATAAAATATTTTCAGAAACTGTGTTTTTAATCATCTTCTCTTCTGAAAATTCTCTTAACCGCATCGATTAATGAAATATTTTCATCGAACGATTTTCCGATAATATATCCCACGAACATAAGCGAAAGAATAAGCACCATCTTCCACAACCCGAAAAGAAAAAAGAACACACCGAACAAAAGACCGGCAAGTATTCCTAAAACCTTGCCGGGATTATCATTTATCCATTTTCTAAAATCATCCGAAAGAGGCAAATTTTCCTCCTTACTGCTTAACACGCTCGACGTAATCGCCTGTGCGGGTATCAATTTTTATCATATCATCCTGATTTACAAAAATCGGAACGTTTATTTCTGCGCCAGTTTCAACTTTTACCTTTTTAGTAACATTTGTTGCAGTATCTCCGCGAACTCCAGGCTCCGCGTATACAACTTTAAGATTTACAAATGTAGGAGGAATGATAGTTATCGGTTTTTCATCATACATAACCGCTTCAATAACGTCATTTTCTTTTACGTAAAGAAGAAGATCGCCTATCATATCCTTTGATACAGAAATCTGGTCATAGCTTTCGGTATCCATTAACTCGATCGAATCTGCCTCGCTGTAAAGATACTGCATAGGTCTGTTTTCAACTCTTATGTCTTCAACTTTCTCACCGGCTCTGAAAGTCTTGTCTATAACTGTTCCTTTGTTGAGATTTTTAAGTTTTGTTCTTACGAACGCTCCGCCCTTGCCCGGTTTTACGTGCTGAAAATCAACGACGATGAAAAGATTGCCGTCAACCTTAATAGCCGTGCCTTTTTTAAAATCATTGCTCGAAATCATCAAATTCTCCGTTAAATTATTATTATATCTTTATCCGCGGATGTCAAGATCTCAGCGCCTTCTTCACGGATAAGAATTACATCTTCAATTCTTACACCGCCGCATCCCTGCACATATATTCCGGGCTCAACCGTAATTACCATGCCGGATCTCAGTATCATTTCCCCTCCGCCTTTTACAGCAGGAGCTTCATGAACATCTAGTCCAACACCATGACCGAGAGAATGTCCGAAATTTGAACCGAAACCGTTTTGAGAAATATAATCCCTTGCAACAGCATCAAGCTCTCCCGCAGTCATTCCCGGCTTTGCCGCAGAAATGGCTTTTCTCTGAGATTCGAGAACTACAGAATAAATTTTTCTCAGCTCATCCGGTATTTCTCCGAGAAATACCGTTCTTGTCAAGTCTGAATTATATCCTTCAAACTCACAGCCCATGTCTATGAGAACATTTTCACCATTTTGCAGTTTTTTTGACTGTGACGGAAAATAATGAGGCATTGATGAATTTTTTCCGGAAGCTGCAATCGTGTCAAAAGCCATGCGCCTGGCGGATTTCATCTTGGAAAATATTTCCGCCTCCATAACAATATCCCATTCCGTTATCCCAGGGCGGATTGTAGACAGAAGATGAGAAAAACATTCGTCAGTGATCTTGACAGCTTTTTTTATTTTCTCAATTTCATCAGCGTTTTTAACAGCACGAAGCTCGTTTACTATGCTTCCGCCGCTTTCGATTTTCAATAGAGAAAATTTCTTTGTTAATTCATTGTAATTTGAAAATGATGCTGAATGTTCTTCAAGATAAAGATATTTATCGCCTTCGGAAATAATCTTAGAAAGAGTATCATAAAATGACTTTTCCTGAAGCACAAATTCATATTCTTTAGAAAGAATGCCTCCGGCATATTCCTCATAACGCGAATCTGTTATAAAATATGCCTTATCGGGATAAATTAAAAGAAAGGCATTGGAGCCTTCAAATCCGGTCAGATACCGTATATTTTTTAAATCAAAAATCAAATACGGATATACATCCCTTCCCGAAGCTATTTCCCTGAATCTTTTTAGTTTCATATATCCTCACATCAGAAAAAGAATTATCACGCCTGAAACAGCAAGAATAATTCCTAAAATTTCAGCAATGCGTACTTTCTTTTTTTCAAAAACAAAAGAAACAGGTATCAAAAGAACCGGAACGATCGACATAATCGCCGATGCCACACCGACTTCAGTTTTAGATATTGCATACATTGAAAGACTTACTCCTGCAAACGGTCCGAGAAAAGAACCCATTGAAGCATATAGTAAACCTGACTGATTTCTGTAGGACAAAACAGATTTTTTCAGCCTTCCTGAAAAAATAAGTACAAGAGTAAATGATATAAATCCTGCGATTACACGGCATTGTGTCACATTCACAGCATTTATATTATTCATTCCTATTTTAGCGAGAATAAGCCCCGCACCCTGCGAACATGCTCCGATAACAGCAAATATTATTCCGCCGAGAGGATGATGAATTTTAATTCTCTCTCCGTTTTTTTTGGTTAATACCGCAAGCGATATTCCTATAATAATTATGAGAACTGCAAGTATATCCGTAATAGATAAAATTTCATCAAGAACTAAGTAACCTATAAAAGCAGATATTACCGGAGCGAGACTCATTATTAGCATTGATATCCGCGATCCGATTATTTCAAAGGCCTTAAAAAGGAAATAATCACCGATAAAAAAACCGACAAACCCTGAAAGGGAGAGCCACATCCACGAAGAAGCTTCAACACCTACAGGAAAAGGATTTCCATATACAAAAAATGAAAATACTGACAGAAAACAAAATGCCATCAGAAGACGAAGAGGATTGAGTGCAAGCGAACCGAATATTTTAGCAGCTCTCTCAAACATCAATGCTGTGAATGTCCACACAATGGCAACTAAAAGCGAGGCCGTTTCACCCGACATATATACTCCCCAAAAGCTCTTTCTGCTTGCCATTATTCGAAGGATGATAATAATTAGTAAAGTTTTTAAACTTAAGTTTATAAAATAAAAAACTGTACCGAACGGAGAAAAATGTCCGACAATTACTACTCTTTAAAACCTGAAACAATTCTTAAAGCGGCGGAAAAACTCAATCTGAATCCTACAGGACATATTCTTCAGCTCAATTCACTCGAAAACAGGGTTTATTCGCTTTATCTTGAAGACTCATCACAGGTTGTAATAAAAATTTACCGTCCTGGCAGGTGGAATGAAAACCAGATTCTCGAAGAACATTCATTCCTCAATGAACTCAAGGAAGATGATATTCCCGTTTGTGCACCTTTAACATTTGAAGGAAAAACTCTACATTTCATTGATGATTTTATTTACACGGTTTTCCCGAAAAACGGCGGGCGGATTCCGGATGAATTTTCTGATGATGATTTAATGATGATAGGACGTCTGATTGCACGTATTCACAATACTGGCAGACGGAAAAATGCAATTCACAGAATAAAAATATGCCCTGAAACTTTTGTCAGAGCCAATCTAGATTTTATGGCACAAAAACATCTGTTGCCTCAAAGATATCTTTCGGTTTATCATAAGCTTGCTGAAAAAATTACAACTGCCTTTGATGAAGCTTCAACTGACATGCCTTTTCACAGAATCCACGGAGATTTTCACTGGGGCAATTTACTGAAAAGGGACAGCAGTTTTATCGTACTGGATTTTGACGATTTTGTTACGGGTCCGGCTGTTCAGGATATATGGATGCTTGCACCGGCAAGCGATGCCGAAGGACAGCGTAAAAGAGAAGCACTTCTCGAAGGCTACCGTGAATTCGCTGAATTCGACCGCACATGGCTGAATCTTGCTCCCGTACTCAAAGCTATGAGATTCATAAATTATGCCTGCTGGATTGGAAAAAGATATGATGACCCGGCTTTCAAAAACGCTTTTCCTCACTACGGAACCGATAATTACTGGGAAAGTGAAATAAAGGATATTGAAGCAATACTTCTTGAAAGCGGGATTGAACCGGAATCTAAAAGCGAACTTCTTGAAGATAAGGAGTACTTTTTTGACATGTGAAACTTTATCCCATTTGCTTTAGCACTAAAGATTACATAATTTATTCCTTGCTATTTTTTATACGTCAACTATTAGTGGAAAAATTATCTGCAAATGATCTATTTTATAAGCGGAGGAATCATGGCAAATATAAGCAATCCCCAGCTTTGCACTCTTGTCGATCATACTTCTCCTGAAGCAGTTTTTGAAGAAGTAAAGGAAATTTTCTCTTACCATTACGATCTGAAAACGTTTCAAATTGTTGAACGTTCTTTTGAAATATTGAAATCCCTTTTCAAAGGAGAGTTTGACGGTTATCAGAAGTGCAATACGGAGTATCACGACCTGAACCATACTCTTGACGCTCTGCTCGCCTCCGCACGCCTTATGGACGGATTTAATATCTCCTCAGAATCAATTCTTTCTGAAGAAAGCGCGGTAGCTCTTCTTTTAGCTGTAACTTATCATGATTCAGGCTATATTCAAAAGTCAGACGACACAGACGGAACAGGTGCTAAATATACAAAGAATCACGTCGAGAGAAGCACTATTTTTGTAACTGCAAATAAAGATAAAATCGGAATAACTGCTCTAATGTCGGATGTAATATCCTCCTTGATAAGATGGACCGGCCTCAGAAGCGATATGCCAGGCGAATCCGTTATGGGAAAAGATTACACTATTGCAGGATCAATCATCGGCACAGCAGATCTGCTTGGACAGATGTCTGACCGGGCATATCTTGAAAAACTTCTTTTTCTTTACTACGAATTCAAAGAAGCCGGAATCGAAGGTTTTAATACGGAATTCGACATATTAAGAAAAACTCTGTCTTTTTATTCAACTACTCAGGATAGACTGGACAGACAGCTCGGCAAGGTCTATGATTTAGCAAAAGTTCATTTTAACAAGCGTTTTGGAATACCATTCAATCTTTACATGGAAGCTATTGATAAACAGATGCAGTATCTGAAAAAAGTTATTGATGATGAAAGCGTAAATTTCAGGCATAAGCTGAAAAGAATGGATATTGAAACAATCGAACAGCATTATCTTTATTAATCCAGTCTCTTATCTGATAATCACTTTCCAGTTTAAACTCAATTCGAATAACTGAAATATATTCATATTGATTCAGTTATTCGTTTTTTTCATTTTAAATACTTCTTTACTTTTTGATGCAATATTATATCCGAAGGAAAACACTAATTCCGGAGGTCGTGATGGTAAAGGAATATTCTTCAGGCGATATCAGAAATATCGCAATCGTAGGTCATGCAGGTACTGGAAAATCTACTTTGTTCGATTCCCTTCTCTTCAATGGCGGAAAAATACAAAAAATAGGAAGTCATAATGATGATTCTCTTGTTTCCGATTTTGATATTGAAGAAAAGAAAAAAAAGATGTCAATCCACACATCTCTGGGATTCATTGAAGTTGACGGAATTAAATTCAACATTGTTGACTGCCCCGGTCACGCGGATTTGATAGGAGAAAGGCGTGCAGCCATTCTTGCTTGCCAGGCTGCTATTATCGTCGTAGATTCCGTTGACGGTGTTCAAGTCGGAACAGAAAAAGTCTGGCGTTTTCTTGACGAGGAGAAAATTCCACGTATAATATTTATAAATAAAATGGATCAGGACAGGGCCTCTTATTCGAAAATTATAGAAGAATTGAAAACCGAACTGCATGCAAATCTTGTTTCATTATGCATTCCTATTGGAGAAGGAAATTCTCTAAAAGGTGTTGTAGATATCATAAAAATGAAATCGCTGATACCGAAAGAAAACGGAAGCAGAGAAACTATAACCGGAGACATCCCGTCAGAATATTCAGCTGCCGTAAACGATGAACGTAAACACGGAGTTGAAATTGCAGCCGAAGGCGATGATGAATTGATAGAATTATTTCTTGAAGGAAAGGAATTTGACGAAGAACTTCTAAAACGCGGCATAAAGGAACAGATAATCGACAATAAGCTTTTCCCTGCTATTTGCGGAAGCGCGATGAAGTCGATAGGTATCACAAGTCTCATAAGCCTAATTAAAAATTTCATGCCTTCTCCTGCAGAAAAATCAGAAACAAAAGCGCTTGATCTTTCAAAAAATGCCGAAGAAATAAACATCAAAACTAATCCCAAAGAAAAATTTTCAGCTGTTGTATGGAAGACATACATTGACCAGTATGCCGGGAAATACAGCTTTGTCAGAGTAATATCCGGAGAACTGCTTCCCGACAGTGAAGTCCTCAATACAGATTTTAATGAAATAGAAAGAATCGGAAAAATCTACACTATGATCGGAAAGGATATTCATGAAGTACCGAAACTTTCAACCGGAGATATCGGTGTGCTTCAGAAACTTGATAAAACTATTACTGCAAACACTCTGTGCGATCCGTCAAGACCTCTAAAAATACCGATGATTAAACTTCCTAGACCGGTTTTCTCGTATGCTATTAAAGCAAAGGATAAAAAAGACGAAGATAAACTTTCACAGATACTTACTAAATATGACGAACAGTATCCGACTATAGAATATTCCTACAATCCCGAAACAAAGGAAAGCGTGATTTCGGGAATGGGACAGCTTCATGTCGATTTAACTCTCGAAGAAGTCAAAGATAAATACAAAATTGATTTTATCATCTCTCCGCCGCGTATAGCGTATAGAGAAACAATTACAAAACAGTCTGAAGCGCAGTATAAGCACAAAAAACAAAGCGGCGGTCATGGTCAATATGCTGAAGTATTCTTAAGAATTTCACCGATTGAACGAAGCAAAGGCTTTGAATTCAAGGAATCTATCGTCGGCGGAGCAATTCCGAAACAATATATTCCAGGTGTTGAAAAAGGAATCAAAGAAGCAATGGAAAGCGGAGTAATCGCCAAATATCCCGTAGTAGACATAAAAGCGGAACTATATGACGGATCATTTCACGCAGTAGATTCGAGCGAACTTGCGTTTAAACTCGCGTCAGCAAGCGCTTTAAAAATGGCAATGCAGATTGCAAACCCTGTTCTTCTTGAACCGGTAATGAACGTCAGGATTTATGTTGACAAACAATACATGGGTGATGTCATGAACGACATTACCGCACGTCGCGGAAAAGTTCTTAAAATGGAAGGAAAAGACGAAAACAGGGATTCGGGAATAAATGTTATTTCCGCCCAGATTCCTTCAGCGGAGCTTGTCAGGTACAGCATCGATCTTACGACTCTAACACAGAATAAGGCGATGTTTGAAATGAGTTTTTCGCATTACGAACCAGTAACCGGGAAAATAGCCGAAAAGGTAATTGAAGAACGTAAAAAATATTTGGAAGAATGATGCCTTTTAATATTCTCATAGCAGATTTTAACAAAGAAAATTATTATCCGCTTTCTCTCACGCGTCCCTTGTGGACGCTGAGGAGCGGATGCTTTGAACAGCACGAAAGATTCAGAAAACTTTTTCAGGACGATAAAAGGCTCACTTTTCTTGCCTCTGAAGAAATGTGTTCACTCTACAGCGATATCCGTACAACCTCAACTCTTCCGATTGATGGAGATATTCTCATAATCAATTCCCTTATGAATATTATTCCGAGTATATCCAATTTAAACAAATCAGAAGTTTTTTACAACAGAAATGTTTTAGCATATGCATTCATTAAAAAAGATGATTTAATCAAAATCTCGGTTTCTAACGGATGCATCGAAAGTTTAACCGGTTTTTCTAAAAACATAACTGATATCATTTTTCCAAAATATATCTGGGAAATACCTCTGATGAACGGAGAAATAATTAAAAATGATTTTAAATTTTTCTCTGAGAAATCAAACTGTAAAATAACAGTTTCCGGTCCTGAAAAATTATTCTATTGCTCAGATTCAGCCGAAATAGAACCATTCGTTTCGGTTTCAACTAAAAAAGGTCCTGTAATAATTGATGGGAACGCAGAAATATCATCATTTTCAAGAATCGAAGGTCCGGCTTATATAGGCAAAAATACATGTATTTTCAGAGCAAACATAAGGGAAGGATCATCATTCGGAATTTCCTGCAGAATCGGTGGAGAAGTTGAAGATTCCGTATTCAATTCATTTTCCAACAAATATCATGACGGTTTTATAGGTCATGCATATATTGGTTCGTGGGTAAACCTAGGAGCCATGACAACTAACAGCGATTTGAAAAATGATTACACAAATGTAAAAGTCAATTTAGATGGAAAACTACATGACAGTGAAAGCCCGAAAGTCGGCGCTGTTGTCGGTGATTTTGTAAAAACAAGCATAGGAACTCTAATCAATACCGGATCGGTAATAGGTTCGTGCTCAATGACTGTTTTTTCCGGCAGAATGACGCCCGATTTTATTCCTCCGTTTTCGCTATTTATCAAAAATAAACTCCGTAGTGCAAAATCATTTGATTCTGTTATTTCAACAATAAAAACACAAATGAGCCGCAGGGGATGTAACTTAAGCCCGGAACATGAGTCTATACTTAGAAATCTCTACGAAAAAACACTGAAGGATAATCTTCGGATATTTGAAGAATGGAACAAAAAACTGAACTAAACTTAATAATACCGATAGCAATCTCTGCCGCGTTTCACGCTCTTGTAATCATTCTTTTTCTATACAATGGAATTGACAGTGAACAAGGCCTTTTTGAAAAGATGCTTGCTGGTCAAAAATCCGGTGAAATGCGCGATGTTATAGTAAATATGAATCAGGATAATATCCTGAAACAAAATTATACTTTTCTATCAGATAAAGATTCGGCTGCAAAGGGCCATGTTACAAAAACAAAAGGCGATACATGGCTAAATAATTCAACTGATTTTAAAATTAGAGGAAAAGCCTATGCAGGACAGAGCCTTTCTGAACAATCAGAGGAAATTCTATCCGGAAATGATATATCAATAGGCATAATTCATAAAACGGCAGCACTTAGAGAAAATAATCAAAATCAGACATCCGCTGAATTCGGCAACAGTGAGTGGACAAGAATACCAGATGCAAATGGAATTAACAAATACAATTCTCTTTTCTTCAGCAATGCCGGTCAATTTTCTTACAGCACCAAAAAATTCAAAAATTTTGAGTTTTTCAACAGAATGAAAAATAAAATCGCTTCAAACTGGTATCCTCCTTCTTTCGCGAATGCCGTAATAGGAAGAAACTCCGCAACAGGAAGAATACGACTCGGTCTTATTCCGTCACAGGAAGTTAAACTTTATTTTACACTTAACCGTAACGGAGATGTTCTTGATGTTAAGGTAGTCGAATCAATGGGTAATTATTCTCTCGACGAATCCTGTACTGATTCGATTAGACTATCAGGAAATTTCGGACAAGTTCCAGCAGATATTGAAGGGGAAATTATCGTTATCCCCTTCATCTTCGGTTACTATGTAAGATAATTATCTGTTCGACAGAATTGTCTCAAGTGTTTCCTTACCGATAATACTATCTCTTGAATCTTTTAGAGCCGAAAATTTATCTGAAAGATATTTTCCGAGGTCAGTATTTATTGCGTTTTGCGGCACATTAAGATTGGCGTCAAAAAGAACATCAATTATAGCCGATACCGTTACTTTTCTTGAAGACGTTGCCGGAATAAAACATCCTTTTTCAGAAAGCATTATCAATTTAGCCTTTAAAAAAATATCAGTTAGATCATTAACTTCATCAAGACTGTTCCCAGTGTTCTTTGCAAGATATTTCAATGAAGTATCGCCCTCTCCTCCCTCAAATCTTCCGAATATAAGAACTAAAAGTTTTATTCCATTGAATATTTTTACATGAGAATCCCGTTTACGCAGAAGTCTGACATTCTGATAAGATTCTGGATTCATCAAGGTATACGAAACCTGTGCTCCGAATAATAGAATAAGAGTCGATGAATATATTATTAGCAGAAATAATGGAATAGCTGCTAATGCTCCATAAATAGCAAACGTGCTGTTTGCAAAGGCTTTTACGTACACAATAAAAAGATAAATGAAAGCGACCCAGACCGCTCCGGTAAATGATGCTCCAATTGCAGCTGCTTTAAACGGAACATAGACATTAGGAATTACTTTATAAGCAAAAAGGAAAAATATCCAGATGAAAAGAAAAGGACCGAAAAACTTCAGAAGATAAATTATAAAACTTGTACCTTTCGCTCCCTTCCATGTTCTTCCCGAGTCATCAGACCATACAAGTGAGCCCAGATCTCCAACCGCCCATAATCTTCCGTTGATATCCAGAAGAGAATTTATCTTATTCGTTCCTATAGAATTTTTTTTCCAAGTAGATCCTTTATTGTCGGAATAAAGAAGTATTCCTTTTTCTCCTGAAACAAAGACTTCGGAAGAATCTTTTACAAGAATTGAACTGTAGTCATGTTTTTTAAACGATTTATCAGTCCATTTTTTTCCAAGATCATCAGAATACATGATTGTTCCCTGATTTCCGGCGATAAATGATGCAGCAGAAGAAAGCAATATCTTGTTCAAATTTGCCGGTTTTTTCAGTTTGGCTTTATTAACTTGTTCGGTTATCCATGTTTTCCCGGCATCATCTGTAGACAATATATAACCGTTATCACATACTGCAGCTCCGCGTTCACCGTAAAATGAAATTGAATTTACATTATAATGAAAATCAGCATTTGAAACCGTTATAAAGGTTTTCCATGCATCTTCAGTTCTAAAAATGTAACCCGAATCCGCGGCAATAAATCCCTTTTGCGAATCAATCATAACTATTTCATTCAAATTTATTTTACCGAGACTTATGATATGCCAAGATAAGCCTGAATCATTTGTTTCAAGAATAATTCCGTCACGGCCGACAATCCATCCGGAAGTACCCTGAAACTCTATGTCATTATAATATTTCGTATCAAAATCAATACTAAGAACAGGTTCCTCTGACTCTTCCAACACACCTGAAACAGGATTAACTTTATATAATCTTTGATTGTCAAAATCTATTGATTCCAAAGACAAATCAAAAAAAGAAGTTCCCCCCATGTTTGTAGCTATCTTTGATTTATCACCGACTATCCAGATATCCGTTATATTTTTTGCATATATTGATTTATAGCTGGGATAAGTAAAAGCGGAAGAAATCTGAGTAGCAAGAGTCGTTCCTGATATAAGCAATATCGGCCCCAAAGTAAGTACAGCCCAATAATATATTATCTGCGTAATCAATGAACGCTGTTTATGCACGTTCCATATAGCGTTTAATGCCTTATCAAGAGTTCGAAGAACGGCTGTCGCAGAAAAAATCATAAAAACAGCACCGACACCCCCGATGCTTGCGGCATTGTCCACAATCTGACTGATTGCATTTAAAAGCGGATCAATATTAAGCTTCTGAAGATTATGATCAGAAAGAAAAACATTAATATCTTTGAACAGCTCATCCTTTTTTCCGCTTCCGATGTATGCAACAAAAGTTAAAGCCACCGTCAATGTCGGAATAAGAGAAACAAGAGTTGTATATGCTATTGCGGAAGCATGGGTAAAACAGTCATCAGTAAAGAATTTATTTGTAGAAGAAACAAATATACGGACGGAATTTATCAGCTTCTTTTTAATTTTTCCGTTAAAAGAATCAATATCCATCATATTCTGTTCGCCGATAAAAAGCGCAATAAACGACTGTATTCGTTCTTTTACAGATTTTTTTTCCGTTTCCTGTTTTGACCTCATAAACACTCCGTATTATTGTAAATAATTTTACTGAATAATTAAATCAGAATTTAACAAAAGTTCTGATACATTTATATATTAAATGAATTTATTATTGATTCAACTTTTTTTCTTATCTCCGATGCATCAAATGAATAAATCGCAGGCAGAGCATTATTCATAAAATCTTCAAGCTGAGTAAAATCATAATTTTTAACAGCCGTCATTGATTTAATTTTCGGATTTCTTGTATCTTGGATTTTTTCAAAATCATAATTAAGTTTTTCTTCAAGTTTTTCGCCTTTTCTAAGACCTGTATATTTTATTTCTATTTTTTTATCCGTTAATAATGAAATCATTTTTCTTGCAATATCGTCAATGTAATACTGCTGGCCCATTTCTAGCATGAATATTTCTCCGCCTGAAGAGTAAGCCGAAGCGTTTATAACTAAAAGGGCTGCTTCAGGAATTGACATAAAGTAGCGTTTCATTTGCTTATCCGTTACTGTAACGGGTCCGCCGTTTTGTATCTGTTCTTTAAACAAGCGTATTACCGAACCGCGGCTTCCGAGAACATTACCGAAGCGTACAGCTGAAACATTTAAATTGAATTTTTTGTTATAATAAAGAGTAAGCATTTCGCATATACGCTTGGTCGAACCCATAAAACTCAAAGGATATACAGCCTTGTCAGTTGATATGAGAATAAACTTTGCGCTAATGTCAAGACA
>Ga0208940_1000329_pt1 | contig 62881 bp, 55 predicted proteins | sample AD_JPNNA6_MetaG_FD_184445 | JGI IMG/M metagenome (GOLD analysis project Ga0208940, IMG submission 184445) | Active sludge microbial communities of municipal wastewater-treating anaerobic digesters from Japan - AD_JPNNA6_MetaG (SPAdes) (version 2) | ecosystem: Engineered > Bioreactor > Anaerobic... | reverse complement strand
GCGACCGGGGCGTCCAGCGCGAGGGCAGCCTGCTGCTGCGCGTCGAGGGTGGGCGCCTCGACGACGAGCGCTGGTGCACGCCGCAGGGTGAGCATGCACTCATCCCATCACGGGCGACCGACACCCCTCCGCTGCCTCCCCCGGAGATAGCGCTCGCACGGTCATCTTTGCGGGCCCCAGCCCCAGACCACGACGGAGATAGCGCTCGCACGGTCATCTTTGCGGGCCCCAGCCCCAGACCACGACGGAGACAGCGCTCGCCCGGTCATCTTTGAGGGTCCGATCCCCCGATACCGACGGAGATAGCGCTCGCACGGTCATCTTTGCGGGCCCAAACCCCGATGACGCCCGGGAGATAGCGCTCGCACGGTCATCTTTGCGGGTACCGATGAGCTCAGGTGGCGACCAACTCGACCTCGAACCCCTGACCGTCCTGCAGGTATGCCGCGTAGTGATCCGGCCCGCCCGCATGGGGGTGCCGGTCGGCGAACAACAACTCCCAGCCATGCCCCTCTGCGGCCTCGACGATGGCATCGACCTGGTCCCGGGTCCCCGCGTGGAAGGCTAGGTGGTTGACACCAGGGCGCCGCCGGTCATGCCCGCCCGCAGCGACATCAGGCCCGGACTCCACCACCAGATAGACCGGGCCAAGTTCCCACGCCACCCCGTGGCCCCAGTCATCGCCGAACACCCAACCGAGCTCACCCAACAACCATCCCCAACTCGCCCGCGCGGCTACGAGATCCCCGACCCACACCTCCACGTGGTGCAGACCTCCGCGCCGGTATGCCGTCCGCCCACCGCCCGCATCGGCCTCACCGTCCGCGCCAACCCCGTTAACCCCGACAGCCAGACCGTCCGCCCCAACCCGACCCACACCGCCAGCCTCGCCAACGCCACCAACCCCGCCGGCCACACCGTCCACACCGGCCGCCCCGGCCGCCCCGGCCGCAGCCTGAACGCCCGTCGGCTGCGGCGACCAACGGGCCCGCCGCAGGTCGACGCGGTAGTCCGCGGGCGGCATACCGGCGCCGTCAGGCAGCCCACCCACCAGGGGCGTCCCCTCGGCCCGGTAGTGCACCAGCGCCCGCTCTTCGTGGCCAGCCGGTGGCAGCCCACTCGCGCGCAGCACCCGCCACCAGGGGGCGTCCGAGCCGTACCGGCTCATCACCTGCCCCACCTGTCGTGGCCCGCCCTCGCCGACCAATCGCGCCAGATCGCCATAGGTCGCCACCTGCCCCGCCGGGATGGATCGCGCGAGCACCAGGACCGCCTCGGCATGCGGCGGAATCCCCGGCAGCTCGCCGCCGCGACCCTCGCCGACGCGACCCCAACCGTCCGACACCGGAACGTCCGACCGCGACCCGGCGGGCTCCCCGGCCGACCGCCCTGCCCCAGGCGTCCCAACCCCAGCCATCAGTAGGTCGCCAGTCCCGGGTCGACCTCGCGCACCCAGGCCAGCACCCCGCCGGTGAGGTTCGCGGCATACCCCCAGCCGGCGGCGGCCACCAGCCGAGTGGCCTCCGTCGAACGCACCCCGGTCTTGCAATAGAGCACCAACGGAGTCCCCAGACTCCCCAGCTCGGGTCGTGAAAAAGCTTCTCCCGAGCGGAAATCCGCCAGATCGATCGCCACAGCTCCGGGGATCGAGACGATCGTACGCTCGGGCTCCGGGCGCACGTCGATGAGCACGGGCGGATGCGGCCGCCGCATCTCGATCGACAACTCGCGGGCGGTCACCACCGCAACGGGCTCAGCCGGGACAGGGAGCGCGAGCGCAACCGCCCCGAGCCGCGCCCCACGCCCTCCCCCGACGGGCGACCCGCAGGCCGGGCACTCCGGATCTGCCTGCAGCGCAAGCGTGTCCCAGCTCTGTCGCAACGCATCGTGCACGAGCATCCGCCCAACGAGGGGTTCGCCGATGCCCAGCACGAGTTTGAGCGCCTCCGCGGCCTGCAGCGAGCCGATCGTCCCGCACAAGGCCCCCAGCACCCCCGCCTCCGCGCAGGACGGCACGTCGCCCTCGGCCGGTTGGTGCGGGAACACGCACCGCAGGCATGGCCCGTGCCCGGCCCACCACACCGCCACCTGCGCGTCGAAACGCAGCACCGACGCCCACACGAGGGGGATGCCCGCGCGCGCGCAGGCGTCGTTGACGGCATACCGCGTCGGGAAGTTGTCGGTCCCGTCGAGCACGACGTCGTATGCCGCGACAAGGGCGTCCGCGGTCTGCGCACTCACCCGCTGGTCGAAGGTCTCGACCCGCACGCCGGGGTTGACCCGCGCCACAGCCGCCGCAGCCGACGACACCTTGGACCGGCCGACATCAGGGAAGCCGTGGACGATCTGGCGCTGCAGGTTGGTCAACTCGACCACGTCGTCATCGGCAATCCCGATGGTCCCGACCCCGGCGGCAGCGAGGTAGAGCAGCGCCGGCGAGCCCAGCCCTCCCGCCCCGAGGACGAGGACCCGGGCCGCAGCGAGCCGCCGTTGTCCGGCGAGGCCCACTTCCGGCAGCAACAGGTGCCGGGCATAACGCGTGCGGGCCTCGGCGTCGTCGAGCACGTCGGGCGGCGGGCCGGATCCGGTGTCCATCGCTAGCGAGGTTACGTCATAGGGCTGGGGGATACCGGTGAGTACGATGGCACCTGGCGGCCGGACGGTCGTCGGCGGTCGATCGTTCGCACAGTCGTGCGATACGCACAAGGTGGTGTTGACGGTGGTGAACGACCTGCGATCGGGAGCGTCGGCTGCCCCGCGTGCGACGCCGGGAGCGGCGGCCTCGCCGCCCGCCCCGCTCGCTGCCGAGGCACCCATCCGCGGCCAACGGCTGCCGCGCTCGGCCCGCCGGGCCCAACTGCTGGAGGCCGCCCAGGGCGCCTTCGTCGAGTCGGGCTACTACGCCGCCGCGATGGACGACATCGCCGAACGCGCAGGGGTGTCCAAACCCGTTCTTTACCAGCACTTCCCGAGCAAGCTGGAGCTCTATCTCGCACTCCTGGACGATCGCGCCGGCGAGTTGGTGGCCGCCGTTCGCAGCGCGCTGGCCAGTTCCACGGACAACAAGGCACGGGTCTTCGCGACGGTCGCCGCCTACTTCGAGTTCGTCGCCAAGGAGGGGTCGGCCTTCCGGCTCCTCTTCGAGAGCGACCTCATCAACGAGGACGCTGTCAGCAGCCGCATCGACGGGGCGCTGACCCAGTGCGGCGAGGCCTTCGCCGACGCCATCGCCGCCGACACCAACATGTCCCGCGCCGATGCGATGGTCCTGGCGATGGCCCTGACGGGGATGGCACAGGTGGCCGCCCGCAACTGGGCCACCCTCGACACCACTGTGGGCCGCGCCGAAGCGGCCCGCCTGGTCGGCCAACTCGCCTGGCGCGGGTTGGGGGGCTTCCCCAAGGCACCGGCCGAGGGCGCCGGGGAACACCCCGCCACCTCCTAGAGTTGAGGGGTTCGACACCCCAACCCGGGTATGCCGTGCGCCCGGGTTCCCCGTGCCACCGTCACCTCCGCGAGGGGGCGGCGAGTCGCGAGGCGAGCACACGGCATACGTGAACTGACGAAGGGAACCCCACGTGGAGGTCAGGATCGGCGTGCGCGATGTCGCCCGCGAGATTGCGTTCGAGACCAACGAGACCCCGGCCGCCATCGGCGCCGCCGTGGCCGTCGCGCTGCGCGATGGCAGCGTGCTCGACCTCGCCGACGACAAGGGACGGCGCTACTTCATCCCTGCTGCCGTCATCGGCTTCGTCCACGTCGGGGAGGCCGAGAAGGGCAAGGTCGGCTTCGGCGCGCACTGACGTCGGGGCACCCAGCGCCCTCGTCCCGAACCGGCCCTGCCACCAGGTCACGTCAAGATCACGAGCGGCAATCCCAGGAATGCGTCTCACTTCGTGAGAGTTTTGAATCCTGGGGAGCCCGCCCCCACCCGGACCACCGGGCTTGACAGCGGCCGCGGGAGCGGCCAGAAGGAGTGGACATGAGCATCCTGGGGGCCATCGTCGGCGGTTTTGATCGTCGGACTGCTGGCACGTTTCATCCTGCCTGGACGGCAGGGGCTGAGCCTGCCGATCACGGCAGCGATCGGCATCGTCGCCGCTCTCATCGGCTGGTGGGTCGCCGGCAAGCTCGGCGTTCAGACCACGTCGGGGATCGACTGGCTGCGCTGGATCATCAGCACGATCATCGCCGCCGTCGGCATCGTCATCTACGGCAAGGTCACCAGCAAGGCCTGAGGCCAAGCGCCGACAACAGCAGTGGGGCCCAGCCGAAACGGCTGGGCCCCACTGCTGTTCCCCCACTGATGTCCCCCGGCGCGTTCTTACTGCGTGTGCTGACCGGCGCGAGAGGCTTGGTCAAGCCGACAGGCCCAACGCCTCCATCCGCACGGTGTGGGCCGCCGAGATCCGCGCGAACATCCGGCCCACCTCGTTGAGGTCCGACCCCGGCTCGCCGCCGACCAGGAGCGCGGTCAGCGAGTCGCGTTCGACGGCCACGCTCTGGGTCGCATGGATCGCTTCACCCATGATCCGCCGAGCCCACAGCGCCAGCCGGCCGCTGCGCCGGGCGTCACCGGCGATGGCTTCGCGCACCTCGTGGACGATCGCTTCAGCGCCACCGGCCTGTCCGAGCATCTGCGCGACGAACGCCTCGTTCGCCGGGTCGAGGTGGGTGGCCATCTCGGAGTAGAAGTCGCGGACGATCCCGTCGCCGACGTAGGCCTTGACGATGCCCTCCAGCCAGTCGCTGGGCTTGGTGCGCTCGTGGAAGGCGTCGACCGAGGTGACGAAGGGGGCCATGGCGCTCTCTTGGTCGGCCCCGAGCTCGCGCAGCCGCAGCCCCACCTGCTCGCACCGGTGGAACATCTCCACCCCCATCCGGGCGAAGGCCAGCTTGGCGCGCAGGTGCGGGGTCATCGCGGCGTCAGCCGCGAGTGCCTCGAACCCGCTGAGCTGGGCATAGCTCAGCGCTCCCAGCAGGTCGACGACGGCCTCGTGCGGCACCTCGCCCACGGCAGCACTCCCTGCGACCCCGGTGTCATCGGTCATAGGGCTGACTGTATCGGCGGTGCCTCAACCGACCAACGGGCCGCCCGAGTCATTGACAGGTGCGGTCGCCCTTCAGCGGCGCACTCGGCGCACGGAAAGCAAAGAAGGACCGAATTCCTTTGGGCCGTAAGGCTCGCTGGCGGCACAGCGGTGCTACATTCACGTCAGAGACGTCCTCACTCTCCCCAGCAATTCATGAGGACCTCCGGCAACCCGGCCGGGCAACTCCAACTCATCATTCGAATGGAGAAAGCCATGTCCACTGCAGCACCCACCGCCCCCACCGGCACGTTCGGTGACCATGTCGCAGAGTCGCACCTGGCGGCTTCGGCCTCTTCCGGCACAGCCAAGAAGGTCGAACTCTTCGCCCGCGGTGCGTCCATCGGGTGGCTCGGTGAGAACGGCGGCCAGTGGTGCGTCGTCACCGGCAGCGACGCGGCCCTCTCGCTCGAGTCGTACCTCTATGGCGGTATTCTCTACTTCCGCAACGCCGCAGACACTTCTCGGTACCTGTCGGTGAGCGACGGCTACCACTACGTCGGGTTCTACAACTGGATCGGAGCGACAGGCTGGGTCCTGAACGGCAACGTGCTCACCTCGCTCTACACCAACGCCCAACTGTCGTACTGGTCGACCGACAACGGCTACCTCTACGCCAACAGTGGCTACACGCCCTTGACGGTGGTCTTCCACTGACAGTGGCCTTCCACTGACAGAGGTCTTCCACTAACGATCGACCTGATCGTCCCCTCACGACTATCTGAGGGCGCCTCGATCCGAACGTCACTACAGTCCATTCACCGACGCATACTCAGCCATGCCATTTCGGAGGATGGCGGGTCGAGAATTGCAATGGGCATTCCTGCAGCCGCGCCCGAGCAATGCCCGCTGCCCAAATTCGGCGACCAACTTCGACCCACCGTCGACAGCACCAGTGGGGCCCAGCCGATCGGCTGGGCCCCACTGAGTTGTGCACTGCTCGTCAGCCCTGCGCCTCCCGCCCAGCCTGGCGCAGAGATGACACAGTAGCGTTGGGCGCGGGCACTACACGGACCACCTCGCGCCCGGCGTAAGAGGGGTGTGACGATGACCGGAGTGGGGCGGCATACCCATAAGATGCCCGACGCCGCCGCCTTCGGGGCCTGGGTCGCCCCCCCACCTGCCGGCGCTCTCCCGCTATGCCCACCGCCTCGTGCCCGCGGCTGCCGCTGACGATGTCGTCCAGGAGGCCCTCGTGCGGGCGTGGTCGCGGCGGGCAACCTACGATCCGGCCCGAGGCTCCGCCGCCCCCTGGTTGCTCGCGATCGTCGCCGATCAGGCCCGCCGGCACCGCACCCGCGGGCCCCGGCCGACCACCCTGCTGGCCGATGACGCGCTGACCGCGGGGCCGACCGAGCCCGACGTCGACCTCGAGCGCGCCGTCGCCCGACTCCCGCAACGCCAGCGTCAGGCGGTCGACCTCTACTACTTCGTCGGCCTCGACGTCGCCTCGACCGCCCAAACCATGGGCTGCGCGCCGGGGACCGTCCAAGCCACCTTGCACCAGGCACGAGCGCGGTTGCGCGAGCTGTTGGGAGACTCCGATGACTGACCGTCCCGACCCGATCGACGAGCAACTGAAGGGGTATGCCGCGCGCTGGCGCGACGCCCTCCCCCCACCGCCCGCGGTGCCCACCGACCTGCCCACTCACTCGGCGGGGTTCGGCCGCCGCGGACGGGGCGTCGCCGGCTGGCTGCCGCTCGTCGCCGCGGCTCCGGTGCTCGCCGTCGTGGTCGTCGCCGTCCGACTCGGCCAGGGCGGCACCGACCTTGGCAGCGTGGGTGGTCCGACCGCCTCCGCCACGACGACGGCCACGTCGTCCGCGACCGCCACCGGATCGGCGGTCAACAACGGGGTTGTCCCGTGGGTGCCCCTGCCTGCGACCAACCCCCTCATCCCAGTGACGACCGTCCCCGCCTCACCGGACCCCGCACTCGCCCAAGGCCTTCCCGTATGCCGCGCCGCCGACCTCACCGCGACGAGCGACATCGAGGGGGCGACCGGGACGATGTACCTGTTCGTGCAGATCGTCAGCCGCACCGGGACGGCCGCGTGCCGGCTGGAGGGCTTTCCGACCGTCGTGTCGCTGGTCAATGGCGCTGCGGTGTCGATCCCGTCGGTTCATGGGACGGTCGTCAGCGACGCCCCTGGGGGGATCTATCCGCACCCGGTTCTGGTGGCGCCGGATGTACCGGCGGCTTTGACCCTGTTCTGGTCTAACTGGTGTGGGCAAGCCGTCCGACAGACCCACGTGCGGCTGACCTGGCCGAGTTCAGCGGGAGGGGTGACCGTTCCCGGCTTCGGCCAGTCGCCTGGCTGTCAGATGGAACCCGGAACCGTCGTGAAGACGCCGTTCGGCGTGTCGACATTCAAGCCCGCTGAGGTCAGAGATGAACTCGTGACAACGGCATACGCCGGAGTGACCGCGACCATGGACGCGCCGTCGGTGGTGGCCGTCGGTGAGCCCATTCGCCTCACTGTCACGCTGACGGCGCCCCGCGACATCCCGCTGGAGCCCTGCCCCGACATCCTGGTCGGCGACTACACACAACCCCCGGACGGGACGAACGACCGCTACGCCCTCAACTGCGCGGCCGTGCCCTATCGCGACTCGGCTGGGCGGCCGTACCTGCCCGCCACTGTGCCCGTCCGCTTCGCTGCCGAGGTGCCAGCAGCGAACGTTGGGGAGGGCACCAAACTCCTATGGCGCCTGGCGCTGCCTGACGGGGCGGACCCGGTGGACGCGGGCAGCGCCACGGAGGTCCGGTAGGGCGGCATACCGGGTGGACGTAGGGCGGCATACGGGCGGCCGGAGTCTCCTCGGCTAGACTTGAGTGGACCACGGTGCCCGATCGGCCCGAATCGACACTGCCGAGTGGCTCGGCGACCTCCCACGAAGACCTCCGATCGGCCCCTCACGCCGAATCGGCCGCACGCCCTGAGCGCGCCGCGATCTCGGCCCGATCGGAAGCGACATCTTCGCGTGACTCCTTTGGTGCCTCAAGAAACCGAGCCCACCTTCGCCGACTTCGGCGTCCACCCCGACATCGTCGCCTCCTTGAGCGACCTCGGGATCATCCACCCCTTCCCCATCCAGGCCATGACGTTGCCGGTCGCCCTCGGCGGGCACGACATCATCGGCCAGGCCAAGACCGGCACCGGCAAGACCCTCGGCTTCGGCGTCCCGATGATCCAGCGGGTCGTCACGCCGGCTGACGAGGGGTGGGCCGACCTGGCCAAGCCGGGCAAGCCGCAGGCGCTGGCCGTCGCTCCGACCCGTGAGTTGGCCGTCCAGGTCTCCAGTGACCTCGAGCGCGCAGGCAAGCAGCGCGGTGTCCGGGTGCTCACGGTCTACGGCGGCCGCGCCTACGAGCCGCAGGTCGAGGCCCTCAAGCGAGGCGTCGAGATCGTCGTCGGCACGCCGGGCCGCCTCATCGACCTGGCCAAGCAGGGGCACCTCGACCTGTCGCAGGCCCGGATCGTCGTGCTCGACGAGGCCGACGAGATGCTCGACCTGGGCTTCCTGCCCGACGTCGAGACCCTCATGTCGCTCACCCCGGCCGGCCGCCAGACGATGCTTTTCTCGGCGACCATGCCCGGCGCGATCGTCGCCTTGGCGCGGCGCTACATGACCCAGCCGACGCACATCCGCGCGATGGGCGACGAGACCGAGAACGCCCACACGGTCAAGGCGATCGAGCAGTTCATCTACCGCGCGCACTCCCTCGACAAGGTCGAGTTGCTCTCGCGCGTGTTGCAGGCCCGCGACCGGGGGCTCGTGTTGATCTTCACCCGCACGAAGCGAGCGGCGGCCCGAGTGACGGACGAGTTGGTCGAGCGCGGCTTCGCCGCCGCCGCCATCCACGGAGACCTCGGACAGGGCGCCCGAGAGCAGGCGCTGCGCGCCTTCCGGCATGGCAACGTCGACGTCCTGGTGGCGACCGATGTGGCCGCCCGCGGCATCGATGTCGAGCACATCACCCACGTCGTCAACTACCAGTGCCCCGAGGACGAGAAGACCTACGTCCACCGCATCGGGCGCACCGGTCGGGCGGGCAACACCGGCATCGCCATCACCCTGGTGGACTGGGAAGACATGCCGCGCTGGTCGATGATCGACCGCCAGCTCGACCTGGGCATCCCGGAGCCGGTCGAGACCTACTCCTCCTCCGAGCACCTCTACGCGGAGCTCGACATCCCCTCCGACGTGTCCGGATACCTCCCCAACGCCAAGCGCACCCGGGCCGGTCTGGACGCCGAAGAGCTCGAAGACCTCGGCGAGACCGGGCGTTCCGGTGGGCACCGCGGCGCCGGTGGCGGTGGACGCGATGGTGGCCGCGGCGGCCGGGACGGTGGCGGTCGTGACGGCGGTCGTGGCGGTCGCGACAGCGGCGGGCGCGGCGGACGTGGTGGCCGTGACAGCGGCCGTGACGGTGGTCGGGACGGCAGCCGCGAGGGTGCCGTCCGCAATGGCACTGACGGCGGCGAGGCGTCCCCGGCCGCTAGCGAGGGTGAGGCACCGCGCCGCCAGCGCAACCGACGTCGGACCCGCGCCGGCGAGGAGGGCTCCGCGGCCCCCCGCGAGGGTGCCGCAGCCCCCGACGCATCGAGCAACGGATCGGGCCGTTCCGCCGCCAGCGCAGCGGGCGACGCGTCGAACCTTCGCGAGGGCGGCGAAACTCGTCGTCCGCGTCGGCGCCGTCGGCGCGGATCGGGCCAGGGCGGCGGCGACGCGACCGCGACCGCTGCGGCCACTTCCGCCGCGGAGTAGACCGACCGTCCTAGCGCGGAATGGGGCCGTCCCACCCACTCAGGGTGGGGCGGCCCTTTGGTGATCCACGGCATACCCCCTGCCTGGGACGCGGTTGAGGGGCGTGCCGACGGCTGCTGGTAGCGTCGGGACGACCCCACTCCAACCGCGCAAAGGGAGATCCCGTGAGCACCGCCCCCGTCAAGGTGGCCGTCACCGGCGCCGCCGGCCAGATCGGCTACAGCCTGCTGTTCCGCATCGCCAGCGGCGCCCTTCTCGGCCCCGACACCCCCGTGCAGCTGCGTCTGCTCGAGATCACGCCGGCCCTCAAGGCACTCGAGGGCGTCGTCATGGAGCTCGACGACTGCGCGTTCCCGACCCTCGCCGGCGTCGAGATCGGTGACGACCCGGAGAAGGTCTTCGAGGGCACCAACCTGGCCATGCTCGTCGGCGCCATGCCGCGCAAGGAAGGCATGGACCGCGCCGACCTGCTCGCGGCCAACGGCAAGATCTTCACCGGCCAGGGCGCGGCCCTCAACAAGGTCGCCGCTGACGACGTCAAGATCCTCGTCACGGGCAACCCGGCCAACACCAATGCGCTCATCGCCAGCGCCAACGCCCCCGACATCCCCAAGGAGCGCTTCAACGCGCTGACCCGCCTGGACCACAACCGGGCCAAGACCCAGCTGGCCCAGAAGCTCGGCGTCAGCGTCGAAGCGATCACCCAGCTCGCGATCTGGGGCAACCACGACGACTCGATGTACCCCGACCTCTACAACACCAAGGTCAACGGCACGACCGCCGCCGACCTCGTCGACGAGGCCTGGATCACCGACACCTTCATCCCGACGGTCGCCACCCGTGGCGGCGCCATCATCAAGGCCCGTGGCCTGTCGTCGGCAGCCTCGGCGGCCAACGCGACGATCGACCACATGCGCGACTGGGCCCTCGGCACCAGCGACTGGGTGTCGATGTCGGTGCCGTCGGACGGCTCCTACGGCCTCACCGAGGGGCTCATCTCCTCGTTCCCGTGCGTGTGCGTCAACGGCGGCTACGAGATTGTCCAGGGCATCGAGCTGTCCGACTTCTCGCTCGAGCGGATCAAGGCCTCTGTGGCCCGCTTGGAGTCCGAGCGCGACCAGGTCAAGGCACTGGGTCTCATCTGAGACCAGTTGGGCCATGACTACGACGGGAGTCGCAGAAGGAGATGGCAGCCTCGGATTGGACCCTGTCTCGAGCACTTCTCGGTGATCGTGACGCTCGACGTCGCCTCGCCGCAGACGTGTTTGGGATCGCCGGGCTCGCGGTCGAGCCGACCTACCACGGCTTGGCTGCGCACCGGGAGCGGCTTATTCGCACGCACTCGATCGGCCATGTCCTTGACGTCGGCGCGAACACCGGGCAGTACGCGAAGGCGCTGCTGGCGAGTGGGTATCAAGGGCTGGTTACCTCATTTGAGCCCAATCCCCGTGCGGCTAAGGAGTTGCGAGCGACAGCGGCCGGTCGCCCTGCCTGGACGGTGCATGAGGTGGCGCTCACCTCGAGCGAGGGCAGGATGACCCTGCACGTTACGGATGACTCGCAGAGTACGTCGTTGTTGGTGCCCACCGCGGACTACGCCTTCATGCAAAAGAACCACGAGGTCGAGGTCGATACTCAAACCCTCGATGCATTCGGTCCCTTCGCGTCGCCCGCTGACGCGAAGGGACTCCTCCTCAAGATGGATGTTCAGGGTTTCGAAGGCGACGTTTTGAGGGGCGCAGCACGCACCCTGGAAAGCTGCAGCGTCGTTGAGTGTGAATTGTCCACGGTCGAGCTCTATGCGGGTCAAGCCCTCATGGAAGAGGTGATCGCGCAGCTCCGACGAGCCGGGCTCTTCCCGGTGGCACTCGTGCGGGGCTTCACCGACCCAACTTCACACAACGTCATCCAATACGACGGCATCTTCGCGCGGTCCGGATCCACACGTGGCTGAGAGCCACGACGGCATCATCGTGGCTGTGGCGTGGACCACGCCCGATGTCGTGGTCTCAGCTTTCGAGGCCGCTGCGGGAGACGTTCGTGTGGTCCGCATGCGATCAGACTGGGGAGTCGGGCGGCGAACTCGACTGGTTCACCTGAGCATGGACGTCCTGCGCGTCATGTGGGCCGCGCGGCGATCCCAAGGGCTTGTGTTGCACACCGTGGGCGCGCAAGCCTTCGTGGCAGGGGCGATGCGAAGGCTCGCGCCGCGGCTTGGGCCCGACCACCTTGTCGTGAGTGATTTCCTGTGCCCAGCCAGTGCCCAGTACCTGGCAGCGCAACGGTGGGCGCTAGGTGGAGTCGACCGTTGGGCCTGCATTCGAACCGGCGACATCGCGTGGCTGCATGAGCACTTCCTGGTGCCGAGCGCGCGAACGTCATTCATCCACTTTCCCTCTGCGGGCAGCACATCCGACTTTGGAGATCCACTTCCGTTTGCGCTGCCCGCCTCCTTCGTCTACGCCAGCGGGCAAGCCCATCGCGACTGGGACACCCTCGTCGCGGCCCTGAGGATCGCCCCTGTCGCCGCCGTGATCAGCGTTCCCGACGCCGTAGCCAACGGTGTTGCTGCGACCTTGCCTGATCGGGTGACCGTCCTTCCGCTGGTTGCACCCCACCACGGTCGAGCGCTGGCGCTGCGTGCCTCGGTCGTCGTTGTCGCGCTGAAGGACACCCATCTTCCGGCTGGCCCCCTGGTCCTCGTCGATGCCCTCGCGGCAGGAGCCGCCATCGTCGCGACAGACGCCAACGGCAGCCGGGACTACGTTGTCGCAGGTTCCACCGCGTCTGTAGTCCCAGCCGGGGATGCGCCGGCTCTCGCACGGGCCATCCAAGACCTCATGTCCGATCCGCAGCGCCGATCCGAGCTGGGCCGCAATGCCCGGACGTGGGCCAATCTGAACCTTCGCGTTGATCGGTTCGTGCAGCAAGTTCTCGGGCTCGCGCGCTGACCGGCCCTCGTGCCGACGGAGCGCCGCGCGGGACAGCGAATCCCGCGGCCCGTCGAGCCAGACGAGTCAGAGGCGAACGAGGGCGAAGGCGACCGCCACAGTGGCACCCAGACCGAGCCAGCAGACGACGTCGACCGAGCGCCGACGAACTGCCAGCCCACCGGCCCGCCCCAGAGGGCGGATCGCCCGCAACAGCCCCCCGACAGCACAGGCCGTGGCCAGAAGGTAACCCCCCGGCCGGACCTGGCCGAGCCCCACCACGAGCAGCCCGGCACCGGCGATGACGCCGACGACCCACCACAGTCCCAAGCGCCGAACGGCGCGCAGAGCCGAGCGGGTTTCGGTGGTCATGCGCTGGCGGCTTGGCGTTCCGCGGCGAGCACGACGTTGATGAGCAACAGGGCCCGAGTCATCGGCCCGACGCCACCGGGGTTGGGGCTGACCCAGCCGGCTACCTCGGCGACGTCCGCGGCCACATCGCCGGCCACCCGCGACTTGCCCGTCGCGGGATCAGTCACCCGGCTCACGCCGACGTCGAGGACCGCAGCGCCAGGCTTGACCATGTCGGCGGTGATGATGTTGGGCACCCCGGCCGCCGCGACGACGATGTCAGCTTGACGCACCTCGGCGGCCAGGTCGCGAGTCCCGGTATGGCACAACGTGACTGTTGCATTCTCGCTCTTGCGGGTAAGGATCAGCCCCAGGGGGCGCCCGACCGTCAGGCCACGACCGACGACGCAGACCTTCGCGCCCGCGATCGGCACTCCGAAGCGACGCAGCAACTCAATGACCCCCATGGGCGTGCACGGCAGCGGTGCCGGACGGCCCAGGACGAGCCAGCCCAGGTTCATCGGGTGCAGGCCGTCAACGTCCTTGGCCGGGTCGACCCGCGAGAGCAGCGCCATCTCGTCCAACCCGGTCGGCTGCTGGACGAGGAAGCCTGTGCACCCCGGGTCGGCGTTGAGCTCGTCGATGACGGCCTCGACCTCGGCCTGGGTCGCCGTCGCCGGCAAATCCCGGCGGATGCTGCGGATGCCCAACTCGGCGCAGTCCTGGTGTTTGGCCCCGACATACCACTGACTGCCCGGGTCGTCACCGACAAGAACGGTGCCGAGGCCCGGAACGATTCCGCGCTCGGCGAGCGCCGCCACCCGTGCCGCCAACTCGGCCTTGACCGTGGTGAGCGTGGCTTTGCCGTCGAGGATCTGCGCCGTCATGCGCCAATCCTTCCATGTCGGCGCACCCCACCCCGTAGCGTGGATGGTTCACCGCCCGCCACCCTCCGAGGCAGCATGTCCCACCGCAGACCGACTGGTATGCCGCCCGCTCACGGCTTGCTCGTCCGCGCTGCGCTCGGCGCCTTCCCCCTCACACCCGCAGTCGCACTCGCACTCATCCTGACAGCGTGCTCGACAGCGCCGGACGGCTCAGGCCAACAGCCGTCTGGTCCCACCGGCGCGGCGTCTCGGGGCGAATTCTCCGTGCCTGTCCTGACGGTCGGTACGGGCCAGCCCACAGCGACCGCGACGCTCACTCCCACAGCCCTGCCGCCGCCGACGCCCACACCCCCACCGACCCCCACGCTGACGCTGCCCGGCGGCGGCACGACGGTCTTCCCTGATCGCCGCCTCGTGGGGTTCTCGGGTTATCCGGGGGCGCCTGCCCTGGGCCGCCTCGGGGTCGGCAACCTCGACGAGCGGGGCGCCGACATCACCGCCCTCGCCGGCGAGTATGCCGCCGGGCGCCGCCCACTCCCCGTTTTCGAACTCATCGCCACTGTGGTCCACAGCCGGCCCGGGGCCGACGGGCTCTACCGGACCCGGATCGACGAGGGCGTCGTTCGGCGTCATCTCGAGGCGGCCCGACGGCACGGCGCCATCCTCCTGCTCAACATCCAGCCCGGCCGGGCGGCCTTCCTCGACGAGGTCAAGCACTGGGAGCCCTGGCTGCGCGAGCCGGACGTGGGCCTCGCGCTCGACCCGGAGTGGGCGGTCACGGCCGGGCAGGTCCCCGGGAAGGTGTTCGGCCGGACGACCGGCGCGGAGCTCGATGCGATCGCGGCATACGTCGCGGGGATCGTCGCCGCAAACCGACTGCCGGAGAAGGTCATGGTCTATCACCAACTCAGCCGGTCGATCGTCCGCGAGCCCTCCGGCCTGCAGCCGCATCCCGGGGTGACCCTCGTCGTGTCGGTCGACGGGATCGGGAGCCGGGCGCAGAAGGCGGCGACGTGGCGCTCGATCGTCGCCGAAACCCCCGATCACGTCCACAAGGGGTTCAAACTCTTCTACGACGAAGACGCCCAGATCGGACCGCTCATGACCCCGGCTGAGGTCCTCGCGCTCACGCCCCAGCCGGAGTACGTCCTCTACGAGTGATCGGTCTCGTCGAGATCAGTGGGCGAAGTGGCGGGTCCCGGTGAGGTACATCGTCACCCCGGCGGCCGTCGCAGCCGCGATGGTCTCGGCGTCGCGCATCGACCCACCCGGCTGGACGATCGCCGCGACCCCCGCATCGAGCAGGACCTGCGGCCCGTCGGCGAAGGGGAAGAACGCGTCCGACGCGGCCACCGCGCCGCGCGCCCGCTCCTCCCCCGCCCGCGAGACCGCGAGGTGGCACGAGTCGACTCGGTTGACCTGGCCCATCCCGATGCCCACCGAGGCGCCGTCGCGGGCCAGCAGGATCGCGTTGGACTTCACGGCACGCACCGCGCGCCAGGCGAAGGCGAGGTCGGCCAAAGTCGCCTCGTCCGCGGGCTCACCACAGGCGAGCGTCCAGTATGCCGGGTCGTCACCACCCGTCGCGGCCCCCGACTCGTCGCGCACCACGGCGTCCACCCGGTCAATGCTCTGAGCGAGCAATCCGCCTGATACCGGCCGGGTTTCGGTGCGCCCAGCCCCGTCACCGGCCGCCGCTGCATCGAGCGCAGCGAAGTCGACGGTGAGCAGTCGGATGTTCTTCTTGGCCGTCAGCACGGCCAGTGCGTCGTCATCGAAACTCGGCGCCACGACCACCTCGGTGAAGATGTCCTTGACCGTCTCGGCCATCTCCAGCGTCACCGGCCGGTTGACGGCGATAACGCCGCCGAAGGCCGACACCGGGTCGCAGGCGTGCGCCCGGCGGTGCGCCTGGGCGATCCCGCCTTCCTCCGTCCCCACGGCGATCCCACACGGGTTGGCGTGCTTGATGATCGCGCAGGTCGGCAGGCCGCCATGGTCACGGCAGGCCCGCAGCGCCGCGTCCGCGTCGACGTAGTTGTTGTAGGACATCTCCTTGCCGTGCAGCTGGGTCGCCGAGGCGATGCCGGGCGCGCCACTGAGATAGAGCGCCGCCTGCTGGTGCGGGTTCTCGCCGTAGCGCAGCCCCGCGGCCCGCGTGAACGTCGCCCCCGCGAAGGCCGCGAACCCGGTCCCGTCGGAGGTGTCCGCGTAGGCGCTACTGCCCATCCACGAGGCCACAGCGACGTCGTATGCCGCAGTGTGGGCAAACGCCTCGGCCGCCAGCCGCTGGCGGGCCGCGAAGGTGAACCCGCCGGAGCGGACGGCAGCCAGCGCGGCGGCATACTGCGCGGGGCTGGTGAGCACCGCGACGCTCGGGTGGTTCTTCGCGGCGGCCCGGACCATCGACGGCCCACCGATGTCGATCTGCTCGACGCACTCGTCGGGGGTCGCCCCGGAAGCGACGGTCGCGGCGAAGGGGTAGAGGTTGACGGCGACCAACTCGAACGCCTCGACACCGAGCTCGGCGAGCTGGGCCAGGTGGTCGGGCTTGCGGGTGTCGGCGAGCAGCCCGGCATGCACCCGCGGGTGCAGCGTCTTGACCCGCCCCTCCAGGCACTCGGGGAAGCCGGTGAGGTCCTCGACCTTGGTCACCGGCAGCCCGAGCCCGGCGATGAGCGCGGCCGAGCCGCCCGTCGAGACGAGCTCGACCCCTGCGTCGGCAAGCCCGCGGACGAGGTCCTCGAGCCCGCTCTTGTCGTAGACGGACACCAGGGCCCGGCGCACGGGGCGGACGTCCTGGGTCGGGCCGGGTGCGCTGACGCTGCTCACGGGATGGTGACCTTCCTGCCGGTAACGGTGAAACCTTGACGGGCCAGCCGGCCCACGACATCGACGAGCATTAGGCGTTCGAGCACCTTGATCCGCTCGTGGAGGGAGTCTTCGGTGTCGTCGGGCTCGACGGCGACCGCGTGCTGCTCGATGATCGGCCCGGTATCGACGCCCGCATCGACCAGGTGGCAGGTCGTGCCAGTGACCCTGACGCCATAGGCCAGCGCGTCGCGCACCGCATGCGCGCCAGGGAAGGACGGCAGCAGCGCGGGGTGGGTGTTGACGACCGTGTGCTGCCCGAGGGTCACTGGGCCGAGCAACTTCATAAAGCCTGCCGAGACGACGAAGGCGGGCGCATGGGCCGCGATGTTCTGCGCGAGAGCGGCGTCCCAGTCCGCGCGCGACGGGAAGTCCGCGACGCGGCAAACAAAGGTGGGTATGCCGGCCGCCTCCGCCCGCGCCTGCCCGAGAGTTCCGGGGCGATCGGCTCCGACAGCCGCGACCCGGACGCCATAGCCGAGATCGGTGCCGGCGTCGATGAGCGCCTGCAGCAACGACCCAGTCCCCGAGACGAGGACGACGATCGGAGTGAGGCTCACGTGGAGCAACCCTATCCGGCTCAGGGCGGAGGTCAGGAAGCGAGCACCTGCTCGACGCTGTCGGCGAGGTGGTCGGCGATCTCCAGGGCAGCGGTGGCAGCGGGAGATGGAGCGTTGAGGACGTGGACCTGGCGACCCTGGGTCTGGACGAGGAAGTCTTCGACCATCGAGCCGTCTCGCCGAAGCGCCTGGGCCCGCACACCTGCGGCGGCGGGACGCAGATCGGCGGCCTCGATCCCCGGGACGAGCCGGGACAGGCTGGCGGCGAACTGTCGCTTGGACAAGGAACGAACGACCTCCCGAGCGCCGGGAACGATGTTGCGTTTGGCCAAGGCCCAGAGCCCCGGCCAGGCCAACGACTCGCGCAACTCGGCGACATCCACGTCGCGCCACGTGTAGCCCTCACGACGCAGCGCCAGGACGGCATTGGGCCCGGCGTGGATGCCGCCGTGCACCATGCGCGTGAGGTGCACCCCGAGGAAGGGAAACCGCGGATCCGGGACCGGGTAGATGAGGTTGCGAACGAGGTAGTTCTTCTCGGGTGCCAGTTCGAAGTACTCCCCCCGGAACGGGACGATCCGCGCGTCCGGCTCCAGTCCGCACGCGAGGGCGACCCGGTCGGCATACAGGCCCGCGCAGGCGACCAAGGCGTCAGCCCGGAGCGTCTCGCCGGTCGTTGTGTGGACCTCGACCCCGTGGGGCGTCGACTCGGCAGAGGCCACCCCCACCCCGAGCCTGATCTCGCCACCCTGAGCGCCGATGTCGTCGGCGAGCGCGCGGCATACGGCGGGGTAGTCGATGATTCCGGTCGTCTCGACGTGCAGCGCCCGGACGCATCGAACGTAGGGCTCGATCTCGCGAGCAGCGGCCGGGTCGAGCAGCCGTGCGGGGACGCCGTTGGCCTCGGCGCGCTCTGCAAGGCGATCCAGCCCCGGCAATTCCGACTCGTCGCAGGCGACGACCAACTTGCCGCAGTTGTCGTAAGCGATGCCTTTTGCTCGGGCATAGGCATACATCGACTGGGCACCGGCCACGGCCATCCGGGCCTTGAGGCTGCCCGGGGGGTAGTAGAGGCCCGCGTGGACGACTCCGGAATTGCGCCCGGTCTGGTGTTGGGCGAGCGCCGATTCCTTCTCCAGCAGCACGACCTGCTCGCCCCGGCGGGCCAGCACGCGCGCCGTCGCCAGACCGACGATTCCCCCACCGACTACGGCAATGGTGCTCACACGCCGAGCTTATGCCTCGTCCGCGTCGATCCCGGGGTCGCCGTGGTAAGGCCCATGACGACGCTGCTCCATGGTCGCCAGGCCTGCGGAGGCACCTGCTGTCACGAGGTCGGCGATGGTGAGCAGCACTCGGGACACTGCCGCGAGTGCGATGGCCGGCCCGGTGCCGACGAATGGGCCGAGCCCGGCGACGAGGATGGCCTCGCGCACGCCGGCTCCCGAGGGCAGGAGGAAGACGAACAGTCCCGAAATCATCGCGATCGCCATCGTGCCGATGGTCAGCGGGAGCGCCGACACGCTGATCGGCGTGCTGGCCCGCACGAGCAACCACAGGTGCGTGCCGAAGGCGAGGTAGGACGCCAGTGCCCAGGCCAGCGAGGTGAGCACGGCGCGCTTGCGGATCGGGTGGTCAGGCGCCGGGCGGCCAAGCATCCGGAACCCCTGCCGCACGGCCCAGGTAAGGATCCGGGGGTGAAGGCAGACCAGAGCCACGGGCAGCAGAAGGTAGAGCCAGCGCAGACTGCTCAGATCGGGGTTGGCTTCACCGAGGGCTGGCACCGCCAGACCACCGGCCAGCAACGCCGCGACGACGACGACCGCCAGCGAGAACACGGTCGCGGCGAAGATCCGTGCTCGCGCCACCCCGGCCCGCCGACCGAGCTCAAGCTGAAGCACATAGGCCCACACCGATCCGGGGACGTACTTGCCAAGCTGCCCCACGAGGAAGATCTGGGCACCGCGGCGAGCGCCGATGGGCTCCCCCAGCTCGTCGACCAGCACCTGCCAGCTCATCGTCGAACAGCCGATCGCGACCGGCAGGATGAGGAAGGCCGGGATCCACGCTCGCCACGACAGGTGGGTAACCGTGGCGCTCACGTCACGCCAGTTGCGCACGACCGCGTATGCCGCGGCGATGAGCACCAGAAGGAGCAGCACGGCTCGCGCGATACGCAACGATCGGGCTCGGGTCACAGCAAGCCACGCGTCGGGCGGGTATGGGGCAGGAGCGCCGGGGCGGGCTCAATCACGGGACTAGTCTGGCCCACGCACCCGCCCGGGACCGCCATCGGTGCCCAGAGGAGGAAGTTATGTCTGCGCCACTCGCCATTGCTCTCGTTGGATCGGGATCGATGGGGCTCAACCACGCTCGGGTCATCGCGACGGGGCCTCAAACCACCCTTGCAGTCGTCATCGACCCGTCCGAGAGCGTCGGGCGTGCAGTCGCCGAACGCCACGGCGCCCGGTGGGCGCCCAGCCTCGATGCTCTGTCGGGGGTCGACGCCGCCGTCGTCGCCGCGTCAACGGAGCACCACCGTGCCTTGGCCCTGCCCATCATTCTCGCGGGGCTTCCGCTGCTGATCGAGAAGCCGGTATGCCCGTCGCTTGCCCAGACGCGAGAAGTCGTCGATGCGTCCCGGGCCGCGGGCACCCCTTTGCAGTGTGGGCTACTTGAACGCTTCAACCCGGCCGTCGTTACCGCCCTGCGGATGGTCGAAGCCCCGTGCTATGTCCGCGCGGAACGGCACTCTCCTTATGCCTCGCGGATCAGGACGGGCGTCGGCTGGGACCTCCTCGTTCACGACGTCGACCTGGTCGTGCGAGCCTTCGGCGGCCAAGCCCCTCACTCCGTCGGTGTGCAGGTGGGCCGGTTCCACCCCGAGTCAGCAACTGGCGCCGAGGATGTCGTCGAGTCGACATTGCAGTTTCAGGGAGGGGGGATCGCATCGGTTTCGGCCAGCCGCATCGGGCAGCGCAAGGTCCGCTCGATGGTGATCCAGGAGCTGGGCCGGATGATCGAGGTCGACCTGCTCCGGCGCGGAGTCACCGTCTATCGGCATACGACGATCGAGGGAGAGGCCGCACACGGTGGCTACCGACAGATGACCGAGATGGAGGTCCCGGAGATACTCGGGGTGGAGCCATTGGTCGCTCAGCTCGCCCACTTTGTCGACCTCATCGAGGGACGGGTCGACGCGGACACCGAACGTGAGTCGATCCTGCCGGCGCATGAGGTCGTCGATACTGTCCTGGCCGCCGGCGGCCGCTAGCTTCCAGGCGGTCTTGAGATCGCCGTCGGATCGGCTAAGCGCGGCTCGCCATCGACGTGAGCAGACCAAACATGTCGACCACATTGCGCCGCCAGTCGTAGCGCCGAGCGCCCTCCATCCCGGCCACCCGCAGTCGGCGCCGCGCCTCGACATCGGCGCCAAGACCACTCATGTGTTGCACCAAGGCACCGACATCGCCGCGTGGATAGAGCAGCCCATAGCGGCCGCTGTCAAGCACTTCAACGAACCCGGGCGCATCGGATGCGATGACGGGGACGCCGCACGCCATCGCCTCGACTGCGGCGACCCCAAAGCTCTCGGTTTCGCTGGCCAGGACGAAAACGTCCAAAGCGCGCAACGCAGCTGGCACTGCCTCGTGGGCGATCCCTCCGTGCACCACCACGCGGTCGGATACCCCGAGCCGCGCTATTCGCGCCTGCAACTCGGGCAGGAGAGCACCGCTGCCGTAGATGTCCAAGGTGGCCGCATCGGGGTCCCGGTCCGACACGTATCGAGCGAATGCATCGATGACAACGTCGATGCGGTAGTGCGGCTCAAGAGTCTTCACAATGCCAAACCGCACGGGCCTCCCATCGGCACGTTCAGGGCCGGGCCAGAAGATGGCCGGATCCACTCCGAAGGGAATCACCGTCGCCGCCACGCCGCCGTGGGTGACCTCCGCGATCCGGGCGGCCATCACGTTGCTGGAGGACGTGACCGCGCCGGCGTAGCGCAGGTTGCCTGCAACCAACCAGCGCTGGAGTGGGCCACGGTCAGGAAACTCGTAGACGTCGCTCCCCCACGCAGACAGAACGGAAGGCTTGAGATGGGCGAGCCTGAGCAAGGTGCCATAGCCGCTCGCGTAATGCGCATTGACGACATCCGGTCGCACCCGGCGCGCCAGTTTCGCGACTTCCCGAGCCTGGGTGAAGTAGGCAACCTGGCCGCGACCTGACAATGTATGGACGGTGATTCGGTCGTCCAACGTGGACACGCTCGGCACATGTTCCGCAAGGCAGGCTACGTGGACCTCCGCACCTAGGCTGCACAGGCCGTTGGCCCAACGTTGCGTGTGAACTGCGCTAGCCGGAGCCAACATAAGGAGCCGCATTCTTAGCGCCCTACCCCCGCCTCGTTGCCTATCACTTGATCCTCAGCGCCTTGAGGGCCACCCACACGCCAATATGCGCGGCAGATCGGGCGATCGACAGGTGCTCGATGTCGCGGTACAGGATCCAGTGGTACCGGATAAGCGACAGCTTGTTGGCCGAGATAGAGTTCGCTCGCACCCGGTAGCTCATCAAAACGTCCGGCATTCCGAGAATGTATTTCTCTTTCTTCAACATCTGAAGCCAGAGCGCGTCGTCATTCCGCTTCCGAATGTTTGGAACGACAAACTTTCCCAACGCGTCGGCGTCGTACAACACGGTGGAGTTGCCAATGGGGCAGGTCAAGAGGACCGCATTGTAGTCCGCCCGCTTCTTGGGCGAGAGCACTCGCCCAAGGGAGCGGCCAGCTTCATCGATCTGATCGTAGGCAGAGCAAACGATCGTCCCCGCGGTTCGATTGAGAAAGTCCAGCTGGAGGGCTAGTTTGTCCGGTCGCCAGAGGTCGTCGCTATCGAGAAAGGCGATGAATCGTCCACGCGCAAGTTCCATTCCCAGGGTTCTGGCCACCGCCGCCCCGGAATTCGACTCCAAGAGGTGGTAGTGGACTCGCGGGTCCGATGCAGCGATCCGTTCCACCCGCTCACGCGTGTCGTCCGTGGAGCAATCATCGATGACGATCAACTCCCACTCGCCATGTGTTTGACCCTGAACCGACCTGATCGACTCCTCGATGAAGTCGGCGCAGTTATACGTTGGCATCACGACGCTGACGAGCGCCCCCTCAGCACCGAGCATGGTTCAGTCCTCCTAGGATGGGTGTACCTCCCCGACATGGTCAGTCTCGACCGAAGACATCCCTGGTGTAGAGCTTGGCACGAACGTCACTGAGCTCAGGTGCCGCTCGATTGCAGACGATCACGTCTGAGCGCGCCGTGAACTCAGCAAGGTCGCGGACGACTTCGGAGTTGAAGAATGTTTCTTCGCTGAGCATCGGTTCGTAGACGATGACCATAACCCCCTTCGCCTTAATTCTCTTCATGATGCCTTGAACTGACGACGATCGGAAATTGTCCGAGCCTGACTTCATGGCGAGGCGATAGATGCCCACGGTGGTAGGCCCGCTGGCCAAGATGTCCGTCGCGATAAAGTCCTTACGAGTCGTGTTCGACTCGACAATTGCTTGAATCAGAACCTGCGGGACGTCCCGATAGTTGGCGAGGAGCTGTTTTGTGTCCTTAGGAAGGCAGTAACCACCGTATCCGAAACTAGGGTTGTTGTAGTGGGTTCCAATGCGCGGGTCGAGCCCGACGCCGCGAATGATCTGCCGCGTGTCCAGGCCGTGCTGCAGCGCGTAGGTGTCCAGTTCATTGAAGTAGGCCACCCGCATGGCCAGATAGGTGTTGGAGAAGAGTTTGATCGCCTCTGCCTCCGTCGACCCCGTGAACATGACTGGCGGGTCCGCATCCTCGGCGCCCTCAACGAGCAGGCCCGCAAACACTTCGGCGTCCGGCCCTGGGTCGGCCACAATGATCCGGCTGGGATGCAGGTTGTCATACAAAGCATGCCCCTCGCGCAGGAACTCTGGCGAGAAGAGGATGCGGGCATCCGGCCGCAGGGATTGCATCCGCTTCGTGAAGCCTACGGGAATCGTCGACTTGATAACGATGATTGCCCTCGGTGCAACAGCAAGGACGTCGTCGATGACCGATTCGACAGAAGATGTGTCGAAGTAGAGCGTCTCAGGGTCGTAATTCGTGGGTGTGGCCACAACGACGAGCTCGGCGCCGGAATAGGCACCGACCGGGTCGCTCGTCGCGCGCAGCCTCAATCCGCCGGAGGCCAACCTGGCCTCGATCTCGGTGTCCGCGATTGGAGATCGACCCTCGTTCACTAGTCGCACGCGCTGAGCGTCCACGTCGAACGCAGTGACGTCGTGGTGCTGCGAGAGCAGCACGGCGTTGGCCATCCCGACATAACCGAGCCCGGCAACCGTCAACTTCATGGCGTGTCCGACCCTTCGATGCTCATGGCACGACCATACGCAAGGGTTGGCGTGCCGCCGGAATCGAACTCGACGCGGCCCACCACCCGAGCGGGAACTCCCGCGACGATGGCCCCGGCTGGCACGTCTTTGGTGACTACCGCACCCGCTCCGATGACCGCCTCATCGCCGATCGTGACGCCCATCTGGATGATCGCGCCGGCCCCGATGAACACCCGGTCTCCGATGACGACCGGTGCGCGCTCCACCACGTCGAACCGACGTCCACTGACGCACCGCTTCGCCGAGGAATGGGTGTAGACCTGCGCCCCCGTCGAGATGTCGCATCCGGCGCCGATCGTGAGGCCACCGGAGGCGTCAATCATCGTGAACGCCCCGATCCAGGTGCCTTCCCCGACGACGGGCTCCCCCACCACCCAGGCGTGTTCGTTCCACGGGTTGGGCGGCAGCGCCGCCGGCCTTGGGGCCATCAGCCGCCGTCCCGGATGAGGGCGGTCATCCCCTCGCGCACCGAAATCGTCGCCTCGAACCCGAGCACCTCACGGGCCCGGGTGACGTCAGCCGCCCGTCGGCTGGCAATGACATCGCGGCCGCTGAAATGCGGTTGAACGTCGACACCCACCGCGTCGATGAGGATCCGCGCCAACTCGGCCACGGTCGTGTCGATCCCGGTGCCGATGTTGACGGGCACGTTGTCGCCGGCACAGTCGAGCGCCAGCACGACGGACCGGGCGATGTCGTGGACGTGGATGAAGTCCATCGACTGCTCGCCCTTGCCGTCGATGACCGGCGGCTCGCCGGCCTTGAGCCGGTTGACGAAGTGGTTGATGACCGACGTGTAGTAGGCGGTGGTCTTCTGGCCGGGGCCGTAAACGTTGAAGAACCGCAAGGCGATCCAGGAGAGCCCCGATCGCCGCTGGTAGAAGTCCAGCAGGTCTTCGCCGGTGCGCTTGGAGATGCAGTAGGGGGTCTGCGGCGACAACTCGTCGTCCTCGTGCATGGGCAGTCGCTTCGGGTCGCCGTAGACCGACGCAGACGAGCAGAAGACCAGCCGGCGCACACCATGATCAGCCGCCGCGGCGATGACGTTATGGCTTCCGATGGTGTTGATAGCCATCGACTCGTGCGGGTCGGCCTGGCTCTTGTTGATCGATACGGCCGCCGCGTGGATGACGACCGAGCACCCGGCCATCGCCGCGTGGACGGCACCGCCGTAACGGATGTCCTGGTCGATCAGGTCGATCCGCCCGGGGTGGGCAGCCTGGAGTTGCTCGACGGCAGACCGGTCCCCGCGGAACATGTTGTCGAAGATCCGCACGTTGTAGCCACGCTCCAGGAGCATCGGAACGACGTGGAGACCGATGAAGCCGGCACCTCCAGTGAAGAAGACGGTCTCGGCGCTCATGAGGCTGCTGGATCCTTTCGTATGCCGCGTGCGCCCTTCCCGCAGGTCAGGCGCCCGCGAGGTGGCTAGCGGCGGACGGCGTCCGAGCCGACGACGGCTCGAACGGTGTCCACGACGTGGGTGAGGTCATCGTCAGTGAGGTTGGCGTGCATGGGAATCGCCAGATGGCGATTGAACAGGTCGGCCGAGACCGGGCACTCGCGACCGGCCGGGGTGCCATACACGGGCTGGACGTGCGAGGCATAGGTGCCGAAGTTGCACCCCACCCCCTGCTCGCGCAGCGCCAGCGCGACCCGGCCACGATCGAGGCTCGGGTCGAGGGTGAGGACGTACGACTGCCACGGGTGGGTGCGGTCGTCCAGCGCGACAGGAAGGGTGAGTTGGTCGAGGTCCCCGAGCCCCGCGGCATACACCTGGGCCGACCGGGTACGCGCGGCGAGGAGGTCGGGCAAACGGCCCAACTGGACCCGCATGATGGCGGCCTGGACGTCGGAGAGTCGGTAGTTGTAGCCCGCTTCGTCGAAGCTCGGGACGGGCAGGGTCGCCTCGCCCTCGCGCGTGACCGCGGGCGCGATGCCGTAGGTGTGCAGTTTGCGGGCCTGGTCCATCAGGTCGCCCCGATCCCCAACCAGCGCGCCGCCCTCGCCTGCCGTGATGCCCTTGCGGCCGTGGAAGCTGAACGCCGCGAGATCGGCCAGGCTCCCGGCCGGACGGCCGTGGTAGGTCGCTCCCGCGGCGCACGCAGCATCCTCGACGATCCAGAGGCCGTGCCGGTCAGCGATGGCCCGCAACTCGTCGTAGTCCGCGGGCTGCCCGAAGACGTCGACGGCGAGGATCCCGACGGTGCGCGGCGTGATCGCTGCCTCGACCGCGGTCGGGTCGGCCGACCAGATGTCGGGCCGGACGTCCGCGAAGACAGGGGTCGCGCCCGTCCACACCACGGCGTGACCGGTGGCGGGGAAGGTGTAGTCGCCGACAATGACCTCGTCGCCCGGTCCGGCGCCGAGGACCTGCAGGGCCAGGTGCAGGGCGGAGCCGCAGTTGGCGGTCGTGAGGGCGTGGGCGGTCCCGACCGCCCGAGCGAACTCGTTCTCGAAGGCCACGCACGTCGGCCCGGCCCCGGACAACCATCCCGAGGCGAACACCTCGGCGACGGCAGCAAGCTCGGGCTCCCCGACCGTCGGTTGGCCGAGGGGCACGGTGCGTTGCATGCAGACTCCTTCGGGTTCGGGCCAGATGCTACCAGCGGGGGGTATGCCGCCCTCCCGCCCAGCGGGTCGCTCAGGCGCGTCCGAGCAACTCGGAGAAGGTGGCGAGGTGGGCGTCGAGCACGCGGTCGAGGGTGAAGTGCGCGTCGATGAGGGCCCTTCCTCGTGCGCCCACCGCCTGCGCCTCCACAGGATCGTCGAGCACACGTAGCAGTCGCTGCGCCAACCCGACGACGTCACCCCGGTCGGTGAGCAGCACCTCGCCGCCATCGTGAAGCGGCACCCCGGGGAAGTTGTCCAGCCGCCCCCACCCGACGATCGGGACGCCCGCCGCCATCGCTTCCAACGTCGCTGTCCCCATCCCGTCGCCTTGCTCATGACTCTCGAGCGTCGCCGCCGCAAGCAGGTGCGGGATGCTCGCTTTGGGAACCGCGCCAAGGGGGCGCACGGCATACGCCACGCCGAGCTCCGTTGCGCGGCGGAGGAAGACGTCGTAGTAGACCCGCCCCGCGACGACGAGCCGCGCGTCGGGGTGGCGCGCGAGCACCGCGGGCAGGGCCTCAACCAAGCCCACCCGGTCGCGCAGCGGGATCACATGCCCGACCGACAAGAGGATGGGCGCGTCGCCGACCCCGGCCAGCTCGCGACCCACGGCCGCGTCGCCGCCACGGACCCACACGGGGTCCACCCCGACCGGGATCGGGACAAGCTCGCGGTATCCACCTCGGTAGCGAGCGGTGATGTAGTCACGCATGTGGGCATCCATGACAACGATCCGCGGCCGGTAGCGCCGCAGTCGCGGCGCCACGAGGGTCGCGTCGAGAGTGCGGAAAGCATGACGGTAGAGGGCCGCGGGGTTCTCCAATCGGGTGTGCACCGAGAGGAGAACGGGTATGCCGCGCCGCCGGGCGTAGGCGCCCGTGGCCCAGGTGAGGTCCATGAACTGGCCATGTTGGTGGATGACGTCGGGTCGGAAATCGTCGAGCAGCCGGGCCAGGTCGCGCGGCAACGACGGACGGCTCGCGAAGGACAGGTCGAAGCTCACCGCGAACCGGGTCTCCGGCAACATCGCTGCCGGGAAACGCACGATCCGGATGCCGTCGCGCTGCTCCTGGGCCGGAGCCTCGCCGTAGGCCGCGGTGACGACGAGGACCTCATGTGCGCGGGCGGCATACCCCCTGGCAAGGGCGTCGGAGAGATGCGAAGAACCGCCGACCCGCGGAGGGAAGAAGTTGTTGACGACGACGATCCGCATCCGGGGCAGCTACCCGAGCCTCGGGACTGAGGAACTCGCCCGGGACCGACTCTGACCTGTCCGCATTCCACAAGGCTAACCCACCGCGGTTGCGCCCCTGCTGGCGCCGGCCGACGTCACAGGAGGGCCTCTGCGAGAGAGTTGCCGCGCCGACACGCCGTCCGACACGCCGACTGATATCACTTTGTTATGTCTCGCCTGTGGCGAGCAGCCGCAACCATGGTCAACTTCTGTGACTGACGTGATTGGAGTGTTTCATGGTGCGCAAGAAGCGTTTGGGAACGATGAGGGTGACGATCCGCGTTCTCACGGCAGCGGCAGTGGCTGTCCTCGTCGGAGCTGTGGTTCCTTCGGCGAACGCAGCTCAGTACGATCCGACGAGTTCCCGGGGCTTCACGCTGGCCGGACACGGCTACGGTCATGGGCGCGGCCTCTCGCAATGGGGTGCCTACGGTGCCGCGACCAAGGGCGTGGGCCTCGTCGCGATCCTCGACTTCTACTACCCCGGGACGACTCGGTCACAGCTCGCCGACGCGCCGATCAGAGTGTCGCTGTCGACGGGCTCATCTACCCAGGTGGCCGTCGATGCGCTCGGCTCGATGGCGGTCACCGCTGGCGGGACGAAGGTCACACTGCCAGCAACTCACGCGGCCACTGGACGCACCATTAGCGCCTGGCGTCTGGTGCCAAACCCGTCAGGGTCCGGCCTCAGGCTGGACTTCACCTACACCGGGGCGGGCGGTTGGGTTCGCGACCGTGTGTTCTCGACTGCGACAGCCGAGTTCACCTCAACGCGCGGGACTCTTCGGCTGATCCGCCCAGACTCGAGTCGCCGAGAATACCGTGGCTCGCTGCGCGCGGTCCGGAACGTCCTCACCCTCTCGACCATCAACGTCCTGCCCATGGAGAGCTACCTGCGCAGTGTGGTCCCAGCGGAGATGCCCGCGAGTTGGCCGGCAACCGCTCTGGCCGCACAAGCGGTCGCAGCACGGACGTATGCGGCATACAAGCGGGCTCGGGCCACCGGCGCCAGTGACATCTGCGACACCACGGCCTGCCAGGTCTATGCCGGCAAGGCGGCCTGGTCGAGCAGCGGCAGCCTGTTGCGGGCGTACGAGGTCACGACGACGGACTCGGCCATCACGGCCTCCCGCCTGCGGGCGCTGCGGTACGGGAGCGGCTTCGCATTGACGGAGTTCAGTTCTTCCAACGGCGGCTACACCGTGGCCAGTTCACTGCCCTACCAGGTGGCCAAGCCGGACCCCTACGACGGGGCCGTGCGCAACACGGCCAACTCGTGGACCAAGTCGGTAACCTTGAGCGCCCTGAGCGACGCGTGGCCATCGATCGGCACCGCCAAGGCGCTCGTGGTCAATAGTCGGGACGGCTACGGCCAATGGGGAGGCCGAGTGACCAGCGTGAGCATCGTCGGCACTCACGCGACGATTACGGTGACCGGAGCAAGGTTCACCAGCGCCCTCGGGCTCCGCTCGACGTGGTGGAGGGGATGAGAATCGACCCCAGCGGAATGTTCGATACCGTTGGCTAGTCCGCCTGCACCGAGCTGGCTAGTCCGCCTGCACTGAGCCGTGCCGGGCCATGACACAGGAGCCGTCCGATTTCTCGTCCCACCCCGACCGATCATCCCTTCCGGCTTGCTTGGGCCGTCGTTGACTGCCTCGTCTGGGCAGCGGCTCTCGTTGGCGCGACGTATCTGCGCTACGAGTTGAGTTTCGCGCCGATCGACTGGCGTGGCATGGCCATCGCGGTGATCATTGCCGTGATTCTGCAGATTGGTTTCGGATTCCTCCTAGGCCCCTATGCAATCGGCCACATGAGGGGGTCCTTCGAGGAGATCGTCGACCTGACCAAGACGGTGGCAGCGACAACCGCGACGCTCTGTATCCCGGTGTTCATCGCCTTGCCGATCCTCGTGCCCAAGAGTGTCCCGCTCATCGCCGGGCCGTTCGCGCTGGTCGCCATGCTCGGACTGCGCCTGCTCGTGCGGTCCTGGAAGACCCGTAACCCGGTCGGCGTGCAGCCCGGTGCCACCGAGGATGCCCAGCGGGTCCTCGTCTTCGGCGCTGGCGAAGGTGGCAGGCAGCTGGTACGGGCCATGGTCCGGGACCGAAGCCGCACCTACCTACCGGTGGCCATCATCGACGACGACCCCCGTAAGCAGCGACTCACGGTCGAGGGCGTACGGGTGCGAGGGACGCGTGATGCTCTGGAACAGGTCGCCGACGAGTATGGGGCTGAGGTCCTCGCTATCGCGATGCCCTCGGCCGATGCCGACCTCATCCGTGACCTCAGCGACCGCGCCGACCACGTCGGAATGGACGTCATGGTCTTGCCGCCGGTATCGGACCTCATCGGCCGTCCGTCCCTCGGCGACTTGCGCAATCTCGACCTAGCCGACCTGTTGGGGCGTCGAGCGATCTCGCTGGACACCTCGGCTATCGCTGCGACGATCTCCGGTAAGCGGGTGCTGGTCACTGGAGCCGGCGGCTCGATCGGCTCCGAGCTGTGCCGCCAGATCATGCGGTTTGGGCCAGCAGCGCTCTTCCCGCTCGACCGAGACGAGTCCGCGTTGCATGCGGTCCAGCTCTCGCTCAAGCGGCCCGGGCTGTTCGAGCGAGATGGCTCATTGCTCGTCGACATCCGCGACGCCGAAGCGGTCAAGCTGATGTTCGCCGACGTTCGCCCGGACATCGTCTTCCACGCCGCGGCCCTCAAACATCTGCCCCTCTTGGAGCAGTTCCCGTATGAGGCCTACAAGTCCAATGTGCTCGGGACCCTCAACGTCCTCGCGGCCGCGGCAGCTTGTGGCGTGGACACAGTGGTCAACATCTCCACCGACAAGGCGGCCGACCCAACCTGCATGCTCGGCTATAGCAAGAGGGTGGCTGAGCGACTCACCGCTGGGTATGCCGTAGACCACCCGGGCCGCTTCGTGTCAGTCCGCTTCGGCAACGTCCTGGGCTCAAGAGGCTCGGTCGTGCATGCGTTCACTGCTCAAATCGAACGGGGCGGTCCTGTCACTGTCACCCACCCCGACGTCGAGCGTTTCTTCATGCTCATCCCTGAAGCGTGCCAGCTGGTGCTTGAGGCGGCCGCCGCCGCGCCCGGGCACGGCGAAGTCATGGTGCTGGACATGGGCCGGCCGCAGAAGATCGTCGACGTTGCCCGCGCCCTGATCCGCATGTCAGGACGATCGGACGTCAAGATCGACTTCACAGGGCTCCGCCCGGGCGAGAAGCTGACCGAGGACCTCGTCGCCAATGCCGAGACCATCACCCGGACGAAGAACCCCCTTGTCACCAGCGCTCAGGTCATCCCCCTGGAGGAGAAACTCCTCCCAGACCGCACGGTCCACGATCACGCGTCGGCGATGGCCTGGTGCCGCGCCCACTCCGTCACCGTCGAGCCCATGCCCTAAGTACCCGAGCGGGAACGCGTGAACTACGCGCCCGCGGAGGACCCTGGCCGTGCGCGAAGTGGGCCGAGCCACCGCCAGTTGAGGGCGGCGTACGCGAGGAAGCCCAAGCCGACCGCGGCCAGAGCGACGAGCAGGGAAGCCGGGCTACGCGCTCCCCACGACAGGGATACCCACCCGCCGGCGCCCGCGACTGCGGCGGCGGCGACGGCCGAAGGAAGGTGCATGACGGACCCGCCCCGATCAAGGTCAGGTACCTCAAGACGCAGGAGCCGCAAGAAGTAGATCAGTGCCCCCGCCTGCACCAGACAGACCGCTACTGCCGCCCCCACAGCACCGCCAACGAAGGCTGCCGGTCCGGTGACGATGACGGTGGCGGTGGCCGAGACCGCGCTGTAGCGCGCAGCGAGCCCGGGCCGGCCGATGGCGTTCCCGCAGGCGGTGCTGACCCCGGTGACCAGGTTGAAGCAGTTCCCCACCGTGAGGATCACAGCCGCCGCTTGGGCGATCGGAAGTGCCCCAGCGAAGCCGCGGGCGACGAACCACATTCCCATGGCCGTCACAGAGGCATAGGCCACAATGATCGGCACCCAGACTCGGTTGAAGGAGCTGGCTTTTCTCACTGCCGCGTCGGCCCCTGCTGAGCCGAAGGTCTGGGTGATCACGGTCAGCATCGGAGGCAATGCGAACATCGGGAAACTGCGAACGGCCGATGCCAACTGCGTGGCGACAGCGAGGTATCCGACCTGTTCGATGGGGGCGACGGCCGCAACGAAGAGTGGTCCCGCTTGTAAGAGGGCTAGGCCACTGACGTTCACGACGATCGACCGACTCGCGTAAGCCCAGAACTCCCGCAGCTGCTCCCGTCCTGCGAACCGGCCCCGCATAGAGCGCAAGAGCCGACTCGCTCCGACGGCCATCACGGCAGCGTAGGTACCCAGCTGCGCCAGAAGGACATAGAACATCGTCTCCAACGTCAGCGCGTCTCGGTGCAGCCAGAGGACCAAGCACAGGGCGCCTTGGGACAATGCCGTTGCCACTGCGATCAGTGCGAATCGGTTGTGAGCCCGTAGGTAACCCAGCAACACGTTGCTGGTGAGGAGAAGCCCGACGATGAAGCCCAGGCGGCGGAGTAAGAACTCCGCGCCGGCGACGACTTCGACCGGCAGATCCGTGACTGCCAGGACCAGCTGCGCGAAGGGGCCACCGAGCAGGACAAGTGCCGCGGTCAGCCCGAGAAAGAGCGCTAGGGCCGACATCGTCAGCCGGACGGCACGATCGTCGGCACGCTGGGCCGCGTACAGGGCGAAGAAGCGCTGGGCTGACACGCTCACGCCCCCATCCAGCGAGACGAAAACGACCACGAGAGTGTTGATCAGAGCCCACACGCCGTAGGCCGCCACACCGAGGGAACCCAGCAGGAAGGGAATCGTCACCAGGCCGACGAGTTGTGGCAAGAATTGCGCAACCCCGTTGTATGCCGTGTGCCGCGCCAAACGATCGCCGGGGGCCGCTGCTGTACCCGACACCCGCATCTCCCTATGTCACGTGGCCAACGGACACTGGCGCGAGGCTAGCAGAGGTCCCGCCCGCCCCGGCGACGCGGCCGACCCACGCGGCACAGCTAGGCTGACCTTGAGCGATGCTGAGGAAGGAGCCAGGGTGGACTTGCCCCCAGAGAGCGCGCAGCCCATCGAACCCGGTGCCGTCCGCGCTGGGCTGATTTGCGTTCTGTATGGGTCAGCCACCCTCCCCCAGATCGTCATCGATTTCGCGCGCACCGCCCCAGCCGTCGTTGTCGACAACTCCGGCGATCTGCACGACGACCCTGCCGGTCTCACCGTCCTGCGCCCAGGCCGCAACCTCGGGTACTCGGCCGGGGTGAACGCCGGCCTAGCCGCGCTGCCCTCGGGACTAGACGCCGTTCTCGTCGTCAACCCTGACATCGTCGGGTCGGTCGAGGCCCTTCATGACCTCGCGGGAACGGTGGCCCGATCGGCAGCGCCGGTTCTGGCGGCGCCGACCGGAGGCCAAGGCACGTTCGGCTTTCTCCCCAGAGCCGCCGCGCCCCTGGTCATCGTCCAGTACCTTCTGCGCTCGAACTGGCATCCGACTCCCCGACATCCGGACAGTCGATTCCTCTCGGGGGCGGTTCTGGCCCTCAATGCTCCAGCCCTGGACCTGCTGGCCCCCGGGGGCCTGCTCCTGCGCCCTGACCTCTTCTTCATGGATGACGTCGACATCACGGACAGAGCCCGTGCCCACGACGTGCGCGTCGTCGAGGTCCCGGTCTCGACCCTCCTGACGCATGAGGGCGGGACAAGCATGCGGCGAAGGCCGGCCGTGCGAATCTATTTTTCCCGGGTGTCCAAAGTCCGTTACTGGCAGGGCCGTTCATGGTTTTGGGGAACGGTGCTGCGCGGGTTCTTCAGGGCGGAGGCCGCTGCCGGCGAAGTCGTGGCCCGCAGGAAGGACGCTGACGCATCCGACGGAAGTGCAGCGATGGGCTTCGCACTGGCGCGCCAATGGCTGCGGACCGGCGCCTCCGAGCTCGACGAACGAATCTTGGGCAACCCGGAGACAGAGGTGCGCGGACGTCCGCCTGAGGTGCCCCGATGAGCCTTGACCGCATCGGCTTTGCCCTCCGAACGACAACGCCCGCGGTGCTCCCCGTGAACGCGCTCGTGCCCGTCGTGGTGGCTTTGGGCGTCCTGCGCATCCCCGGCGTCGATTGGCTCTACGCCGCCCTCGGCCTCGTCCTGATCGCGCGCGCCGGGCGATTCCCTCGCGCCGGCCGAAGGCTCGTCGCGGTCTACACCGTGTGTATCGGCTCCGCTCTCGTCGCCACCTGGGCAGACTCTTCCGCGCAAGCTTTCACCACGAGTTACCTCTGGCCGGTGGTGGCACAGGCCCTGTTCGCCTTCGGGGTCCTCGCAGGCTGTGACCCCGCGCGGCAGGTCCGCCGTCTTGTCGGCGGCCTGCTCGGCGGGTTCGTTGCGCTCTGGGTGATCGGGGTCGCAGAGATCGCTACCGGCTTCAAGTTGATCCGCGTCCTGAGCCCAGAATCCTCCATGGCCGAGATGGCGGCGGCCAGTCGCTGGGTGACCATGGCCGTCTTCACCAACTACAACGACTACTGCCTGGCATTGGCCATGCTGGCCGTGCTGCTGTTCGCGCACCTGTTGTTCGTCCCCAAAGTCCACCCCTTCGTCGCCCTCGCCCGGTGGATCGTGCTCGGGACGTCGGCCGCCCTCGTCACCATCATGGGTTCGCGTGGGGCACTTTTGGCTGGCCTCCTGGGGGCAGCCATTGTCGCAGTTATCGCAATGCGCGCCGTCCGCCCTCGCCTGGTAACGCCCGGTCGGATCGGGAAAGCCGTGCTCATTGTGTTTCCGTTGGCGCTCTGGTTGTGGACGAGCCCATACGTCCAGGACCACAGCACCGCAACTCGAGAGGCGATCCTCAACAACTCGTTGGCACTATGGGCGGCAGACCCCTGGACTGCCCTGGTGGGCTACGGCTCAGCTGCGAACTACGCCCTGGTGACGGACACCGCCTTCCCCGGTCTGCTGATGGACCCACACAACTTGCTCCTCGAAGTCGCCCTCAACTTCGGTGTTGCCGCGCTCGCGATTGCCATGTGGTGGTGGATTGACGTGCTCCGAAACACCATCACTGGTCGGGCGCAAGCACGCTCATGGGCCGACGCGGGGACTCTCGCCATCGTTATCGCGCTCCCCGTGATGGGAGTCGTCTCGAGTCGACTACTCCCCTACATCTACGTCACGGTCCTCGTCACCGCCGCCAGCCTCTTGCACCCAGACTTTAGTCAGAACCCGGGTTCAGCCCGCGTCTCGCGCCTACCGAATCACTGACCGGCGCCGGGTCCAATCAGCCCGAGCCGACAGCGCCGCAGCCGCGAGGAATCCTGCGACGAGCGCGCCGAGCCCGGCCAGGATGAGCGACTGAAGGCTGGAACGGCTACTTCCGGCCACCTGCAGGGTCGCTTCCGGGACAGACACCACGGCGATCTTCGGCGCGGCGCCGTCGACGGTGAGGCCGAGTTGTCGCGGCGCCTCCTGCTGAAGCGCCGCGATCGTCGCGTTGGCCATGGCCGTCGCGTCCTCAATGCTCGCGCTCTGTACTTTCAGGTCGATGAGGAGTGAGTCGGTCAAGACGACGACGGTGACGGCCGCCTTGACACCGGCAGCCGTCCACCCGCGGCCTGGCGCAGCAGCCACCGCTTCGAGTACTTGATTGGACTCGATTGTTGCGCCATAGGACGCAGCAGCGACCCGAAGGTCGGCCAACGTGCCGGGGGACCTGGTCGCCGAGGCTGGAAGGACGGCTAGCCGGGCGTCCACCTGCACGACGCGAGCATCAGTGCCGCGGCCGGAGATCAGGAAGGCACCAGCGAAGACAAGCGTCGCCACAAGCAGTGCTGGCACAGCGTATCTCCGCAGGCCGCCGAGATAGCCGAGGAGGTCAACTACGTCGCTTGGCGGTGCCACTGGCGTCGCAGGGGAACCATCGGAGGTGTTGTTGACCGACGTTGAACTCTCATCACTGGGCACGGCGCCAAGGGTACCTCCCGACGCGGGGGCGAAAGTGGAGCGGAGTCCCCAGGGCGCAGGGGAGTCGATCAGGCCGGACACCCGGTGAGTTCAAAAAGCACGGTGTGGCCCATTCGCATTCGCTCGGTGGTCAGCGGGAAGCCAGGGGGGATCTGGAGTCTGGGAGAGGTCGCCTCGTCGATGACGCCATTAGAGTAGGCCCTGCCATTGTTGATAATCCAGCGAATTCCGTCTGCGCGCATGAGTTTGCAGATGTTGGACGGCTCCAGAAGAATGAGCTGGTCCCGCAGGTACTCGGAGTTCGGGGTGCTCCCAGCGAGTCCAGCGATCAGCAGCGTCGGCTTACGGTTGACGTAGGCGTACAGCAGCGCAGACCCGTCGTTGGCGTTGTTGAGGATCCGATCACCCTCGGGGACGATTTCGGCTACCCGGCGGAAGGCCGCTACCTCTTCAGGGGTGATCAGGCTGAGGGTCGGGCTACTGGCCGCTTGGATGTACCGCTCGGACATGTAGGGGATCGCACAGCCAGTGCCCATCGCCAAGACGATGGCTGCGGCAACCGAGGGGTACGTCGCGGCGCGCTCATTGGGGGAAGGACGTGCATCCGTCCGGGTCAGCCACCACGAACTCAGGCGTTGCCAGCCGACAGCGGCAACAACGACGAGGGAGCCCGCCGCGACAGCCATGGTGCGAACCCGGTCGTTGTACCAAAACCGGGCAATGACGTCGAAGGCCCACACGCCCCGAAGCGTCGCCGTGAGCACGTCGAGGAGTACAGCTCCCCCGGCCAAGAGGGCAAGTGCACGTAACCTCTTCGAGCGCCAAGCGACGGTCATTCCCACGAGAATCGCAACCGCCGTGAGTGGTTGCGGGATTGACCCACCCGGACCGTTGGCGAGGTAGCCGAGCACCTCAAGAGCCACTGGGCGCTCCACCGGCCACACCCGAACACCGAACTGGCTGCTCGTTCGACCGAACCGGCGCAGGAACTGGGCCAACATGAGAAGCCCCAATATCGCCGGCCCCGCCAGGGCCAGCGCCCGCAGCCACTCTCGTCGTCGCACATGGTTGACTACCTGGTTCCCGACGAACCAACACCCAAGTCCCACCAGCAACAGCGCGAGTATGGCCGCGATCCGCGGGTGCAGGGCAGCAATGAGCGCGACGCCCCCGACCACCAACGCCCCGGCGGCGCGACGACCCAACCGCTCATTCGGAGACACGAACGCCACCGCGCCAGCGACCACGATTGGGACGAATACAGCGGCGAGTGCGGACGCCCACAAGACGCCCCACCCGAGGGGCGCCCAAGGAAGGGCCCAGAACCCCCCGCTCAGCAGCACCACGATCGCCGGCCGCGGACTCCGAGGGCCTAAGACGATCCATGACGCAATCACGGCGACGCTGGGCCACAACGTCCCGGCCAGCACCGCCGCTACTACGTTCGTGGCCACGACCGCGTCAGCGCCGCTGAGATGCATATAGAGAGCGCCGAGAGCATGGAAGGTCGATGGGTAGAAGGTGTGCACGGGCTGGGGGAAGGCGAAGTCGGAGATCAGCAGGGGGTTCACCAACCCCGTCTCATAGACCTGGCGAGTGGCGTTGGCGTCAAATATGGCATCCCACGTCTGAGACACGAGTTCCCAGGAACCGCCGCTTGACACGAAGATCACGAGCATCGCGCAGGCGGACGAGACCCCCAGCATGGCCATGAGCCCGGCCACCGACCCTCCGTCGGGTCTGGACGCCACACGGGGGCGGCCTCGACGGACTAGCCGCAGAACCGCTCCAACAACTCCCAACACGACGACCACCGTCACCCACCCGAAAGGCTGAGGCACGACGATGTGCACGAGAGTGCTGATCGCGACCGCGCCAACCGTCAGCGGGACCGCAAGCGCGGCGGTGAAGAGCCGGTTGCGCAGGCCGCCAAGGTGGGCCGTCGCGAAGCCCAGCCCCCAGAGGACAGCAACAAAGGCCACGGGCCACGCGACCTGCTCGAACGCCCACAAGGGAGTCATCAGGCCCCTGCCCGCCCCAGGGTGTTGACCGCGATGACGATCCGCTCCAAGTCACTCTGGGACAACGAGGGGTGCACCGGCAGCGACAGACACTCCTTCGCCGCCACCTCGGTGTTCGGCAGGTCGACGTCATGGCCGAACGGTGCCAGTCGGTGGTTCGGGACGGGGTAGAACATCCCGGACCCCACGGCATACTCCTCGCGCAGCGCCTTGGACAGACCGTCGCGGTCCTCGGCCACCCGCACGGTGTATTGGTGGTAGACGTGCACCGCGCCCGGGCGCACCGGCGGCGGCGTGACTCCCTCAAGGTGAGCCGAGAGGTATGCCGCGTTCGCCTGCCGCTTCGCCGTCCACGCGTCGACCTTGGTGAGCTGGACCCGGCCGATGGCCGCGTGCAGATCCGTCATCCGGGCGTTGAATCCGACGACCTCGTTCTCGTACTGCCGCTCCATGCCCTGGTTGCGGTAGAGCCGCATGAGCCGCTCGATCTGCGCGTCGGCAACCGAGACCATGCCGCCCTCACCGGACGTCATGTTCTTGGTCGGGTAGAGCGAGAACATCGCGAACTGGCCGAAGGCCCCCACCGGGGTCCCGTCCAACGACGCACCATGTGCCTGCGCGGCGTCCTCGAACAACCGCAGCCCGTGCCGGGTGGCGATCTCCTGCAACGGCCCCATGCTGGCCGGGTGCCCGTAGAGGTGCACGGGCATGATGCCGACCGTGCGTTCCGTGATCGCCGCCTCGACCGAGGCCGGGTCGAGGCAGAAGGTGTCCGGCTCGATGTCGGCAAACACCGGAGTGGCGCCGGTCAGGGCCACCGAGTTGGCGGTCGCGGCGAAGGTGAACGAGGGCACAATGACCTCGTCACCGGCCCCGACGCCACAGGACAGCAACCCCAGGTGCAGCCCTGACGTGCCCGAGTTGACGGCGACACACGCGCGCCCCAACCCGAAGTGCGCCGAGAACTCCTCCTCGAAGGCCTTCACCTCGGGGCCCTGGGCGAGCATCCCGGAGCGGATCACCCGGGTCACTGCGGCGATCTCGTCGTCACCGACGATCGGCTTGGCCGGGGGGATGAAATCGGTCATGGGGTTGCCTCCGTCAGAGTGCCGTCGTGCTCCATGTATGCCGCCCCGGTCTCGGGGCAGATCCAGCGTCCGTCGCCCGTGTCCGTTAATGGCACGCCGGCCCGCCCGACCCACCCGATCCGGCGGGCCGGCACGCCGGCGACGAGAGCAAAGTCAGGAACGTCCTTGACGACGACCGATCCAGCGGCGACTAGCGCCCAACGCCCGATCGTCACCGGCGCGACGCAGACCGACCGGGCGCCGATCGAGGCGCCATCCAGGCAGGTCACGCCGACAGCCTCCCAGTCGTCGCCTCGCTTCAGCTGGCCATCCGGGGTCACCGACCGCGGGAAGTGGTCGTTCGTGAAGCACACCGCCGGGCCAACAAACACCCCGTGCCCGAGCCGCGCCGGCTCGTAGACCAGTGCGTAGTTCTGCAGTTTGCAGTTGTCGCCCATGACGACGCCCGTCCCGACATAGGCGCCGCGGCCGACGATGCAGTTGCCGCCGAGTACCGCGCCCTCGCGGACCTGGGCAAGGTGCCAGATGGCCGAGCCGTCGCCGATCGAAGCCTGCGGTGAGACGTCCGCACTGGGGGCGATTCGAACCGTCATCTCAGACCTCCGTGGCCGGCATCGGGTCGGTCGACAGGTGGAGCGGCTCCACGACAATTGGGCTAGGCCGGCAAAATGCGGCTCCACCCCCATGGTGATCCCTCCAACGAGGGCCACCTGTCTCCCTTGGGTCGCCCGCCGTCGGACGCGTCGTCCGACGCACCGCCGTCGGAGCGCGATCAGTCTAATCGGCACTGAACGGGCCGGTTAGTGGCGACCCACGGCAACCGCGGTCCGGAAGAGGACGAGCACATCGCCCCAGAACGACCTCGTCCGGACATACTCGGCATACATGGCAGCCTTCTGCGGCAGGAGGACCTCGACGTAGTGGGCTTCCGGATCGGGTGCCTGGGCAAGCTCCTCCGACTCGTTGCGCCAGCGGACGCTCGCCGGGTCGGTGATACCAGGGCGCACCGAAAGAATGACCTCACGGTGCTGAGCCGGCCAGAGCGCGACGTACTTCGGCACCTCCGGTCGGGGGCCGACCAGGCTCATCCTGCCGACGAGCACGTCCCACAGTTGGGGCAGCTCGTCGAGCTTGGTCTTGCGCAGGACTGCGCCGACCCGGGTGACCCGTGGGTCTCCGTCGGAGGTCACCTGCAAACCGGGCGCGCCGGGGCGCATGGTCCGGAACTTGTGGATCCGAAACGGTATGCCGCCCAACCCGACCCGTTCCTGGGTAAACAGCACCGGGCCGGCGGGATCGTCTCGTTTGATGAGTACGGCGATGACCGCGAGGGCTGGCGATAGCACCGCAAGCATCCCCGCTGCAACAGCCACGTCAAAGGCTCTCTTGGCGTCCACCCCCGCGCCGCGTCGGCCGAAAGGGGCGCCGTCGGCACCAGTGATCCGCGAGTTCATGACCGCCCCTCCAACACCGCCCGCACCGTCTGCCCGACGCGCTCGACCTGAGCATCGGTCATCGACGAGAAGATCGGAATGCTCACCGCCCGAGCAAACTGCGCGTCAGCCACCGGCAGAGCCGGGGCGTCAGCGCCACGGAGGTCTCGCCAGTAGGGGTGGTGGTGGAGCGGGATGAAGTGCACCGAGCAGCCGACGCCCGCGTCCGACATCCGCTGGATGAAGTCGTCCCGCCCCATGGGCGCATCATCGGTGAGCCGGAGGGCATACAAGTGCCAGGCATGCTGGGTTCCGGGGGCCGGACGCGACGGAAGCCGCAGGGGCAGGCCCGCCAACGCGCTGTCGTAGTGATCTGCGATGGCCGACCGGCGCTCCCGCATCGCTACCGAGCGGGTCAGTTGGACCCGAGCCATTGATGCGGCGACGTCGGTGAGGTTGTACTTGAACCCCGGAGCGACGACCTCGTAGTGCCAGGACGGCGCCGTCGAGGTATAGCGGTTGAAGACGTCCCGGCTGATCCCGTGCAGCCGCATGGTGCGCATCCGGGCAATCAGTTGCGGGTCGGCGCTGACGACCATTCCGCCCTCGCCCGAGGTCATCGTCTTGGTCGCGTAGAAGCTGAAGACCACGGCGTCGCTCGTGCCGAGACCGACCGGCATACCTTCCGAGTCGACCGGGTGGGAGTGCGCCGCATCCTCGATGACCCGCAGTCCATGCGCCGCGGCGAAGTCTGCGAGCGCCCCGCGCGGCACCGGCAACCCCGCGAAGTGGACGGGCATGATCGCCTTGGTCCGGGGGGTCACGGCTTCCGCGGCGCGAGCAAGGTCGATGTTGAGGGTGTCGGGATGGACATCGACCAGGACAGGGGTCGCCCCGAGGTACCGGACGACCTCCGCGGTCGCAGTGAAGGTCCAGGTCGGGACGAGGACCTCGTCGCCGGGGCCGACCCCAAGGGCCTCCAGCGCCAGGTGCAGGCCTGCGGTCGCTGAGTTCACCGCAACTGCCTGCACCTGCGCCGCACCCACGTGGGCGCTCGGGTGCATCGCCTCGACGAACTCCCGCTCCAAGGCCGCCGCGTTGGGCCCTGTTGTCAACCAGCCCGAGCGCAACGTCGAGACGACGGCCTCGATCTCCGCGTCACCGATATCCGGCAGTGCGAAGGGAATGAAGTCGGTCACGATTCCTGCCTTCCGTGGGGATGGGTGCGAACCCAATGTATGGCGCCCGTCTCCCGGCCGTCGTCGCGGCCCACCGGTCAGCCTTCCGCACGCCGACGCAGCAGGGTCACAGCGTCATCGATCGGACCATCATGGATCACTTCGCCCTTGTCGAGCACGATGCCGCGTTCGGTGAACCGGGAGACCATGTCTAAGTCGTGACTGACGATAACGAGGCACTTACCCTCGTCGCGCAGCTCGCGGATCCGGTCGAGACACTTGTGTTGGAATGGCTCATCACCGACAGCCAAGATCTCATCGACGAGGAAGATATCCGGATCAGTGTGCACGGCAACCGCGAAGGCCAGACGCAAGAACATTCCAGAGGAGTAGAACTTCACCTCATTGTCAATGAAATCTTCGATCTCGCTGAAGGCGACGATCCGATCGAACTGCTCGTGGATCTTCGCCTCGGTCATGCCGAGAATGGCCCCATTGAGGAAGACGTTTTCTCGCCCCGTGAGATCCGGGTGAAACCCGGCTCCCACGTCAATCAGACCGGCGATGTTGCCGCGCACCTCAATCCGGCCCTCGTCTGCCCCCATGACGCCCGAGATCAACTTGAGTAGCGTCGACTTCCCCGAGCCGTTTCGGCCAAGCAGCGCAACCGCCTCGCCCTCGCCAACGGTCAGCGAGATGTCCCGCAACGCGGTGAATTGCTCGCTCAAGCCGCGGCGCCTCCCCTTGAGGCCCTTCACCACGACCTCCTTCACGGCGCGGGTATGCCGCAGGGTGAAGTGCTTACTCACCTCATTGATGCGAATTCGGTCCAGCTCACGTCCGCTACTCATCGACACTTCTCCGCCGTCGCTCATCTAGAGTTCCTGCGCAAATCGGCCGTCGAAACGACGGAAGACGAGCTGACCGATCGCCAGGACCGCCACGGAGATTCCTGTGGCGATGATGACGAAGGTCCAGGTCTGCGCGGGCATCGGGGCCGCGCCGCCTGTCGTCGGGGCCCAGAAAGTCCAGTGGAAGATCTCCACGACGGTGGTGAGGGGGTTGCATTGGTAGAGCCACCACAAGGCACCATCGCCGAGGGCGTCCCGCGCCGCGGTCCACGTGTAGATGACCGGCGAGGCCCAGGTGGCCACCATGAGGATGAGGTCGACGACGTTCTCGAAGTCTCGGAAGACAACGTTGAGCGCGCCGAAAATCAGCCCGACGCCCAGCGCGAAGACCGCGAGGACAAAGAAGGCGCCGACCCCGGCAAGGAGCTGCCACCCCGACGGGTGCCATCCCGTGACGAAACACCCCACAAGGAGGACGAGAACCTGGGGGATGAAGTGAATGAACGACACGAAAACCGATGCGACCGGGAAGAGCTCGCGGGGGAGGTAGATCTTCTTGACGAGAGCCCAGTTGCCGGTGATCGAGCGGGTCGCATTGCCGAACGCTTCGCTAAAGAAGTTCATCGCAACGATTCCTGAGAACAGGTAAACCGCATAGTTCTCAACCGCATAGTTCATCTTGAAGAACACGCCGATGACAAAGTAGAACACTCCGAACTGGACCGCAGGTTTGATGTACGACCACAACATCCCCAGCACCGACCCGTGATACCGAGCCTTCAACTCCTTGTGAACCAGAAGTCGCAGCAGGTAGCGGCGGTGGAAGACGTCGAGCAGCCCACCTCCGGAACCCGGAGCCAGGAAGTTCGCCGTGTCCGTCATGTGATTCGGCCCTCACGTGGATGCGGTCTGCGTGCAATTCGCTCCGCCATCCGGCCGCCGCGACCTGCCCGTTGGGCAGGGTACGACGCCGTCCTGGCCGACCGCGAAGCACGCACAGACTACCTGAGGGCACGACCAGCGCGGATGAACCACGTCAGCCCACCCAGCGACGGCGGGCGACGTCGACCGCGAGCGTGAGGCCCGCCCCGATCACGAGCTCGACGAGCATGGCCCCGGCCAACACCCAGGGCTGCGGACCGACGTGCACCAGCCGCGCCGAGCCGGCCGGACCGCTGGCCAGCAACGCCGCCCCGAGGACGACCAGGTCGACCAGCACGACGGCGCACGTGACGGTGCTGGCCTTGTCCTGCCACCGGGCCAGGCGGGACCACTGCCGTCCTGCGTGCCAGGCGACCAGCGCGCCCGCGGCCAACGGAAGGAGCAGCACGAGGGTAACCGCTGCGGGATAGAGACCGTCCGACGGCACGACACCGAGCGCCGGGATCATCGGCAGCAGACCGGGAGCCGCACCCGAGACGCTGACGGTGCCGCCGGCAGCCACCTGGAAACCCGGGCCGGCGATGAAGCTCAGCGCCCAGACGAGCAGGTCGGGCAGGAAGAGGAGTTGGCCGACAATCAGCCCCACCTCGCCTGCGCCGTGCGCTCCCACGGCCGCATCGAGCGAGCTCAACGTCGGCCAGCGCACGACGAGCATCCCGAGCAACAGCGCGGCGGCCAGAGCGGCGAGCGTCACCACACCCCACCCGGCCGGCCGCAGGGCGCGCGCGGCCCACTGCGGGAGCCGGTCGAACAGATCGTCGTCCTCCCGCAGGGCCACGACGGCGGCCGCGACCAGAGGGACCGACAGGGCACCGAGCAGCCCGGCAGGTGTCGGCCGCACCGGGCCGGCCAGGGTGAGCAGGCCAACGAGCGCGGCGGCGGCGGCATACCCGCCGAGGAAGCCCGGAAGGAGGCGCAGGGGACGTTCGTCGGTGTGCGCGACCAGACGCCGCAGTTGGTATGCCGTGAACGCTGCGGCCAGTCCCCACACGAGCATCGGAACGATCCCGACGACGACGCCGTCGACTGCGACGTCCGCGCCAGTGCCGAGGAACCAGCCTGCGCTGGCGATGCCGAGGACCTGGCCCCAGGGGGCGTCACTGGCGGGAGTGACCGCCCAGACGAGCACCGCCATGCCGATGGTCGCGAGCCACGGGACCCCCACTGCGACCGCGCCGCTGGCCCAGACGCGCCACGTCGGCGTCTGCGGGCGCAGGGCATCGACCGTCCCGCGGGAGGCGTGGACGGTGGAGCGGACGCGGTCGAGGAGGCTCATCTGCCCCTATCGTCGCCCGTTCGCCCCCTTCGACGCCGGAGGGCGCGCCGGGAAGCTCCCGATCGCGCCCTCCAGAGGTGCCGGTGTGGAACCGGTCGGCTGGTTCAGCGGGTTGCGCTGGTTCAGCGGGTGAGGCCCTGCATGATCTCGCGCATGAGCTGAGCGGTCGCCGACGGGGTCTTGCCGACCCGGACGCCCGCGGCTTCCAGCGCCTCGGCCTTAGCCTGCGCGGTGCCCTTCGAGCCGCTGACGATCGCGCCGGCGTGGCCCATCGTCTTGCCCTCGGGCGCCGTGAAGCCCGCGACGTAGCCCACCACGGGCTTGGTGACGTGCTCGGCGATGTATGCCGCGGCCCGCTCCTCGGCGTCGCCGCCGATCTCGCCGATCATGACGATCGCGTCGGTGTCGGGGTCGTCCTGGAAGGCCTGCAGGCAGTCGATGTGGGTCGTCCCGATGATCGGGTCGCCACCGATGCCGACGGCCGTCGAGAAGCCGAAGTCCCGCAGCTCGAACATCATCTGGTAGGTCAGCGTCCCCGACTTGGACACCAGACCGATCCGGCCGGCACCGGAGATGTCGGCCGGGATGATGCCGGCGTTGGCCTGACCGGGAGTGATGAGGCCGGGGCAGTTCGGGCCGATGAGCCTGGTCGTACCCGCGTCCTGCGCGTACTCGAAGAACTCGGCCGTGTCCTTGACCGCAACACCTTCGGTGATGACGATCGCGAGCGGGATCTTGGCGTCGACGGCCTCAACGACGGCCGCCTTGGTGAAGGCCGCCGGAACGAAGATGACCGACACGTCGGCGCCGGTGGCCTCGATGGCCTCGGCGACGGTGCCGAAGACCGGCACCTGGACCCCGCCGGGGAAGTCGACGGTCGTGCCGGCCTTGCGGGGGTTGACACCGCCCACAACCTGGGTGCCCGAGGCGAGCATCCGGGTCGTGTGCTTCATGCCTTCGGAGCCGGTCATGCCCTGAACGATGACCTTGGAGTCGCGCGTGAGGAAGATCGCCATGTCGAGTGTTCCTTGTCCTAGATCTTCGTCCGGGTCAGACGGCTGCAGCCGCGAGTTCGGCGACGCGGCGAGCCGCACCGTCCATGGTGTCGACGCGTTCGAGCAAAGGCAGCCCGGCACCGTCGAGGATCTCTCGGCCCTTCTCGGCGTTGTTGCCGTCCAGCCGCACGACGAGCGGCTTGGGCGACTTGCCGTGGCTGGCGAGGATCTCGTAGGCCTTGACGATCCCGTCGGCGACCTGGTCGCACGCGGTGATGCCGCCGAAGACGTTGACGAATACCGCCTTGACCTGGTGGTCCTCGAAGATGACGTCCAGGCCGTTGGCCATGACGTTGGCGTCCGCGCCACCGCCGATGTCCAGGAAGTTGGCCGGCCGCGGGTGGCTGCCGTCGCGGGCGGTGAACTCTTCGCCCGCGTAGGCCACAACGTCGAGCGTCGACATCACCAGGCCGGCACCGTTGCCAATGATGCCGATGTTGCCGTCGAGCTTGACGTAGTTGAGCGACTTCTCGATGGCGAGGACCTCGAGCGGGTCGGTCACCGAGTGGTCGATGAGGACCTCGTGCTCGGGGTGACGGAACCGGGCGTTGTCGTCGAGGGTGACCTTGCCGTCGAGGGCGACGATCTGGCCGTCCTCCATCTTCACCAGCGGGTTGACCTCGACGAGCGTGGCGTCCTCACCGGCATACACATCGCCGAGGGTGACCAGCACGTTGACGAGTGCGGGCACGTCGGCCTCGTCGAAGCTGGCCGCAGCGATGATCTCGCGCGCCTTGGCCTCGTCGAGCCCGTCGATCGCGTCGACCGCGATCCGGGCCAGCTTCTCGGGGTGCTCGACGGCGAGGGTCTCGATGTCCATGCCGCCCTCCTTGCTGCACATCGCCAGGTAGGTGCGGTTGGTCCGGTCCAGCAGCAGCCCGAAGTAGTACTCCTCGGCGATCTTGGCGCCTTCGGCGATCATCACCTTCTTGACGGTGTGGCCCTTGATGTCCATGCCGAGGATCTGCGCGGCGAGGGCCTGCGCCTCCTCAGGTGACTTGGCGACCTTGACGCCACCGGCCTTGCCGCGGCCACCGGTCTTGACCTGGGCCTTGACCACGACGACCCCGCCGCTCTTGGCGCCGACCCGCTGCGCCGCCGCGAAGGCCTCCTCCGGGGTCACCGCCACTTCGCCGCCCAGCACGGGAACCCCGTGCGCTTCGAACATGTCACGTGCCTGGTATTCGTACAGATCCACGGGCGTCCGTCCTCGTCGTCGAAGGGGTGACCAGCGCAGCGACCGTGGGCCTGGGCCGCTCGGGCAGCATTCGGACTCTAGTGCACGGATTCGGGCCCTTCGCCCGTCGGGAGGCCAGCCATGACCAATGTCACGGCCGGTGTCCGCGGAGTGGTTGCGGAGTCTTTGCCGAGTGGTTGCCTCGAAGTTGCGCCGCCGCTCAGGAGATCGTCACGCCTTGGCCGACTGGGACAAGGAGCACCCACAGCGGGCCGGCGGCCAAGGTGACCTCGGCGCCGGACGCCCCGGTGAGTCGGGTCGGACTCGCGTTCGTTGCCCGCTCCCAGGTCGCGTCATAGACCGCGCCGCCGCGCAGCACCTTCGCCTCGCCCGTCCCGAGGAGTTCGAGCACGGGGGTGGCGGAGCCGTTGACGTCCCGATTGTTCGAGGGGTGGGTTCGGATCATCTGGACGAGGATGCTCGCGGCGCTGACCGGTGTGCCGGCTGCGGTCACTTCCGGCCGCCCGTCGGTGGTCACCAGGTAGCGGCCGAGGGTCGCGTCCCAGGTGAAGGCGACCCGCGCCAGTGGGTATGCCGTTGCGAGACTCGTCGCCGGTCGGCCACCTGGGGCGCCCGGTCCGGTTCGGAAGCCGATGTCTCCTGCCGGGACGCTGCCACCGGCCCGGGCCACAAGGGCAGCCGGGGTGCCGATGACGTTGTAGGGGGCCTTGCGGTCGCTGGCCCGCCGGTAGCCAGCCCCGCCGGAGTCCATCGAGACGTTGACCTGCGGCCCTGTGACGATTTCCGAGGTGGTGATTGGCGACGCGCCCGAGAAGGCGAAGGCCACCCGGCCGTAGTTGCCCAGCAGAACGGCGTCGGACTCACGGGCGCTCCGGACCGGACCAACCTCGGGTGGGAGGGTCGAGGCATAGATGGCGAGCAACCGGGTGAGGCCGGCCTCCACCGGCTCGACGTAGACGATGTCGGCGGCGTCCACGCCGATCCGGGGCCTTGCCGGCGATGTGTTGTCGATCTTGACGGCGAGCACCGGTCCCGGGCCGAGCAACGGCGTGCCCACCGCGACCGCCGGGAGGGTGTTGGTCGGCGCCGCGGCGCCCGTTGAGATCGACCCGGCGGTGGTCGTGGTCGGGTTTGACGGGGCCGAGGCCGATGGGGTGCTTGAGCAGGCAACGAGCACGGCGGCGCTCAGGCCGATGGCAAACGCGGGCCGGATCACCAATGCAGACTACGGGGCTGGAGAACTTATGGGCTGGAGCGAATCTGCCCTAGACGTTGTTGTGGGGCCACGGTAGCCGTGGCCCCACAACCAACGTCGTGAAGCAAAGGCACTGAACAAGTCAGTGAGCACCGTTGCCGGCGCGAGGGCCACAGCCGGGATGCGGGAGTACCGGGGGCCCTTCCACTTCGTTCTCGACTCGACGGGCCGGCGCCTGGGGGGGAGGTGTCGACTACGTCTGGGAACCATCATGGTCCCTTTGCCCGGCCCCCGCCTGCCAGATCAGGGAATTCTTACTATCTTTTTACTCTCGAAGGCCTTGAGGTACACCGAGGTTTAGTGCCCGTGGACGTTGGCGCGGACCCAGTCGACGATCTCGTGGGTCGCGGCGCCCGGGGTGAAGACTTTGGCGACTCCGAGCTTCTGCAGCGCCAGCAGGTCGTCGTCGGGGATGATCCCGCCTCCGAAGACCACGATGTCGGCCGCGTCGCGGACCTTGAGCAACTCGACCACCTTGGCGAACAGGGTCATGTGGGCGCCCGACAGGACGGACAGGCCGACGGCGTCGGCGTCCTCCTGAATGGCCGCTTCGACGATCTGCTCGGGCGTCTGGTGGAGGCCGGTGTAGACAACTTCCATCCCGGCGTCGCGCAGGGCGCGTGCAACGACCTTGGCCCCCCGGTCATGACCGTCCAACCCGGGCTTGGCGACGACAACGCGCAGCGGAGAGTCACTCATGCGTCGCACTCTAGCGAAGCCCCAGGCACGTGGAGCGGGACCAGTGGCCCAGGCCACCGCGGAGGATCCATCGCCGCCAGCCCAGCCGCCAGCCCGGCCGCCGACCCACCCGACCATTGGACAGCGAGTTCTCGTGATCCTCATCACAGGAGGTGCGTCGGCCCCGCGCACACTGCGTTCATGGGCGCCCGACCCGTGGACCCGGCTTGGAGATAACGAATACATCACGCTAACCTCCACAAGGCCAGTTCCAGCTGCGGGAAGAGACCAACGACGTGACCGACGCCAAGTACCGTGGGCGCCACCGCTCTCGGCGAGGTGCCGGGCTCAGCCCTCGCATCGTCGGGACCGGGCTCGTGCTCCCGACAACGGCCACCCTCGCGGTGGTGTCAGTGACCGGCGGAGCCCCGATGGCCCTCACCAGCACCACTCTGGCCGCGGGTGCCAGCACCGTGGACGATGCCACGACCGACCGTGCCGAGCTCACCCAGGACAAGTCGACCGACAGCACCCTGTTGGCGCGCGGCGTGCAGGACCGGGTCGCCCGCGACAGCGAGCGCGTGCGGGTCGACACGGTCGCCCAGGAGAACGCCAAGCGGGCGGCAACCGAAGCGTCGCTGGCCGCCAACGACGTCCCCGTCCAGGTGTCCCTCGTCGGCGCCCCTGGCTCCAAGCTCCCTGCTTCCGCGGCCAGCCTCAAGGGTACGAACCTCGGTTCCAAGGCCTGGGTCAACCCGCTCGGGGGCAACTACAGCCTCAGCTCGAACTACGGCTGGCGTTGGGGTCGCCTGCACTCCGGTCAGGACATGGCCTGCCCGACGGGCACGCCGGTGCGTTCGATCTCCAGCGGCGTCGTCACCTTCTCCGGCTGGGCGGGGAACCTCGGCTACAAGGTCGAGATCCTCCACTGGGACGGCACCGTCTCCTGGTACGGCCACAACAGCAAGCTTCGGGTCAGCGAGGGTCAGCGAGTCGAGCCGGGTCAGCTCATCGCCCTGGCCGGCAGCACCGGTAACTCGACCGGGCCGCACGTGCACCTGGAGATCCACCCCAACGGGGGCAACGCCGTCCCGCCGAAGCGGTGGCTGGCTGCTCGCGGCGTCAACATCTGACGCTTCGTGCTCCGCAGGTGAGCGATTCCGGCGTCCTGACGGTCGGCTCCGTCCTGACGCCGGTCGCCACTCGCCTCAGAGCTTCTCGACCGGCGCGTAACGCAGCAGCAGCCGCTTGACCCCCACTGACGCCCCGAAGTCGACGTGGGCGAGCGTGCGCTCCCCCTCCCCCTCCAGGCGCAGCACCGTTCCGAGCCCGAACGAGTCGTGGCTCACCCGATCACCCGCGACAAGCACGGGCACTGCCCGGTTGCCCGGAGAGCGCACCCCTGGCCGAGCCGCCAGCGTCGCCCCGGCCGGCTCGCTGGACCGGCGGCCGAACCGCGCCGAATCCGACGCCGCAGCTTCGCGCTCCCACGCCACCAACTCCTCGGGGATCTCGTCGAGGAACCGTGACCCGGGGAAGAACTGCGGCTGACCCCACGCCGAGCGAACCGCAGCCCGAGACAGATGCAGCCGCTCGCGAGCGCGCGTGATGCCGACATAGGCCAGGCGCCGCTCCTCCTCGAGCTCCTTGGGGTCCGCGAGCGAACGCAGATGCGGGAAGGTGCCGTCCTCAAGACCGGTGACGAAGACGACCGGGAACTCCAGGCCCTTGGCGGTGTGCAGGGTCATCAGCGTGACCACTCCCCCGGCATCGGCCTCCGGGTCGGGGATCTCGTCGGCGTCAGCGACCAGCGACACCTGCTCAAGGAAGTCTTCGAGGCTGGCTGGCTCACCGGTCTCGGCCCGCCCCTCGTCGAATTCCTGTGCGACAGCAACCAACTCGGCGAGGTTCTCGACGCGTGTCTCGTCTTGAGGGTCGGGGCTGTTGCGCAGCTCACGCAGATAGCCGCTCTGCTCCAGCACCGCTTCGAGCAGACCAGCCACTCCCGAGCCGCCCTCGAAGACGGTCCGCAGGTCTTCCAACAGTCGGGTGAACGCCTCGATCGCGGCGACCGATCGGGTGGCGATGCCGGGTGCATCGACGGCCCGCCCGAGCGCGGCAACGAACGGGATCCGCTCGCGGTCGGCCAACTGGGCCACACAGGCCTCGGCCCGCTCGCCGATGCCCCGCCGCGGGGTGTTGAGGATCCGTCGCAGGTTGACCGCATCGGTCGGGTTGGAGATCACCCGCAGATAGGCCAAGGCGTCCTTGACCTCCTTGCGCTCGTAGAACCGGGTGCCGCCAACCACCTTGTAAGGCAACCCGACCCGAACGAACACTTCCTCGATCGCCCGGCTCTGAGCATTGGTCCGATAGAACACAGCGACGTCCTTGGGCTTCACCCCATGCTCGTCGCCGAGCCGATCGATGGTCCGCGCGATGAACGCCGCCTCGTCATGCTCGTTGTCGCCGACGTAGCCGATGATCCGAGCCCCGTCGCCCGAGTCGGTCCAGAGGTTCTTGGGCCGCCGGTCCGGGTTGCGGGCGATGACCGAGTTGGCCGCCCGCAGGATCGTCTGGGTCGAGCGGTAGTTCTGCTCCAGCAGGATGGTCCGCGCGTCGGGGTAGTCCTGCTCGAACTCCACGATGTTGCGGATCGTCGCCCCACGGAAGGCATAGATCGACTGGTCTGCGTCACCGACGACGACGAGCTCAGCAGGCGGGATCGCGTATGCCGCCCGCTCACCACCCGCGCCCGACCCACCGCTCGCGCCCGAACCACCTTCTCCTGCAGCGTCGCTCGTGACCCCGACCAGCTCACGGACGAGTTGGTACTGCGCCGTATTGGTGTCCTGATATTCATCGACCAGCACATGCCGAAACCGCCGCCGATAGTGCTCAGCGACATCGGGGAACGACTGCAGCAGATGCACCGTCGTCATGATGAGGTCGTCGAAGTCCAGCGCGTTGGCCTGGCGCAGCCGTCGTTGATAAGCGACATAAGCCTGGGCGATGGTGCGCTCGTGGTGGGTGCCCTCGTCGCCGCTCACCTGACGGGTGTAGGTCTCCTCGTCGATGAGCTCGTTCTTGAGGTTGCTCACCTGATGGCTGAAAGACCGCGGGTTGTAGCGCTTCGGGTCCAGATCCATGTCCCGCAGCACCATCGCCATGAGCCGCTGGCTGTCGGCCGCGTCATAGATGGAGAAGCTCGACTTGAGCCCAAACTTCTCGATCTCGCGCCGCAGGATCCGCACGCACGCCGAGTGGAAGGTCATCACCCACATCGCTCGCGAGCGCGCGCCGACGAGACTTTCGACCCGCTCGCGCATCTCGGCGGCGGCCTTGTTGGTGAAGGTGATCGCGAGGACCTGCCCGGGCTGCACCCCCCGCTCGGCGAGCAGGTAGGCGATCCGATGGGTCAGCACTCGCGTCTTGCCCGACCCGGCGCCGGCGATGATGAGCAGCGGGCTGCCTTCGTGAACGACCGCCGCCCGCTGTTGCGGATTGAGCCCGACGAGGAACCGTTCCGGGTCGCCCGCCCCGCGCCCTCCGGTATGCCGCCCGCCCGCGTCGGGCGCGGCATACCCGCTGCCCTCCTGGGCCCACAGCGGCAGTCCCGCCTCATCGACATCGTCCTGGCGCCGGGCCGGCGTGGCGCTGGGCCGGACATCCGCGAGCGATGGCGCGTGCGGGTGCGGACGTGCGGGCACGCTCGGCTCGGGCTCCCCGAAACCGGAGAGGCCCAACTCATCAAAAAGGGTGCCCATGTCGGCGTCCACCTTATGCGCTTGGTCGGACACCCCGAGCCGCCACGCACTCGTCGTAGGCTCGGCGCCATGACCGACGCCCGAGCCCTTCGCGTGACCCAGCACGGCGGACCCGAGGTCCTCGCCGTCCAGACCGTCGACGTCCCGGAGCCGGGGCCGGGGCAGGTCCGGGTCCGCGTGGAGGCCGCCGGGATCAACTTCATCGACGTCTACCAGCGCCAGGGGGTCTATCCCGGGCCGACCCCGTTCACCCCCGGCATGGAAGGCGCCGGGATCGTCGAGTCGGTCGGCGCCGACGTCGACCTCCTCGTGGGGTCTCGGGTGGCGTGGGCGATGGCGCGGGGGGCGGCGGCCGAGCTCGCGGTGCTGCCGGCGGCGTCCGCGGTGCCCGTCCCGAACGACATCACCGCTGAGCAGGCGGCAGCTGCGATGTTGCAGGGCATGACCGCGCACTACCTCACCACCAGCACGTATGCCGTCCAGCCCGGTGACTTCGTCCTCGTCCACGCCGCAGCGGGCGGGGTCGGGCAGTGGCTGGTCCAGGTCTGTTCGCTCGCGGGGGCAACTGTCATCGCCACCGCAGGGTCCGAGGCAAAGTTGGCGATCGCCCGGGAGTTGGGCGCGGCCTACACGCTGAACTACACGGCATACGCGACGCCGGCGGAGTTGGCGGCAGCGGTGCGCGAGGCGACTGGCGGCGTGGGTGTGGCGGTGGCCTATGACGGGGTCGGCAAGGCGACCTTCGATGCGTCGCTGGGCTCGCTGCGTCCGCGCGGGATGCTGGCGCTCTTCGGCGGGGCGAGCGGGCAGGTGCCGCCGTTCGACCTGCAGCGGCTCAACGCGGCCGGCTCGGTGTTCGTCACTCGGCCGACGCTCGCGCACTACGTCGCCGACCGGCACGAGTTGCTGTGGCGGGCAGGCGAGGTCTTCCAGACCCTGGCGTCGGGGCGGGTCCGGATGGACATCGGCGGGGTCTATGCGTTGGAGGATGCCGCCGCCGCCTACGAGGCCTTGGAGGGCCGGGCCACGACCGGCAAACTGATCTTCCAGATCTGAGTTGAGCCACCCCAGCCCCACCCCCACCCCCCTTGCCGGGTCGAGGTATTCCACCATCGTGAGACAACGGCCGAGTACCTCTATCCGGCCCAGGAAACCGCAAGGAAGCGGCCCATGAGCGACAACGTCCGGGTGACCCGCGAGGACTCGACCACGACGATCACCCTGGCCCGGCCGGAGAAGCGCAATGCGCTCTCGGCGGCGATGATGACCGACCTCACGGCCGCGCTGGCCGAGGCCGGCGCCTCCGACACGCTCGCCGTGGTGATCGCCGCAGACGGGCCGGTGTTCTCGGCGGGCCATAACTTCGGCGACCTGGCGAGAGCCGACCTGCGGGCGGCCCGCGAGCTGTTCCTGCTGTGCACGACGATGATGGACACGGTCCAGGGCATCCCGCAGCCGGTCATCGCCAAGGTGCACGCCCTAGCGACCGCAGCCGGGTGCCAACTCGTGGCGTCCTGCGACCTGGCGATTGCTGCCGACACCGCTGGGTTCGCGCTGCCTGGTGGCAAGGGCGGGTTGTTCTGTCACACCCCGCTCGTCGCGGTCTCGCGCAACGTCGGGCGCAAGCGGGCTCTGGAAATGGCACTCACCGGCGACGTCATCGACGCGGCGACCGCCGCCGATTGGGGGCTGATCAACCGCGCAGTGCCCGCCGATGACCTCGACGCCGCTGTGTCCGACCTGGTCGCACGGGTGACCCGCGGGAGCGCCATGGGCCGCTCGATCGGCAAGCGCACGTTCTATGCCCAGGTCGGGTTGGAGCAGCGGTCGGCCTACGACCTGGCCGTCGAGGTCATGGCCGCGGCGGCGTTGACGGATGACGCACAGGAGGGGATCGCGGCCTTCCTCGCGAAGCGGCACGCGGCATACACCTCGCTCCCCTGACCCCTCGGCGCCTGCTGTCGCAGACTGCTAGCATAGTGCGACATGAGGACCCTCTACCTGCGCAACGTGCCCGATGAGGTGGGAGACGCGCTGGAAGAGCTGGCTTCCCGTGCCTCCATGTCCGTCAGCGCGTATGCCGTGCGCGAGCTCTCCGCCGCAGTCGCCTTCCGGTCCAACGCCGACCTGCTGTGGACCCAGCCGCAGGTCGAGGTCGACATCGACGACGTCGTCGCGGCGGTCCGTTCGGGGCGCGATCGTTGATCGTCGTCGACACGTCGGTCGTTATTGCGGCGCTCCTCGGCCAAGACCCCGCCCGGCAGGCCCTCGTCGGCCGTCGATTGGTGGCACCGCATCTCATTGATGCCGAGGTGGCACATGCCCTGCGCGGCCTCGTATTGGGCGTGAAGGTCACTGCGGACGATGGCGAGCGGCTGCTGTCGGTGTGGCAGCACCTCGCCGTAGACCGACTGCCCATGACTGGGCTGCTCCCCCGAGTGTGGGCACTGCGTGACGCGCTCACGGCATACGACGCGATGTTTGTCACCGCGGCCGAGGCCCTTCGCGTCCCTCTTGTCACCTGTGACCGGCAGCTGGCTCACGCGGGTGCCGCACGGTGCACCATCGAGATCGTGCCCGGGGCGAGCTCGATGCCGTCATGACCACGGCCGTGGTGGTCGGCAGCGGACCCAACGGACTCGCGGCGGCAATCCGGCTGGCCCAGGACGGCCTGGAGGTCACCGTCGTCGAGGCCTACGAGCGGCCCGGGGGCGGCACCCGGACCAGCGAGCTAACCCTGCCCGGTCTGCTGCACGACGACTGTGCCGCGTTCCACCCGACCGGCGTCGCCTCGCCGTTCTTCCAGTCTCTGGGTCTGGAGCGACACGGGCTGCGCTGGCTCTGGCCCGAGGTCGACCTCGCCCACCCTCTGGACGACGGCCGGGCCGGGCTGGCCGCCCGCGACCTGAGCATCACCAACGAGTCCCTGGGTGTGGATGCGGCCCGCTGGCGGCGCGTGTTCGATGCCCCGATCCGGGGGTTCGACGACCTCATCAGTGAGGTCTTTCAACCGGTCGTCCACCTGCCGTCCCATCCGGTCACCCTGGCTCGGTTCGGCATCCGGGCCCTCATGCCCGCGACCTGGACGGCGGGGCAGTTCAAGGACGATCCCGCCCGAGCCCTCTTCATGGGGGTGGCCGCGCACTCCTTCAGCCAGCTGACCACCCCGCTGAGCAGTTCGGTCGGCCTGCTGCTGACCGCGGCCGCCCATGCCGTCGGCTGGCCGGTGGCCGAGGGCGGCACGGAGTCGATCACCCGGGCCCTGCTCGCCGAGCTAGCCGAGCTCGGCGGCACGGTGGTGACCAACACCCACGTCCGGTCGCTGGACAGCCTGACCGACCTGGTCGGCTCCCCGCCCGAGGTCGTCATGCTGGACACCGCTCCCGCCGGTGTCCTGGAGATCGTCGGCGACCGGCTGCCGTCCCGGGTTCGCGCCGCGTTGTCGCGCTACGCCTACGGGCCGGCCGCGTTCAAGGTCGACTTTGCGATCGACGGTGACATCCCCTGGACAAACCCGGACTGCCGCCGAGCCGGGACGTTGCACCTCGGGGGCGCCGCCGAGCAGATCGTCGCATCCGAGGCCGCCACGACGCGCGGTCGGATGCCTGATCGGCCGTTCGTCCTGCTCGGCCAGCAGTACCTCATCGACCCGACCCGATCCGTGGGAACCACCAACCCGGTGTATGCCTACGCCCACGTGCCGCACGGCTATGAGGGCGACGCGACCGACGCGGTGATCGCCCAGATTGAGCGGTTCGCCCCCGGTTTCCACGATCGGATCCTGGCGGTCTCCACGCGGAACCCCGCCGGGCTCGAGGCCTACAACCCCAACTATGTGGGAGGAGACATCGCTGCCGGCGCCAACACCGCCCGCCAGATCGCCTTCCGACCGCGGGTCACATCGAACCCGTACTCCCTCGGCGTCAAGGGTGTCTACCTGTGCTCCTCGGCCACGCCTCCCGGCGGCGGGGTGCACGGCATGTGCGGCCTGTATGCCGCCAACACGGCTCTCAGCCTCCTCTGACCAGCCCGTCCCTCCCCCCTCCCCACCGTTGCCTTCATCTGGCTGCGGTGGCAGGCTGCCGCAATGACCACCACACCTGAGGGAATCCCCTGCTGGTACGAACTGGGCACGAGCGACCTGACGGCGGCCTCCGCCTTCTACGCCGACGTCCTCGGCTGGACGATCGCCGACGCCGGAATGCCGGGGATGGACTACCGGCTCGGCACCGCAACGGATGGCGGCATGGTGAGCGGCATGATGGCCCTGGAGGGCGGCCAGGCCGCACCGCCGCCCTACTGGCTGATCTACTTCACCACTGAAGATTGCGACGCGCGGGTCGCAGCCATCACGGAGGCTGGCGGCTCAGTGATCGCGGCCCCCGCCGACATCCCCGGCACGGGCCGGTTCGCCGTCGCTGCCGACCCGCAGGGCGCGGTCTTCGGACTCTTGCAGCCGCTGCCGATGGATGCCCCGGCGGAGCACCCGGCCTTCGACCAACAAGCCCCCGGACACGGGAACTGGCACGAGTTGATGAGCTCGGACCCCGAGGCCGGACTCGCCTTCTACGCCGAACAGTTCGGCTGGACCAAAGGCGACACGATGGACATGGGTGAGATGGGCACCTACCAGATCTTCGGGAGTGGTGGGCAGGACCTCGGCGGCATGATGGGACTGGGCAACAGCCCGGTCTCGGCCTGGCTGCCCTACTTCGGCTCGACGGGGATCGACCAGTCGATCGAGAGGATCATCGCCGGTGGCGGCACGATCCACCACGGCCCGGCCGAGGTTCCCGGCGGTGCCTGGATCGGCCTGGCCACCGACCCCCAAGGTGCCTGGTTCGCCGTCGTCGGACCGCGCTGATTCCCCCCTCCCACCCAAGGCGGACATGAGTTCCTCTGAGTCAACCCAGTCCGCCAAACACGGAGCCCATCCCCGTCGACCGCGACGGGGGTGGAGTCTCGGTCTGCTCCTGGTCGCGCTCACCCTCGCGGTGGCTGCCTGCGGCAGCCCATCCGCCCCCTCAGCTGGGACACCCACGCCGACTTCAGCGACCCTGGCAGAGGGATCGTCGGAACGGGTGATCTCGGTCGGCAACACCCAACGCAGTTATCGCGTCTACCGTCCGCAAGGGATCACCGCAGCGGCACCACTGGTGATGGTCTTTCACGGCTACACGTGGAATGCCGCCCGAACGGAGGACACGTTCGGGTGGAACAAGGTGGCTGACGCCCAACGGTTCATCGTGCTCTACCCCGAGGGGCTCAACCAGGGTTTCAACGCGGGCGGCTGCTGTGGCATCTCGAGCGACACCCACGTCGACGATGTCTCAGCCGCGTTGGCCATGGTGGATGACGTCGCGAAGACCATCGCGCTCGACACCGACCGCCTCTTCGTCACGGGCTTCTCCAACGGCGGCGCCATGACGTACCGGATGGCATGTGAGACCGACCGCTTCGCTGCGTTCGGCCCCGTCGCGGGGGGCCTGGTCGTCGACTGCAAGGACGGCAAGCCTGCCTCGATCCTCCACCTCCATGGGCTGGCCGACACCGACGTCCCTGTCGTCGGCGACAGTCGGATCTGGCGCACTCCGGTCGATCAGGTGCTAGCCGACTGGCGCACGCGCGACGACTGCGCCGCCCCCGGAGCGCCCACGACCAGTGGCACATCCCATCGCGTGACGGCCACCTGTGCGGCGGGCCGCGAGGTTGGTCTCATCACCATTGACGGCCTCCGCCACGCCTGGCCCACGGCGGCCGACGGCCTCGACGCCACGTCCACGCTGTGGGCCTTCTTCGCGAAACACCCGCGGGGGCACTGACTCCTCGGCACCTGCCTCACCCGCAGGCCTCGCCGGGTCGAGGTATTCGGCCATCGTCTGGTGACGGTGGAATACCTCGGCCCGGCAAGCTGGCTCAGCTGTAGGAGCGCCAGAGCACGGCGATCAGGACGTTGAGGACCGCCAACCCACCGACCAGATTGACCTTCGAGGCCACGGCGGCCTGGGCCGCGCCCGCGACAGCCTTCTTCTGCGCCGCCCAGGTCGACTCCGACAGCGCCACGACAACCAACGCGACCAGGAGCTTGACCCCCAGCTTGGCGTTGTTGGGCGGGTCCTCCTTATCCATGGAAGCAAACCCCGCGAGGATCAGCCCGGTCAACAACTGAACCCGCGCGCCCCACAGGATGGCGGGCACGATCTTGAGGTCGTGCCGGACGGCCAGCCACCCACCGACGATGGCGGCCATGCCCAACAGGTGGAAGACGACGATGATCTCGTTGAACAGCTTCATGGCGTCAGGCTATCCGCACTCCCCACGGTCTAGAGTCTGGCCATGGCGCCCTTGACCCACCTTGAGGTGGTCACAGCGCCGCTGGTCAACCACGCGATGGCCCACAACGGGATCCGCGTTGTGCGCCAGATCACCCTGGTCTCCAGCCCCGACCTGGACGGTGGCCACACCGACGTCGTCCTCACCGCCCGGCTCGTTGACGCCCACAGCACCGTGCTCACCCGGCCCTGGCAGCACCACGTCGACCGCCTCGACGCCGGAGGGAGGGTGCGCCTGGACAACCCCGACATCACCCTCGACCCGGCCGCCATCGCCAGCCTCGACGAAGAGACCGGCGCCGACCTCATCGTCGAAGCCACCAGCGCCGGCCAGACCTTCGTCACCTCGACCACGCCGATGCGGGTCCTCGCGGCCCGCCAATGGCTGGTCGACCCGGACGCCCCCGTCCTGTCCCTCGAGTTGCTCGCCGCCTTCGTCCAGCCCAACCACCCGGCGCTGGGCCCCCTCGTGGCGCGGGCGGCGGCATACCTGGAAGCGGAGACGACCTCCGGCTCACTGGCCGTCGACCACGTCCTGCCTGGCCGGATCGACGCGATCGTCGAGGCGGTGTGCGCGGCCGTCCACGCGTCAGGCATCTACTACGCCCAGCCGCCGGCCTCGTGGGGGTATGGCCAGAAGGTTCGCACCCCCGGCGACGTCCTGGAGCAGAAGGTCGGAACCTGCCTGGACACCACGTTGCTCGTCGCCTCAGCGCTGGAGCACCTCGGCATCCACCCGGTCCTCTGGATCGTCCGCGGCCACGCCTTCCTCGGCTATTGGCGCACGACCGACACCGGGCTGCCCGACGCGGCCAGCCTGCAGTGCGCGCAGGCCGTCAACGCGGTCGGGCTTGGGCTCATGGGTGTCGTCGAGACGACCATGCTCACCCAGGAGCGACGCCCTCCCAGCGACCTGTTCCGACGCGCGTCGCAAGCGCCTCGGGACACCTATCTGCACGGTGACCCGGCGGCGCTGATCGGCGTGGTCGACGTCTACCTCGCCCGACTCATGCGGGTGTTCCCCATGCCTGCGCGACGCATTCGCGAGGACGGTGTCGTCGAGGTCATCGAATACCGACCCCCGACCGCGCCCACCGACTCCGTTGCGGCCCAACGCGACTCGCAAGCCCCACCGGCGCAAAGCGGCATACCCGCTCCCACCGCGGCCACCCCGCGCCGACCCGAGCCGCCCCCGCGGGTGCAAGCGTGGAAGAACTCCCTGCTGGACCTCACCCTGCGCAACCGGCTGCTCAACTCTGCGCGCGGCGTCACCCAACTGCCCCTGCTCATGCCCGGCGAGCACCTCGGCGCCCTGGCCGATCTGCTCACCGCGGGCACCCCCGTGGTCGTCCGCGCGGCTGACGACCTCTCTGGTGCGGTGCTCGCCCAAGAGGTCCGCGACGCCTACGGACTGCCCGCCGACGTCCTGCGCACCATGCTGCGCGACAAGGCCACGGTGTATGCCGCCGCCGACGGCGAGACCCATCGGCTCATGGTGGCGAGGCTTCGTTACCGCGCCCGGACCGGGCTGCAGGAGACCGGAGCCAACCCGCTGGCGCTCACCCTCGGGCGGCTGGACTGGCGACTCGGCGACCGCGAGTTGACCGCGCCGCTGCTCCTGGCACCCGTCGAGCTCAAGGGCATTGTCCAACCCTTCAAGATCGTCCCCGACGAGACGGCCGGCCTCACGCTCAACCTCTCGCTGATGGAGAAGCTGCGGATCGAATTCGGTTTCGTGGTGCCGGGATTGGACGAGCTGCCAGTCCGTCCAGCGGGCGTCCGCGGCGAGGGCGGCGTCGATGTCGACGAGGTCGTGCGCCGCCTGCGCCAAGCCCTCCTCGATGCCGGCCTGCCCTTCACCGTCGAGACCGAGGCGCGCCTGGCCATCGTCGGTTTCACCGGCTACCTGCTCTGGCGAGACCTCAATGAGCACTGGGAACGGTTCCTCACCCAGCCGGTTGCCCGCCACCTCGCCCTGACCCCAACCGACCGGTTCACCGATCCCGCTGCGGCAGAGGTGGATACGAGCCTGGCTACCCTCGACGGCGTGGTCGCCGACGTGCCCATCCCCGCGGACGGCTCGCAGGCCGAGGCGATTGCCTTCGCCCGCGGTGGGCGCACCTTCGTCCTGGAAGGCCCGCCGGGCACCGGCAAGTCCCAGACCATCACCAACATCCTCGCCGACCAGGTCGCGCGGGGGCGCCGGGTGCTGTTCGTCGCCGAGAAGGGCGCCGCGCTCGACGTCGTGCGGCGTCGGCTGGCGGAGGTCGGCCTCGCCCCGTTCGCGCTCGACCTGCACGACGAGCACGCGACGCCCGCGCAGGTCCGTGAGCGGCTGCGGCTCGCCATCGCCCACGTGCCTCGGCCCGACCAGGCGGGCTTCCAGGCCGCGGCCACCGACGTTTCGTCCTCGGCCGCCACCCTCGCCTCGTATGCCGCCCGCCTCCACTCCCCCGGCGGCGCCGGTTTGTCGGCCTACTCCGCCCAGGCCCAACTTCTCGCTCTCGGGATAGGGCCGATCGCCCCCGTCCCTCCCCTCGTGGTGCGGGTCCGCAGCGACCCGCCCACCGGCTATGACGTCGGCGCCCCACCGCTGGAGATCGACGCGTGCCGACGAGCCGTCGCCGCTGCCACTGGCCTGCTCGCGGGCCTGGGCAGCACCGGATTCGATGCCTGGGGTTTCGCCAGCGCCATGCCCGCCGACGTCGTCAGGCTGTTCAGCCTCGTCGAGGACGCCGATCTTGCGGTCGCCGAGCTCGAGCGCCGGCTGGCCGGCTGCAGCGAGCCCGTCAGGGCCGCCCTGGCCACGGCCATCATCCCTGACGACCTGGAGCGCATCGGCTGGCTCCTGACCAACCACGCCGTCTCCCCGGAGGTCCTCGACGAGACCCGCTCCCGACGCTGGCGCGAGGCCCGAGACGAACTCGAGGCCCGCCAGACCCACCTCGACACGCTGGCCGCTCCCGTGCTCGCCGTCCTGACTCCCGAGGCGCTGAGCGTCCCCGTGGAACCCATCCGCCAGGCGGTCCGAGAGGCGGCCTCGTCGTTCTTCATCGGCCGCAAGGGCCGCCTGCTGCATGCCGCCGCCCCCCTGCTCGTGCATGCCCTTCCAGGTGCCGACATCCCGCCCAAGACCCTGCCTACGCTTGTTGAGCAGGTCGCTGCGGTGGCCGGCGAGACGGCATCCCTCGCGCACGCCTGGCACTCTCTCCCGGGGCTCGGCGTAGTCCCACCCGACGCGAATCTCCTTGCCCCCCAAAGTCGTAGCGCGCTCACCGATGCGCTCACCGCCATCGACCGAGACTTCGCCATCCTGGACCGGTTGATGTCCCCCACGGCGAACGCGGTTCGCGAGGCGCGCGACAACGGGGAGGTCCTGCTCGATGAGGCGTATGCCGCCCTGCGCGCCGCCTCGTCGTGCGTTGCCGCCGTCATGGCCGCCACCGGGACCCCTGTGGGGACCGTCAATGGACTGCACCGGCTGTGGGCCGAGCACAATGTCCGGGGCGTGCTGAAGGCCTGGCAGGCCGGCAACCGGGCGCGGCTCGCCGACAGAGGCGCAGGTGCCACATTGCGCCAATGGATCGAGGCAGTCACAGCCCTCGAACCCCTGGACCGGTCCGGTCTGTCCATGGCGCAGGAGGCAATCCTGTCGGGCGAGGTGCCCGCGTCCGGGGCCGTCGCGGCACTCGACCGGGGCTTGGCGGGTGCCGCCTTGGAGGAACGACTGGGCACGAGAGCGATGGCTGGATTCGACGGGGAGGCGCACGACCGGATCGTCGACCGCTTCGTCGGGGCATCGGACGCGCTGCGGGGGACCCTGCGCGGCATACTCCCCAGCCGGGTGGTGCAGGAGCGGCCGTTCAAGCCGGGAGCGACGTTCGGGACCGTGGCCGCCCTGGAACGCGAGGTGGGTCGCACGCGAGGAGGGCTGAGCGTTCGGCGGTTGGTGCAGACCTATGGCGAGGTCGTCGGGGAGCTCACCCCATGCGTGCTCGTCAGCCCCGACTCCCTGGCGCGCTTCATCCCGCCAGGGTCGATCGACTTCGACCTGGTCGTGTTCGACGAGGCCTCGCAGATCAC
>Ga0208940_1000327_pt1 | contig 62925 bp, 54 predicted proteins | sample AD_JPNNA6_MetaG_FD_184445 | JGI IMG/M metagenome (GOLD analysis project Ga0208940, IMG submission 184445) | Active sludge microbial communities of municipal wastewater-treating anaerobic digesters from Japan - AD_JPNNA6_MetaG (SPAdes) (version 2) | ecosystem: Engineered > Bioreactor > Anaerobic... | reverse complement strand
GGCTGCAAGTGCCGGTTCGATGGCGGTTCTAGTAGATCCTAGAAATACGTCCAAGATGTGTTCAAGATGTGGTATTCTAGTTGAAAAGTCGCTCTCCGATAGGGTTCACAACTGCCCCAAATGCGGGCTGTCAATGGATCGAGATTGGAATGCGGCAATAAACATACTCAGATTGGGACTACAATCTGTCGGAATCAAAACCGTAGAAGCCTTACCCCTTCAGGGGTAGGGAGTAGTCACTTGGCATAGTAGTCGGGATGGCTTATCTCAGGAGCCATTCGATTTTTTTGCCGCTGGGATTTCACACGGGATTCAACTTTTTCGAGGATATATTGCTAAAAACTCCTGCCGAAATTTCCGGAGCAGGGTTCGAGTCATTAAGCTGGGTCGCTTTGGGTGCTGTAACACTCCTTTTGCTGACTTTTCTTGAGAGATACCGATCTAAATTCTGATATTATGCACTTGATATAGCACTTGATATGGCACTTGATTATGTTGCCCCAGATTAGGGGGACGATCTCATGCCTTCCTGCCCAAATTCTTCTTACGACGTCGATAATTTGAATAATTCTTCTGGTGCGGCACAGCACAGTCGCGGGCGTGACCTGAGGCTCTACTTTTCCATTAATCGATCATCATACTATCTCATCGAATTCGTAGTCCTCCTTTCTTCCCAGGAGGATCTCGAACTCAGGCGGAGTTAGAATTGGGATGGGGTATCTGGCGGAGTCGTCGAGAGCCACTCTTGGGCAGGCAGTTGAGACGGCTGCATCAATTCCCAGGTTGATCAGGCGGTCCGGCTCGATGTTGTCGATCCGCACCATTATCATCTCCCTGCCTGCGGCGGTGCCAATCTCCATCATAAAATCGGCAAGCTCTTGCCTCTGCTGCCCCGGCTTCTTTGATACCAGGACCGCTATTCTGCGGGAATCCATAGCATTAGCTATGGCTCCGAACCGCCTCCTTATAAGCGCCTCCGGTCGAACCTCGCAGGCCTGGCCGGTAGTGGGATCGGCGCATACCACCCTCTTTCCTGTGGATATGGCCATGCCCAGTGGATGGAACAGCCCGGAGCCTATGAACAGGTACTCATCTACATCAAGATCCCTGGCAGCCTGGTAGTTGCATCCCAGCACCTGCCCACGGTATTTGCCGCGAGCGCCTGGCAGGGCAGCTTCGGCTTGTATCCCGGCTTCTGCCAGTATCATCAGGGCGTCAGGGACGAACTGGGCATGCTGAACTGTGGTGCATAACCCCACTCTGGGCGATGTCAGGAGGGGAATTGATCGTTGAACTGCATCGGCTACTGGCTGGGACATCCGGGCCTCTATGTAGACCACCTTATCGGTGTAGGCGGCGCACAGCTCAGAATGGCCCACATGGAGCAGGAGATCCACGGAGGTCAGCAGATCAAGGTCCAGGTCGCACGCCCCGAAGCAGGGGTCCCCGGATATGATTACCCGTGATCCTGTGAGATCGGATACCGTCCGGGCTATCAGGGGAGCGGCTCTCTTCAGGCCCTCGGGAACCTGCAATCCCACCATGGCTATACGGGAACTGCTGATGAGGTACAGGGCAGGCCCCAGATCGATCTCATATCCAGCGATCGAGAGTACTCTGTCCGGCATTGTAGGCCTCCTCCAGTCGCTCTGCCGCCTTGGCGACCCTCTCCTCAGAGAAATCACGCTCCTGGCACAAAAAGGCCACGATCTGGTCGGGGCGGGGCCGGGATTGCTTGAGGACGTATTCATCGGTCACTTTTGGGTGGAGAAATAGCTCTCTTACATCCTCGTGGTCTTCTATGGCCTCCCCAAGCGAGGAGAGGGCCGACTCGAGATCGCCGTGCTGGCGGATGAGCTTATAAGCGGTCTTTGGGCCTACCCGGGGAACACCAGGATTATAGTCGGTCCCGCAGAGAATAGCTATCTCGACCAGCTGTCTCTGATTTATGCCGAGCCTTGCGAGGTCTTCCTGCAGGTGAATGACCTCAGGGGAGACGTCAATGTATACATTCTTTCGAGGCAGCTTCCGCTTTCCGGTTATCGCAAGGTTTCTTACAACCCTGGGCGCGCCGAAGAGAAGGGCGTCGTAATCCTGAGAGGCGGCGAAGTGAGCGTCGCCTTTTCGGGTCATATGAGCTGCCTGGGCCTCGCCCTCTGAGGGAGCCCTGATGACTGGAACCCCCATGTCACATAGCAGTCGGATCGAGTCATCCAGTATCTCCTGACTGAGTCGGGATGAGGCCTGGGCGTACTTGATCCCGCCCTCTCCACGGGCAATTGCCGACTGCCATTCTGACTGAGCTTTTTCACGGGCATTGCAGCGCTCTTCCAGCGTCAGGGACTTCTGGACGGGCGGCTGGCCATCGAATATGAAGGCGAGCTTTGCCCCGTTCTCAGCGAGGCTGGTCACGCGGTATAGCAGTCCTGAGAGATGGGACGTCACCCTGCCAGAGCTATCCATGAGCGGAGTTCCATCCTGTTGCCTTATGATGCTCAGGAACTGGTAGAGGGTATTATATGCGTCTACTGCTATCCATCTCCCGCTCATGTCCTTGAGCTCGATTCCCTTGCGGTTGAGAAGCTCCCCCAGATCTACGCCCATTTGCGGTATCCCTCACCATTATGCGGTATCCTTCGGATATAATCAGATTGATTCGCCATGATATAAAACTTGCAGAAAAACCCGCCTTCAGGTGGGGCGTCTTTTTCGAGAGATGGATATCATTTAAATACCAGTTGGAGAGAGGGTTTTTTGGTGTAAGAGATGATCGAGATTACCGATGCTGCCGCCCAGAAGATCCGCTCCGGTCTTGTGGATGGAAAAGTGGTGAGGATGTTTCTTGCCGCTATTGATGCTTCTGGAGCAAATTACGGATTGGCCCTCACAGAGCCGCAGAAGGACGATATTCGTTTCGAGAGCAATGGGATCACCATACACATGAGCCCGGTGGATGCGGAGATGCTTGGCGAGACGATCATCGATTATATCGATAGCGAGGAGATAGGGACCGGCTTTATAATTCGTGGTCCTCTGGACGATATGGGAGGTTGTGGTTGCGGCGGGCATGACCATGAGCATGGGGGAGACGGAGAGCATCACGGTTGCGGCTGCCATTAAGGAGGCAGCCGACAGACATCATAGATCCGTCCTCAATAGTCTGGCCCGGGTCTTGCCAAAATGATAAGGCAAGGGCGTATCTTAGTATCCAGAAATGAACATCTCTTAAGTGGTTCAGTCTCTTTTCCAGACAATTGCGACTGCCATAATGGAAAACCTCTTCGGATTCATTCGCTCGGATCTCTAACTACGAAAGGGTGCGTCGCATCTCTGGAGATAAGCCAGCCATAAACGGCGCAGGGACCACTTCATGGCAATCCTGCAAGAAGGCCGTCTGGATTTCCACGGTAGGCGGCGGGATCTGAAATGCAGGAATAAGCGACGATTGTGACAGAAGAACGCCCGAAAAAAAGGAAAAAAAGTGCTTTTCCCGCTCAGATGAGCGGGATGTTCTCTACTGACTCGGGATTGGCCAGAGCAGAGAGGTCTCCGGTCTCCTTGCCCAGTGCCTTGGCCTTGATCACACGCCTCATGATCTTGCCGGACCTGGTCTTGGGGACGTCTTTTACGAAGTAGACCTTGTCGGGGTAGGCAACGGGGCCCAGCACCTTGCGGACGTGGGTGGAGATCTCCTTCTTGAGCTCCTCTACCTCTTCGACACCGGCCTTGAGGATGACGAAGGCGACGATCTTCTCGCCCTTGACCTCGTCAGGCTGTCCGATGACTGCTGCCTCGGCAACCTTGGGGTGAGAGACGGCGGCGGACTCAACCTCAGCGTTGGAGATCCTGTGTCCTGCAACCTTCAGCACGTCGTCGATCCTGCCCTGGATCCACCAGTAGCCGTCCTTGTCCCTGGTAGCCTTGTCTCCGGCCAGGTATGTGCCGGGCTTGGCCTGCCAGTACATCTCCCAGTACTCCTTCTTGTACCTGACTTCGTCCCTGAAGAAAGCGCGGAGCATGGAAGGCCATGGGGTCTTCTGGACGATGTTTCCGCCGTAGCCGAGCGGCACGGAGTTGGCATCCTCGTCGAATATGTCGGTGTTCATGCCGGGCAGCGGGAAGCAGACGGATCCGGGCTTCTCAGGCGTCATGGCCAAAGGAGCGATCACGTGGCATCCGGTCTCGGTCTGCCACCATGTGTCGATTATTGGGGCCTGGTCGGCGCCGATATTCTTCCTGAACCATATGTATGCCTCGGGGTTGAGCGGCTCGCCCACTGAGGCCAGGATCCTCACGGAGGAGAGGTCGTACTTCTTGACGAACTCCTCGCCGGACTTCATGAACATGCGAATCGCGGTAGGTGCGGTGTAGAATACGGAGACACCGTACTGCTCGATGATGGACCACCAGCGTCCCAGGTCGGGGAAGTCGGGGGATCCCTCGTACAGGATGCTGGAGGCGCCCAGGCACAGCGGGCCGTAGACCACGTAGCTGTGACCGGTGATCCATCCGGCATCTGCGGTGCACCAGTAGACGTCGTCCTCGTGGATATCCAGGACCCAGGAGCAGGTCTGAGCCGGGCAGACTGCGTATCCGCCGTGAGCGTGCTCGATACCCTTGGGCTTGCCGGTGGTTCCGGATGTGTACAGGATGAACAGGCGGTCCTCTGGATCAAGCTGGACGGTCTCGCACTGAGCGGACTGGCCGGCAACGAGGGCGTCGTAGTAGATATCCCTGCCATCGGTCATGGGGACCTGCTGGCCGGTTCTCCTGACGACGACCACATTCTTGACGGAGGGTGCGGTCTTGAGGGCCTCGTCCACGTTGGGCTTGAGGGGCAGAGGCTTGCCGCGCCTGTAGAATCCATCGGAGGTGACGACAACCTTGGCCTCAGCGTCGTTGACCCTGCTGTTCAGGCCGCCGGCTGAGAATCCGGAGAAGACCACAGTGTGGATGGCTCCGATCTTGGCGCAGGCCAGCATGGTGATGGGTAGCTCGGGGATCATGGGCAGGTAGCAGACAACCCTGTCGCCCTTCTCGACGCCCAGAGACTTGAATGCGTTTGCGAGCTTGTTAACCTCGCGATTGAGCTCGAAATAGGTTATTGTCTTAGTGTCGCCTACGGGCTCACCGATGAAGTAGTAAGCTACCTTGTTCCTGTTGGCGGACTTGGCATGCCTGTCTACGGCGTTGTATGCAACGTTGATCTTGCCGCCGGTGAACCACTTGAAGTAAGGCTTGCCTGACTCGTCGAGAATCTGGGTATAGGGCTGGTACCAATCGGCGTATGTCTGGGCCATCTCGTCCCAGAAGTCGATGTAGTTGTTCGAGCACCAGTCACGCATCTCCTTCTCTGTCTTGAAGCCCTTCTTCTTCATCCACTGAAATGAGTTGGAGTGCTCCACGATCCACTTGGGTGTGTTGAAGATCCTGGTCTCTTCCTGAAGAACAGCCGTCTTTGCTGTGTCAGCCAATTTCATACCTCCTTTTGACTAATCTAGATTAGGTGTTTCCACGCTTCGAGGGTCCCGGCATATTATCAATGGCCAATCTTTTCCCCTCCTGGTTCCTGACCCAGCCGGTTTGCAGAGACAAAGCCCCACATCAGCATGGGCTGCCTTGGAAACACTGCCCTCTGACTCACTTGATCATTTATAAAGTTGTCGAGATAATAATTATAACGATTTTTGTTTTGAATTATGATTCATTATCTAAAACGATTAAACATCTAATTGAAAATTACACCGGCGATAATATCTCAATAAGTAGTAAACATGTTATCTCGTATCATAGTTCTCCTTTCGGAAGAAATCAATGTCGGCGGATCGAACGATGGATGGCATGTATGGGCATAAGATTCGCGTTGACGGGAGAGACCAGCTTATGCCTGTGTGAGCAGAAATCTACAGACAGGCGGACCGATCCAGCCCGGGTGCGGGGGGTAAAAAAGGAAAAAAGGAGGGAGTTTCCCGCTTACTTGATGAGCGGGATTGCCTCGACCGCTTCCGGATTGGCCAGAGCGGACAGGTCTCCGGTTGGGTTGCCCAGTGCCTTGGCCTTGACCACGCGGCGCATGATCTTTCCAGACCTTGTCTTGGGCACGTCCTTTACGAAGAAGACTGCCTCGGGATAGGCCACTGGTCCCAGCACAGTCCTCACGTGCTTGGACAGCTCCTTCTTCAGGTCCTCGCTCTCCTGGGCTCCGGTCCTCAGGATTACGAAGGCTACGATTACCTCACCCTTGACCTCATCCGGCTTTCCGATGACGGCTGCCTCAGCGACCTTGGGGTGGCTGACGAGCGCGGACTCCACCTCGGCGTTGGAGATCCTGTGTCCTGCAACCTTCAGCACGTCGTCGATCCTGCCCTGGATGGTGAAGTATCCGTCCTTGTCCTTGGTGGCCTTGTCGCCAGCCAGGTATGTGCCGGGCCTGATCTCCCAGTACATCTGCCAGTACTCTTTCTTGTACCTCTCGGGATCTCTGTAAAACGCCCTGAGCATGGACGGCCAGGGGGTGTTGCTGACGATGTTGCCTCCTGTTCCTGGTGGCACAGGGTTTGCGTCCTCGTCCAGGATGTCGATGTTAAATCCAGGAAGCGGGAACGTCGGGGATCCGGGCTTGAGCGGGGTGATTGGCAGTGGAGATACCAGGAATGTTCCGGTCTCGGTCTGCCACCAGGTATCCATGATCTGCAGCTTTCCGCCACCGAAGTTGTCCCTGTACCATATCCATGCCTCGGGATTGATTGGCTCGCCCACCGATCCCAGCAGCCTCAGGGAGGACAGGTCGTACTTCTTGGGCCACGTCTCTCCGGCCTTCATGAACATCCGAATCGCCGTGGGTGCAGTGTAGAATACCGAGACCTTGTTGTCCTGAATTATCTGGAACCATCTGCCGAAGTCGGGGAAGTCGGGTGATCCCTCGTAGATCATGGTTGTGGTTCCCAGGACAAGGGGTCCATAGACCACATAGCTGTGTCCGGTGATCCATCCCACGTCAGCGGTACACCACCATACATCGGTCTCTTTGATATCGAACACCCAGTGAAGGGTCTGGGCCGGCCCGACACAGTACCCGCCGTGAACGTGCTCGATACCCTTGGGCTTGCCGGTGGTTCCGGAGGTGTACAGGATGAATAGCCTGTCCTCGGCGTCCATCTTCTCGGATTCGCATGCATCGGACTGCTTGGCTACCAGTTCATGGTACCAGACATCTCTCGCCGGATTCCATGGGACTTCTATGCCAGCTCGCTTGACAACTACCACTTTCTGGACGCTTGGGGCGTTGGACACTGCCTCGTCCACGTTGGGCTTGAGCGGCAGAGGCTTGCCACGCCTGAAGAACCCGTCAGTGGTGATAACCACCTTGGACTCGGCATCCAAAACCCTGCTGTTCAGGCCTCCAGAGCTGAATCCGGAGAACACGACCGAGTGTATGGCTCCGATCTTGGCACAGGCCACCATGGCTATGGCGGTCTCCGGGATCATGGGCATGTAGATGCTGACGCGGTCGCCCTTCTGAACGCCCAGGCTCTTAAGGCCGTTGGCAAGCCTGTTGACTGCCTTGGCCAGCTCCCCATAGGTTATCTTCTGGGTTGGCTGGTCGGTGGGCTCGGGGACGAATATGTAAGCCACCTTGTCCTTCTTGGCGCCCTTGGCGTGCCTGTCCACGGCGTTGTAGGCCACGTTGCACTTGGCACCCACGAACCACTTGGCATATGGCGGCTGCCAGTTAAGGAGCTGGGCCCAGGGCTCGAACCAGTCTACATAGTCCTTGGCCATCTCGCCCCAGAACTGTATGTAATGCTGGCTGGTCCAGGCTCTCATCTCCTTCTCTGTGGTGAAGCCCTTCTTCTTCATCCACGCCATGACGTTGGAATTCTCAACGAGTTCCTTCGACGGGGGGAATATCCTCGTCTCCTCCAGCAGCACAGAAGTTGTTGCTTTTTGCTCAGCCATGTCGACACTCCTCTAAACCAGTAAGTGCTCCCGCCCCACAATTCCTTGCCGGACCTCCCTCCTGCCGATCCGAGGCCGGTCTGATCAAGATGCGCCCAGGGGCCACGGAAACACTATGAACAATGATTATCACATTCGTTTATAAAGTTTGCGTCAAGGGGAATATTGTTAATAATTGTTATAAATTTTTCTAAGGCTTTTCCATCATATTGAAAATAATTATGGAACCTGTAACCGGGCCTGGGTGCTCAAAATCCCCACAAGATCACCAATAGTGGTACAAACGGAGGCATCCCCCTCAGGATCACGACTACCGGCTGCCGTCCGGACCGGAGGATTTTACGATAGCAGCAGCCGACACTTCATATCCTTGTGCCCTGTCCAGGCGTTGACGGCTTCCCGGTAAGGCGTAGTACCTGGCCGGTCAGGTAGTGGGGATTTGAGGCGACGATCCGGACCTTGCAGCGACTCCCCAGAGGCGTCCCGGGAATCACCACCTGAACATAGCTGCCGGTGCGTGCCTTAGATGTACCTTGAGCTCCCTTCTCGGTAACCAGGACCTCCAGCTCAGTATTCAGGTAACTGGCCATCCTCTTCTTTGCAGTCTCAAGCCATAAGGCGGTGAGCTGCCTGCTCCTATCCTTTTTGATTCGGTCTGGCATGTCATACCAGGCGGCGGCCAGAGTCCCTGGCCGGGATGAGTAACGGGTTATGTTCACCTTGTCCGGACCTGCCGCTTTAAGGACATCAAGGGTGGCAGATAGGTCTTCCTCGGTCTCGCCCGGAAATCCGGCGATGACATCGGTGGCCAGGTAGAGTTCGGGGAATTCTTCCCGGAATCTGCCTGCCATGTCCAGATACTGGCTGGCCGTATATCCCCGGTTCATGGCCTCAAGAATGCGGTCGGATCCCGATTGGAGCGGCAGGTGCAAGAACTTGTATATCCGATCCGAAGAGAAGGCGGAAATGGTGGCATCCAAGACCGGAAAAAGGGTTCTGGGATTCATCATACCCACCCTGATATTCGGGAAGAAAAAGGCGTCCTTGACTGAGGAGAGGGCATTTAAGAGCCGCGGCAGGTCCGTCCCTATGTCAGTGCCGTACGACGAGGCATCCTGGCTGGCGAGCTGGACTTCTGCGTAGCCGGCTGCTCCCATGGCCATTACCCGATCTACCAGATCGTCTATCGGCTGGCTCTTCAGAGTCCCTCTTGCCCTGCGCACGAGGCAGTAGGTGCAGCAGCCGTTGCAGCCCTCAGATATGTTCACAATCCCGCACCGGCAGTCTTTCGGTGGCGGGCCTGGCGGCACCGGGATCCCATTTGCCTTTGCTCCCGTATCGGCCAGGGAGGAGCAGGGCAGATTCTGCAGCAGATCCTCCAGAGCAGGTCCAGCCAGCAGGCCAGCCACCTGGCCGGGCGACAGGTTTGTCAGCCTTTCCGGCAACGCTGCGGCCAGGCAGCCGGCTGCCACAAGCCCTGGCCCATCCAGCTCCTGCAGCCGCCGCAGCATTTTTCTCTCGGCACGGGCGGTGACGGCGCATGTGTTTACAACCACCAGGTCGGCCTCTTCCAGAGATCCCTCCTGCCATCCCAGCTTCTCCAGCCTCTGCTTGAGATCCGCTGCATTTCCGTGGTTGGCGGTGCATCCGTAGGATTCGATGTAAAATCGCAAACGAACCCTCCGCCTCCTATCTCCTGACTCATCCCTCTATGGGGGCAGGCCCTCGCTTCTGTACGATCTCCTCCCGGCGCACCTGATACACTCCGACTATGATTCCCATTATGGCTGGAGCGAGGAAGAATCCCCCGATACCGGCCACAAGGGCTCCGCCCAGGAAGGAGAGCATCACAAGCAGTGGGTGTATGGAGGACCGGGTTGAGACCAGGTATGGGCGGATGATCAGCTCTGAGGGCAGGTAGATCAGAAGGGAGGCCACTGCGAAGAAGAGGAGGCCGTCCATCGGGCCAAGTACGAGATAGCGGTAAACTGACAGCGGTATTATAACAGCCCAGGCGGTGAGTATCGGCACCAGGCCAGCTATGAAGACAAGGCTTGCGAGGGCAAATGGACGGGGAACTCCGAATGAGAAGAATACAACAGCTGAGATCACTCCGCCCATAATCGCCGTGTACATGGAGCCCAGAAATATGCCGCTTAGTATCCGGTCGATTCTGTTGAAGTAGGTACGATGGTCTGCCACCCTCTCCGGGGGGATCATGGTGAACCAGGACTCTGCGAACGACTCGCCGTCGCTTAGGAGGAAATAGCAGACCGGGATAGATAGGATCAGGTTGAGGATAAGCAGCATCAGGTTCTTTCCGTAATTGAACACCGGAATCCCAGCCGCCACCGATGTTGCCACGCCCAGGACGTTTTGGAGGCTTCCTGTGAGCAGATCGTAAATGGGGGGCGGAATCTCTATCTGCACCGAGAACTCCCTGATCCCGGCGATTATAGCCCCCTGGTTCTGGGTGAGCCATATCGCCTGGTTTACTATCTCCAGTGCGCCCAGAGCCAGTATTATGGATATGGGTATGGTTATCCATATGGCAGCCACCGCAGATCCGAGACGTCGGCGGCTACCGAAGATGTCGCGTATTGGCCTGCCGATGTAGGCGAAGACCGTGCCAAGTATCAGGCCATCGAGGAGCGGTATCAGAAAAAAGGCCACGGCCAGAACCGGCAGGCTGACGAGAAGAAGCGTCCACCGCCGACGCTCTAACCAGCCGCTGCCACCCTCCTGTTGTGCAGAATCCTCTTCCGGCATCACCCAACGGCTCTGAGCCGATCGTAATTAACTTTTCCGGGAAATGCTCTGTTCGGACGCTTTTCGTGCCCCTCACACGTGAGGGAGCTCGACCGTCATCAGCACCCGGTCAGTCTCCTCCACGATCTGCTGCTGGCTAACTCCATAAAGGCTTGCAGCCAGGACCGCCCCGCCAGCTCCTACCCCTTCCTTGACGTATCCCTGGGCGAAGGTCTGGACGGGCGGAAGCTTCGACCTCTCCAGGCCTGGATCGGCTATATAGTAGGGCCGGTTCAGAGATTTTACGAGCTCGATGAAATGGGCTGACCGGTCCTCAGCCACGTATCTTGTTGTCGCTATCGATATATCCCCGTCTATTCCCATGGAATGTGCCATGGCCAATATTGCTGCCATCTGGGTCCCTCCAGCCAGGACGATCCGGGGGCCGGCTGGCGTCGTCAGTCCTCTCAACAATCCAAGCACAGCCGGCATCATCGGGTCGCCGACTTCTGCAATGGCTCTCATGGGATCAGTCCTGAGGTCTCCCTTGCCTATCCCGGCTCGCAGCAATCCCTCTGCTGCCACATTCTCTTTGAGTTCGGTCGGGTTGGTGGCGAAGCTGCTGCTGACGTTCAGATCGTATCCCAGGGCCTTGAGCACTGCAAGCGCCGTTGTGGTCCCTCCGGCGATTGTCTCCCCTATGAATACGCAATCTGAGAGGAGGGACACCTTCTTGCCCAGTATTACCCCACGCTCGAATATAGCGCTGGCATCGGGAACCGCCGGCGACTCGCGGATATCGCGGCCAGGCAGGCCTCCAAGGTCAACAAACGGCACAGCAGGCTTCTTTTCAAGTCCGCTTGATACGAAGAGGCTGGGTATCTTGGCCAATGTCAGGGCAGCACGGGTGAGGATGGCTGGGGTAGGAGAGCCGCCGGGAGTCTCCGGCAGCTCTGGCATTGTCATGATCCGGTTAGTCTCCACCAGCTCCGCATCTGCCCCCGGCGTGTAGAATGTCAGGTCCGGGGTCGTGCCGGCTGCACTGAGGCCCGGGATCTTGCCCACGGCGGTATTTGACATGACCACCATGAACAGCGGCCTTCTTGGCTGAAAATCAAACTCGGGATAGATCCAGTTGGTCATGCTCTCTCAGGTTTGCCCAGGACTATATTAAATCAACGCTGTCTTATTTAATTCAAGCACATTTGTTTCCTGATAAAACCGCCTTTCATTTGCCTCTCCGCTTTCAACCGATGCTTTTGCGGCAACTCTGGGATCTCTTCAGCCACCGCCAAACCATCGATGCTTCAAGGATGAAGGGCCGTCACTCAAGCATCCAGATCCTGACGGTCTCGCCTTGGTCGAGGCCTTCCCTATCCTCCGGGACTATCACAAAGCCATCCGCTCTGGCGACCGAACTCAGTATGCCGGATCCCGATGTCATTATTGGCTGGGCCCTGCCTCCCTTGCATGATACCCTGGCCCAGGTCAGGTAGCCGGGTCTGGATGGCACCTTGCCGCTCAAAACTGCCTCCTTGTGCCGAAGAGGATCATCTCTTTGGGCCAGGCGCTGGACTGCCGGGCGGACCAGCAGGTAGAGGGCAGCAAGGGCAGCTACCGGATAGCCTGGCAGGCAGACCACAGGAACTTTATCCAGCACGCCAATCGCGGTTGGCTTTCCCGGCGTCAGCCTCAGCCCATGGAAGAGAAGCTCGCCTCTTCTTGCCAGCAGTGGCGGCACGAAGTCCTTCTCCCCAACCGACGTCCCGCCGATCGTGAGAATCAGGCTTGATCCAACCGAGCCTCTCAGGGCTTCCGAGATCTGTTCCGGGCTGTCCGGCACTATCCGGGTCGTGCAGGCCGCCCCTCCCCACATCTCAACATACTGCGAGGCCATCAGGCTGTTGATCTCCCTGGCCTGGCCTGCCTTTGGCCGGGCTCGCCTGTCAACGAGCTCAGATCCCGTGGGGATTATGGCGACCCGGGGCGTTCCGCGTACCAGCACCTCCTCCAGTCCGAGGGCTGCCAGGAGGGCCAGGTCAGGAGGGCGCAGCCGGCGGCCAGCTGGCAGCACTACGTCTCCCTTGCCGACATCTTCCCCGATGCGGGAAAGATTGCGAAATGGCGGGAGCGTGCATATGATCTCAATTCCTCCTTCTGCAGGAACTGTGTCTTCCAACATCGCCACAGCGTCATAACCGTCAGGTACCGCTGACCCGGTCCTCACAGGCAGGGCATCCTTGAGAAGCAGGGGCTGGCTTGGGCTGGCCCCGCGGGTCGAGGAGGAAAAGACGGCATAGCCGTCCATGGCTGCCCGGTTAAACGAGGGCAGATCCTCAGGAGCCAAGACGTCACGGGCCAGAATGCTTCCTACAGCCTCTTCAAGCGGCAGCTTCCGATCTGATGGCCAGTTTGAGCAATGCTCCATCAGGGCCTGCAATGCTTCCCCGACTCCTGAGAGCTCTCTAAACATAACTGCACCTATCTGCCCTTCCACCTAGTGAATGCTCCCCTCCCTAAATGGAGGGGCTTCTATCGCGTTTGCGAAGAGATTGCATCCCCAATCTCAGAATGCTGATAGCCGCATTCTCGTCGCGGTCCATGACTGGCTCACACAAAGGACATTCATGGACCCGATGCGATAGCCACTTCGTGATTTTAAGACCGCACCTGGAACAATCGCTGACTCGTATTCCTGGGATCTACTAGAACCACTTTCGAACCGGCGCTCTCAGCCCTGTATGATGTGGTTGTTACCAGCATCCTCCAGGCGGCGTCAGATATGCTTTTAGCCAGGCACTGATTTTTGAGCATGTTCGTGATACTCGGATCCTCAAAAACAATCAGCCCGAACCTGTGGACCAAGCTGAGACTGACCTGATGAGCGAAATCGTATCTCCTGTTAGCTATCCCTAATGAATCCGCTGGACGGCTTTGAGAGCTTTCCTCCTCTCAGGAGTTTCCTTCTCGTACTTGGATAGCCATCTCTGAGATTTGGCCAACGCCTTCTCCTCAGATCTGAAAAACCGGTGGTTATCGATCTTCTCTCCGTTGGACAGTGTGGCGAAACTTTCCAGCCCCACGTCTATTCCTACCACCAACCCATCTTTCCAGGGAGGTTATGGGTCTCGTATTTCGAGGTTGATCTGCCTTCCTTCTCCCAAGCGTCTTTCCGGTATGAAAGGGTTTGATTGTAGACCCATCTGCACAAGTCCAGCGTCCGCTCCATCCTCGATCCCTGTGATTTGGTAGGATAGATCCGGTACTTGAACGACTTGAGCATAGCAGTTTATACGGATTAATTGTATTTATATATTTGCATAAACGGGGGAGGGGCTCTGCATCCTCGGCCTAAAGACCGGGGTCTTTCGCCCCTCTCCGCTCCCCGTCGAGATAAAGCGAGCCCCCAGGCCGGATTTATCCCACGCCCCGGAAATGCCTGGAAAAGTAATATATATAGTGGTATAGGCATCTCACTATCCCCTTTCACAGGAGTTGCGTTTGCACTCAATCACCAAGAGGATGATCAGATGTCTACTGTGGTTTGGCTGGAAGAGGTCGGAAAAGAGGACATTCCCGTAGTCGGCGGGAAGGGCGCAAGTCTCGGAGAGATGATCGGCATTGGGGTTCCTGTGCCGGGTGGTTTTGCAGTAACTGCTCAGGCTTTTCGCGATTTCATAGAGCGAGCGGGCATTGCACAGCAGCTATTTGCTTCATTGAATGTGAATGTCAGCAACCAGGAGTCGCTGCTTAAGGCGGAGGCCCAGGCAAAGAAGCTGATCATGGAGGCCAAAGTGCCTCATGACATAGAGGAGGCCATCAAGTCCAGATATAACGAGCTGTGCGAGCGTGAGGGCGAGCAGGTCTTCGTGGCGGTCCGGTCCAGCGCCACAGCTGAGGACCTTCCGGATGCCAGCTTTGCTGGCCAGCAGGAGACCTACCTCAACATGAGAGGTGCGGATGCAGTCTTCGACGCCGTCCGGAAGTGCTGGGCCTCGCTATATGGTGCGCGAGCCATCTTCTATCGGGTGGAGCAGGGATTCGATCACGAGAAGGTCAACCTCTCGGCTATCGTCCAGATCATGGTGGACTCCGAGAAGTCGGGTGTCATGTTCAGCTCTCAGCCCAGCACAGGCCAGCCAGTTGTGGTGATCGAGGCTGCCTGGGGCCTGGGGGAGACTGTGGTCAGCGGTTCGGTCTCTCCTGACAACTATGAGGTGGATCGCTCCAGCCGCAAGATCGTCAACCGGTACATCGCAAGCAAGGAGATAATGACTGTTCGCGACAGAACCACCGGGGAGACTGTTACAATTCCAGTTCCGGCGGACAAGAAGGAAGCCGTGGTCCTCACAGACAGCGAGATACTGGATCTTGCCAGGTACGCCGAGGTTTTGGAGAAGCACTACGGCATGCCCCAGGACATCGAGTTCGGTGTGCAGGGCGGAAAGATCTACATCCTCCAGTCCAGGCCTATCACAACCATAGCGTCAGGACAGAAGAAGGGAGAGCCTGCCTCCAGCGGAAAGATACTGATCAGCGGTCTTGGCGCCTCTCCTGGCGTGGCCACCGGAGAGGTCAGGCTGATCAGCAGCTCAAGAGACCTGGACAAGATCAAGCAGGGCGACATCATGGTCACCGTCATGACCATGCCGGACATGGTTCCAGGCATGAGGCGGGCCGGAGCCATCGTCACCGATGAGGGCGGCATGGCCTGCCATGCGGCGATCGTCAGCCGCGAACTGGGCTGTCCTGCGGTGGTGGGCTCCAAGAAGGCCACCAAGGTGTTGAAGGAGGGCATGCTCGTCACCGTGGATGGCACCAAGGGCCAGGTCTATGAGGGCCGGGTGGTCACCGAAGCAGCCAAGGCGTCTGCTGCCCCGACAGCTGGCATGGCCGTATCTTACAAGCCCATAACTGCGACAGAGGTCAAGGTAAATATCAGCGAGCCATCCAGGGCCCAGGCGGCGGCCGCCACCCTGGCCGACGGCGTAGGCCTGCTGCGTATCGAGCACATGATACTGGAGATGGGGAAAACCCCCAACTACTACATACAAAACGGGCTTTCCGAACAGTATGTGGACGACCTGGTCAAGAACATCAAGGTGGTCGCAGACGCCTTCTTCCCTCGTCCGGTATGGGTGCGCACGCTCGACGCGCCGACCGATGAGTTCAGGGCCATGCAGGGAGGCGAGGGCGAACCGCACGAGCACAACCCGATGCTTGGCTGGCGTGGCATCCGCCGGGATCTGACAGAGACCGACCACTTCCGGCTGGAGGTATCCGCGTTTAAGAAGCTCCACCAGATGGGCCTTACCAATGTGGGCATCATGCTTCCTTTGGTCCAGCATTTCTCGGAGCTGCGCCGGGCAAAGGAGATAATGGTTCAGGAAGGGCTCGATCTGGAGAAGATCGATGTGGGAATAATGGTCGAGACGCCGGCAGCGGCACTTACAATCGATGAATTCATCGATGAGGGACTGGACTTCGTATCCTTCGGCACAAACGACCTCACCCAGTACACCCTCGCTGTGGACCGCAATAACGAGAACGTGGCACCGCTCTTCACCGAACTCCATCCAGCTGTGATCAAGCTGATCGAGTATGTGGTGGAACGCTGCCGTGATGCCGGTGTGGTCACCTCCATCTGCGGCCAGGCCGGGTCCTACCCGGAGATGGCCAAGCGACTGGTGGAGATAGGCATCAGCAGCATCTCGGCCAATATCGATGCCGTGGCGGTTGTCCGGGAGACTGTTGCCCGCTCTGAGCTTCGGATGATGCTTGAATCCCTGCGGGAGTGATGCGCAGTTGAGGGAAGTGGGCCTATCTGAGGATGAGGTCTTGCGGGAGCTGGCGGAGATCAGGGGCCGGGATCTCCCCTACGACCGGTTCTTCTCCACCATGTGTACCAGGCCTCATCACATAGCTGTCCAGGCTCACAACCTTTTCCTTGAGACCAACCTGGGCGATCCCGGCCTCTTCCCAGGTGTGGCAGAGCTGGAACAGCGGGCTGTCGGCATGATCGGCGAGATGCTGGGATGCCCGGACGCGGTCGGCTACATATCCACCGGAGGCACGGAATCGAATATCCAGGCTGCCAGGGCTGCCAGAAATGCCTGCGGAATAGAGGGTGCAAACATAGTGGTCCCTCAATCGGCCCACTTCTCCTTCGACAAGATCGGGGATCTGCTATGCCTTGAGGTGCGCAAAGCACCTCTGGATTCCCAGATGAGGGTCGACATGGGTGCCGTTCGGCGGCTTGTGGATGACCGTACCGTGGCCATTGTTGGGATAGCCGGGACCACCGAGTTCGGCCAGGTCGATCCGATCGAGGAGCTGGCTGCGCTGGCCAGATCGAAGGGGATCTTCCTGCATGTGGACGCTGCGTTCGGCGGTTTTGTCCTGCCTTTCCTGGGCGGCTTCAACTGGGATTTCCGGGTGGATGGTGTCTCATCCATCACAGTTGATCCTCACAAGATGGGGCTTAGCGTCATTCCGGCAGGCGGACTGCTGTTTCGGAGTGCAGATGCCATGCGAGGGCTTGAGACCGAGACGCATTACCTGACGGTTTCAAGACAGGTCTCCTTGACGGGGACCAGGGCAGGATCGGCAGCAGCAGCAACTTACGCCGTCATGAACCACATGGGGCGGGATGGTTACACCAGGAGCGTCCAGTACTGTATGGGTCTCACAAAGCACCTGCTTGAGAGATCAGCCGAAATAGGAGTTCGGCCGGTCATCGAGCCTGTCATGAATGTGGTGGCCCTGGCGGTGAAGGATGCGCCGGCCGTCCGTTCGGGATTGATGGAGCTTGGCTGGCATGTATCCATGACAAGGGAGCCGCGTGCCCTGCGCATAATACTCATGCCACATATGACAAAGGAGAACATCGACCTATTCGTCCGCGATCTGGACCAGGTGCTGAGGAGCCTTGGTCAATGATCCGATTTTTCCAGGACAATTCAGACTGGTTTTTGCGCCACCATATCTTTATCCGGTGACCATTGGGTCTGTGAAGTGATTTGAGTCGATGGCTTGCGGCCATCAGCATCCGTTCCCAGGTTCGGCTAAAAAAGCTCTCAGGACATGGCCATCGGGGCCATCTGCGATGGTATAGGCGAAGGTTTTTTTTTCAGCGAGTCGCTATTCGAGGATACTGCCTGGCTGGGTGATTGGCAGTCAGGTCGGATGATCGGCGCTAGGTAAGGTGCGGTTGTGACTGGCTGGGGATGGGTTCTTTTTTGCGCCTGGCTGGATCTCCAAGCGTTCTGGGGGCCAGTGGACGAGTTATTATTATCGAATTTGCGTTCAGGCCTTGGGATGGCGGCATCCTTCAAAATGAATTAAAAAAATCGCTATTTAAAAATGAATCGTGATCCAAAAATAGGGTGGGATCTCAGAGAGAGCGATCCTGCGCAATATCCACCGGAGGGCATGCTAAGAAAAACGGCATAAATAAGTCCAATATCGGCATAAATAAGTCCAATATCTTGGGCGGGCTGAAATTCCAACCTACAAACGATTCAATACCAAAAAATGAGAAGTCTCAATAAAAACGGAAAAGATGGCCTGGTTCAAAGAACCAGCCTCTCTTTTATCCCCGGCCGCCTGGCTGGAGATTCATCCTTTTTCCGCTCAAACCTTGTGCCCGATGGCAAAGCGGCGCATAACGCGGTCGATCTGGATCTTGACCTGTTCCCCAACCTGGGTCCCAGGTACGAAGATAACGAAACCCTCAACCCTGGCGATGCCGTCCCCTTCACGAGCGATATCTTCGATCTTCACATCATATTCAGCACCGACGGCCACCGGGGCAGCGGGAGCAGAACCATGCATAGAAGACGAACCTTCCTCACGTCTGAACAAATCTTCACCGTCCTTGGGCAAAAACCGTCTCCGGAATTTTGCGCGAGCCTTTCTTTTCAGTTGAACTATTAAATACTTTTGCTTCATGACATCCTTGCGCAAGCCTCTATCGTGCAGACGCAGACATATTTGGCGTCGTCAAGAAAAGCTCAAGTCCGGCGCGATAGGCCTGTCTTTCTTTTCATCTGCTGCCCCCGGCCTCTCGAAGCGCCGGTTCGGGGCAATGTCTGCTTGGCAGGAAAGGAAGCTATTATACCATGGGGCTGGGAAGGCTGATCCATGAATCCTCTGGAGAGATACCGGGAGATCATTCCCGATTACGATGCTTTTTGGGATGCTTTGCAGCGTCCGCTCCCGGTGGCTGCCAGGATCAATACCCTCAAGACCACTGTAGTGCGAGTGATGGCCAGATTGGCCCAGGCAGATGTGGTCTATCGCCCACTTGCCTGGTACCCATGGGGGATCCGGCTGGACCTGGAGAAGCCAGGCCGCCTAATGGAGCATCATATGGGTCACATTCACCTGCAGGAGGAGGTTTCCATGCTGCCGGTGACAGTCCTTGATCCGCGTCCTGGCGAGACCGTGCTTGACCTTTGCGCAGCTCCTGGCAGCAAGACTTCCCAGATTGCCCAGCATATGCAGAACAAGGGGCTTCTGGTTGCCAACGAGAGTTCTGGCAATCGAATTGTCCCTCTTCGCTCCAACCTGGAGCGTCTGGGGGTGCTCAACGTAGCTGTCACGAGTTACGATGGCCGCCGCTTCCCTGACCATTCTTTCGACCGCGTGCTGGTCGACGTTCCCTGTACAAGCGAGGGAACTGTCCGGCGGACAGCTTCGGTGCTCGGCAGGTCTGGACAGCGGGCAAGCCTCGCTTTGCAGAGGCTTCAATCCGGGCTCCTGCAACGTGCGCTGGCCCTGACAAGGTCTGGCGGCATTGTGGTATATTCCACCTGTACATATGCGCCGGAGGAGAACGAGGGCGTGGTCAGCTCGGTCCTGGACCAGGCCGACCTGGTAGATTTCCGACTGCCTGGTTTTGAGAGCAGCCCTGGCCTCACGGGCTTCGAAGGTTTCGATTTCGGATCCGAGCTCACCCGTTGCGCCCGTTACTACCCACATCAGAACGACACCGGAGGTTTCTTTGTCGCGAAGTTGGTCAAGAGGTGAGGGCTGGGCTCAACTGCCCAGGGAACAGGTAGCGGATATGTGGCATGAGCGTTTTGGGACACCTGAGGACCTGTTCATTGGACTCGGCCTGTTTCGGCGGGGCCGGATGGTCTGGGCTTTCAGCCAAAGCCAGATCCCGCCGTTTTGCTGCGAGACCGTCGGCCTGCGGATAATGTCGCTGCGGGACCCGCCCTGGAAACCCACGACATACGCCTTGCAGATGTGGGGTCATCTGGCCACCAGGAACGTCATCCGCCTGGACCGCCAGTCTGCAATGGCCTTCTTCGCAGGCCAGACCCAGTCGGTGGATCAGACGGCCGTAGAGGCGCCGCTGGAGAGCGGATATGTCGTTGTATGCCACGGGGAGGATGTGCTGGGATGCGGGCTTTACTCCCAGGGCCGGCTTATCTGCCAGCTTCCCAAGGAGCGCAGGATTTTAGGGGATGATGAGGATAGCAGTGGAGGCGATCGATGATGCCACCCCCATTATGCACTGATCTCTCTGCAGGCCAAGTCCATTTTCTGCCCGGGCCAAAGGACCAGCCAAAGAAGTCGTCTGATCCCTTGGTCAGTGGATGGGCCGATCTCTCCGTCTCAGCGGTTGTGGAGGACGGCGAGATCGGGCCTTCTCTTGACCGGGATATGTTGAGGATGCTTTGGGGACGGCCGCTCCAGCTTTTCCGCCTTGCCGGGTTCATGGCCAGGCAGCGAGGAGCAGGGTGGGTGACCTATGTGGTGAACCGGAACATCAACTTCACGGACATCTGCGTTGGCTCGTGCAGTTTCTGCGCCTTTCGCAAAGACGTGGGATACAGGCTCTCGGATTCGGATATACTGTCACGCGTTGAGGAGGCGGAGGATCTGGGTGCGACAGAGGTATGCCTGCAGGGTGGATTGAATCCGGATCTGAGTCTGGAGGATTATTGCCGGATGCTGGAGTTGATAAAGGAAGGGCATCCGGCCATGCATCTGCATGCCTACTCGCCTATGGAGGTCTGGCATATGGCCAGGAGCTCCGGGGTCTCGGTGAAAGAGGCCATCGCCGACCTTAAGTCCGCTGGACTTGGTTCCATGCCAGGGACGGCAGCCGAGATCCTGGTGGACAGGGTGCGCCAGGAGATCTGTCCGGGAAAGCTCTCAGTATCCGAGTGGTGCTCGGTGATCCGGACCGCTCACAGGCTGGGGATTCGGACCACCAGCACCATGCTGTACGGCCATATCGAGAGTCTGGAGGACCGACTGACCCACCTGGAGGTGCTGTTGCGCCTTCAGGCTGAGACTGGAGGCTTCACGGAGTTCGTTCTGCTGCCATTTCTGCCTGAGAACTGCTCGCTTGGGCCGATGGCAAGGAAGCCCGACATTCTGGAGCACCTCAAGATGCATGCGCTCTCCAGGGTTGCCCTCCACAACTACATCCCTAATATCCAGGCCTCCTGGGTGAAGCTGGGGCCTGAGGTGGCGGGGGCTGCTATAGAGTGGGGCGTAAACGATATGGGCGGGACGCTCATGGAGGAGAACATATCCCGCAGCGCTGGCTCCACCAGCGGCCAGTACCTCTCGCCGTCCCAGATCAGGGCAATCATAGCCGCTCACGGTCGCAAGCCGGCACAGCGCGATACCCTGTACAGGGTCATCAAGACCTCATGATCCGGCAGGGCACGTCGGGCCAGGCCAGAATTTTCGGGCACGAGGTCGCCTTTCTCAGTTCTTCATGCAGCAAGGCCCCTGGAGAAGTGCCCCTCCTTTTCCCGGATGTGCATCAATCATATGCATATTGATGGCTGTGTGGGGTCGGGATTCCGGCATCTTCGCGTGGCTGGATTTGTCCCAATCCATGGGAGTCGCTGGTCTGTGTGGAATCTCAGAGGTATTGTTAATCTTTATTTGTGATTATATTTTGCCGTTTCTCAATTTTGAATATAGATACTTTCAGGTATATTGATATCTATTTAGGTATTTCCTGAATGCATTTTATTTAGCCAATATCTATATTCCATTCGTGACCTCTTGGCCGCCGGTGAACTGATGAAGGCATTTATCATGCTCGGTTTGGCCCTGATACTGGGCCTGGTGGCGGTATCTTCTGCCGCCACAATGGTTTCGGTCTCTGGATCGACCTCGCTTCTGCCGCTGGCTGAGAGGTGGGCAGAGGAGTTCAACCAGATGCAGAGCGACTACGAGGTTTCAGTTAGAGCCGGCGGGTCAGGTGTTGGCATCAAGGACGTGGCCTCCGGCAAGGTCGACATAGGTATGGCCTCACGGGAGGTCAAGCCAGAAGAGATCTCCTCTCTCGGCGACAAGTTCGTCGAGCATAAGGTGGCCATAGACTGCATCAGCCTGGTGGTGAGCGCCGCTGTCTATGACAGTGGTGTTACAGGTCTGACTTACGATCAGGTTCGTGGCAGATCAGGTTCGTGGCATATACGATGGAAGCATCGATAACTGGAAGGATATTGGAGGCGAGGACGCTGAGATATACACAATCTCCAGAGAGGTGGGTTCTGGCACCAGGGATTACTTCAACGAGTTCTTCTTTGGCAGCAGCAAGGTTGAGCTGGAAGTTGGCTCAATCGAGGGCGGAAACGCAGGCATTGTAACGGCAGTTGGCCAGAATTCGGATGTGGGTATCGGCTACGTGAGCCTGAAGTTCATCAATGCCAAGGGCGTCCGGGCCGTGGCCTATGACGGAGTAACACCCTCGATGGAGAGCGCTATGGACGGCAGCTACCCAATATCCAGGCCGCTTTACATGTATACCTATGGCGAGACCTCGGATGGAGCTCAGGCCTTCTTGGACTTCATCTTAAGCCCGGAGGGACAGGAGATGGCAAAGGAGGAGGGCTACCCGCCGGCGGCCTGAAAGCAGCTATCCGAAATATGCCTCTGGCCCTTGCGGCCAAAGTCCTTTTTTTTCGATTATGGGTATGCCGATTTGTCCATCGGCAGTGGCGCACGATGCGCGTCTATTCATCCCGGTCATTTTGGGACTGGCGGATATGCCTGGCTTGGATTCCTGGGTCTGAATCTATTGCGGGAGGTTTTTTGCGTCATGTCTTTATCTTATGCTCCTCTTAACACAAACAGGTGAAACGCAGGCATGGCACTTCGTCCCGACTGGCTGTACGACGAGTTCTGTCAGATAGGCACGGACTACGAGGATGAGGATGAGGTTTGCGGCTATGACAGTAAGATGAGGCGGATCAGGGATGTGGACCGGGAGGTGGAAGAGGTGCTGGCCTGCCTTCCCCTGGGACCGGATGAGCGCCTCCTGGAGATAGGCACCGGGACCGGCCAGCTGGCCATAGCTGCCTCCAGACGATGCCGGCGGGTATACGCGGCAGACGTCTCACTGGCCATGCTTCGATTCGCGAGGGATAGGGCGCAAAAAGCCGGAGCTGATAACGTGGAGTTCTGCCTGGGGGGGTTTCTCACTTACTGCCACAAAGGACCGCTTGTCGATGCCGCCGTCACCCAGTTGGCCCTGCATCATCTGCCTGATTTCTGGAAGCAAGTTGCCCTCCTGCGCCTGGCAGAGATGATCCGACCCGGCGGCCTCCTGTTCCTGAAGGACGTTATATACACATTTGATCCTGTAAATTACGCCACATTCTTCCCCGAATACCTCGAGACGATCCGCAGAAAAGGAGGGGACCAGAGATCGGTGACCACGCATATCAGCAAAGAGCATTCCACAATGGGATGGATTGTCGAGGGGATGCTTGTTCGGGCAGGCTTTTCGGTGACGCAAAGCCATGTCCACAGCGGCTTTATGTCCTCATACCTCTGCCGTCTGACCGCGGGTCCATAAGCCTCATATCCCGTGGCTGTTTCATCGCCTGGACTTGAATCCTGGATGGATGGCAGAAAGATCTCGTCGGCCGCGCAGAAAGATAGCAAGATCGGAACGCTCCTGCCCTCTTTACGATGAGATCGATCTTGAAGGGGCAGCTTTTTTTCCGTGCTTTTCTCGCAAGCTGTCTCTTCTCGAATCGCCGCTTGGCTGCAGATCTGACGGGCGTTGGGATATCTTTCCAGGGTGGAAGTGCCTGGCTTTGGTTTTTTTCCTCAAGGATCTGACGAAATCTCGCCGGATTGGATTTGGCAGTCGATTTCAATCAGCTCGGATGGGAGGCATTGGCCCAACATAATTCGCTCATCTTAGATGGTCAGATATCGCGTCTCATGATCCCTGAGATGTGTCCAAAGGTCGGTCCATCCCCGGGCCCGAGGCCCAAATGACAGCATGCATGGGCTCGCAATCCTTTTATCCTTCGCTGAGTCAGGCCAGTGGCGGAGGGAGTATCGTTAAATTCTCCAATTGCGTGTGTATGGTAGCTGCAGCTCTGGCCATGATGCTGGTTGTGGCAGCCTCTGAGGAGATCTCAATGACGGCAGATCAGGCACTTAAGAACTTGATGGACGGCAATGCCAGGTTCGTTTCCGGACAGGCCATTCGTCCCAACCAGGGATCGGATCGGTTGGCTGAGGTTGTTGGAGGCCAGCACCCGTTTGCGGTATTGGTCGGCTGCTCCGACTCCCGAATTCCCCCGGAGATAATCTTTGATCAGGGGATCGGTGACATCTTCGTGATCAGGACAGCTGGGCAGGTGATCGACGATGTGGCCTTGGGCAGTATCGAGTATGCAGTAGAACACCTGGGAGTCAAACTGGTCATGGTTCTGGGACATGATTCATGCGGCGCTGTGAAGGCCACCGTGGATGGTGGCGAGGCTCCTGGCCATATCGGAAGCCTCGTGAAGTCCATCAGCCCGGCTGTTGAAGCGGCACGATCTGACGGCAACCTGTCGGTTCTGGACCAGGCGATAGACATCAACGTGAGGAACATCGTGGAGCAGATCAAGGGATCTGGACCTATCCTCTCGCATGAGGTCGCGGACGGAAAGATCGGCGTAGTCGGTGCCCGCTACAACCTGTCCTCCGGGGCGGTCCATCTCGTCGATTAGTGGGGCAATGCAGGCGGCTTTTTCAGCTGCCGGAAAATCCCATGTCCCGGCATGTCTGGGCACAAATATCCCTTTTTTTATTTGAGATGGGCAGAGGGACTTTTTCTTGGCTGCTGCAACTCTCGAATCGATCGAAAGCTATTTCTGTTTGTGACCCGAAGGCGAAAAATAGCTACATACTTCTCATCGCAGAAAAGCTGGTCAGACGTTGTAGCGTGAGCCGATTCTTAAGAATCGAGATCAAGGTACGTGAATCCAATGGAAAGATACGGCAGAGGCGGCTTCAACCGAGGCCCCAGAGAGATGCACGACGCTGTTTGTGCTGATTGCGGAAAGCAGACCCAGGTACCATTCAAGCCCAGCGGGTCCAGACCTGTATACTGCAACGACTGCTACCAGAAGCACAAGCCGGCCCGGCCACCCCGGAGATATTAGACCCGGCCTTGTTTTGAGAAAATTCCCGGCTGCGATCCGCCCAAGTTGAAGCGGATACGGGCCGGGAAATTGCCTGCAGGATCGATTTCGATCGATCTTTGCGGCATTTTTCCTGGGATCGGCCAGGGATCTGGAGTTCTCGGGCCGAAATCCATTCAGGATCTTTTTAGTCCTGTCCTGCTAATCGGCCGGCTCAATGGATCGCTGACCCGCAAATCGATATTGCATGCATATGCAATTGCAGGCCACCTGTTATCGCCTCTCCAGAATCGATTCTGCCAGCTTAAGCGATCACTGTTGCTATCTGCCGTCGCAGGCACTCTGTCATATCGCTCCATCAATCGCATGGCTCCACGTCGGCCATCTTCTTTTCCCTTCAGATCACCGGCCTTTTCAATTCTGGACCTTTCGAAGCAGCCAGGCCATGTTCTTCCCCAGAGTCCACATGGTCCTGACCCCCTCCAGGTCGTGTTCTACAGAACCTTTCTCGAGGCCAATGCCTATGTTCCAGTAGCTGGAACCAACCACGATCATCTGGCTTATCAGGAAGAAATGGTTGATGCTGTCGAAAGCATGGATGGCCCCTGCCCGGCGAACAGCCACAACCGCAGCTCCTACCTTTCGGCGCAGCATGTCGTCGTTTGATTTGGCCACCATCCCTGCCCTGTCGATCAGCGCTTTGGTCTCGGGTGTCAGATCGGCAAAGTAGGTGGGCGATCCAAGCACTATGCCGTCTGCCTCCACCATCTTGGCGATGCACTCGTTGACCATATCCCCTTCGATGGCGCATCTGCCGTCAGCCCTCTCCAGGCACTTTCCGCAAGCAATGCAGCCATGAATTCCGTGCCCTCCCACCTGTACAAGCTCGGTCTCTATACCTTCCTTCTCCAGCTCCTGGAACAGGTGCATGATCATGGCGGAGGTATTACCTTCCGCACGTGGGCTCCCATTGAAGGCTACCACTCTCATCGTATCACCAGAACATAGCCGTACTATAGTCCGGGCTCTCTCATCCGCGGCAGATCTACCTTACCCTCCGACCACCATCTTCCAGGGGCAGATCCCCCGGTACACCAGGCCCAATCAGGCCCTGCATGGGACTGGCGAGGTCTTCCTGCAGATCTGGCATCAACCGCGATCATTCGATCCCCATAACCCAGAGCTTCGTATACTGTTTTCCAGATGACTGTCCTATGCAGGCCGGTTTTTGGGGACCGAAAGGCTGATCATCTCTGAAACAGATATGCGTGGCAGCCTTGTCTCCCGGAAGCCCACCCCATGTATCCAGAGATGATCATAATACTGGCATTGATCCTGGCCAACGGCGTCTTCGCAATGGCCGAGATCGCCATAGTCTCAGCCAGGAAGGCCCGGCTGAAGGTGCTCCATGATAAGGGGGACAGGGGTGCTGGACAGGCTCTGGAGCTGGCCAACTCGCCCAACCGCCTCCTCTCCACAGTCCAGATAGGGATCACCCTGATCAGCACCCTTGCCGGTGCCTATGGCGGTGCCACCATAGCTGAACAGCTGGCCGTCTTCTTCGGCGGCATTCCCTATATCTCAGATCAGGCGGAGCTGCTGGGAATCGCGGCAGTGGTTCTGGCAATAACCTTTGTCAGCCTGTTGTTGGGAGAGCTGGTGCCAAAGCGCTTGGCGTTGCACAGTCCGGAGAGGATATCCTCGCTTGTGGCCGGACCGATGTACAGGATCTCGATTTTGGCCGGGCCAATGGTCAGCTTCCTATCTGCATGCACCGAGATGGTGCTGCGTGTGTTGCGCGTGCGTCCTTCCCAGGAGCCGCCAGTGACGGAGGACGAGGTCAGGCTTCTCATCGATCTGGGGGTTAGGCATGGCGTCTTTGAGGAGGCAGAGAAGGATATTGTTGAGCGGGTATTCCTCCTGGGGGATCGCCGGGCCAGCTCTATCATGACACCACGATCCGAGATCATCTGGATCGATATGAATGATCCCATTGACCAGCTCAGCTCCAAGATCGCCGCGCATCCTCATCTGGTCTTCCCGGTCGGCCGAGGCAGCCTGGACAACATACTGGGCGTGGTGGGGGCGGGGGATCTTCTGGCCTGCAGGCTGAGAGACCGACCGCTGGATATTCTCTCATGCCTGCGCAGCCCTCTGCTGGTGCCAGAGAACGAACGGGCTTTGGGGGTGCTGGAGCTATTCCGCAAGTCCGGATCTCATGTGGCCTTGCTTGTGGACGAGTACGGGTCGGCAGTGGGGATGGTCACCTTAACGGACATCCTGGAAGCCATGGTTGGAGACCTGCCCTTTCAAGGGGATCTGGCGGATCCCAAGGTGGTGCGCCGGCCGGATGGAAGCTTGCTTCTGGATGGCCTGATCAGCTCTGAGGAGTTCAAGGAGCTGCTTGGGGTAAGGGCGCTTCCCGACGAGCAGAGCGGGTACTACCAGACCCTTGGCGGATTCGTAATGAACCAGCTGGGTCGTGTTCCGAAGACAGGCGATTCTTTCTGGTGGGATGAATTCCATTTCGAGGTGGTGGACATGGATGAAAACCGAGTGGACCGTGTAATCGTATCCTTTGGGTTCGGCGCGAGGGAATGACCTTCTTCTCTGGCAGATCTACAGGTCGAAAGTGTATTATATTTCGCCGATTGAAGAGCGGGGCGTTGAGGCCATCATACATCGCGGAGGGAGCTGGCTTGGGCGGGCTTTGGGTGATCTCCTTCCTGGGAAGAGACCGGCCCGGACTCATCCGCGACCTTCTGGACCTGCCCGCCCGTACGGGCGTAAACATCGTCGACCTTGACCAGCGTGTGCTGCAGGGCCTCTTCGTCATGTCTGTTGTGGCCGACTTCTCCAAGGCCTCGCTGGGTCCGCAGGATCTGATAGGACAGCTGCAGGAACTGGCTCCTGCTCTGGGGGTACAGGTGAACTCGATTCCCCTAGAGCAGTATCAGGGGCGTCGCCGGTCCAGCAAGAGCCTGCATGTCGTGACCATACTTGCCAGGGATAGGGTGGGCATAATCAGGGATGTAGCAGCGCTGGCCGCACGCCTGGATATAAACATCGAGCGTGCTGTAGTGACTGCTCGCGGTGAACTGATCTCGATTGAGTTCATCATGGATTTCGCTGACTGCGATTTTCGCCTGTGCCGGGAGCTGCTGCGTCAAGGCTGCGATCTGCTCGGTCTTGATGTGGTGATCCAGGATCTGGACCGCTACCGAAAGCAAAAACGCCTCATAATTTTCGATATGGACATGACCATCGTGGATTTCGAGATAATAAATCGCCTTGCCAGCGTCGCGGGGGTCCATGATGAGGTGCAGTCGATCACGGAGAAGGCCATGAACGGTGAGATGGACTTCGAGGAGTCGCTGCGACGCCGGGTAAGATTGCTCAAGGGCATGCCGCTTCGCGATCTGGAGGCCATAGCATCCGATTTGCAGCTCACCCCCGGCTCGGAGGAGCTGATCCATCACTTAAAGCAGGTGGGCTACAAAATTGCGCTGATCAGCGGGGGTTTCACCTACTTCACCGATGTGCTGAAGGATCGGCTGGGATTCGATTATACCTTCGCCAACCAGCTGGAGATAAGAGACGGGGTTCTGACCGGCGAGATCATGGGCGAGGTTATAGATGCCAGGGCAAAGGGGGCCATAGTAAATCGCCTGGCTCAGCTGGAGGGCTTAAGCCCGGACAATGTGGTGGCTGTGGGTGATGGTGCAAACGACTGTCTCATGATACAGAACGCTGGTCTCGGGGTGGCCTTCAACGCAAAGGAGATATTGAAGAAGGTATCCGACGGCTCAATCTCACGGGAGAACCTGCTCGGCCTGCTCAACGTCCTGGGGCTGGCAGAAGGCGGGGATGAGTTGCTCTGAAAGTGGCAGTATCTCGGAAGCAATTCCTGGTGGGATGATGATATTTCCCCGTCGTCTTGGATCAGCCGGAAGAATGATGTCTCCGATTCATGGATAGATATATGGGTGACTTTCGGTATGCCTGAGGTCGTTTCAAGTCATTGTGATGCATTGGCTGGAATCGGGCTATTGCATCAGGCACGCAGTTTGTCCAGCCGGGTGCAAAGCCCTTCCTGCTTCAGGTCTTTTCGATATGCCAATAGGTAAAATCGGAAACACTCGGGCCTGGAGATCAGAACTGGCCATGACCATAGCGGAAAAGATGTGGGATCGGTTCTTGGATTCGCTTTTTTCGTATTGCAGCTTGACCGGGGCGAAGATTCATGGCGGACAGCGCTGGCATGGATTGGCGTCAGGTCTCGGGGCGCCTATTTTTCCTCGGAAAAAGCATTTATACTTGTTTTGTTTTTAAGTACCACCGTCCGTTCCTTATCATCTTGGAGGATTGAAGGATTTGACAACTGTTTATGATGTGCCTCCCTCTGATCTGATCAAAGGGCTGGCCCGGGAGTTGAAGGATAGCGGCAAGGTATCCCTTCCTGACTGGGCCGCCTTTGTGAAGACGGGAGCCAATAAGGATATGCCGCCCGATGATCCGGACTGGTGGTACGTTAGATGTGCCTCGGTTCTCCGACACGTCTATGTCCACGGCCCGGTGGGCGTCTCCAGGCTTCGGAGCCACTACGGTGGCCGAACCCGCAACCGGGTATCCACCGGCACCTTTGCCAAGGGGTCCGGCTCGGTGGTTCGGGAGGCCCTGCAGCAACTCGAGAAGGCTGGTTATGTGAAGAAATTCAAAAACGGCAGGCAGGTTACTCCTGAAGGGCAATCCTTTATGGACGGAGTGGCCTTCAAGGTCAAGGGCCTGCTGGTAGAGTCCACCCCGGGACTGGCCAAATACTAAGAGCCTGGCCGGGTATGGACAGCAGTTGAAGAGGCGAGCGGTATTATGGAAGATGAGCTTGGAGATCTGAGACGCAAGAGGCTTGAGCAGCTGCAGCGGCAGCAGATGGAATCTCAGATGGTGGCTGCCCAGCAAGAGCAGATGCAGAGGGAGGCAGAGTCCCGGAAGCAAGAGGTTCTTAGAAGCATCTTGACCCCTGAGGCCAGGGAGCGCCTGAGCAGCATCCGCATGACGAAGCCCGAGTTCGTAGCCCAGATCGAGGCTCAGCTCATCATGCTGGCCCAGAGCGGCCGGCTCAAGTCCGTGATTAACGACGAGCAGCTCAAGGCCATCCTCAGGCAGGCCCAGCCAAAGAAGCGGGAGATTAATATAAGACGGATTTGAATGGGATGAAGATCACCGTTCTGTTCAGCGGTGGCAAAGACAGCAGCCTTACAGCTCTCCTTCTGGAGCCCTTCTTCGATCAGATCGAGCTGGTTACCTTCAGCTTCGGTCAAGACGGGTCGTGGAAGGTGGCAAAGGAAGCTGCTGCCCAGATCGGCCATCCTCACAAGACCGTGATCTTCGATGAGGAGGTCCTGGACAGAGGGCTTGGCTTGCTGATGCGGGACGGCTATCCGAACCAGGCCCTGAATTACGTTCATCGCTGGGCTGTGGAGAAACTGGCGCAGCAAGGCGGATACGTGGCCGACGGCACCAGGCGAGACGACCGGGCTCCGGTCATGACCAACAGCGCAATTCGAAGCCTGGAGGACCGATATCATGTCCAATATCTGCGGCCGCTGGCTGGCCTTGGCTGGAAGGCAATACAGGAGATGGCCCAGCAGCATCTGGAGTACGAGGTGGTCCCAAGCTCCCTGTACCCTGCCTCGGACTTCGAGGTGGGCATGAGGTACGCCCTGGCCACCAGGTACGGCCAGGCCCAGGTGGACCGGATATTCCCGGCCAATCATACGCATTCAAGGATAATCAGGAGGAAGTTGATTTGAGCAAGAAGCTTAAGGGCAAGAAGATCCGGCTGGCCAAGGCCCTGGGTCAGAACCGCAGGGTACCGGTATGGGTCATCATGAAAACCATGAGGAAGGTCATGACCCATCCAAAGAGGCGGCATTGGAGGAGAAGCTCTCTGGAGTAGTCCTCCAGAAAATCGTTTAATTATAATTATGAAGGTGACATTATGGATATAGAGCATATCTACACAGTTCCCCTGGGCGGGGCAAAGGCGGTCCCCCGCTGGCGCCGGTCCAAACGCGCCATGGAGGAGCTGAAGGCTTTCCTGTCCCGCAACATGAAGGCCCCCGTGGACAAGATCAAGATAGACAATGGGCTAAACGAGGTAATCTGGGCCCGAAGCAATGAGAAGCCTCCCCTTCAGGTACGCGTGAAGGCTGTTAAGTTCGAGGACGGCGGGGTAGAGGCGGAGTTCGCCGGTGACCGATAGAAGGACCCAGATCGCCGGGAACTCCCTGCTGGGCGTCTTCGGGCGATCGACCGAGGCACTCGTACTTGTGCCGCCAGAGACAGGGGAGAAGTCCCGTCAGGCGCTGGAGCTGGGACTCAATGTGCCCGTTCGGTCCGTATTCATGGCAGGAAGCTCGGTGCTTGGATCCCTGATCGGCGGCAACTCCAATGGATTTGTCGTAACATCCTATGCCTCCGATGACGAGATACGGGCACTGGAGGCGAGCGGCCGGGTCTCGAGGCTGCCTGGAAAGATCAGCGCCGCCGGAAACGTCATTTTAGCCAACGATACCGCTGCACTGGTCCATCCGGGGCTTACAAGCAGGGCAGTGGAGCAGATCTCCGAGACACTGGGAGTGGATGTGCGCAAGGGCACAATTGGCGGCCTGCGTACCGTTGGGATGGCTGCAGTGGCGACCAACCGGGGGATCCTGGCCCATCCTCGAATCAGCGAAGCCGAGATCGCGGTTCTGGAAAACCTGTTCAGCCTCCCGGTCGACGTCGGCACGGTCAACTTCGGATCGCCTCTGGTGGGCTCCGGGATCCTGGCAAACAGCCATGGGTACATGGCTGGGGCAAAGACCACCGGGCCAGAGCTGGGCCGAATAGAGTCCGCACTGGGATTCCTGGCCTGATCAGATGCGGGTCTGAAAACCCGAGAAAGATATAGTCGTCGTGGGTGGATTTAATGGGCAATTACGTCATCAAGGGCAGCTTCAAGGCTGGCACCATAGGCAACGTCTGGAAGAGCTTCACCAAGATCGTGGAGAGCAACAACGAGAAGAACGCCATAGAGAAAGGGTACTCCCTGATGGGCAGCGAACACGGCCTTTCCAGGGGCCTGATCAAAATCGATGAGGTGAAGTCAGTTGAGTGAACCGTCCGGAGGGCCTGTGACCGAGGATCAGGTCAGGCAGCTCCTTTCGGCCTACCAGCAATATCAGGCGGAAGCAGACGCCCTGGTCAGGCAGCTATCCCTGGCTCAGATGACCGAACAGGGCCTGGGCCGGGCGGTAACAGCAGTGGAGGCACTCTCCTCCGCTCAGGTGGACCAGGAGATCCTGGTGCCCATCGGGTCTGGCTCCTATGCCTACGCCAAGCTGGCCTCTACCGACAGGATAATCCTGAACGTGGGTGGCGGCGTCTCACTGGACAAGCCAGTGGACCAGGCACTCGAGACGCTGAAGAAGCGGCGGGCAGAGATCGGGGAAGGGGTGCGCAAGCTGGGCGAGGCAGTGTCCAAGGTGGAGGGGGAGATGGCCCAGATCCAGTCGGTCATAGAGCAGCTGGAGCACGCCGCCGCCGGGAGCGAGGGCGTTGTTCAATAAGCTAAAGGAGAAGCTCTCCGGCTTCAAGGAGTCCCTGGCCGGCAAGATAAAGGAGAAGGCCAACAACATCGGCGAGACTGCAAAGTCAGTTGGCGGAGGAGGTCTTCCCTTCCAGGAGCCTCTGGAGGATGCTGCCTCCAGGGCGCAGACCGGTTCAAGCGCGACTGCCTCTGCCCCCCATTCTGAAAAGCCGGCTGTGGCCACCCAGGCCGGTGAGCCTTCGCGGTCCAGGATATCCTTTGCCGATCGAGCGCGGGCACTGATCTTTGAGCGCGAGGTCATCCTGGACGAAAAAGACCTCCAAGAGCCTCTGTGGGCACTGGAGATGGCCCTGCTTGAGAGCGACGTTGCCCTCCCGGTGGCAGAGGAGATCGTAACCTCCATCCGGCAGGAGCTCGTGGGCCAGAAGAAGAAGATCGGCTCCGATACAGGCCAGCTGGCTGAAGGCGCTCTTAAAAACGCCATCCTCAAGGTTCTATCCAGGAACTTGATGGATTTCGACCAGTTCATGAAGGAGTCGAGCAAGCCTGTCAAGATACTGTTCGTCGGAGTCAACGGCACCGGCAAGACCACCAGCATAGCCAAGGTGGCCAAGTACCTGAAGGATCGGGGTTACTCGGTAGTCATGGCGGCAGGCGATACTTTCCGGGCCGGAGCGGTGGAACAGATGGAGGTGCATGGGGCTCGTCTTGACGTAAAAGTCGTCAAGCACAAGACGGGTGGCGATCCCGCAGCCGTGATCTTCGATGCAGTGGAGTATGCCAAAGCCCATAACAAGGACGTGGTCCTGGCAGATACGGCTGGCCGGCTGCATACCAACATCAACCTCATGGACCAGATGCGAAAGATCGTACGGGTCACAAAGCCCGACCTGATGATCTTCGTTGATGAGGCCATCGCTGGAAACGATGCAGTGGAGCGTGCGAGGCTCTTCAACCAGTCCGTGCCGATAAGCGGGACGATTCTGACCAAGACCGATGCAGATGCCAAGGGCGGATCTGCAATATCCATCGCTCACATCACCGGAAAGCCCATAATCTTCCTGGGCGTGGGCCAGAATTACCCAGATCTCGTCAAATTCGAGCCTGAATGGTTGCTCGATAGGCTATTTGGGGAGTAGCTCACCCATTTATTTGGGCCAGTCCTGCCATCCCTCGCCCTTCCAAGAAAAAAACCGGTTGCGATCAGAGGGATTAGGATATGTTCGCAAATAGAGCTGCGTGCAGGGCCAGGCAGGACGCCTCCGCACACTCGGTGCAACCGTGGGAGCGAGACGGCAATCAGCAGGCTTATGCGGCTCACGGTCTATGCGCGATCTCTCGGGATCTTATTGGGATCGCATGGAAAAGCCGGATCATATCATCCTGTCCTCTTCCAGCTCCTCCTCGTGATCGTAGCGCAGCGGCACTGCCGTCATGTACTCTCGGATCATCAGGGGAAATGCGCGTGACTCCATGAAGCGCAATCCCAGCTGTTCCGACCACCTCTGAATCCCAAGATCCTGTGATACAACGGCAGCATCAAGATCCTTGGCCAGCAGGAGAACATCGATATCAGGCGCGCTGTCCAGTATGCCGTAACGAAGCGCTGACCTGTATTTCTCCCGGAACTTCCTGACGATGCTTCCGATGACCTCCCTCTCTATCTCCTCCTTCATCTCAGGCAGGCTCTGATCGCCACCGCTTAGGGCAATGCAGCGCGATACCGCTTCCCAGATGGCCTCCTCGGATACGTTCATCCCCTTGTTTATGCGGCCCCGCATGTAATCAACGTACTCGTAGAATATCTTGGATGGGATCTTGACCTTGTAGCGGTCGGGTGTCTTCTTAACCAGCCAGGTGTCCACCTTGCTCATGACCGATGAGTTGCAGTTGTTATTGCGGGCGAACTCCTTGATCTCGCTATAGACGGATGGATATGGGACGTAGCAGCTGATCCCCAGGTACAGCCTTGCCTGAGCCACCCGCTCCAAAATAGCGCTCATTCCATCGCAGATATTGCTGCAACCCTCGTTCTCCCAGGCCTGGGTATCGGTGAGGGCTGTTGTGTCAAGGACGAACCTCTGGCGAAGCATCGCATTATGCTATGCTAATCTTATATTAAAACGCGAGTCATCCTGAATAATGCCGGACCAATCCGTCTTGATGCCAAAGACCGGTCTCTTTCTTGAACTGCAGTCCGCTTTATGATGACTGTTTCTGATAAAAGGAAGCGCCTGGTCAAGCAGGCACCTGATCCGAGGTCTCGAAATGAATGCAACATTTCGTGGATGATTATTAATATGCCTTGTCCAGATCAAATGCCTTTCTGTGGCAGCGGACTTTCTGCTATTTACCCTGGCAAGGATTGAAAACCTGATGCATCAGGTCACTCTGGATCCTCGCACCCGTTCGGGCCGGATCATCACAAACTCCTCTTACGTACCACGCTCCGAGATCGACGCCGCTTTGGAGGTCTTCCACGATGCCGTGACATCCGGGCTGGCCGTCTGCCCGCTGATCAAGCTGGAGGACATGGGCAGTCGATTCCGAATTTACACCACATGCAGCATGACCATCGACGGCTATCTTCTCAAACACGGCATCCCTGTCCGCCCCAAGGGCGGCGGCATAATCGAGGTGGTGGACCGCCAGACCCTCCGCTTCACGGAGATGCTCATGTACTGGGCAACCACCATCGATCCCATCGATATCCTCATCTCTCAGGAGCTGACCGGAATCCTCGGCATGATGCAGACCGGCAACGGCCGCATCCTCGGAAACCTCCACGAGGCCCCAATGCTTGCGAGGGACAGGATAGAGGAACTGCTGGATGAGCTTGCGGATGCGGAGTTTACCGGCGTGCTTGAGCTGGGAGAGCCGAATATGGATGTCCTCGGAGTGCCGGTTGAGCGTGACCACCTGGGCATCGCCCTGGTCGGTGGCACCAACCTGGCAGCGGCAGCCCTGGAATATGGGATAGACATCAAGACCGACTCGATATCAGGCTTAACCGACCTCTCTGAGATGCAGCCCATCGAAGACCTGATCTAGGGCGGAACCTGATGTTTGGTCCATGAGGACGTATCCGAGGATAGGGCAGCCTCACTTCCCATCTCCAATTCCTCCTCGGACTTAAAACCATCCGCAGCAAACCACATCCTCTCACATTCGTCTGCATGTTGTCTGCCGGCTTAGGGCTACCATATGCCTGGCCATCCGTGAGTGTGCCTGGCATAAATCGCCTATGCGAAATCATTATAATTTTGAGATCTTTACCTACTTGTCGTGAAGAACAAGGAGATCGCTGAGCTGCTCTATGATATGGGGGAGCTCCTGGAGCTCAAGGGCGAGAACCGCTTCAAGATCATAGCTTACGGCAAGGCAGCCAGGGCTGTTGAGTCCCTCCAGGAGGACGTCGAGGCTGTCTGGCAGAGGGAGGAGCTGGACAGGATTCCGGGAGTTGGGCGGGCCATCGCCGAAAAGATCGCCGAGTACCTGCAGACTGGAAGGATGCGGGCTTACGACGATCTAGTCTCGGAGACTCCGGCTGGCCAAAGAGAGCTTCTTCAGGTTGCGGGGATCGGTCCCAAGACCGTTGCCCTCATTCATGAGAAGCTCGGCGTCTCAACGCTGGACGAGCTTGAGGCAGCCGCCAGGCAGCATCGTATCCGACGACTGCCACGAATGGGGCCAACCCGGGAGGCCAACATACTGCGTGCAGTCGAGCGGTATCGCAAGCGTTCAAGCCGCATCCCGTTGAGCATCGCAGCTCCTCTGGTGGAGGAGATAGTCTCCTATCTGCGCCGCATAGACGGACTGGATAACATCACTCCTGCCGGCAGCTTTCGAAGGGGAAGAGAGACTGTCGGCGACATCGACATCCTGGCCACCTCATCCCGCCCACAGGAAGTCATAGCCTCTTTCGTTCGCATGCCAATGGTCGAGGAGGTCCTCGGCAAAGGCCCCACCAAGGCGAGCGTTATCGTCAGGGAGACGGTTCAGGTCGATCTTCGGATCGTGGAGCCTCGTTCGTATGGGACGGTTGTCCAGTATTTCACGGGCTCCAAGGAGCATAATGTAAAGCTTCGTGGGATCGCCCTTCAAAGGGGCTACTCTCTGAGCGAGTACTCGCTCAAGAGGACATCCACCGGCGAAGAGCTTTACTTCGACCGGGAGGAGGACGTATATGCAGCCATTGGGATTCCCTACATACCTCCGGAGCTGCGGGAAGACCGGGGGGAGGTGGAAGCTGCCATGGCAGGCCGATTGCCTCATCTGGTTGAGCAGGCCGACATCCTCGGCGATCTGCACGTCCACAGCTCCTGGTCTGACGGCCGGGGCAGCATAGAGGACCTGGCCCTGGCAGCCGGAGACCTTGGCTATCATTACCTGGCACTCTGCGACCACTCGCCATCTGTGGGCATAGCCGGCGGGCTATCAGAGGAGCGGCTGCAAGAGAAGATGGCAGCCATCGACAGGTTCAACGAGGCCGGCGAAGGGCCAACCATACTCAAGGGGACCGAGGTGGACATCAGGGCTGACGGCACGCTTGACTATCCAGACTCCCTGCTGGAGAAGTGCGATCTTGTGGTGGCTGCCATCCACATGGGATTCTCGCAGAAGGAGCGGGATATCAACGGCCGTCTGATCGCGGCCATGGAGAACGAGCATGTGGATGTGATAGCACACCCCACAGGCAGGCTGATCGGGAGGCGGGAAGCTTACCAGGTGGATCTCCAGGCTGTATTGGAGGCGGCTGCCAGGACCGGGACGATCATGGAGATCAACTCCCATCCTTCCAGGCTCGATCTGGACGACCTGTGGTCCAGGAAGGCCAAGGAGCTGGGGGTGGATATAGCAATCAATACCGATTCTCATTCCCCAGACCAGCTCCGCCTGATGTCCTTTGGGGTGACCGTGGCGAGGCGTGGCTGGCTGGAGCCGCAAAACGTGGTGAACACCCTGACTCTTCCCAGTCTTCTGGATAGGCTTGGTCTATGATCGAGCATGGAGGATTTCGTGTGGCCGATCGAGATGGCGTTGACGAAAGGATGAACAACACAGGCGATGGGCCGAGGTGGGTGGGCCACCGTCACGGCCGATGCACCGGCAGGGACGTACTGCCTCCTGATCGAGTCGTGGCCGAGCTCGATCTGCGGCCAGGCGATGTTCTCCTGGACGTTGGGTGTGGCGAGGGGGATATATCCCTGCCAGCATCAGACGACGCAGGCCTGATCTATGCGATCGATCATGATGCAAGAGCCGTGGAACTGCTAGGGGCAGAGGCAATCCGTCGTGGCATCATGAACATAGTCCCCTTGAAGGCCGATCTCCTTGCAGCCTGGCCTATCCGGGAAGGAACCGTGGATATCGTGCTGATCGCAAACATCCTTCATGGATTTTCAGAAGGGGAGATGGGCCGGGTGATTCAGGAGGCTGTACGGGTGCTTCGCCCAACTGGTCGGGTGGCGGTCGTGGAGTTCAGGAGGGAAAAGAGCCCTGCTGGCCCGTCCCTGCGCATAAGGCTTGAACCTGATCGGGTGATGGAGCTTCTCGAGGCGCGCGGGCTGCTGGTAAAGGCTCATGCAGATGTAGGGCCTCATCATTACATGATCAAGGCGATGAAGCGAAAAGAGATCTGAACTCATTCTTTTGGCGTCTTTTTATGATTGCCGCCCAAACAGGCCTTGGGGTCCATGAAATCTTGGCATCGGAGGCGACCGGCATCTCAAAGCGACGCTGGGTCAAGTCCGCCCGCGCCGGACCAGCAGATAGTCCATCTGCTATCCTATTCTCGCGGGGCCGGGCCCATAAGATATATCCTGTTCGGCCGGGTATAGGTATCGATATCTTCTCTTTTACGTCTGACCTGCGAAGAATTCTATATAGAGTATTTTCTGTACTTATGGCTATTTAGTAAATTAAGATTAAGTATATAAAAGGTGGTTCCAGTCTCTTGATAGATGAAACCGGAAATGGCAGACCTGATTGATTTGCCAGCAGCTTCATCCACTTGTAAAGGGATGAGCCAAGCTCGACCGGTCGCTCATCAACACTCTTATTCCGCTATCCGGGCGCCTCCCGGAGATCATCCAGTCTCTCCATCTTGTGGCCGGATGATATCTTGCGGCTTTGCATGTGTAGGGCAGAAATCTTGGTGGTGGAGATGCTAACGTCTATTAATACCGGACTTTATTCAGCAGGCGATGATTTGCTGGGCGTTATCGATTACTATGAGTCTCTCTTTTCGAGAAGCGGGCTTGAGGCCAGGGGATCGGAGTTCCGGGCCTGGGAGTTGAGCATGATGGTAGATGTGGTAAAACTGCTGCATATTCCCGACTCCATGAAGGACGAATTGCTCACCTCCATCGTCCGAGCCTGGCGGTTGGACCTGGCAGAGCCTGCTGGAGATCAGATATCGGCTGCGCTGCAGAAGATGGAGGAGATCCGTCAGGGAGTTGCCTGGATCAGAGCCAATCCTGGTCCGAACAGCCAGCACCTGTTGGATGCAACGGCACTGCTTTCCCTGCCGATGAGGAAGGTCGACCTCAAGGAGGATAGAGCCCAGGATGTGCAGGATCTGCTCAGAGCAGTTGTGGCCGACCTTAGGTCCCGAATGGTGGAGTGCTGCGGCCAGGCTCGCTAAGGATATCCCGCGTCCTGCTCATTTCCTGCAGGCCATGTCTTGTCTCTGGTATCTCTGAGCCCACCGGTTCTCCTCAGTGGCGGTCTTAGGCTTGTCGCAGCTTCCTGAGGCGCCCGGGCGCGAGGATGGCGTCGCCTGTGTTTCTGTCCCTGCGGTGTCCTGCATCTTCCCATCTTGCCTATCTACAAAGCGTTAGGTGCTGGCAGGAATGTTGTACTTGTCAATCCCATGAATACATCTCAGATGTGTTTTTCAGTCCGTGGCCAGATAGTCAAAAAGGATCTCTCTATCAGAGTCCATGATTGCCCTTACTGCGGCTTGACTCTGGTAGAGATCTTAATTCTTCGAGGAATACTCTGAGATCGGGATTACAATCTCTGGCGCAAGCCTAGATGCCCGCCAATTTATTGGCGGGAGTAGTCACCAGCTTTTGCTGCCTTCATCCCCGGAAAAAGTCGCCTGTTCTCCAGTCTACTGGCGAGGCCGATGGATATGCCCTTCATCGGTTTTGGCAAACGCCAATCTCGCTTGCCAGGGTCTGCATATCCTGATCGTCAGTAAGAAATAGAAATGCAGGTAAGATTGAACCATGAGATCGCCAATCCGGCTCAATATCATGACCAAGATGGCGCTGCTGACCTCCATCTGCCTTGTGACGCAGGGCTACATCTTCACACATGTCCTGGGGGTAAACCCAGGAGTTCTGATCACCATATCCCCGCTTCTCCTTTACCTGGCATTTTTTCTGGTCGCTGCTGCCAGGGGGGTATATGGTCGCCCTGGCTACTGGGCTGGGGCCATCGTTGCCCTGACTGCAGTTAACATATCGCTCTATGCTGTGGCACCTTCCCTATGAGATCGTCGGACGGCGATCTCTATCCAGGACCTGGAGATACGCATCTCGATATTGTCCTGGCTTGTGCGCGTGTATCAGCAGACAGGGGATGTACGAAGGTGGCGAAGCTGGCAGATGAACTGAAGAGGTCTATAGATCTCTATCGGCGCATCCTGGCCCTGGACATGGATCAGCAGCAGCGAAGCGAGAAGCTCCGTCGGCTGGCGGAGGTCTATCTTAAACTCTCCTGCTGCCAGGACCGCGAGGACAACCTTTGTCAGGCTCTCGCATCTTTCCGGCAGGCATGGGATCTGGCCAGTCCCCGTGACTGCCACCACCGCCGGGCAGACATATCTCAGGGGATTGGCACAGTCCTGGCTGCATTGTGGGATATCACCGGCGAGAGGGAGCGCGCTCGCCAGGCGATCCTGGCATATCAGCAAGCACGGGAGATATTCTTCGATGAGCAGCACTGGCCGTCCTTTCTGCAGGTTCAGATCAAGCGTGGCGCGCTCATCCGCCACCTTGCTCGAAAAGAGGGAGATCCTGCGATGGCCTCAGAAGCTGCCCTATCGATTTGGCAGACCATGAAGATGGTCCCGGACTTGGGACGGCAAGAGCGAGCCCTCCTTCACGTGCATCTCGGAAATGCCTGCCTCAATCTTGCAGAGATGGATGCGTCAATGGTTGATCGCTCCATCTTGGAGGGCTTTGAGACAGCCGGATTCATCCGGATCTCCGACTGCGAAGATGAGTTCCCAAATAGGACCAAAAGCTGTCTTCTGCTATTCAGCGTCTCATGCTACCAGCAGGCGATCGAGCTATCTCAGGGCACAGGTCCGGCCAGCATCGCCGCTCTAACCAATATGGGCGCAGCTTACCTGGCACTGGGGACTGACCACCCGGGCTGGGAGCAGGCCAGTTCCTTTGGTTGGCAGGCGGTTCAAGCCAGCCGGGAGTCACTGTTGCTTTCCGGTCCTGGGCCTGAGCAGGCGGCTGCCCTGATCAACCTTGGGCGCGCCTACCGTCTCCTGGCTGGAAGGCAGAGCCCTGACCCGGTCATGGCAGCCGAGGCTGTGGAGGCCCACCGCCAGGCAGCCGATATGCCGGGACGTCATCGCCTGGCCTCTCTCGCAAATCTGGGGATCAGCTACAGGACTCTCGCAGAAGCGGAAGATGCGCTTGAAAAGGAGCATCTGCATATGGCCGTTCTCTCATGGGAGACGGCTCTGCGGGAAGAGGCGGATCCGGAGGAGCGCGTGGATATGCTGGCAGATCTCTGCTCGGTTCACCTCCATCTGTCATCCCTGGAGGAGAGAGATGACCATCTGGCGCAGGCTGTATCTTTCGGCCGCTCTGCCAAAAGCCTCGAAGGTTCCGTCCGATCCCAGCATAGGCGAGCTGGTGTCCTGGCAGATCTCTGCATGGCTTTATCCATGCAGGCTGCGTCGGACCATCAATCCCGTCCGCTTCTGGAGGAGGCTTACCGCGCAGGCAGAGAGGCCCTCGATATCATCCCGCCCACCAGATCTTCGGAGCGTGCCGTGGTATGCCGCATCATGCTTCCGCTGTGCCAGGCATTGGCCGACCTCACCTCCGGCACACAGCGGACGTCCTTCTGGCAGGAGGCGGTTGATGCAGGCAGAGAGGCGCTGGCACAAGATGCGGATTTGGGCGTTGATGCCGCCCTCCTTCAGAAGTCCATGGCCGACGCCCTGATCGGGCTTTACCTGAGCCAGCAAGGGCCCTCTGATCTGCTCTTGGAGGCGGTATCCTTCTGCCAGATGGCACTTATGAACTGCTCTTCATCGGATCACCCATGGGAGATGGGCGCTGTATTGAAGGCGCTGGGATTTGCCCAGGCGTCACTGGGGGCTGTCGGCCACACAGGGCGGTACAGGCTGGCCCTCAAGGCCTACAAGAGGGCTCTGCGAATATACCTGCAGCAAGAGCCTCATGACCGTGCCAGGTCCAGGTCAATGGCAGATAGCTGCCTCTCAGCAATACGGTGCTGTCGAGCTGGAATGAGGGGGGAGAAGGACCGGTCTTAGGCATGGGTACGCAGACAGATGAGCATCATGAACAGGATACAATAGACGTGATTTGGGAGATAGAAGCGAAGATGTCAGAGAACACTGAGATTGGTGATGGGATCCCGGAGATGTCTGCAAAGCAGGCCAGGGACTATTTCCACCGTAGCTATACATCGGTTGACGGCCTATGGTTCATGAAGGTTGAGGAACGGTGGGGGTTTAAGGAAGCACTTGAGGTGGACCAGGAGGTGTGGAAGATCTTGCCCAAGATCCAGGCCCGTACGGTCAGATCCCTTCTGGGTCTGGGTGATGGCATGTCCAGCCTTCGGGCATGTCTGGGATCGAGGCTCCGTCTGGAGGGATTTGACTTTCAGATGGGTCTGGTGGATGCCAAAGATGGCGAGACTGTATTCGATCTTCTAATAAGCATGTGCCCATGGCAAGAGCTGCTGCACAAATCTGGGCGGGGATGCCTGGGCCCGCAGATAGGTCCCCTCATATGCGGGACTGAGATGTCGGTATGGGCAACGGAGTTCGGCGATATCGAGTGCCAGGCCCTCTCCAGGATATGCGGCGGCGATCGATATTGTCGACACCGTTTCGCAACGCGGGCTGGGCAGCCCCCGGCCCCATGATCCGAAAGGGCCTTGGGGGCGTTTCGTCCCATACCGTCGATATTTCAGCCTTTCTTCATTCCCCTGAAGCACAGGTCCAGGTGCCTCTCTGGCGGGGGCCGGGTGATCAGGCTGACCAGGACGGTCAGGACCAGGGATATTGGCAGGGCTATCAGCATCGGGTCAACAACTGGCCAGGGCATCTGGGTTATCAAGACGTCCCGGCCCAGAACCATCTTTGCTATGCCCAGCGGTGCAGACTCGGCCTTGTGCACGAAGAGGTACATGAAGACTGTGACAAGGGTACCCCCGATCAGGCCGGCAGAGGCCCCTGCCCTGGTGGTCCGCCTCCAGAACAGTCCCAGGGTGTACATCGGCAGAAATGCCGCGGCACACAGTCCGAAGAATACCGCAGTCCCTCTGGCGATGACGTTTCCTGGCAGGTAGTAGCCAAGGATCACAGCCATTATCACGGCAGTGGAAACCCCTATTCTTGTCAGCAGTATGGACCGGCCTCCCTTCTGCCCGGTCAAAGTCTCGTAGACGTCCCGTCCGATTGCGGTTCCCTGGGTATGGAACTGAGAGGAGGATGTGGACATGGCCGCTGCCAGCAGGGTCAGCATGAATACGTAGATGAACCATTCCGGCATGGTCGCGTTGATATAGACTGGGATGATGCTGTCCACATTGCTCTCAACTGCGGTCGCAATCATTCCTCTTGTGTTCAGGAAGAAGACGTTTGAGAGGGCGCCCACTGCAAAGGCCACGCCTGTCATCATGAGGATAAAGATGCCGCCTACCAGCACTCCTCTGTTAAGCTCACGGTTGGATTTGACGGTCATGAACCTGACCACCAGCTGTGGCATGGCCAGCACACCTATGCCTACACCCAGCACGATCGTTGAGACCAGAGTCCACCACCATGGGCTTCCCAGTACAGGCATGCTGGTCCATCCGGTATGTCCCATTGCAGCCAGGTCGGCCGGCACAAGGGGGGCCATGTTCGTAAGTGCTTGATGGGCCAATGTTACCCCGCCCAGACGGCTGTACGTCTCAAAGAGCAGAACTGCCATGCCGAGGAACATGATGGTTCCCTGCATTGCGTCTGTATACATTACGCCCCTCAGGCCTCCCCAGATGACATAGGCGGCGATGATCACCGAGTAGACCAGGAGGGCAAGGTCGAAATTGATGGCCAGTGTGGTCTCCAGGAATCTGGCGGCTCCTATCAGTACCACTGATGCGTAAAGGGGCATTCCCAGGAAGATGACCAGCCCGCTGGCCACCTGGATGAACCGGCTCTCAAACCTCCTTCCAAGCAGCTCGGGAAACGTCATTGCATTCAGATTGTGCCCCATCTTGCGGGTGGCTTTCCCGTAGATCACGAAGGCGATGAATATCCCAACGAAGATGTTAAGAAATGTCAGCCAGAGCAGACCCATCCCGAACTTGGCGGCAGTGCCCCCAAAACCCACTATGGCCGATGTGCTGATGAATGTGGCACCATAGCTCATTGCCATGATGTAGGGGTGGGTCTTCCTGCCTGCCACCATGTATCCTTCGGAATCCTTGGTGGCTTTCCAGCCCCGATAGCCCAGGTAGAGCGTGGCCAGCAGGTAAACCAGTATGACCAGGTTCAATATCATCAGGTCCATCTAATCCCTCCCGTCCCTGCCGGAATCGTTCATAATCCCAGCTCCTCTGATTGCATCTTCTCCTCCTCCTCCTCCCAGGCCTCCTCCTCAGCGATCTCCTGTACCTCTGCTTCTTCGCCACGGTTCCAGTTTATCAGCCCGTAGACTACGCATAATATCATGCTCAGAATGCAGAGGATGTAGACGCCCCAGATCAGCGGATCATCTATGCCCAGCATCTTCTAAAGCCCTCCTTTCACATTGACCTTTCAGATGCCCGTGGGGGACCAGCTCCTCCGGATTTGTCCTGGGGGATCAAGTCCGTGGCCGCAGGCAATACTGCCTCCTCCTTCTTTTAATGCTAAATGACAACATGATACATATTAACATTTGATAAAGCTAACGGTCTTATGTGATGCGTCGGTGTGGCTGCGATAGCATCAACCTGCACGAATCAGCCAGCAAGACTCCTCTTTCAAGGTCTTTTCTGCTCCGCTAAAGAAAGGACCGGCCGGAGCTTCTCAGGTCTGTGCCTGCGATCAGCCGAAAATCCCCATCGGCTCTCCAAAGCAGCCTAGACGTATGCCATATCGTAGTTGATCAGGCTGGACCTCTCGGCGCAAGAAGGGCCATGGTCCAACGCATCCTTTATCAGCCGCTTGAGTATGGCTGGATGAACCTCCCCGACCAGTTCCTGCACAGGACGGCCACTGCAGAAGAACTTGAATGTGGGCGTGGATATGATCCCATAACGGTTGGTGGTATACGCATTATCCAGCACGTTTATCTGGGCAAAGCGGATCTTTCCATGAAACACGTCTGCCAGCTCCCGGAAATGTGGCTGCATAGCCCTGCAGTGAGGACAGGTCGGGCTATAGAACATCACGACCACCGGGGATTCGGATCTCTCCACCAGGCTTTCCCAGGTGCTGTCATCTATCTGCTGAACCCGCAATTCGGCCTTTATCTCTTTCATGATTGCTCAGTTCAATACTGATTTATCATGTGATTTATCCTTTCCGACGCCGCAATCGGTCTACATCGGTGCGAGGGGATGGGCGATTCCTCCCGGGAGGCCGGACGGGAGATGGTGCACTGAAGCTCTGCGGCAGTGACTAATCGGCGTCCCTCGCTTCTCAGCAGTTCTATAGCTTCTCAGCAGGGTTCTAAAAAGCTGGGCGATGGTCCTTTCCAGACCCTTGTAGCCTCCGGCGACTGCCGCAAGACTCAGGCGCCTACCGCAAGAGCCCCTCTCAATAAGATCTATATACTGGGTGATGGTGGCGGGGTGTGGAGGCCCCATTGTCCGGCTGACAAGACGGGGCAGCGATGAACGGGCTGAGCTTGGTAAACGTGTGGTCATATATGATCCATCAAGGACGATGCGGCTCTAGATGACATCTCTCGGCATGCCCTTATCGGTTCTGGTTCTTCTTGCGGTCCTGATCATGGTCGTCTGCCGCCAGGTGGCCGGGGTCAAGGTGAAGATCTGGCAGATCATGACCGCGGGTGCCATTGTCGTCCTGATATCCGGCGATATAAGCCTGCAGGATGCGGCCGCAGCAATAAATATCGATGTCATGCTATTCCTTTTGGGCATGTTCATCGTGGGTGAGGCCCTTCATATGTCCGGCTACCTCTTCTACCTGTCTCACCGTCTATTTCGGCACGCCCGCAGTTCGGATCAGCTCGTACTGTTGATCCTGTTCGGGATGGGCGGTCTCTCAGCGTTGCTGATGAACGATACCCTGGCCATAATCGGGACTCCCCTGGTGCTATTTTTGGCCAGGGTCCACGCGCTCTCACCCCAGCTCCTGCTTCTGGCCCTGGCCTTTGGGGTGACGACCGGAAGCCTTGCAAGCCCAATAGGAAATCCACAAAACCTGCTCATAGCGCTGGATGGCGGTTTATCGAATCCATTCGCCGACTTCCTGAGCTATCTGCTGCTGCCAACAGCCCTGAACCTCGTGCTGGCCTATCTGGTTCTGCGGATATTCTACCACGATCAGTTCGGCCGCTCCCGGCTAACCCATGTCCACCCTGATATAGCAGATCCGCATCTTGCCCGCATCGCCGCCCTCTCATTCGGGCTGGTGCTGATACTTGTCCTGGTCAAGGTGGCGGCTGTCTGCCTTGGGGTGGGCGAGGAGTTCAGGCTTACCTATGTCGCGCTCCTCTCCGCCCTGCCGGTACTGGCAGCCAGCCGCCGCAGATGGGAGGTTGTCCGCCGGGTGGACTGGGAGACCCTGATTTTCTTCGCCTCAATGTTCGTACTGATGGAGAGCGTCTGGGACTCAGGATTCCTCCAGTCGGGCCTTGATGCAGGCAATCTTGAGCTGACCTCCATTCCGGTGATACTGGCTGTCAGCGTCGTGGTCAGCCAGTTGGTATCAAACGTGCCATTCGTGGCCCTCTATCTGCCAATTCTGGATAGTCTGGGCACCTCGGTTGCCGAGATGGCTGCCCTTGCTGCTGGAAGCACAATCGCAGGAAACCTGTTCATCCTGGGAGCAGCCAGCAATGTGATAATAATCCAGAACGCTGAGAAGAGCGGTCATACCGTGACGTTCATGGAGTTCGCCAGGGTCGGAGTCCCTCTCACCATGGCAAACCTGGCGGTTTACTGGGCTTTTCTGGTCTGGCTATAAGCTGATTTTTTGCGCCGGGACAAAGAAGCCCAGAGCTTTTCCGTTGAGCCTAATACAGGTGAGTGCCGCCAAGTTCGCAACCTATCCCAGCATTTCGGCACCTATGATGATATCGTATGAAGAAATAGCAATATGTTGCCCACAATATAAAGCAGGATCCCCAAGGCGCCAAGGGTCTTTCTCGGAGTGGAACGGGCGATGAATAAAATAACAAACATAATAAACAGCGGAACCAGAGATGCCAGAAGTATCCTGCGCAGAGGTACGAGGATGGTTTTCGCCATGCTATGGTAATAAACGAAGTAGTCCATTACGCTGGCATTATTGTTATATATCGCCTGATAAATCGCGATCGAGATAATCGCAGCTGTGATAATTAGAAATATCCATCGTTTCCATTTTGCATATAATTTAACGATTTTAAGCGACCCGCTATACGCATTGGATATGCTAAGCTCCAGACGATCGTTCAGCTTATCGATTCTTTCCTTCATCACAAAATACTCAATAGCAAGGAATATGCCCGCAAAGAAGTTTGATATGATCCCGGCCTGTTCGAGACTCTTCTCATTTATGAGAGAAGAAATCCAGTGAAGATCGAATAATGGCACTATATCCACCTCAGAAAGCCTCTTGAAACAGCCGCTATAGTCCCGGATAAAGATTCATCTGAACTTTCTCAAATAGCCGGACAGTGTCTTAGACCATGGAGCGCTCGAATAGAGCCTCCATCAATAATATCATACTTCTGAATAAATACTTTCCCAGGACACTGCACTGCTCCACGGATCTTGGATAAATGGAAATATCATGCCTCACCAGCTATATCCATGCTTATCAGAGACGTGGCCGGGTCTCCACGGATAACCGCAGGCGACGGGACAGATCTCTGTGAGCTGCTGCATCCGTCTCGTGAAGGTCTGGACCTGCCATACAGCATTGCCCATGCTTCCCTCGCTCCCGGAAAGGCTTCTCATCCTCATCGCCTGCTGACCTCAACCGAGGTCTACTACATCCTTTCAGGGCAGGGCCTGATGGATGTCGATGGAGAAAGGGAGATCCTGGGGCCAGGCAATCTTGTGCTGATCCCGGCAGGCTCATGGCAGCATATAAGAAATGTTGGCAGCGTCGATCTGATATTCCTGGCCGTGGTCCACCCTTACTGGCGGGCAGAGGACGAGATATCAAATCCGTTGCCCAGGCCCAGCAAGGAGGGCTTTGTGTCGATCCAGGAGAATGGAGTGGTCAAAGAGAACGGGCGCGTGTGAGAGCTCCTGATCACCTGTTGGGTCTCATCTGAAAGACCACAGTTCAGGCAGAGATGGAGGGTCCCTCTCCAAATAGCGATAGGATGGCGCCCCTGAACAAGGGTGAGCAAATTTGAGCGAAAAAACCATCGTCTCCGAGCTGATCAATAGCGATGAGCGCCTCCGTGAACAGGCCCCAAGGATTGTGGAGGCCAGAGAGGAGGCGGGTCTGGAAGGTCTGGTTGGCGGGCTGCAGGCAGTGATCATAAACACCGAGCCCGATCGCTGGCATGCGGCGGCAGAGGAGCTCCTGCGTTTCACAGGCCTATCTCTTTCGGATGCCTTTGTATCCAAGGGATTTCGAACCTGTGTCTTCAAGACGCCTGGCCAAGGCCAGTTCCGGTCGGCTGATATAATTCTGCGTTGCCGCACATATGGCGAAAATCCTTTCCTCATCCAAGGTCCGGCTGCTCGAACCGCCGACAGGCCCAATACACGTCTGGAGACGTTCGTCTTCGAGACGCCGGATCTGTCCGAATACGTCTCAATCCAGAGGTCCAGGGGGCTCTCCTTCATGACCAGTGAGCCTGTGCGCACTGAGGCTTACTCGTTCATCCAGACCCTTCCATCGGCATATACCGGAAACTCACTCGGCATCATACAGTGGCATGACGAGCCGGGCTGCTATGGGGACGGGGCCGAACCGATTGACCTCGGCCTGCGAAAGCCAAACTCCTCATACCTTGAGAACATACGCTGGCTGGACCATGCCGCAACAAGGGTCAAGGCCCAGGATCGCGACTTGGCCATACTGGAGTTCATGCAGCTCACAAACTACCGTTTCGATTTCGCAGTCTACGTGGAGTCTTTGAACTCAATAACCAGCGTGGCCAGGCTCTCCCCAAGGGACTTCGCCATGGTCTTCACCTCAGGAATCCGCCCCTACGATGGGGGCCAGCAATCAGGTCCAACCGAGATGTTCATCCGCAACTACGGCACACGGGTTCACCATCTGGCCTTCCAGACCGAGGCGATTGAAGAGACATTTGCCGGTCTCAAGGAGGGCGGCCTAAAATTCCTGATAGGTCTGGTCGGCTCGCCGCAGGAAGGCCTCAAGCAGACCTTCTCACAGCCTTCTCCCAGCACATTGCTGGTAAATGAGTACATCCACCGCTACGGCGGCTTTGACGGATTCTTCACCAAGTCGAATGTCACCCTGCTCACAGCGTCCACAGCGCGGCAGTGAGCAGGCAAACGGCTGCTGCATCAAGGAGGAAAGATGGGACCATTGAGGGAGAGGAGTTTGGTATCGCGGGATGCGGTTCGACTGTTGGTCAGCATATCGATCTGCCAGTTGGCAGGGTTATTGGGATCTGTGTTCACCAGCAGGTCGGTATCGTCCTGGTATCCTGCCCTGGCCAAGTCGGAATTCACCCCTCCCGGAATGGTGATCGGCATTGTGTGGACCGCTCTGTTCATAATGATGGGCCTGGCCCTGTTCCTGGTCTGGCGTCGATCTGGCCAGGCAGGCCAGCGGAAGGCTTTGACGGTGTTTCGCGGTTCAGCTGGTGGTGAATGTCTCGTGGTCTGCCGCCTTCTTCGGACTTGCGTTCACCTGCCCTGGCCATGGCGGCCATAGTGATTCTCTGGGTGCTGATCGTCCATACCATACTGCGGTTCTGGGAGGTATCCAGGCCTGCGGCATCCCTGCTGCTGACTTATCTATTGTGGGTCACCTTTGCCGCCTACCTGAATTTCTCTATCTGGCAGCTCAACTGAGGTCCGCCTGAAGATCGCCATTTCGGCAGATCCACATCATGATAGTGCAGGCTGCGCGATCTGCAAACATCCGTAAGAATTGTGCGGGCCGCGCCATTCGCATCCCTGGCGCAGCCGACGCATTTGAGTCCATCAGATATTTCTTGCTGTGGACTTGAGGCTCATTGCAGCCCCAGGCTTTCAGATCCTCCCTCGGAACCGAGGCCGGTGCAGAGGCACCTTCCGCCAGACCAGTGGCAAGATGGGTTATCCTCGCACTGCTCCTGTGGCGATGGAGATGGCTCAGGCATAGGCTCGGGTCCAGGCATGGGCTCCGGCTCAGGGGGGTTGAGTCCTCGACAGTAACAGTGCCCGTTTGACCAGCTGCACTGTGGATTGGACTCGCACTGTGTCTTCTCCGGGTCCTCGGGGTTGAGCCCCCGACAGTAGCAGTGCCCGTTTGACCAGCTGCACTGTGGATTGGACTCGCACTGTGTCTTCTCCGGGTCCTCGGGGATCAAGCCACGGCAATAGCAATGGCCGTTGAACCAGTCGCATTCTGGATTGGACTCGCACTTCTCCTTTGGGGTTGGGGGTCGCAATCCTCGGCAGTAGCAGTGACCGTTCGACCAGCTGCACTGTGGGTTGGACTCGCATCTCTCCTTGGGAGTGGGCTGTGGCTGAGGCGGCGATACCTGGTAAACATCGACCACCAGCATGTTGCTCTGCTGGTCCCCGATATAGAAGACCGACTTATGCCTTCCGGGGACATCCGCATAGAACCATAAGTAATAGTAGCCGGGAGCGACCGGCATCAGGCTATACAGCTTCACGTAGCCGCCAGGGTATATCTCGTAAAGGTCGATGGGGTCGTAGGTGGGCACGTAGATGAGCTCCCTGGCCCATCCGCCCAGCGGCAGGCTGGCATACCAGGACCATCCCATTGCCCTCTCGATCCAGAGCCCGGCAAAGCTATCCTGTATCAGAGTCGAGAAGGTATCCCAGCCGAGGTAGCTGCCCTGATAATATATGTAGTCCGGGGAAAATTCAGCCAGGTCGGTGGGCTGCGGACCAGTCAGCTGATCCGCTGACGGGGCCTGATCGGTATAGACTGCCTGTTCAGTTCCAGCGTCTGATAGTGTCGTTGTCGGCGCACCTGTCTGAACCTCAGCGCTTAACCAGGCGCTGGGAGAGGATATGGACTCGAATTGGGACTGAGTAAGGTTCTCAGCCCCCACCTCCGCTGTGATATCGTACCCTCCCAGGGATGTGCCCATCAGGAGCAAATTCATCAACATTAAAGCGGCAATTTTGCTGCTATTCACGTTTTCTCTCTCCTATCAAGCTCATTGTTTCTTAGATTATCCCTCGATATAGGTATACCCAACAGCTGAATATATTTAACTTCCATCGATTCTGTAATATCGATCGCTCCTTCGGAACTCTCCCCAGCTGGACCGAAGAGATGCCAGCCCCATTAATTCATTTGAGTAAATCTATGTTTTGAGGCCGGAGGTCGCCTGGAAAAATAGATATTGTCGATTTTATATTATGCTCAAATCCGCGATTCAAGATCTGATCACTGAAGATTAATTGCGCAAGTTCGCGAAGAGGCAGCTGCGATGTCGATCTGAAGACGAATATCGCAGTCTAATATCGTCACCTGGCCGCTTGAGTCGGACCATTTAAAGGATGTGGCAAGGAAACACCGCCTCCGTTGTTGGGGATTTGCAGCTGCACATATCCCTCGTGGTCTTGGGGGTGCAGTCGACGGCAATCCCTGCCAATACAAATCGATTGGATTTGGCTGAAATATCAGCCCCTCATATGCCTTGAGATAGCCTTTTAGTCTCAGCTATGAGATTCGGTTTTCGGAGGCCCCGGTTACTGGCTTTGGCAGGATGCCGGGAAAAAAGAGGCGGAGGAGGCCGGATCCGGATTTTTTAGTCCTCTTTTTTTCGCCTCATCGGCAAACATGGTATCAGGCCGGCACCATTCTCTTCAGATCAGCCTCCACCGTCGTCTGAGGTTTGATGTCGAAGCTTTCCACCAGGACCTTGAGAACCCCGGGGGAGACGAATGCAGGCAGGCTTGGGCCGAGGGTGATGTCCTTTACCCCCAGGCTGAGCAAGGCCAGCAATACCAGGACCGCTTTTTGCTCGAACCAGGCGATGTTGTATGATATCGGCAGCTCATTTATCCCCATGCCTAAGGCGCCTGCCAGGGCCTGGGCGACAGCCACCAGGGAGTAGCAGTCGTTGCACTGACCTGCATCCAGCAAGCGGGGGATGCCGCCTATCTCGCCCAAGGGCAGCCTGTTGTAGCGATACTTGGCGCACCCTGCAGTGAGGATGACAGTATCCGAGGGAAGGGCCTGGGCGAACCTGGCGTAGTAATCGCGGCTCTTGTGGCGGCCATCGCAGCCGGCCATGACTACAAACCTCCTTATGGCCCCGCCCTTTATCGCGCCGATCACCTCATCTGCCAGGGCAAGGACTGCGTCATGGGCGCAGCCGGTGATGACGGTTCCGTCCTCAAGGTTCTTTGGGGGCGCAGAGAGCCGGGCCTGCTCGATCACGGGGTTGAAGTCCTTATTGCCGTCAGGTCCTGTCGGGATGTGTTTGAGCCCTGGAAATCCAACCGGTCCGGTTGTATAGACCCGCGTGGCGTAGCTTTCCCGGGGCGGGACGAGGCAGTTGGTGGTCATGAGTATGGGGCCGTTGAACTGCTCGAACTCTTCCCTCTGAAGGGGCCAGGAGCCCCCGTAGTTGCCCACCAGGTTGTCGTATCGCTTGAAGTAGGGGTAGGCATGCGCAGGCAGCATCTCGCCGTGGGTATAGACGTCAACGCCAGATCCTTTTGTCTGCTCCAGGAGCATTGCCAGATCCTTCAGGTCGTGGCCGCTTATCAGGATGCCTGGCCTATCTCCTGCTTTGGTGCTCACTGATGTGATCTCCGGCTTTCCATATGCCTCGGTATTGGCCTGGTCAAGCAGGGCAAGGGCTTTGACTCCGGTGCTGCCGCATCTGAGCACCCAGGCTGTCATATCCTGTGCAGAGAGGTCTTGCAAGGTGGATGCCAGAGCCTCCTGTATGAACGTCTCGATCTCGGCATCCCGCTTACCAAGCACAGCTGCATGATGATAGTAAGCCCCAAGTCCTTTGAGGCCGCAAATCAGGATCTGTTGCAGGGAGCGCACGTCCTCATTTTCCGTGCTAAGAACTCCGACGGTGGCGGCCTTGCTGGCCAGGTCTTCAGCCGCCGCCGGCTTCCAGGTGCAGGCATCGGTTTCATCAGTGCCGGCGGGCGGCAGAGAGTCCCGCAGCAGCAGCGTCTTGTATATGATATCCTGGAAATAGGCAGGATCGAAGTTCACATTGGTCAACGTCTCGAACAGCCGCTCTGCCACGAATATGCCCACGTCGTCCCGGCCCTTGCCGGCCTTTGCAGCGCTGAGGTTTCTTATCGACAAGCCCTTCAGCAGGTATACCAGCAGATCCTGCAGCTCTGCCGTACTCGCGTCTTTCCCGCAAACTCCTGCCTTGGTACAGCCCTGGCCGCCGGCAGTCTCCTGACACTGGAAACAGAACATATGATCACTTCCCGGGAGGTGACAATCGTCACCTCTCATGGTATACTAAAGATACCAATCTATATATGCTATGAAGTTTCCGGAAGTATACCATGCAGGATGGATGCACCGTAAACCGGACCGTCCAGTACGTTGCCCGCAAGTGGACCCTCTTGATACTGCTTGAGCTATACAAGGGAGTGAACCACACCAGGCGTTTCTCAGAGCTAAAAGCCTGTCTGTCAGGCATAACTCAGAAGGTGCTCTCCGCCAGGCTGAAGGAGCTCGAGCGGGAGGGGCTGGTTGAGAACCGGGTGGATGCCACCACCCGCCCGGTCAAGAGCGAGTACACGCTCACCGATAGCGGCCTGGAGATCATCGAGATTGTGAAAGCGATGAAGCGCTGGGCCCTGCGATGGAAGATCACCAACATCGAATGCAGCTGCCAGGATTGCAGCCAGTGCGTTCTGTGATCTGACAACCACTGAAAAGCGCAGAAGCCTGCCAGCATTGGCCCATCTTGACGAGGCCGATCCATCTCTTTGGGAGACGTATGGCGAGGTGCGCCCTCGGATTTAAGAGGTTCCTCTTCGCCCAAAACCAGGGCATCGCTTGGTCGGTTGGGATACGCCTGCCAGAGGCTCGCTCTGAAGGCAAGGAGTGCTCGATGTCGCAGACAGTTGTCAAGACACCGAGGGATGGTGGGCAGAACCAGGCAATTTCCGGACGGCTGCTTCCTGTGTGCCGTCTCTCTAAACCTGGATTACCTTTATCCGCCACCTCTCAGAGATCATCTCGGCCAGATAATGAAGAGCATAGTCATCAAAGGGGCGAGGGAGCACAACCTAAAGAACATCGACGTTACCCTGCCCCGCGACCGGATGATAGTGATAACCGGGGTCTCCGGTTCAGGCAAGTCCACACTGGCCTTCGACACCATATATGCCGAGGGTCAGCGGCGATACGTGGAATCCCTCTCAGCCTATGCCAGGCAGTTCCTTGAGCTGATGGACAAGCCGGATGTGGACTCCATCGATGGGCTCTCTCCGGCAATATCCATAGAGCAGAAGACGACGTCCAAGAATCCACGCAGCACGGTCGGCACGGTCACCGAGATCTACGACTACCTTCGCCTTCTCTTCGCCAGGATCGGCGTGCCTCACTGCCCAATCCATCAGATCCGGATCGAGTCGCAGTCACCGCAGAGGATCGCCGACAGCATACTCCGGGATATGCAGGGCCAGGTTACCATAATGGCGCCTCTTGTCCGGCAGAAGAAAGGGACATACGGTCAGCTGCTCAAAGACCTGGACAACGAGGGCTACTCAAGGGCTCGGGTCAACGGGGAGGTCGTGCGAACCGATCAGGAGATCTCCCTTGACCGATATAAGAAGCACGATATAGAGGTGGTCATCGACCGGTTTGAACCCGGCAAGGACCAGTCCCGCCTGGTGGAAGCATGCGAAAACGCCCTTCATAAGGGCGATGGGCTGCTGATTGCTGCTGACGGAGGAGGCCGCGAGCAGATATACTCGTCACGCATGGCCTGCCCCGTCTGCGGGCTGGCATTTGAGGAGCTGCAGCCCCGCATGTTCTCGTTCAATAGCCCGTTCGGAGCCTGCCCTGACTGCAACGGCCTTGGGATAAAGATGGAGTTCGATCCCTCAAAGATCGTCCCCAATCCCGAGAAATGCATCGCTGAGGGCGCCATTGCGCTATACAGTAACCACATAGATGGTTACCGGAACCATTACCTGGCCTCGGTTGCCCGCCACTTCGGCTTCGACGTGTTCACCCCAATCAAGGACCTGACAACCGAGCAATATCAGGTCCTTATGTACGGATCTGACCAGAGAATACAGTTCGGCATCAGCATGCAGAACGGAGATGCTTACTGGTCGCATAAGGGCACCTGGGAAGGGCTGATCCCTCAGTCCGAGCGACTCTACCATCAGACCGAATCCGAGTACAGGCGAGAGGAGCTGGAGAAGTTCATGAAGGTCCTTGCCTGTCCCGGCTGCCAGGGCAAGAGGCTCAAGGACAAGGTCCTGGCGGTGCGGATCGCCGGGAAGTCCATAGTGGACATAACCGACCTCTCGGTGGGGGAGTGCATGCGCTTCTTCTCAGATTTGAGGCTATCTGTCAAGGAGCAGGAGATCTCCAGACAGGTGCTCAAAGAGATCAGATCCCGTCTGGGTTTCCTTGAGCATGTGGGCCTGTCCTACCTGACCCTCTCCCGGAGCGCCGGCACTCTTTCCGGCGGTGAGGCCCAGCGCATCCGTCTGGCCACCCAGATCGGATCGAACCTGACCGGTGTCCTCTATGTTCTGGACGAGCCCTCCATCGGCCTGCATCAGAGGGATAACGAGCGATTGATCCAGACACTGCAAAGGCTGCGCGATCTTGGCAACACCCTGATCGTGGTCGAGCATGACGAGGAGACGATCCGCAGCGCCGATCATGTCCTGGACGTTGGGCCTGGTGCCGGCATCCATGGCGGTTACGTCGTGGCGGAAGGCCCTCCGGCGGAGATCGAGGCAAATCCTAACTCCCTGACCGGTCAGTACCTGAGCGGCAGACGGAAGATCGAGGTCCCAGGCTCCCGCCGCATGAGCAGCTCCTTCATACGGCTGCGAGGCGCCAGTCAGAACAACCTCAAGGGCATAGACGTGGATATCCCTCTTGGGGTCATGACTGTCGTTACTGGGGTCTCTGGTTCAGGGAAGTCCACACTGATCCACGACACCCTATACCAGGCATTGATGAAGCGAATCTACCGCTCTGATGTCACCCCAGGACGGTACGAGAGCTTAAGCTTTGACTCGGAGGTGGACAAGGTGATCGTGATCGACCAGAGCCCCATCGGACGGACGCCCAGGTCAAACCCGGCAACCTACACGAAGGTGTTCGATCCAATACGTCAGGCCTTCGCAGCTACCAAGGAGGCCAAGGTTAGAGGCTACCAGGCCGGGCGGTTCTCCTTCAACGTAAAGGGCGGCCGCTGCGAGGCATGTCAGGGCGATGGCCTGATCAAGATCGAGATGAACTTTCTGCCCGATGTCTATATCGAGTGCGAGGAATGCAAAGGGACCAGGTTCAACCGGGAGACCCTTGAGGTCAGATATGGTGGGCGATCGATCGCCGAGGTGCTCGATATGACGGTTGAGGAGGCCAGGGATCATTTCAAGAATATCCCGTCCATCCGGAGCAAGCTTGAGACGCTGGTCCGGGTGGGGCTGGGCTATATCAAGCTGGGGCAGAGTTCGACGACGCTTTCTGGAGGTGAGGCTCAGCGCATCAAGCTGACCAGAGAGCTCTCCAAGAGGTCAACCGGAAAGACCATCTACCTGCTGGATGAGCCGACCACAGGCCTGCACTTCCACGACGTCAAGAAGCTGATCGCCGTCCTATCCGATCTTGTGGATAAGGGAAATACCGTGATCGTTATCGAGCATAACCTCGATGTGATAAAGTCCGGCGACTACGTTATCGACCTTGGGCCTGAGGGCGGAGATGGCGGAGGGCAGGTCGTTGCGGCGGGCACTCCGGAGGAGGTGGCTGCGGTGGGAGAGAGCCATACAGGGAGGTTCCTGAGAGATCGGCTCTACCTGTCCTCCGGCCGACCTGTTAGGTCAAGTGTCAGGTAATCGGTGTCATGCGGGATATTCTCCCCATCTGACGTTCCAGTGAGTGCCCACATTGCCTGCCGCAAGTTTTCCGGCCGGGTCATTGGGACGATACTCGCATGGAGCTGCCGTCTCTCTGGCTGGTCCCCGGCCATGATGCCGGATCCTAAACTATATTGTTGATATTATTAATTAATTCAAATATTCAAAGAAAACGTTAAATAGTTTTATAACACTTAATTGTTATGAATTCTGGGGAGGTATGACGAGCCAGATAAGGAAAAGAAGTATGACTAGAAACTCGATAATCGATGGATTGTTATGCCACGCCGTTCAGCCGCCATCATGCGGCGCGCTAGGGCGGGATTTGCTCCTGCGGCATCCGAATCGGTGTTATCGCTGTGATTGCGGGGTGGATTTTACAGGTTCCATCGAGGATGAAGGAGGTCTGTCGTTAGAATGGTGGGCTTAGCGGAAAATGCACAGGACAGGTCCAGATCGTGGAGGTTCTTGCCTCAGGGCGAACACGACTGCGGGGCGGTTGATGAGCGTGAAGCCCGCATGCTCATGCATCAGATAATGGCTGAGATTCGAAGATCCAATGCTCCGGCCTGGGTGGCCGAGGAGCTGGAGAAGAAGCTGGACTGCCATGTCTGCTGCCTGTCTCTGCAAAGTCGCTTTCCGGTTACCTCTCATTAGATTGGAATCAACTGGCCAATTGACCGCAGCATCGATCTTTTGGCATCTTTGCGTCAATTGACGGTGCCTGAGATCCGCAGATCAGGACGGAGGAGGACGCGTCTCCTAGCTCGCGGTTTAGATGACCCTGGTCAGGATTGGTCTTCATGTACGCCGCTGCTCTTTCGGCGAATGGTTTCTTGAGTTATCGCTTCATACAGCAGGCGATTCTCTGATCAGTTTTCCCGCATCAAGAAGCGCTTGATGGTTGTTGCGCTGATACGATCCAACGTTGGCCGGTCGTAACAGCTCTCTCTGGTCCTGCCCTTTCCTGAAGTGGCTGGTTTTTCCTGCTGAGCGATATAAAAAGCTAGTCGATCACGAGTATTAGGTATTTATTGATGTAGGATCAAGCCTCTCGACAGAACCTGCATCTGAGATATGGCAGCCTGATATTCCCTCAGACTGACAGGTCCGATGGGTGGATAATAGTGGTCGACAGGGAGAAGGTTCTGGAGATAATCGAGGGCTACCGCGGCCAGGATGGCATCTTGATCCAGCTCCTGCTGGACCTGCAGGCCGAGTTCAACTGGATACCAAGAGAGGCCATATCGATAGTTAGCGAGCAGCTGCGGGTGCCCAAGAGCCAGATTTACCGGATAGCCAGCTTTTACAAGGCCATGAGCCTCTGTCCGGTTGGCAGACACTCAATTCAGGTTTGCATGGGCACCGCCTGCCAGGTTCGAGGAGCTCAAAAGGTCCTTGACCTGACCGGATCGAGGCTGATGATAAAGCCTGGCGAGACCACGCATGATATGTCATTCAGCCTTAGGAGGGTGAACTGCCTGGGATGCTGTGCCATGGGTCCGGTAATTGTTGTGGATAAGGATTATCATGGCAACGTGACCGCCGAAGGCGTGGATAGGATCATCGAGCGATATGACTGACGGCTGCCTACCGCCTGCCTTCAACCTCGTCGAATGGGGAAGATCCCGTGGCAGCGGTGCGCCGAGGAGCAGGCCCCTGCGTCCGGTCGGATGCTCTGCAGGACCGGCCCTGCCTTGCCATGGGGCAATGACTGGGTCCCCCGCCAGCAAGAACGCCAGGGAGAACCGAGCGTACAGCAGCAAGCGAGAGATGAACCGATGCCGAAGCTAACCTCAGTTCGTGATTTGGAGGAGCTGCGAAGGGAGATCCTTTCGGAGCGGGGAGGGGAAGATCCAAACAGGCTCTGGATCGCCATTTGCGCGGGCACCGGATGCCTCGCGCTGGGTGCTGGAAGGGTCATCGATGCTTTTAAAGCTGAACTGGAAAAGAGGGGACTGGCGGAAGCTATCGAGATAAAGGAGACAGGATGCCCTGGCTTCTGCGAAAAGGGGACGATTGTCGTCGTCAATCCGGCCGGGATCTGTTATCTCCAGGTCCGGCCAGAGGATGTCCCCGAGATCGTGGAAGAGACCATCCAAAAAGGCAGACTGGTAGATCGCCTCCTGTACGAAGATCCCATCACAGCAGAGAAGGCGATATACGAGGATCAGATTCCGTTTTATAAGCATCAGATGAGGCTTCTCATCAAGGACAATATTAAAATAAATCCAAAAAATATAGATGATTATATTGCTCTGGGCGGTTACAGGGCGCTGGCTGAAGTTCTCTCTGGGATGTCTCCGGATGAGGTTATCGAGGTGATCAAGAGGTCCCACCTCCGCGGCAGAGGTGGAGGCGGCTTTCCAACGGGCGTCAAGTGGGAGGCCACGCGTAGCGCTTCGGGCCAGCCGAAATATATCATAATCAATTGCGACGAGGGAGATCCAGGGGCCTTCATGGACAGAGCACTTATGGAGGGCAATCCGCATAGCGTCCTCGAGGGGCTTATAATCGGCGCTTACGCCATTGGATCGAGCCAGGGGTACATCTACGTGAGAATGGAGTACCCTCTTGCAGTGGAGAACTCGCTTCTCGCCCTTGAGCAGGCCAGGGAATACGGACTGCTTGGCAAGGACATCCTCGGGTCGGGATTTGACTTCGATGTCAGGCTTCACCGCGGGGCAGGCGCTTTTGTCTCCGGAGAATCAACAGCCCTGATGAACGCGCTTGAAGGAAAGGTGGGAGAGCCCCGTCCCAAATACGTGCACACCTCACAAAGCGGGGTCTGGAATCGCCCCAGCTGCTTGAACAACGTGGAGACCCTGGCTAACATCCCTCTCATAATAAACTCCGGGGCCGACTGGTTCTGTTCGATTGGCACCGAGCGCAGCAAGGGTACCAAGATCTTCTCCCTTGTGGGCAAGGTCAATAACACGGGCCTGGTGGAGGTTCCCATGGGGATGAGCCTGAACGATATAATATTCAAGATCGGTGGGGGCATTCCTGGTGGCAAGAGGATCAAGGGGGCGCAGACCGGAGGCCCTTCGGGCGGAGTGATCCCGGAGGAATATCTGGATACTGCAATCGATTTTGATGAGCTCACCAACCTGGGGTCCATGATGGGCTCAGGAAGCATCATAGTCCTCGATGAGGATACCTGTGCAATCGACCTGGCCCGATACTTCGTGGATTTTCTGTGCGACGAGTCCTGCGGTAAATGCGTGCCTTGCCGGGAAGGCCTGAGACGAATGCGTGAGATTTTGAACGGTATAGTCTCCGGCAAGGGGGAGGAGGGCGATTTGGACAAGCTGGAGGAGATTGCCCGTCTGATGAGGGCTGCATCGCTCTGCGCCCTGGGAAGGACAGCGGTCAACCCGTTCCTGAGCACACTGAACCATTTCAGAGATGAATACGAGGCTCACATCAGGGAGAAGAGATGTCCGGCGCTTGTATGCAAACCGCTTGTCTCTTATTTCATTCAGCCCGATGTCTGTATCGGATGCAGGCTGTGCCAGAAGAGCTGTCCTCGGGCAGCGATATCTGGCGAGGAGAAGGAGGCCTCGGTCATAGATCAATCCCTTTGCACAAGGTGCGGAGTCTGTCTCGATGTCTGCCCACCTAAAATCAGGGCTATCACCAAGACATCAGGGAAATCGAGCGACAGCCACTCATCCGGGATGAGGAACGCAAATTCTGGGTCGTCCCACAAAGCGAGCCGAGGCGACCGATCTTGAGGCTGACAATTGACGATCGTGTCGTAGAGGCTGATCGGTCCATTACAATTCTCGAGGTGGCGAGGCGCGCAGACATACATATCCCAACCCTGTGCTACCACCCGGCTCTTGAGCCCTATGGTGCCTGCCGGCTCTGCTCGGTGGAGATAGAGAAACGGGGAAGGAAGAAGATAGTCTCCGCCTGCAATTATCTCGCCGAGGATGGGCTTGTTGTGAGGACCAGATCCCCTGCGGTCATCGATCTCAGAAAGATGATCCTTGAGCTGCTCTTAGCAAGGTGCCCGAAAGAGGGGCGAATCCTTGAGCTGGCCAAGGATTATGGGATCGAGGCTCCAAGATTTGAGCCCGACAACGAGAGATGCATACTGTGTGGCTTATGCACAAGGGTCTGCGCGGAGCTGGTGGGCGTCTCGGCGATAAATACGATCAACCGTGGCGTGGAGCGGGGGGTTGATGCGCCATTTGGGGACCTGTCTGAGGATTGCATCGCATGCGGGTCGTGTGCTCTGGTATGTCCTACCAGCGCCATAACTGAGATGAGGAACGTATTCCCGGTCACAACAGAGATGTCCAGGGAGATTGAAGATGAGTATCTTGATGGCGTGAGGGACGAAGATCTTGGTGTCCTTTTCCATCTGATTGCCGGCAGGACTTCTGTGGCCGGACAGGATGGGGGAGTGGCCACATCCATAATCAAGGCGGGGCTCGAGAAGGGCGTCCTCGATGCTGCTGTTGTCGTCGTAAAAAGAAGGGGAAGCAATCCGGAGGCTGTCCTGGTCGATGAGGCGACCGGGGCAATGCAGGCCAGGGGGACCAAGTATTCCAGGGTCTCCGTGATATCTCAGCTCTGTCGGGCTTTGAGGGAGGGAAAGAAGAGGATCGCCGTTGTGGGAACCCCATGTCAGATCAGGTCGGTGCGCAGACTGCAGAAAGGATACCTTGATCGGGAATTTCCCGGTTCTGATATAGTGCTTATCGGCCTATTCTGCTTCGAGAGCTTCGATTACGCTGATCTTCGCTCCCGCATAAACGTGATATTGGGGATCGATCTTGAAGATGCGGACAGGATACAGATAAGCAAGGGGCGATATGAGGTCTCCATAGGCGAGGAGACATATTCTTGCAGCGTTAAGGATCTGCAGGATGTGGTCAGGGAAGGATGCCAGATATGTGGCGACTTTGTGTCCCGTCTGGCAGATATATCAATCGGCTCGGTGGGAAGCCCCGACGGCTACTCCACGGTGATCGTGAGATCCAGGCGGGGAAAGGTGCTCTTGGATGGCATCGAGTTCGAAGGTGTGCAGGTCAATAGGGATGAGGTGGCAAAGCTGGTGAGCATGAAGAGGAGAAGGGCGGAGAGGAGCTTCGCCAGGGTTCTTGAGGGCTTAGGCTGATCTCTGGATGGGTGGCCTGCAAGGGGGGTGGCTAAGTCCGGCAGGACCCTGAAAAGACAATCCCTTATGGATAATCTGCTGCAACCTGGGCCAAATGCCCGGATCTGGATCGTCAGCAGAATCCGCGCACCATAAGATGCTGGAGTTTGGGCTATTGTTGGAGACATGATCTGGCAGTTCTTGTTGTTTGCATAGCCCGAAGCCCTGAGGTTTTCTTTGGGTTCTTGCTTGCCTCCAGCTCCAGCACGCAAAATGCGCATTGGCCCCTGGCAATATCGTCTTTTCCATCACACTATTCATGAACCCCACATTTCGCACCTTTGACTTAGAATCCCTAATTTCCTTATAGTTAATATCCAAAACATTTTTTAATAATATCTTCCAAGGCTACTTTGAAGGGAAGTAGCATGGATGTGGATGTTCAATCGTAT
>Ga0208940_1000322_pt1 | contig 63480 bp, 54 predicted proteins | sample AD_JPNNA6_MetaG_FD_184445 | JGI IMG/M metagenome (GOLD analysis project Ga0208940, IMG submission 184445) | Active sludge microbial communities of municipal wastewater-treating anaerobic digesters from Japan - AD_JPNNA6_MetaG (SPAdes) (version 2) | ecosystem: Engineered > Bioreactor > Anaerobic... | reverse complement strand
ACTTGAAGCATCCGGAGATCGGCAAGGTTCTGGAGAAATACTTGAAGGGAAACGCCAACGTTTCCTGTGAAGACCGGGCGCGCATCATGCGTCTGGTGGAAAACCTGACGCTGGGCACGGCGGCGGTGGGATACCGGACGGAATCGATGCACGGCGCCGGTTCGCCTCAGGCGCAGCGCATCATGATCGCCCGCCAGGGCAATCTGGAACAAAAGAAGAAGCTGGCTAAAAATATCGCGGGGATCAGGGAAGAAAAAAATTCATGAAAATCCTGCGTGTATCTCTGAATCAACAAACCGTCTCTGCCGAACCGCTTCCGTCGGAGTGGACCTATCTGGGCGGCAGCGCCTTGATCGCTAAAATCCTCAACCGGGAAGTTCCCCCGCAATGCGACCCGCTGGGGCCCGAAAACAAGCTCATCGTCGCGTGCGGTCCGCTGGCCGGCACGCGCGCGCCGCAGCTGGGACGCGTGTCCATCGGCGCGAAAAGTCCGCTTACCCAGGGCATCAAGGAAGCCAACTCGGGCGGCCCCGCCGGTCAGTACCTGGATCGTCTGGGACTGCGCGCCATCGTATTCGAGGGGGCGCCGCAGGACGGAAAACTGCGCGCGCTCGTCGTGACGAAGGACGAAGCAAAGCTGTTGCCAGCGGAAGACTACCGCGGGCTTAAAAATTACGAGTTCGTTTCCGCCATCCATAAACAGTATTCCGACAAAGTCGCCGTTATCTCCACGGGACTGGCCGGAGAGCGCCAGTACAAGGGAGCGTCCGTATCGCTGACCGACATCTTCGGCGATCCCTCGCGCAACGCCGCCCGCGGCGGCCTGGGCGCGGTGATGGGTTCGAAGGGCCTCAAGGCCATCATTCTGGATCCGACCGGAACCGGGCAGGCGGCGCTGGCCGATCCGGACGCCTTCCGCAAAATCGTCCGCGACTGGGCGGAAGTGATGAAGCACGACGTCACCATCAGTCTTTACACGCGCTTCGGCACGCCGTTTGCGATCAACAACTCCGCGGGGCACGGAACCCTTCCGGCCCGCAATTACCGCTCCGGACGCCCCGAAAATTTCACGACGGTCAGCGGCAACAACATCCAGAAGATTCTGTTCGAGCGCGGCGGAAAAATGCACGGCTGCATGCCCGGCTGTCTGGTGCAGTGCTCGATCATCTATCCGGACAAGAACGGCAAAAAGATCTGCGCGGCGTATGAATACGAAACGATCGCTCTTCTGGGAACCAACCTGGGCATCACCGACAACGACGCCATCGCCCGGCTGAAGTTCCTGTGCGACGACATCGGCCTCGACGCCATTGAGGCGGGCAGCGCCCTGGGCGTCGCGGCCGAAGCGGGCAAAATGAACTGGGGCGACGCCGAAGGCGCGGAAAACCTGCTTTTGGAAATCGAAAAAGAAACGCCGCTCGGCTTCGCGCTGGGCAACGGCGTCGTGACGACGGCCCGTTTTCTCAATGTGGAGCGCATTCCCGCCTTCAAGGGCCAGGCCCTGCCCGCCCACGATCCCCGCGCGGTCAAGGGAACGGGCGTCACGTACTTTTCCTCGCCCATGGGCGCGGACCACACGGCCGGCCTGACCTACCGCCAGCCCAAGGAAAAGAAAGACCAGACCCAGACATCGCTTGCGACGCAGATCAAGGCGGCGGCCTGCGATGCGTTCGGCTACTGCCTCAACGCCGTTCCCGGCGGCGAATCCGTTTATCCTTTCTTTGCCGGGCTCATGAACGCGCGCTACGGCCTTGCGCTGACCGAAGAGGACATTCTTGCTGCCGCCAAGGAAGCCCTGCGCGACCAGCTGGCTTTCAACGAGCAGGCGCAGTTCAGCAGGATCGACACGACGATTCCCGCCTTTTTCCGCGAGGAGCTCATCGCCCCGACCAGTTCCGTCTTCGACGTCGATGAAGCGGAAGTGCGGAATTTATGGAAAGGCCTGGAGACGTTCCGGGAAAAGAAGAAAGTCTGGGAAATCCGCATCCCGCCGATGCCCGATATTCTGATGGGCGAAGGCGTCGCCAAATCCATGGGCCGGAAAATCCGCGACATGAAGGTGTCGAAGATTTTCCTGGTCACCGATCCGTTCATGGCCAAAAGCGGCCGTGCCGCCGAAGCCGCCGACATTCTGAAGAAAAGCGGCATCGCAACGGAAATTTTCGCCGAGGTCGAACCGGACCCGCCCATTGAACTCATTGAACGCGCGGGCGCTCTGTACAGGGAAACCGGCTGCAACGGCATTTTGGGGCTGGGCGGCGGCTCTTCGCTGGACACGGCCAAAACGCTGGGCCTGCGCGTCACGCATCCGGGCGACCTGCGCGAATACGAAGGCATCGTCGGCGGCGGCGGCAAAATCAAACCGATCTTTCCGCCGCTCATCTGCCTGCCGACCACCTCCGGCACCGGCAGCGAGGTCAACCCCTGCGCCGTTTTGACGGACAAGGCCCGCGATTTGAAGTTCATCCTGATGAGCAATCATTTTATTCCCAAACTGGCCGTGATCGATCCTCTCTTCACCAGAACCATGCCGCCGGGCCTGACCATTGAATCCGGCATCGACGCGCTTTCGCACTGCATCGAAGGCTACGTTTCGCTCGCAACCCCTTACCATCCCTACTTTGAATCCAAGGCGCTCTACGGCATCAAGCTGATCGGCCGGAGCCTCATCACCGCCTGCCGGGAGCCGGACAATATGCGCGCGCGAACCGACATGTGCATGGCGGCCCTGTGCGGCGGCCTGGCGTTCCTCAAAGGACTGGGACTGGGCCACGCCCTCACCCACGCCATCGGCGCGCATTATCACCTGCCGCACGGACGGGCGGCCATCTTCGGCCTGCTGGGCTTCGTGATGGCCAACAGGGAAACCTGCCGGGACGCCTTTATGGACATGGCCTACCTCATCAACCGGACGGACGACCTGGAAGGAGCGCTCCGCTGGCTTTACAAAGAACTGCAAATCGACCTGCGGCTCAAATCCTACGGCATTTCCCGGGAAGCCCTGAAGGAAATCGCCTTTTATACATCGCGCGACGCGGTGAACATGGCGACGGATCCGACCTCGCCCGGACAATCGAAAATTCTGGAACTGCTTTCGGCCATGTATGAATGAACAAAAACAACGCCGTTTGCCCGCTGACGAGCAAAACCAGGCATAAGGAAAACAGACCATCAATAAAATATTCGGCAATACGTCAGGACTCGGCGCCCGGCAAATCAAATCCCTGGAACGGCTTTACCGGCGCGGCATCCCGCCGGAAAGTCTGATCAGCCATGATCTTGCCCGCGAGATTTCATTGCTGTCCGGTTCGCTCAACCGGCAGATCGGCCTGCTGATTAACCGCAAAGGCGAAATCAGCATGGTGATCCTGGGCGATCACAGAGGCATCTTCATCCCCGGCCTGGATGCTTTTCGCGCGGCGTCCACCCGCTTCAAGGGGTTGCGCCTGATCCACACGCATCTGGACGGCGAAGGCCTTTCGCCGGAGGATCTGGCGGACCTGTCCCATCTGCGCCTGGACATGATCGGCGCTCTTCAGGTACAGGAAGACGGTTCGCCGGGCAAGCTGTTCTGGGCGCATCTGATCCCGGAAAATCCGCAGGGCGCCTACTGGCTGATCCATGATCCCCAGGAGCCGCACCGAATGAACCTCAACTTTTTATCCTTCATCACCGCGCTGGAAGACGAGTTTGCCCGCCGGCAGAAAAGCCGGCGAATTGACGCGGCGGAAAAAGCCATTCTGGTCCGTGTGGAAAAAAATCCTCTGGAGGGCGCGGAAGCCTCGCTGGAAGAACTTCGGCAACTGGCCTCCACCTGCGGGGTGGAGGTCTTTGACGCACAGATTCAATACCGTCCGCAGCCGGATCCGAAATATCTGGTCGGCCGGGGCAGATTGTCGGACATCGATCTCCGGGCCGCCCAGATCGGCGCGAACCTGCTGATCTTTGACCATGAACTGACGCCCGCGCAGGTGCGCTCCATCGGCGATTTTACCGGCCTGAAAATTATCGACCGCACGCAGGTGATCCTGGATATCTTTGCCCATCGCGCGCACAGCCGCGAAGGAAAAATCCAGGTAGAGCTGGCGCAGCTCAAGTATCTGCTGCCGCGCCTGACGCACAAGGACACGTCGCTTTCCCGTCTGGCGGGCGGCATCGGCGGGACGGGTCCCGGTGAAACCAAACTGGAAATCGACCGCCGCCGGATCCGCGAGCGCATCCACCGGCTGGAAAAGGATTTGAAATCCGTGGCCAAGTCGCGCAGTCAGCGGAGGGGACGGAGGGAAAAATCAGGCCTTCCGGTAATTTCCATTGTCGGCTACACCAACGCGGGCAAGTCCACGCTGCTCAATACCCTGACGCAAAGCGCCGTCCTGGCGGAAGACAAACTGTTTGCCACGCTCGACACGAAAAGCGCGAGGCTGCGGTTTCCGCGGGATACGGAAGCCGTCATTACGGACACCGTCGGGTTTATCCGGAACCTGCCCCGGGAATTGTTCAGCGCTTTCCGGGCGACGCTGGACGAGCTTCAGGAAGCGGATTTGCTCCTGCACGTCATTGATGTGAGCTCGAGCCGGTTTGAAGAGCAGATATCGGCGGTCGAAAGCATTCTGGAGGAGCTGGAAATCTCCGACAAGCCGGGCATCCGCGTTTTCAACAAGTCAGACCGCTTCCCCGACAAGGAACTTCTGGAAACCCTGTGTCGGCGCTTTGACGCCGTGGCCGTATCCGCCCTGGACAAGACGTCCCTCTTCGGCCTGCTCCAAAAGATTGAAGCGGCGCTCCCCGACCAAAACTTTTCAGGCCGGAGAAATTATGATAGGGAAGCAGGGGAAAGCAACGAGTAAAAAGACAGTAATGGGCGGATGGTGGATGGCAAATGCAGGGACGCTCGCGAGCGTTCCCTGCCGGAGCATACGGGATTGTCAAGGCGTGAACCAATCAAACCTGAGGGCAAAGCTAAGGAGGGATGATCGACAAGTAAAAACCTGTCATGGTGAGCTTGTCGAACCCTGAGGGGAAAAGGAAAATGCTGAACCTAAGAACCGTCATCGCTGTCTGGGCCATCGTGTTTTTCGCAGCCAGCGGCTGGGCGGCCGGAAAATCGATCACCATCGTGCACACCAATGACATGCATTCCCATTTCCAGGGCTTTTCGCCGGAAGTTGACTATCAACCCTTCAAAGTCAACGCCGATGAGACCGTCGGCGGCTGGTCGCGCGTGGCCGCCGTGATCCAAAGAATCAAAAGAGAAAAATCCAATCCCGTCCTCGTCGTGGACGCGGGCGATTACACCATGGGATCGTTTTTTCACATGCTGAACCGGGAGGAAGCTTTCGAACTTCGCCTGCTGAAAAACATGGGCTATGACGTCGTTGGCCTGGGCAACCATGAATTCGATCTCAAGCCGGCAGGGCTGGCCGCCACCCTCCGGACCGCCAAAGCCGGCGGCGGCGCGCCGCAGATGGTTTTCGCCAACGCTGGTTTTGACCGCCAAAAGCCGCAGTTGGCGGATCTGGAAGACGCGTTTTCGGAAACCGGCGTGAAAAGCCATACGATTCTGGAGCGCGGCGGACTGAAGATCGGCATCTTTGGAATTCTGGGGAAAGACGCCATTGAGGTCTCGCCTTTCGCCAAACCCCTGAAATTCAGCGACCCGGTCCAAACCGCCAGGGACATGGTGAAAATCCTCCGGGATCAGGAAAAAGTGGACCTGGTGATCTGCCTGTCGCACGGCGGACTTCGCGACAACCCCAAAAAATCAGAAGATGAAATCCTGGCCGCAAAAGTCAAAGGCATCGACATTATCGTGAGCGGGCACACGCACACCAGCCTGGAAAAACCGATCATCATCAACGGAACCATCATCGTCCAGGCCGGGAGTTACGGACGATTCGTCGGCGTTCTGGACATCATTCGGGAAGCAGGCAGCGTGGCGTTGAAAAACTACACCCTCGTCCCCGTCAACAGTTCCGTTGCCGGAGACCCCAAGATTCAGAAGACAATCGACGCCTTCAAACAGCAGTTGAACGAGCGGCTCCTGAATCCGAAAAATTTGTCCTACGATCAGATCGTCGCTGAAACCGCATGGGATTTGAAGATCGCCGCAACGGAATCGCCGCTGGGCAATCTGCTGGCCGATTCCATCCGCTGGTCCGTCAACCGGGTCTCTTTCGATTCAAACGACCCTTCAAGCTCCGTGGCGGTTGCCGTCGAGTCCAACGGCGTCATCCGGGACTACCTGCTCCGGGGAAAAACCGGAAAGGTCGGCTTCGGCGATTTGTTCCGCGCGATTCCGCTGGGCATCGGCGTGGACAATACCATGGGCTACCCGTTGATTTCCTTTTATCTGTACGGCTTTGAACTCAAAAGAGCGCTGGAAATTCTGACCAGCGTCCGGCCGCTCAAGAGCAATAACGATTATTATCTGCAAGTCTCCGGGCTCCGCTTCACCTACAATCCCCGCCGGGTCTACTTTGACCGCGTTACCGCCATTGAAATCGGCAGCGAGGAAGAAGGATACCGGCCTTTGGATTACAGCCGGTCCAACCGGCAACTGTACCGGGTCGCGGCCAATATTTACAATGCGACTTTCTTGAAAAACGTGGGCCGGTTTACCTATTCGCTCCTGGAAATTATTCCGAAAGACAAAAACGGGAAGCCCGTGGAAAAGCTTTCAGCCGCGCTCGTTGACGGCGACCCTTCCCTGCCCGGCATTCAGGAGCTGAAAGAATGGGAGGGCGTTCTCCAATACGTCCAGTCCTTTCCGGACACCAACGGCAACGGCATCCCGGATGTTCCCGCAAAATACTCCGGCAAACTCGGACGCATCGTGGAGAAGCCCAGTTGCAATCCGGTTCATTTGTTTTCCAGGCCGGCCATTCCGACTCTTATTGTGCTGGCCGCCGCGGGCGTCGTTTTATTGTTGATTGTTGCAGCGGTTATGGTAAGAAAAGGCCGAAGACTGAAGGCTAAATTCCTCAGGATGTTTTAACATGAACAAAGAATTTATTGCCATCCGCTGGCACGGACGCGGCGGCCAGGGCGCGATCACGGCGGCCAAGATTGTGGCCGGCGCCGCATTCGGTTCCGGCTATGCGGGTGTGGTCATGGCGCCGACCTTCGGCACCGAGCGAAGAGGAGCGCCGGTCATGACGTCGCTCAAGATCTCGAAGACGAAAATTTACGATCTGTCGCCCATCGAAACGCCGGACATCGTCGTCGTCCTGGACCATCTGCTCCTCAAGGAGGCGGATGTCACCCACGGCCTCAAGCCCGGCGGCATCATCGTCCTGAACACGCCGATGGCCCACGAATCCTATCATTTTCAGGATTACCGGCTGGCCACCGCGGACATCACGGCCATATCGGTGGAAGCGGGGCTGCCGCACGGCATGGTCAACACCGGCATTATCGGCTCCCTGGAAAAAGCCGCGAATCTCCTGGGAATCGACCTTTTGGTTTCAGGCATTGAAGCCGAATTTCGCACGCGAAAACCGGAAAAGAACTCCCTGGCGGCTAAAATCGCCTACGAGAGAACCGTGGCGGGAGGCTGAACATGGGAACCAGAAATTATCGAAGAAAAACGTCGCACAGCGAACACGGGGCGGGAGACGGAGGAAGGACGGGATCCTGGAGGGTGGAGCGGCCGGTTCTCGACCGGAACCTCTGCATTCCCTGCAAAAGAAACAAGGAGGCCTGCTTCATCTGCTGGCTGTTCTGTCCGGACGTCGTGATTTCGCGGACGATTCCGCCCACCATCAATCTGGAATACTGCAAAGGCTGCGGCATCTGCGCCGAAGAATGCCCCACCAAGGCCATCACCATGGTGGACGAAGCCAAATTCGCGGAAGAAGACAAGGAGTAGAGGCCATGCATATCATCGAAAACGGAAACGCCGCAGCGGCTCTGGGCGTCAAGCTCTGCCGGGCCAGTGTAATCGCGGCCTATCCCATCACGCCTCAGACGCCGCTCACGGAAAAGCTCTCCGAATACGTCGAATCAGGCGAGATGAAGGCGGAATATATCCCCGTGGAAAGCGAGCACTCCGCGCTGGCCGTCTGCATTGCCGCGTCCTCCGCCGGCGCCCGGACTTTTACGGCCACCAGCGCCAACGGACTGCTGTACATGCACGAGCAGGTGCAGTGGGCATCGGGCGCGAGGCTGCCGATGGTCATGTGCGTGGTCAACCGGGCCGTCGGCGCCCCCTGGAATGTCTGGAACGACCAGCAGGATTCCATCTCGCAGCGGGACACGGGCTGGATACAGATCTACTGCGCGGATCACCAGCAGATTATCGACACGGTCATCAAGGCTTACTGGCTGGCCGAGCAGGTGAGCATTCCCGTGATGGTCTGCTACGACGGATATATTTTATCCCACACCTTCATGCCGTTTGATCTCCCCGATCAGGAACAGGTGGATTCTTTTCTGCCGCCGTTCCAGCCGGATTATTTTCTCAATCCCCAGGACCCCGCCAATCTCAATACGGTGACGCTGCCGGATGTGCGGATGGATGTCAGGGGCGAACTGGCCCACGGATACATGGAAATCCGCTGCCTGCTGCAGGAAGACCTGCGCAAAGCGCTCCAAACCGCGGCCGAGGCGGAAAAGCGCTTTGCCGGAATCTTCAACCGCGGCGCCGATCCCTACATCGAACCGTACCGCTGCGACGACGCGGAGCATGTTGCCGTCGGCCTGGGATCGATCACCTACCAGATGCGCGTTTGCGTGGACCAGTTGAGAACGGAAGGCATCAAAATCGGCGTGATGGGCGTCCGCTATTACCGCCCGTTTCCGGATGAGGCGATTGCTGCGGCCCTGAAAGGGAAAAAAGGCGTGATCGTCGTCGAAAAGGCGCTGAGCTACGGATATGAAGGCGCCCTGATGTCGGATTTAAAGTCGGCGCTGTATGAACACCTGGCCGGAACCGGATCGCTTCCGGTCGTCCAGAATTTCATCGCGGGCATCGGCGGCCGCGAAATTCGAACCGATGATTTGACGCAAACCCTTCGCGCCGCGGCGAAAGGCCGGGTTTCCAAGGAGCCCGTCTGGATCGGGCTTCGGCTATAGGAGAATGCCATGCAGGCGAAATCAACCATTTTAAGTTTACCGACGGAAGAACTGGTCCATCCGGGAACCAGGGCGTGCACGGGCTGCGGCCTGTCCATCGCCTACCGGGTGGGGCTGAAGGCCCTGGGCCGTGACACCATTCTGGTGGTGCCGCCCAGTTGCCTCACCGTGCTGCAGGGGCTTTTCCCGGTGGCCTCGACGAAACTGCCCTGTCTGAACGTGACGTTTGCTTCAACGGCCGCCGCCGCAGCGGGCATCCTGGCCACGCTCAAAGCCCAGGGCAACGAGCACACCACGGTCGCCGGCTGGGCGGGCGACGGGGGAACCAGCGACATCGGCCTGCAGGCCCTGTCCGGCGCGGCGGAGCGCGGCGACAACTTCATCTATTTTTGCTACGATAATGAAGGCTACATGAACACGGGCGTGCAGCGCTCGGGAACGACGCCCATCGGCGCCATCACCGCAAACACACCGTTCAAGGGGAAGCTTCAGCAGAAAAAGGATGTGCCGGCCATCATGGCCGCGCACCATCTAAGCTACGTTGCGGCCTGCTCCGCGGCCTACCCGCTGGACCTCTACGACAAAATCAAAAACTGCCTCGCGCTGCCCGGCACCAAGTATTTCCACATTCACATTCCCTGCCCTCCGGGCTGGGGCTATGATCCGCGCTACGGAATCAAAATCGGGCGGCTGGCCGTGGAAACGGGTTATTACGATCTTTATGAAATCGTGAACGGCGAATTCAAGCTGACGGCCGCTTCGGAAAAGCTGATTGAAAAGCGAAAGCTGGTCCCGGTCCGCGAATACTTCCGCGCCCAGTCCCGCTTCCGGACGCTGACCGAGGCGCAGATCGGCGACATCCAGAAAACCATTGATGAGAAATGGGCGGGATACTACAAGAAAGACGAGTGACGATCATCGGACGCAGGCTCCGGGATCCGCGCTTCTGGGGCGCTTTTCCCGGTAAAAACTGACGGCCGCCATTCCCCTATCGGACCGGCAAACGGCCTTCGGCGTTCAGTTTGTCCAACACTTTCCGTATTTCAGGCAGCGCCGCCGTGGCCGCCTTTTCCCCCTCGAAGATCGCCTGGTTGAATTTCTCCATGTCGGTCGATCCGATTTCCTCCACGTTCGGACGGATGACGACGTCGGCGTTTTTCAGCTGGGCGGCGACGTTTTTGGCGTACATGATGTTGAATGTTTTCTGCATGGTATTCATCACTCCGCTGGGGGCGTCCTTGTCCAAACCGCCGGAAATATCCACGGCGATCACCACATCCGCGCCATACCGTCTGGCCACATCCACGGCCACCGGACTGACCACGCCGCCGTCCACATACGTGTCCTTCCCGATCCTGACCGGCTGAAACACCCCCGGCACGCTGCAACTGGCGTGCACGGCGACGCCGGTGTTGCCCCTGCCGAACACCATTTCCTCACCGGTGCCGGCATTGGTCGCCACGGCGTAGAACGGGATTTTGAGCTTCTCGATGGGGGTATGGTTTACAGCGGCATTGATGAAACGCTCGAGTTTTTCCCCTTTGATAAGTCCGCCCTTCCAGATCTTCCAGTCGTAGTCGATCACCTTGTCCTTTTCCATCTTCATGGCAATCGCCTGCAGTTCGAAGCCGTTTTTGCCCGACGCGTACAGGCTTCCCACGATGCTTCCGGCGCTGGTGCCCACCACCATGTGCACGGGAACCTGCTGGGCTTCCAGAACTTTCAAAACACCGATATGCGCAAAGCCCTTGGAGGCCCCGGCCCCCAGGACGACGGCGATTCTGGCCGGCTGGACCGGTTTTGCGGTAAACAGCGAGCAGGCAGCCAGAAGCGTCGCCAGACAAAACAGCAACACGGGAAGGAGGGCCGCCTCGAGCCGACGATGAATCAGAGGACCGGATTTCATAGGATGATCCCTTTTGTGTCCCTCGACAGGAAATTTTTCGTTACATCCGCGGGCACTTATACTGCAGACGATGCGAAATGGCAATTGGATGTTATCAAGAGTCGCAGACGCTATGAACACCCGGATTTATATAAATAGACCGAATAGCGCAGAAATCCCGGCGGATACCAGGCCAGTTCGGGCTGGTCCATGCCGATGATGCGGACGGCCAGTTTTCGTGCTGCGGCATATCGCCTGAAAAAGCCTTTCTCCAGAAACAGGTAGTCGGGAACAGCACGGGGATGCCAGATTTCCCGGAGCAACTGCATCGCCTCCGCCTTTTTGCCGGCATCGGATGTATCCCCCAGAAAAATGCATCCGCCGGGCTTCGTCACTCTTACCAGTTCATCCAGGGCCTGACGGGCCTCTTCCATATGATTTAAGTAGCACAAAACAGCGAAGGCGGCAGAATGGTGAAAGCTTTCATCTTCCAGTTGTGAAAGATTACGAATATCTCCGAAAAGAAAAGCAGCTCCGGGCATTTTGGCGCGGGACGCTTCCAGCATGGATTCCGAGTAATCCACCCCGAACAGTTTCAGGCCGGGACAGGCCAAATCCACCGCCTTCAAAAAAGCCCCCGAACCGCAGCCGCATTCGAGCATGCTTTGCCCCGCTTTTAAGTTCATAGGAGCGATGACCCGTCTGATGAGTTCATTGTACTGCGCCTCGGAAATGAAATGATAACCGTCAATCACCGAGGGGCATTCCCCTCCGAGTTCGCGAGCTTTCTGACTCCATACCGCACGCCAGAAGAGGGAGGGAATGTCGGTTGGAACCTCACCGGCGGGCGTATTGTACTTCTCGTTTCCCAGGGGGTGGGAAAATTTCATGCGTTCGTCCTTTCACACGAGCTGGACGATGGGAACCTTGTTGGCTTGCTTTGGTTGAAACGGTAACATGTCCTCAATGCTTTGTAAAGCCTCGTCGGCAAAGCATCGATTGAAGAAGTGACCATTGACTTATTCGATGGCCTGTGCCAAAAAAAGCAGCAGACGACCACTCCCGAAAGCGAGGCAAAGTCATGATCCATCCCGTCAGGACCGAAATCCGGTTGCCCTCCAGGCTCGCTTTTTTACCCGCTGCCTTGAATTTTGTGCGCGACGTCGCTCGCGCCTGCGGATTGCAGCCTGAAGAAAGCGAATTTCTCAACCTGGCGGCGGAAGAGGCCTGCAGCAATTCGATCGAGCATGCCTATGATCCACGGGAGGAAGGAAACTTCCGTCTGATTCTGGAAATATCCTCCGGCAAAATCATATTCTCCGTTCACGATCAGGGGCTTCCCTTCGACTACTCGCTTGCCCCGAAGTATGAGCCGCCCGCGGAGGCCGATCCCGATAAAATCAGCACACGCGGCCTGGGCCTTTATCTGATCGAAAAGCTGGTCGATTCCGTGGAGTGGATCAACCATGGCATGGCCGGCAAAGAACTGCGACTGATCAAAAAGCGCATCAGGCAGGAGGCAACCGAACCGATGCCGGGCCGGGACCTTACCCCTTATCCTGAAGACGCGCCGCAGGCCCCTGAACAAACCTACACGGTACGGAGGATGCGTCCCGAAGACGCCATTCATGCGGCCCGGTGCATTTACCGCACCTACGGCTACTCGTATGAAAATGAAACGACGTACTTTCCGGAAGAGTTGATCAAACAAAACCAAAGCGGTGAATTGCTGTCGTGGGTGGGCGTCGATCAGGAAGGCGACATCGTCGGCTATATTGAATTGACGCATCCGCCCGGCAGCCCGACGGCCGACCTCAGCCAGGCCGTTGTCATTCCATCCCACCGGGGCCGAAGTGTTCTGAATCTGTTGGGCTTAGAGCTTTATGCCGAGGCGGTGAAAATGGGGCTGGCCGGAATCTATACCCGCCTGACAACCGTTCATCCTTTCAGCCAGAAAGCCATCGGCGACTACGCAAAACCGTGCGGCATTACCCTGGGATATGTTCCCCGGGTCCGACGGTACAAGGGGCTGGAATCGCACGAATTCGACGAGCGAAAATCGCTGATTCTGCATTACTGTTTTCTCAAAGCGCCTCACAAAACCATTGTTCATGCTCCGCCCCATCATCGGGAAATGATGGAGAGAATTTACCGGCTGCTGGGCTTGAACGTTGAGTTAATGGAGACGGATGCAGGGGCCGATCTTTCCGGCGGCATGGTAAAGGTTTTGTATAACAGGATCAACGGGACCGGAACGATCACTGTGGAAAAGGCAGGTTCCGATTCCAAAACCGAGATCCGGCGGGCCTTATACGATCTGCGTGATATCGCCCTGGCTGAAGCGATCTATCTTTTGCTCCCGCTGGCCCAGGCCGGTACGCCAAGACTTTGCGAAGAGGCGGAAGCGCTGGGTTTTTTCTTCAGCGGAGTCGAACCCTGCTTTGCCCCGGACGGAGATTATCTGCGTCTGCAATACCTCAATACGACCATCAACTTCGATCACATCCAACTTTACCGGCCCTTCAGCCGGGAACTGCTGTCTTATATTCTCCAGGAAAAGAAACGAGTCGGCGCTTAGGTAACGCCGGGGTAAAACATGTGATGAGCGTGCCTGACCTGGAATTTCTGAACCTTTGCATCCCCTCGAAAAATTTTCAAAATCCGTCCACTTATGCTACACTGCAACAAAAATTGGGCGCCGCCTATTTTGAGACGGGGCCCGGATGAACCGCGTGTTTTTTTTATGAAGGAAGCAAGCCCGTGAAACGCACATATTCAAAAATTTTCCTCATCTGTCTTTCGCTGGCCTTTCTGCTCGCCGGTCTCGCGCCGGCCCGGACGAAAGCTGCGGACAATCCCTGGCTCAAACAGGGAACCGATTCCTTTGAGGCGGGGCAGTATGCCGACGCGGTCAGCGCCTGCACAAAAGCCATCGAACAAGATCCAAACGACGCCGGGGCCTATAAAGTCCGGGGAAACGCCCTGGCGGCGCTCGGCCGCTACCGTCAGGCGCTCCGGGATTACACAAAAGCCATCGAACTCCAACCGGAGGACGCACAGGCCTACGAGCAGCGGGGAAATGTTCAGGCCAGTCTTGGAAACTACGAACCGTCGAAAAAAGATTTGGACAAGGCTGAAGAGCTGAAGTCGAAAATGGCCTCCGCCCATCTTGTCAAAGGAATCGAGCACGAAAAACTCGGCGAGTGGGAAGCGGCCATCGCCGAATTGCAAAAAGCGACCGCTCTCAATCCGGGGCTGGCTCTTGCCTACTACAACCGCGAAATCGCCTACCGACAGACGGGGCAATACGAAAACGCGCTGAAAGACGCGAACAAAGCCGTTGAACTGGCGCCAACGTTTGCCATGGCTTACCTGAACCGGGGCGTCGTTCACGGGCTCCTGGGCAACTGGCGTCCGGCGCTGGATGACTTCAACAAGGCCATCGAACTCAACCCGCAGTTTGAAGCGGCCTATGTCAACCGGGGATTCGCCTGTTTCAACCTCGGCGATTATTCGGGGGCAATCCGGGAAGCGGATCGGGCGATCGGGCTCAACCCGAAACTGGCCATCGCCTATTACAACCGGGGCGCCGCTTATGCCAAACTGGGCAATGCAGAGCAGGCCCTGGCGGACATGAAGGCGGCTGCGGAGCTGGGGCATCAAGGCGCACAGGATTTTGTGGAGAAAAAGAAAATCGCCGAAGCAAAAAGACAAATGGAGACCGCAGCAAAGCAGCCGCAAAGGCCCGCCGGGCAGCCGGACCTTCCCGCCAGCCGGGACGGGGCGGCTTCGCCGTCCCTGTCAAATGCGGAACTCCCCATTGCGCCGATTTTTGAACCGTCAATCAGGACGGATGCGCCCCCCGAAGTTCAGCCGCGCTATAAAAACATCCGGGGCGTCGTTCTTTATGACGGCAGAACTGTCGAAGGGCAAATTGTCAGCATGAACACCGAAACCGTGAATATCCGCACCCCGGACGGGAAAATTCTGTCCTTTTCCTTTATGAAAGAAGTGCAGAATTTCCTGAAGGATCAGGGACAAAATCCCTAGGCGATCAAAGGCTTCCTGCCCTGCCGCCGTTTGCGCGCTTTTGCCGACGACGTTTCATTTCCAAGCTTTTACCATGACATAGGGACAGGTGTTCACGGGCCTGCGTTCGACTGAATGAAATCCGGCCCGGCCCGCCTCGTCCGCCAGTTGATCTTCCGACAGGCTCTGTCCGAAGACGACGTGGCGCAGTCCCCAGAAAAGAAGACCCTCCGGCACAAAAGGAATGGAAAAGCGTTTGACGAATTGCCGGAGTTCGTCGTCCGGCGCTTCCCGGTCCGTTTCCGCGATCATCAGGCAGCCGCCCGGTTTGATCACCCGCAGCAGCTCGGTCAGTCCCCGGTGGGGATCGGACCAGTGCTTGATCGATCCCACGCTGACCGCCGCGTCAAAGGCCTCTTCCTCAAACGGCAGATTCAAAACATTGTTCTGCCGGAAAGAACAGTTGGAGATTTTTTTCTCCCGGCGGTAGCGCTCGGCCCTGCGAATCTGCATCCGGGAGTAATCGATCCCCGTAAACCGGGCGTCCGGATTGCGATCAGCGAGCAGAAGCGACAGGTACCCCCGGCCCGCGCCCGCCTCGAGGATCTGCGCTTGCTTTTGCAGGGTCAGCTCTTCCGCGATGGATTGGTAGAGTCCGTCAATCAGAGGGTATATCCTCATGTTGTAAAGGGATCCCATGACATCCCAGACGAGGCGAGCGTCACGCAGCCGGGTCAAAAGCCGGATCATCCAGCGGCTCGAATTCTTCATGGGTCCCTTTCCTCCCGGTGAATGCCGAAACTGTTGGGGGATGCTTTCATCAAAGCAGGTTTTCCTTAAAAAAGCCCGGTCTGAAAATTTCAGGACCGGGCTCATTTTTCAGGGGGAATGCTGAACGGTTCAACGGCATTCCGTACAGACGGACAGCTCTTCCATGGACGTGCCGGTTTTCTTGCTGATGAACTTCAACTGGTCCACGGGAGCGAAGAATTTGCCGCACTTGGGGCAGGCCTGCATTTTAAAGGTGCGTCCCCATATCTTGCGGCGGTCGCCGGTCGAGATCATTTCGATATGCCCGGTGGGGCAGACATAGGCACACGCGCCGCAGCCGATGCAGACTTCCGATTTTTCGTTGTACGGTGTGCCGACCTCTTTGTAAGACCCCCGGGAGAATAAGCCGATGGCGCTTACGCCGACCACTTCTTCGCAGACGCGCACGCAGGAGCGGCATAAAATGCACTTGCCCTTGTCCGTATCGACGGCGTACCGGGGCTGCGGCGCCACGCCCATGTCCCGGGCCATCTTTTGCAGAACGTCGGATTCCGGACAGCGCGACAGAAGCAATTCCATGACCAGCTGGCGGACGTTGAGGACCCGCTCGCTTTTGGTGTCCACGATCAGACCTTCTTCCACGCCGTAGAGGCAGGAAGTGACGATCCGGGTCCGGTTTCCCTTCTTGATTTCCACCACGCAAAGGCGGCACGCTCCGGACCGGGAGATCGCTTCATGCGCGCAGAGGGTGGGAACGGCAATGCCCGCGCCGCGAATGGATTCCAGAAGCATCGTGCCTTTGGGCGCCGATACGTTTTTTCCGTCTATCATCATATTTACCATGGCTTACTCCACCTTTACTTCACATGAATTGCATCAAATTTGCAGCTCTGGATACAGGCGCCGCAACGGGTGCATTGTTCTTTGTCAATGACATGCGCTTTCTTCTTTTCGCCGGAAATCGCCTTCGTGGCGCAGACTTTGACGCAGACGCCGCAGCCTGTGCATTTTTCCGCGTCGATGCTGTAGCTGATGAGCGCCTTGCAGACACCGGCCGGACAGCGGTGATCCCGGATGTGCGCGTCATATTCTTCCCGGAAATACCGGATCGTGCTCAAAACCGGGTTGGGGGCCGAACCGCCTAAAGCGCACAGCGAGCCGTCGGCAATCGCCTTTCCCATGGCCTCCAGGATCTCCACGTCTCCTTCCCTGCCTCTTCCCGCGCAGATGTCTTCCAGAATGTCGCTCATCCGGCGAACGCCTTCGCGGCAGGGCACACACTTGCCGCAGGATTCTTCTTTGAGGAATTCCAGGAAGTACCGGGCTACGTCCACCATACAGGATGTTTCGTCCATGACGATCATACCGCCGGAGCCCATCATCGACCCGACTTCGTAGAGCTTGTCGAAATCCACGGGGATATCCAGCAGGCTCTCCGGAATGCAGCCGCCGGAGGGGCCGCCGGTCTGGACGGCTTTGAACTTTTTGCCGTTGGGAATGCCGCCGCCCATGTCGTAGATGATTTCATAGAGCGTCGTGCCCATCGGAACTTCGATCAGCCCCGTATTGTTGATCTTGCCGACCAGCGAGAAGATTTTCGTTCCCTTCGAGCCTTCGGTTCCAATGGTGTTGTACCAATCCGCCCCTTTGTTGATGATCAGCGGAACGTTGGCCCAGGTTTCCACGTTGTTGAGAACGGTGGGCTTGTCGTACAGGCCCTTTTCCACCGCGTGGACATACTTGGCGCGCGGCTCGCCGGCGCGGCCTTCAACGGAGGCAAACAGGGCGGAGGATTCGCCGCAGACGAACGCACCCGCTCCCTTGGTGATTTGAATATCAAAGGAGAAATCCGTGCCCAGAATATTTTTTCCCAAAAGGCCCATTTCCCTTGCGTCCGCAATCGCCTTGGTCAGATGCGTTACGGCGAGCGGATATTCGTTCCGGACGTAGATGTAGCCCTGGTTCGAGCCGACCGCGTAAGCGCCGATGATCATGCCTTCGATCACACTGTGGGGATTGCCTTCCATGAGGCTGCGGTCCATGTAGGCGCCGGGATCGCCTTCATCGCCGTTGGCGATGACATACTTGGGATCGCCATGCGCCCTGCGCACGCCTTCCCACTTGACGGCCGCGTGAAATCCTCCGCCGCCGCGGCCCCGGAGGCCGGCTTTTTTCACTTCGCCGATAACGGCTTCGGGCGTCATTTCGGAAAGCACTTTACCCAGCGCCTGATAGCCGTTGATGGCAAAATAATCTTCAATGCGCGCCGGATCGATCATGCCGTTCTGGCCGAAAACCACCCGGTGCTGCTTTTTGTAAAAGGGCAGGTCTTCCTCGCGGAAAAGTGTTTTTTGGGTTTCCGGATGGCGGTACAGCAGGCGGCTGATCACTTCGCCTTTGGCAACGGTTTTGGAGATGATTTCCGGAACGTCTTCGACTTTCACATGCTGATAAAAATATTTGTCGGGATGGATGACCATCATGGGGCCTTTTTCGCAGAATCCCAGGCATCCGGTGGCCAGCACGTCCACGTCGCTTAAATTTTGCTTTTTCAATTCGGCTTCCAGCGCTTCTTTCACCTTGAGGCTGCCGGATGCGCGACAGCCGGTGCCGGCGCAGATCGCAACAAACTTTTTCTTCGGACCGTAATACAGGGTCAAATTATCCATGATCTGGCGGGCTTGAGTATCCGGATTTTCGTTCATGACTGCGCCCCCTCTTCATTGATCTTTTTGATGATTTTATCCACTTTGTTGATGGTGACCTGCCCGTGATAATCGGCATTGATGACCACCACCGGTCCCAGCGCGCAGGCGCCGACACAGTTTACGGTTTCCAATGAAAATTTTCCGTCCGCCGTCGTTTGCCCCGGCTTGATGCCCAGCGTAGTTTCGAACCGGTCCTGAAGGATGGCTGCGCCGCGGACGTGGCAGGCGGTTCCCTTGCAGATTTTGACGATATGCTTCCCGCGCGGTTTCAGACTGAACGCGGTGTAAAACGTCGCCGCTTCATAAACCCGGCTGAAAGGCACGTTCATCGCTTTGGCCGCCGTCTTCAACGCTTCCTTCGGAAGGTAATTGAAGGCTTCCTGAATATCCTGCAACACGGCGATCATTCCGCTTTTGCCGCCTCCGTGTTTTTTGACAATCTGCCTGGTTTTTGCTGCAACACTTATCGGTTTCGTCATTCTTCTTTCACCTCGGTATTCTTTTCAATTTCTCTTTTATTCATTGCCGGTTTTGAGAAATTTTGCTTTTTCCACGAGCTTTCCAAACTCAACCGTTACTTTCTCCTGAATCATTTCGATCTGATCCGGTGTCAGGTGGCGGAAACGTCCCTGAGGCTTGAAGTAACTCTTTACCGGTTTGAGTTTTTTGGGCATGTCCGGAGACAGCCGGTAATGGCCGTTCTCGACTTCGTACAGGGGGAAGACACCCGTTTCCACGGCCAGACGCCCCATGGATACGGCCGTATGGGAAGGACTGCGCCAACCGGTCGGGCACATGGAGAAGCAGTGAATATAGGAAGGGCCTTGAATGCTTTTGGCCTTTTCCACCTTCCGGATAAAATCCAGCGGATAACTGGGGCAGGCGGTGGCGACATACGGGATGCCGTGCGCAACCATAATTTCCGGCATGTTCTTTTTCCAGGTTTTCTGGCCGATGCTTACTTTCCCGGCCGGAGCAGTGGTGGTGGAGGCGCCCATCGGCGTGCCGCTGGAGCGCTGAATGCCCGTGTTCATGTACGCCTCGTTGTCGAAGCAGACGTAGATCATGTCGTGTCCGCGTTCCATCGCGCCGGAAAGGGCCTGGAAGCCGATGTCCATCGTGCCGCCGTCGCCGGCCATGCCGACCACTTTCACATAACGATCATCAATCTTCCCTTTTTTGCGCAGGGCCTTCAGACCCGCTTCGACGCCGGATGCCACGGCCGCGGCGTTTTCAAAAGCCACGTGAATCCAGGGCACCTGCCACGCCGTGGTCGGAAACATACTCGAGATGATTTCCATGCAGCCGGTTGCGGACGCGATCACGGTATTTTCTCCAAGGGCTTTGCACATCAGCCGCACGGCCAGCACTTCAGCGCAGCCGGAACAGGCGCGGTGGCCCGACGATATCAATTCCTGTTTATTGATCAGACGCGGGGCAAATAAATCAAAATTTTCTACGATATTCATCATTCTCTCACCCCCCAAAATTCATAGGTGTCCGCCGCCTTGTTGGCGGTGTCCGCGAGAACGTTTTCGAACATGCCGACAAATTCCTTCACCTGCACGTCGCGTCCGCCCAGGCCGATGATGTAGTTGTAGATCAGCGGACGTCTGGCTTCGGCATACAGGGCCGACTTGATTTCCGAAAAGACGGGACCGCCGGGGCCGCCGAAGGAGCAGGCGCGGTCGGTGACGATCAGTTTCTTTGCGTTTCCAATGACGGCCTTGAGCTCTTCAAACGGGAAGGGCCGCCAGAGCCGAAGCTTGACCAGACCGGCCTTGACGCCTTTGGCGCGCAGTTCGTCAATCGCCATCTGCGCGGTTTCTCCCATGGAGCCCATCGTCAGCATCATCACGTCCGCGTCGTCGGCCTTGTAGGTTTCCACCAGTTTATACGGGCGGCCGAACTTTTCGCCCCATTCATCAAAGACCTGCTGAATCACTTTTTTGGAGGCTTTGACGGCTTCGTCCTTGGCCTTCATGATTTCCGTGAAATAGTCCGACATGGCAAAAGCGCCCATCGTCACCGGTTTGGACGGATGCAGCGTCGCATGCGGAACAAACGGCGGCAGAAACTCATTCACTTCTTCCTGCGTGGGCATCTCGAAAGGCTCGACCATGTGGGTGAGCTGGAACCCGTCGATATTGACGGAAACCGGCAGCATGACGTCCTTGTGTTCGGCGATTTTGAACGCCGCAATGGACAGGTCCACCGCTTCCTGGGCGTTTTCCACAAAAAGGGCAATCCAGCCGGCGTCGCGCTGCGGCATGATGTCGGAATGATCGTTCAAAATATTGAGCGGACCGGAGACCGCGCGGTTGGCAATGCCCATCACAATCGGCAGCCGCATCGCCGAAGCAATGGGGAGCAGTTCGTGCATCAGCATCAACCCCTGGGAACTCGTCGCCGTATAGGAACGGGCGCCGGCGCCGGACGCGCCGATCACCGCGCTCATGGCCGAATGTTCGGATTCCACCGTCACGAATTCGCAGTCAATATGGCCGTCGGCAACGAGATCCGAAAGATGTTCCGCAATGTGCGACTGGGGGGTAATGGGATAAACGGCCGCCATGTCGATGTTGCACAGCCCCACGGCTTCCGCAACGGCAACTGCCACTTCCATTCCAATGCGTTTGCCCATGTTATCCCTCCTCGACCATCTTGATCGCGCGGGGCCAGCATTCGTGCGCGCAGATGCCGCAGCCCTTGCAATAATCCATGTTCGCCTTGAAAAAACCTTCTTCCGTCTGCTGAACGCAGCCTTCCGGACAAAACACGTAGCAGATGCCGCACTTGATGCATTTTGTGTCGTTCCAGATCGGCCGCTGCGACCGCCAGCTTCCCGTATGGTATTCGCTTGCGCTGCCCGGTTCGGACACCACACAGCCGATGGGAAGTTCCCGCCATGTCTTTAATGTCATACGTACCTCTTAATTCAGAATTTTGATTTCGTCGTAGGCCCGCTTCATCGCGTTGAGATTCTTCTGGGCGATCCTGCCGAACCGGCGGTCAATGGCGTCTTTCATCGCGTCGAGTTCCATGACGCCGATCACTTTCAACAGCGCGCCGATCATGGTGGTGTTGGCAATCGGCACACCCATTTCCTTGCGGGCGATCCCGGTGCCGTCCACCGTGGCAACCGTGCCCTGGAAGTTCAATTCCCTGCGAATCTCTTCGGGCGTTTTCGGAGTGTTTACGATCAATTTTCCGTCCGGCTTCAATCCATCCGTGACGGGCACCAGACCGATCAGACTGGAATCGAGCACCAGCACGACATCGGGCTCATAAATACCCGACCGCACGTTAATTTTCTTGTCGTCAATGCGTGTGAACGCGGCGACGGGCGCCCCTCTTCTTTCCGGGCCGAAACTGGGAAAGCCCTGCGCATATTTTCCGGCGGCGATTGCCGATACCGCCAACAATTCCACAGAGGTCACCGCTCCCTGACCGCCCCGGCCATGCCATCTGACTTCAATCATCGATCCCACTCTCCTTAAATATAAAATGACCGTTTCCCTTAATATAGAAGGGTTTTTGAGTCAATATCTTTTCTCGACTCTGCAAAAGCGTATGGATTACGAAAGCGTACGCCACTTTTCCCGTTCGGACAGGTACAAATCATTGCCCCGGGAATCGTTGATCACCACCAGAGGCAGGTCAAGAATCGAAAGTTTTCGAATCGCTTCCGGCCCCAGGTCTTCGTAAGCGACCAGGTCTATTTTTGTGACGCGCCCCGCGGTCAGGGCCGCAATGCCGCCGATCGCGCCGAAATAAACCGCCTTATTTTTTTTGATCGATTCGATGACTTGCGCGGAGCGGCTGCCCTTGCCGATCATGGCTCTCAAGCCATGCTCAATGAGTGCCGGCGTAAAGGCATCCATCCGGTAACTGGTTGTCGGGCCGATGGAACCGATCACCCTTCGGGGAGGCGTGGGCGATGGGGCGGCGTAGAATATCGTTGATGTCGCAAGATCGATCGGCAGGGGAAGGCCCTGAGAAAGCGCCTCGCATAAACGACGGTGCGCCGCGTCGCGGGCCGTATAAACCTCTCCGCTCAACAAAACCATATCCCCCGCGTGCAGCGAGGCAATGACGTCTTCCGTCAGAGGGGTTTGAATTTTCCGTGTTGTACTCATATTTTCAGGTTCACTGAATTCGCTACGCGGCCTTTTGAATTTCTTTGCCTTCGTATTCCGGAAACATGATAATCGCCGGGTGAACGTCGAAGGCTTTTGCCAACTGTTCTACACGTCTCTTTCCTATTTCAACCTTATCATTTTCTAAAAGACTTAGATTTGTCGCACTGATTCCGCAACGTTCAGAAAGTTCCGACTGGGTCCAGCCTTTTAATTCACGAAGCATACGAATGACTTCGCCGGTTGTAACCTGTGCGTGCGGTTTTGCCGGAACAAATTCGTTTTTTTTACCCGTTTTCATAAAGCCTCCCAACTCTGGCACCGAGATAAATTCATGAATCATTCTTTGTTATTGCCCAACTCCATTGGGCAATCCAGTTTAATGTATCGGGTGCTGTTATCCCTCATTTTCAATATTCGTGAGGCGTAATATCCAACACAAGAACCGTCACAACTTCCTTCTCCACCGTATAAATTACCCTGTACTTCAAACTCAAACGCGATGAACGCTGCCCCTCGCATTTCCCCGTCAGTTTTTCGTCATGAAACCCCGGAAACTCCCTCAATTTTTCCGGCCCATGGCGAAATATAATATCCTTCCACAGTTCGTATTTCTTAACAACCGCGGCGGGCAGCTTTCGGCATGTTTTTTCCATGTCGCGATGCTCTTTGATATGCCACATTATCAGTTTTAATAACCTATCAATTATAATAAGTCAAGATCAGGTTCAAACAGCATTTGAAAATATGGCCGTTTCTCAGCTTATGAACTCGCAAGGACATTACGGAGCCGCGCTTCGGACTGCTCGGATAGCAGTCCCTGCAATATCCACATCATCCACCTCTGTTCCTGCTTAAATGATTACTTCTTTGTGGCGGGCGACATGACACTGGAGATTGACGGCCACGGGAAGAGAAGCGATATGGCAGGGCATCATCTCGGCGGAAACGGCCAGGGCCGTCACCCTGCCACCCAGCCCCCCGGGACCGATTCCCAGGGCGTTGATCCGCTTCAGAAGTTCGTCTTCCATCCGCGCCAGACGCTCATCCTTGTTATGTTCGCCATCCAACGGCCTTAAGAGCGCTTTTTTCGCCAGAATGCAGGCCTGCTCCAGCGATCCGCCGATCCCGACGCCGACAATGATCGGCGGGCAGGGGTTGGCGCCGGCAGCCTCCACCGTTTCCAGAACAAATTTCTTGATGCCTTCGATTCCCGCGGCGGGCGTCAGCATCCGGGCCGCGCTCATATTTTCACTGCCGCCGCCTTTGGGCATGGCAATGATTCGCAATTGATTGCCGGGCACGATATCCATATGAAGGATAGACGGTGCGTTGTCGTTGGTGTTGGCTCTCGTGAGCGGGTCGCAGACGGATTTGCGCAAATAGCCGTCCTGATATGCCTGCCGCACGCCTTCTTCAATCGCCTCTTGCAACGGTCCGCCGGTTACGCGCACATCCTGCCCCAGCTCCACAAAAACAACCGCGAGTCCCGTATCCTGGCAGATGGGGATTTTCTCACGCCGGGCGATATCCGCGTTCTCGATCATTTTCTGCAACACCTGCCTGCCGGTGTCCGACTCTTCCGTGGAGAGCGCCTTTTGCAGCGCTTCCATCACGTCTTTTCCCAAAACGGTGTTGGCTTCAATGAACAACGTCTTCACGGCTTTGGTGATTTTCCTTGCGTTGATCCGCCGCATGCTTTTTTTGTTGATCCTATTCATAATATGACTGTTTTCAGGCGTCATGCTACATGCCGTGACGAAACTGCAGCGACTTCGATATCGTCATCTTATCGACGTATTTCAAATCCCCGCCCATCGGCACGCCCATGGCGATGCGGGTGATTTTCATGCCGCTGTCTTTGAACATCCGCATGATCAGAAGCGCCGTGGCCTCGCCGTGAACATTCGGATTGGTGGCCAGAATCAGCTCTTCGATCGGCCCTTCCTGAACTCTTCTCCGCAGTTCGCCGAGACGCAGATTTTCCGGCCCGATGCCGTCGAGCGGCGCCAGCGCGCCGTGCAGAACATGGTACGTTCCGTGGAAAACGCCGCTTTCCTCGATGGCGGCCAGCGCATCCGGTTCTTCCACCACGCAGATCACCCGGCTGTCCCGGGAAGGATCTCCACAGATATGACACGGGTCTTCCTCTGTGGGATTGAGGCATATCCGGCAAAGATGGATTTTGCGTTTGACCTCGACTAAGCTTTCCGCCAGCTTTTCCACGTCTTCGGGGGTGGCCCGCAAAATATAATTCGCCAGCCGGGCCGCCGTCTTCTCTCCGATGCCCGGAAGCTTGGCCAGCTCCGCAATCAGGCGTTTAATGGGTTGCGCGTAAGATTTCATAGGATGATTTACAGACCGCCCAATCCTGGAATGGACAGGCCGCCCGTTATCTTGGACATCTCCGACTGGGCCATTTCCTGTGACTTGCGGATGCCTTCATTCACGGCCGCGGCAATCAGATCCTGAAGCATATCGATGTCTTCCGGATTGACCACGTCTTTTTCAATCGTGAGCGATACAATCTCAAATTTGCCGTTGACCAGAACCCGCACCATGCCGCCGCCCGACTGCGCTTCCACGGTTCTCGTTTCAAGCTCCTGCTGGAGACGGGCCATCTTTTCCTGCATCTTCTTGGCCTGCTTCATGATGTTGCCGATATTGTGCACTTTGCTACCCCCTGTTGTTTTTATCCGTAATCGGTTTGATTTCCACCAGCTCCGCGCCGTCAAATTCGGCGAGAATCTTTTGAAAATGCGGAGAATTCACAGCCTCGCGCTTGAGGTCGGCAAGGTTGTTCGGCCTTGCGCTTCGCCCGTTGCCGTTGCTGTTGGCCTTCGGCGCCTCGATGGTGATAATCTTCAAAGAAACTTTTTGTGAATAATACAACCCTGCGATTCTTTCCAATTCTTCTTTCTGCTGTTTTTCCAAAAGATTATCGAGAAAAATATAGCCCTGGGGGAAACCAAGCGTCAGGCAGCCGTTTTCGAGCTGCAGCACTTCCGCGGCATCAATTTTCGCCCCCAGCCGCGGATTCTCTTTTTTGACAAATTTTTTCAGATCATCCTCCGGCCCGAATCTTTCGGCAGGCCGGCGCGCCTCCGTCTCCGCAACCTTTTGCGGGGTCGAACCGGAATCGTCCTCGGCGCCGCCCGTCTGCGGGTATTCCGACGGCTGCTTTGCCGCAACCGGCCCCGCGTCCGTTCCGCCCTGCGCAGCCGGCGAACCCGCCCTGATCTTCTGTTCCAGCGACTCCAGGGTCGCCAGAATTTCTCCCACGGGCAGAACCGGCGCCAGATAGGCCATCCGAACCAGAACGGCCTCGATTTTCATCCGCACTTCCTGGCTGCGGCGCAGATTGTCGGCCTCATCGAGCAAAATCTCCAGATAGCGCTGCAGCGTTTCACGAGTCGTGTTATTCGTTTGAATTTTCAGCTTTTCCACCTGTTCCGGCGCAATATCAAAAGACGAACTTCCGTCCGCGGCAATTTTGACCAGAAGCAAATTGCGGAAATGCTTCAAAAGCATTGCATAGAAGTGCTTCATATCGACGCCCGCCAGGTAGGCTTCTTCCAAAATACTCAAACAATCCGAGGCGTTGCGGGCTAAAACCGCTTCGGACAGGCGGTACAGATACTTGCGGTCGGAAAGCCCCAGGATGTCCTCCACTTCCTCGTCTGAAATATTCTGGCCGGCATAGGAGATGATCTGGTCAAAAATACTCTGGGCATCGCGCATGGAGCCGTCTCCCGCCTCGGCGATCCAGGAAAGGGCCGTGGCGCTGATGACGATGTTTTCCTTTGCGGCAAGCCTGCCCAGATTGGCCGCAATCTGCGAAAGCGAAATGCGCCGGAAATCATAACACTGGCAGCGCGACAGAATGGTGGCCGGCACCTTGTGGTTTTCCGTTGTGGCAAAAATAAAGATGACGTGCCCCGGCGGTTCTTCCAGCGTTTTCAAAAGCGCGTTGAAGGCTTCGCGCGTCAGCATGTGGACTTCGTCGATGATGTAAACTTTGTATTTGGATGCGGCCGGCGCGAATTTGACATTCTCGCGCAGTTCGCGGATTTCGTCGATCCCGCGGTTGGACGCGCCGTCGATTTCGCGCACGTCCATGGATCTCCCCTCGGTAATTTCTTTGCAGTTCGTACACTTGTTGCAGGGCGTTGCCGTCGGCCCTTTTTCACAGTTGAGCGACTTGGCCAGAATCCGCGCCACGGAGGTTTTCCCGACGCCGCGGGGACCGGAAAATAAAAAAGCGTGGCCGATCCTTCCCTGGGCGATGGCGTTCACCAGCGTCCGGACCACCGGCTCCTGGCCCGCGACTTCCTCAAACGTCTGCGGGCGAAATTTTCGGGCTAAAACCTGGTATTCCAAATGAACCTCATTGCGAAGTTTTTACCGGGACAGGACAAAAGGAGAGCTTTACTCAACACCTGAGTCATTCCGGCGAAAGCCGGAATCCAGCATGATCAACCCTTTCCCGGATTCCCGCCTTCGCGGGAATGACGGGAAAACAGATTGTGCAAGGCTCTCAAAAGGTGACCGGGTTTGCCGCAACACACGACGGGATTTGCTGCCGCTGCTTCCTTCCGGACCTGACGGGGTTCACAAGCCTTCGTTGTACGGGACCCGGCCATGTAAAAACAATTCTTCTGGCCAGACTCTTAATGGATAAATCGACAGGAATCAACCAAATTTTAAAAGGGGCGGCGGAATCGAGCCTATTCAATTTATTGCACAACGGTTTACTTTAAACATTCCGTTACCATCCTGCCTTCAGCATTTCCAATTGACTGGTAGAATCCAGAACCCGGCTGCAGGATTCCCAATCCACAGACTCAATCCTGTCGTGACGCATCTCAAACGGATGTCGTTTCGGTACAGCGTCGATGATCCTTCTTGCCTCCGCCTCGTCTCGCAAAGCAGCCGCAACCCAAACATCCTCCAGGGTATCCGGGATTTGGCCAAACATGCTCCGGATGTTCGCCAGCCGCTCCGACAGAAGCTGATGGACCCGATCCTCCACAGACCCCAAGTATCGCATGTTGTAGATCAATACCTCGGGTCTGAGCTGTCCGATCCGCTGGATCCTTCCCTTGCGCTGTTCAAGTCGTGTCGGATTCCAGGGAAGATCAAGATTGATCAGTGATCCCAAACGCTGGAGATTGAGACCTTCCGAGGCAGCGTCTGTTCCGATAACCAGGCGCAGTTCCCCATTCATAATTCTTTTTTTGATCTCATCCCGGTTAAGACGAATAAAGAAGCCATTTTCAATGATCCCCGATTTTTTCACACTGGCATAGATTCCAATCTTTTCATGGGGCAAGCGTTTCGACAGAAGAATCCCCAGCCAAAGAACTGAATCGTAGAACTGACTGAAAATGATACAGCCGAGGGAAAGCCAGCCCCCAGCAACGCCTTGATTTGTCGTTAGGATTCTTTCAACTTGGCGGAGCTTCGGATCCACGTCCCGATTTTCATCCAATATTGTCAGGAAACGACCCAATGCCACCCTTTCCTCTGTGGTCAGCGGGTAAAGCGACGACATCCTCTCTTCTTCCTCGCTTTCCCCTTCCTCGTCTGCCTGGTCTCCCTGCGCTTGCGTGCTGAGCATTTTCATCGCAGTCAGCCGTCCCGCCTCGATGGTGCTGCCCAATCGCCGCAGCAGAATGGTCTTCATAAACCCCGAATTAAGTCCCGGTCTGCGCGCCAGCAAGGCGCAGAATTCCTCAGCGACATTGTAGGCATCCCTGAGAAAGGGGGGTAGTCTGATTGCTTCTGAGTCGCTCTCGCCGAAGAGACGGACCTCAATTTTCTGGAGATAGGGTTCGTTGGTATTCGGATCGATATGGCTTTCGAGAAAATCACGGGTTCGCCGGATGATATGGCGGATGAAAGGATTGTGCTTTGGAAAAAAGTCTCTCGCCAGGCGCCTGATCCGCTGCAGATCGGACTTTCGCAGTCCGTGCAAGGCTTCCGGAGACGCCCATTGCTCGGCCGGATTGATATTCAGGCTCCGGCGAAGCACCTGAAAATCAGGTCCCTCTTCAGGCGGCGGCAGGGGGTCACGCATCCACTCCCAGAGATCCGCTATTTCCTCGATCGGCCCGGACTGACCAAGAACCAAATCAATCCCTTCCCGAGACCGGAACCGCCAACGGCTATATAATGAGCCTAAAACACCATTCCTTCCTTCATTTAGTGCATTCAGGAGATCCCAAGCCTCGATCGGATCAATCTGCACCGGTGTCGCCGTGGCCAAAAGCAGGCTCCGGGTCCGCAGAGCGATGTCCATCAAAAATCGCAACAGGTTGTTGGGTTCGGCCTTTTCTCCCCGGTGCGTGGGACCGAGGTTGGCGCGTCTGGCCCGGTGTGCTTCGTCGAGGATCACACATTCATAAGAGAGATCTTTGATCAATTCGACAGCTTCAGATCCCCTGACAACCAATCCTGTGGAAACGATGCCGATGCGTCGAGGACATTTCCGTATGCCCTGAGAACCAAATTCGGGATAGGCCACCCCCTGCTCATCGATCCATTGCCGACCATTCCACCGCGCCGACGGCAATTCCAATAGTGCCCAGAGTTCATCCTGCCATTGGCTCATGAGCGGTTTGGGGACAAGAATGAGGATGGGTTTGTCGCCATAGAGGGCCATCAACTTGGCGGAAAGGGCCAGTTGAACTGTCTTTCCCAGCCCAACCTGATCGGCCAATAGATACCGAGCACCACCATTTTTATGAGCTTCGAAGGCCAGCTTTATAAAGGACTTCTGATGCGCCCAGAGGCCGTTTTCCCGACGGTAGATAGGCAGTTCCACGATTGGTTCCGCGGGCCGTGCCTCTTCCTTCTTCCAGGCATCGATATCGGTCACGACCACCCGCTGGATCAGCCTGGCCATGTCCTGTACAACCGCCTCGGCCAGATCCACTGCCTGCGGGGAGGACCAAAGAGCATCGAATTCCTCCTGCACCCAGCGAACTCCCTCTTCGCTCTCGTCGAGCCAGACCAGTTCGTAGTTGCTCACCCAAGCTGTCCGTGATTCGTTGGCGCTGCCAATGAAGCAGATCTGCGATCCATCAGCTTTGGTAATCACGCCGGCCTTGCCGTGGACCAGGCCGAAGGCCTCATCGGGAAGAACCTTCACTTTGAGTCTGCCACTGGCGAGGAAATCATAGAGGCGCTGGAGCCGGGCCTTCATGGGTGCCCCGATCTCGGCCGGAAGCGCGGCGCACCATTCGCGGTGCATCCCCCACTTGGCCGCCCGGGCAGTTTGAATATCCAGGGGGCTGAGAGTGGAGTTGCAGACTACCCTGACGCCGGCCTGCCCTTCCTCAGACGTCATTTGTTCTAAGGCCTCGCCAGCCACTTCCAGCAGGGATGAACTGAAGAACCCGGCAATCCGGTCGTACTGTCGAGCACCTTGCAACCGGGTGGCCAGAAAATCCTTCAAGGGACTGCGTCGTGAGGAATAGCGCTGGATCATCTGCAGGCACCTTCGAATTGTGCCGCTTCGACGAGAATTGTCGTCTCCGCATTCGGCAATTCTTCAATATATTTGACGATTTCTTCTGCTTTCAATGCTATTCTCATTCACTCCTTTTGAGAATGTCCTTCTCGCACAAGACTTCGTATCAACGGGCGTGATGCAAACCGTGATGCAAACAACGGTCTTTGAATCATTGTTTGTTCAATGATTGCTTCAAATGCCATAGGGCAGCTTGCCCATGCCCTTCCTGATAGACTAGATCGTCGCTTTCCAGTTCCTTCATAATCCGATAGGCCTGCTGACGCCCCAAATCCGTAAAGTTCCGAATATCGGCGTTGCGAAGTGAACGATCTTTGAGCAATGACAGGATCCGGACCTTGATCGCCTCTTTGTCAAGCCTTCGCGTCATGTCATACGTAACACCCTCGTTCAAAATAGCGGACGCCCGGCGGGATAGACGATACACTGTGCCGCGACCTGTACCGCTATGTTCCAGCATGAGGAGATGGGTCTCCAGATAGGCCAGCTTCTCCCGTAACCGCCGTTCATCGTAAGGATAAACCTCTCGAACTTCGTTCCATCGCGCTTCGTGACGCCTCCTGAAAAAGTGGAGGAGGAGCAAGTCATCCACATCCAGATAAGCGCCTTGCTGATCGGTGAGAAATGACAACAGGGCTTTGAAAGCTTGATCGATTTTCTGGCCTGGAAAGGTTACCCGTACCGCCTGACCGATTTCATCAAAAGCAGGGGGTTCTTTTCCCTCTTCCAGGAGTGCGCGGAAGATACGAGGAACTCCCAAATTCTGCCGATTCACCAAACGGGTGGCCAAAAGCACGGTCTCGACCAGATATCGATTTCTCGTGACCGGGGGATGGTGCAGAATATTTTCCGGCGTAACGCCGCCCACAAAGCCGCCCGGGCTGTTGATCTCAAAACGATCGTGAAAGTGACGGATGAATACCATTCCCGGAATATTGTAATCCCGATGCGCGAAAGCATTCATCAAGGCTTCCCGGAGAGCAATGGTCGGATATTGAGGAAATTCGGCATGGAAAAGTCCGGAAGGGATTGTTGTAATGGGATTTTGTTGCCCCAGGAGAAGCATCATTTTATCCAATGCCACCAGAATACAGTCTCTTCCGCCAACAGGAGGCGATTCATAATCCGTATCCGTGCGCATCCGACTGTACTTCCATTCATGATTCGGAACATGTTCGGCAAGCAATTCGTCTCTTCCAGCGATCAGCAAACCCGCCATCGTCAAGCGACCGTTTTTCAGGAATCCCAATTTGCCGCACAGATCCATATCGTCACAGGATAGCAGATCGCCTGGAGATCCCATGCCTTTCATTTCGCGGCGGAGGATTTCGATTGCCGCCGGCGAAATTGCCCGGAAGGGACTGTCCAGGGGCAGGACATTTGCCGTAGGGTCGCTCAAACCAGCCTTTTCGCGTAATTGACGCAACAGGGAACCGGTCAGCGGTTTGCATTCTTTTCCAACCCTCATCCACCCCTTGCCGGAAGTGGTCGTATAGGGAGGCATGGAAGGATGAACATGCATCAGCAAAAGTCGGCGATTTCCGAACAACAACCATTCGAATTGCACCGGCAGTTTCGGGTCAATGCTGTCGTAAAGGGTTGCACCCAACGCCCCCAAATCAGGCGCGAAGTCGAGCCCCACAATCGCCTTGTCACAACCGAGCACCCGGTCCTTGACACCAAAAACAACCGTTCCTCCAGAGGCGTTGCCCAGACAGACGGCCATTTCCTTGGCAAATTCCCGTAATTTTGCTTCCGTCTGACATTCCTTGAAATCAAGAGTCTCATTTTCAAGATCATCAGCGATTTGTTCGTCAAGCAGAGGCAAAATTTCCAGTATTTTTTCAGGCGTATGCATCATATATACCCTTGGTTTTCGAGGAAAAGAGTTTTTGCAGCATGGTCATCTCAATTGATGTTCAAATTACATCAATATTTGCTGCGGCATTTAATCCAAGTTCTCCCTAGTACCTGATGATGCCGACCGCCTCTTAGATGCCGATACAGCATTTCCCTTTTTGACGAGATCCAATATGGTTATCTTTGCCGTCATGGGCTTTTCTTCCAAATGAATTAGGCAGTGGCCAGCCAAAAACCAGCAATGGTAAGGGGCGATGCGTTGTTGGGGGCTTATTTCTTAGGTTTGTTTACCTTCTCTTCTACATTGGATATTCGGAGTGCGTGCTCGCGAAGTATCAGATCCTGTTCATGATTCTTGTCGGAAGCCCTCTGTGTCCCACTTTGAAGGACAGTTACACACTCCTTCTGCGTTATTTGGTTTGTCTCAATTCGCGCAAGGTCGATTCTTGCATAGATAACTGACCATGCAGTAATCGCAACAATTGAACCAAATAACCATTCGACCCAGTGTTCCTGAAAGTGTTCCTGCAATTTCTGGCTTGCACTGACCGTTCTCTTTCGCTTCGATGTTGGTTCACGAAGCTCCTCCCCGCCCTCCGTAGAAGGCGCAAGGGCTATAAGGTCGTCAACAGTTGGTTCGCAGTCGATATTTTTCAGGTATCGCGAGTAAAATTCCCTCGCATTCTGTGATTTGCCTACGTGTTTTTCTCGTCTGCTCATTCAGTCCTCAATGTAGTTGCTATTCAGCCAGGCAAGGTATTTCTTTTGGGTGAAGCCGTCAGCCTGTGAAATAAATTCGTCAAATTGTATCTGTGATGATGACTCAAGAAACGGCTCATAGTATCGTTGATAGTCAATCGACATGAATATCTCATTGAGGTCAGCTTTCTTGATCACATTGAAGATGGCGTTGTCGTAGTCATTCACATACTGCTTAACAAGTGCCTCATTGACCGGTAATCGTTTGGAAAAACTAAGGTTAATGTCATTTATACCTCCTAATGTCTGTCCAATAGTCTTGTCGACAAACTTTTTGGCCAGTTCTTCCATTTTGAAGACATAGCGCTGTACATACCCAAGACGGACAATCTCTTTGATCTTAAAGACGCGCATTATGCCGGTGATTACCTCGGAATTGAACTGTTGCTGTAGCTTGGTCGTATCGGCGGCAGTGAACGTGCCGCCAAAAGTTATCTCAAGTATGATGTTAGAGTTGTCTATACGCAGAGAATCATTCGTCGCTTCATTCAATAACATCTTCTTACCAACACCACTCCTGACTACAGGAAACACTTTGGGATCAAAAAAGGCTTTTTTTGAATACAAGAGATGGTCCACCATTTGGCCGACTTGGTCCTCAATTGAGAAGTTCGCACGAAAACGGATCCCCATCACCATACCTACGAGATTTTCGTCAACTTTGTCGATCATTTAATTGCCTCCTTACATATCCCCCAAAACAGAACTAAACTGTGCCATTAACTCGTCTGGTTAGAATGTGGACCTTTCATGTGAGTTGCCAACTTCATCAAATGAAACAGCCCATTCTTTTGTAAGAAACGGGGGGGCAGCCCCTTTGTCCATATTTACCTAAAACGCGGTCATAAGGGATGGAACTTATTAAACGACATTTAATGATGTTTTTTCTTATCACGATTCGAACTCACAATCTACTATGGAATAGATTATTCGGCCAGTAAGTTTTTCAGAAAACAAACGCGCCTTTACGTCATAAATCCTCTAAAAATCTCGGTGGAAGGAGTAGATTATAAATCATACCCCATCCCCCTCCACAGCGCCCAAGAGCAGATGGGCGGCTTCGACATCTTTTTGCCAGTGGGGCATGGCTGAAGAGGGCTTATGGGAGAGAAAGTTCAGCAGGGCAATGACCGTTTGGCGCAGGTCCCAGTAGTTGGCAATCTCCTGCTTCAAATAATCCAGGCCGGGGCGGGGATCGTCCTCCTCGGCGGTCTTGTAAACGGCAAAGAGGATCTGGCGCAGGAGCGATCCGGCAAAGCCAACGCCTGCAAGGTCACGCCCCTTGAGTTCACCGGGCGTCTTCAGGCGGGTCAGGTTAGCGGCGCCGCTTCCGAGCAGATCCCGGTAGTCGCGGATGCCGAAGCCGCGGGCGAACTCCTGATAAACGCCGTCGCGGTATTCACCGTGGGCCTCAATCTCAACGCCTTTGATGTAAAAGCGCTCCTCCGGCAGGAGGCGCTTCCAGACGGCTGGCTCCAAGCCGTCGGGGACCAGAAAGTCGGAGGCGATTCGAACGGCGCTCCTGATCATGTCCGTCAGCGGCGACGACTCGCCGGCCTGCCGGACACGCCGGAGCTCCCGTTCCACGTCGATGTCCTCGATGGCGCTGTAGGCGGTGACAACCCGCAGGGCCGCAGCGTATGCCGCCAACTGGTAGTCCGAGTCGCCGAAATTCGGATTTTCCTTATCGTCGATCTCCAGCATGGTCTTGAGTTGTCGCTGGACCTCGGCCTGAACGTCCGGGTAGATGTCGGAGCGGTCACCCCTGAGCGAGCCCGTGCGTTTGCGGAGAACGAGCAGGACGGTGCCCTGGACGTATTTCCCCGCCCGGAAGGAGGTGTCCGTCTCCGTGGCGATGGTCCAGGCCGCCGTCACCCTGAGACCCGCCGACCAGAGGATGAGGGCCAGATCCGCCCAGACATCCACGTCCTGATGGGTAAACATGACCAGTTGCAGGCCGTTGTCCGGCATCTGCTCGGCCAGCCGCCGGTAGCACTCCACCATGGCGATCCGGAAGTTTTCATCGGCCCCCTTGACGGCCAGGGCGCGCTTGCTGTCGCCATACCATGCGGGAAAGAGGACGGGCAGGCGCTTTTCGTACCAGGCCAGGAAGAGTTCCGAGAGCTCCTCGTAGTTGACCGCGTCGGCATAAGGGGGGTCGGTGATCCAGAGGTCAGCGGCATAGGCTGTCAAGCGGGCATCCAGGGGAATGACTTGGGAATCGGAACCAACGTTCCTTTCAGGAAAGGTGAGCGGCCACGTCGTCTTCAGAGCGTTGTACGCTCGGGTCGCATAGTTGGCCAGGGTGTTCAATGCCTGATTGAAGAAGGTTTGAGCCCCTTTTTCATTTGCCGCGCTGGAATCCCAACGGCAGAGCCTTGAAGTCCAGTCCGCCATCCGTCCGATGCCGAGGAGCAAGGCCGCGCCGACCTCCGGGGTCTTGGCCGTCTCGGCCGCCAGTTCTTGAAAAAGACCGATTAACAACAACTGCCGGGGATTGTAGAGGTGGTGCCAGTGGGTCCAGCCGCGTTCACGAATCGGCTGATCCGTATTGTAACCTGATTCAATTTTGCGGCTGGGGATGAACCCCTTGGCCTGCCAGGCCCCGAAGCGCTCTTTGAGGAGGCGCAGGGCCTCGGCCTCCCGTTGCAGATCGGCCTCGGTCGGCGCCCGGTATTGTTTCTCTCCTGTCTCCGGGTCCACCCAGCGGATGCAGTAGAGGCGCTCCTGGAGCACATCGTCCGGCCGCGGCACCAGGTCCTCGTTTTCCCAACGCCGCAGACCCTCGCGGCCCCGGAGGGCGTCGATGGGGGTGGCGGTCCGCATCTCCGGCTGGATTGGATTTCCCGACCTGTCCACCGGGCAGCGGATGCCGTCCGCGGCTGTCCCTTCCAGCTTGGCCTTTTCCATCTCCTCGGGACTCGCATCCTGGACGATCTCGATCCGGAAGGATTTGGTTGCCTTTTCCGGGACCAGGCGGGCAATGGTCCGCGTCTTCTGGCCGATGATCCAGGAGGGGGCGAGTGGCACCCGCCAGCCGGTTGCGGGGTCGGTCGCCTCGATGCAGTAGAGGTAATAGTCGGCCTGCCAACCCTTGCCTTTGATTTCGCCCGTGGCCTCGTCCTGCCAGCCCTCGTCGTTCCGTTCGATTCCCCAAGACTCGATCTGGCGGCCTGCCGCCTCGTAAACCTGCTTCTGGGCCTTTTGAATCTCTTTCGCCGTTTCCGTGCCGCCGCCAATGAGGTGGATGGCGGCCCAGGTCAGAAGCGCGCCGACAGGGTTCAGGTCCGCGCCGTAAACGTCGCAACCCAGAACCGCGGCCTCGAAGGGGACGCTGCCGCCGCCGCAGAAGGCGTCGCCGACGCGGGGAGTGTGGCCGAAGCGCCTCTTGCCCAGTTCATGGACCAGTTCCGGGAGGCTGTGCGTCTCCGTTCCCAGATGCGCGTTGATCGTCTGCCAGGCCGCCTCCGAGGGGCCGGCGATCTCTTCGGGGCGCACGCAATAGGAAAGCTTCCGGTCGTAGCCCATGCGGTTGAAGGCCCGGTGCTGCATGTGTTCCCGATCTTCCCGGGTCGCCGACCGCTTCCACTTCCATTTTCCATCCTCGCGGATGAAATAGAACTCCCTTTCCGTCTCTGTGGCGAGTTCATAGACATCGGCGGCGGGGATGTTCCCCCGCAAACGGTTCCAGAGCCCCTCCTCGTCCATGGTCAGGAGTTTGAAGAAAATCTCGCGGTCCTGTTTCGGATCAGTGGAGGCAGGCAGGAGCAATCCCAGGAGGGCCGCCCGGATCAGGACCAGGGGCTTGCGGCCCCACCACTTGCCCAAGCCCGTGAGGGTCTGGCTGTTGTTGGACTTGCGCTCCTTGTAGCTTTCCTTGGAAAGCAGGCTTACGGGAAATTGGGTTTCGATGAAGGTTAAATCCTGCATGGCGCCTTTCTTGTTGCCGGCTTCGGGGTACATGTCATACCCCGTCTCTTTTACTCATCGAAGAGAGAGCCCTGGGGGGTTTTCCTGGACGTAGTTTTCTTCTTTCTTTTCGAAACGGCGGAAGATCCGGCCGCTTCCGCCTTTGGGGCGCTCTCTTTCCGGGGCAAGGGGATGGGGTCGGGTTCTTCCACGAACCTCTCACCCGGCATCTCCGGAACCGGGTTTTCGGAAAAGGCAATCTTGATCGCCTTGCGCCAGCCCCGGTCCTTCCCAGCCTCCGCCCTGGTGAAGGTTGCATTGACGGTCGTATAGAGCCACCAGCGCTCCTCCGGTTCCAGACCGGTCCAGTTGGCGATGACGTTGGGGATGAGGCTCTCGTCCATCTCTTCCACTGCCCAGGCCAGGAGAGTCAGCTCCTTGCCGAAATGGGGGGGCAGGATGTTGGGCTGACCCTTTTTCCAGGCAACGGAGCGATGGCCGTTTGCCCTGATCCTCGCGTTGAACTGACCTCTGGCCGCATCCGCGATTCGATCCCAGCGGTAGCGGTCCAGGAAAACTTTGACAACGAGAGAACGGCCTGCGCCCTCGATGGCATCGGACCCATCATGCCAGGCGAAGCGTTCTTCGACAGTCACGGCGTCTTCTTCTCTTTCCGGGAGGATGACGGCAAAATGGTGAGCCGACTCACCGGGATCGAAACCGAAGCCGACAAACTGACGTTTTCTGCGGACCATCATCACTGGCGCACTTCCCCTTCTTTGAGTTCCGTCTTCAGATCGGCAACCATGTCGAGAAGCTGCTGCCCCGAATCGAACTTCATGCCGGCAACATCGATGCTCAAAACCCCTTCCGGAATGAATTCTTTGAGCAGGTCGGCGCCGCGCTCAAAGCGCTCTACGGCGTGAAACTCTTCATCCGGAGTGTTGAGCTCGATCCAGCGGGCATCCTTGGCGATGGTCAGACGAGCGCCGCCCAACTCTGCGTCGTGCTTCTTGGCCGTCTCCAGGAACCGGTAGGTTTCTCCCGTGGCGTCCTTCTTGAACCCGCGTCGCCAGACAGCGGCTTTGGCACGGTCAAGGGCCGCAGCGGGATCGACTTTGCCCTGGGGCGCCGGAATATTGACTGCCGGGGATTTAATCCCATCTCCCTCGGCAACGGCAAGGACAACCCGGCACTCCGACGGAATTTCAAAGGGCTTGTCGTAGGGCACACCGGATGTCTCAACGCCCGCGCCGTCGGTGGTGTATCGGATTCGGCCTGCAGGCAGGGCTTTGAGTTCACATTTGCGCTTCGTTCCCTCCTGGTAAAAGCGGTGCTTGACGATAATCGTATTGGCCCAGGCAACCGGCTCGCCCGTGGTATGCTCGTTCGTGGAGTCAACGCAGAGGAAAGAGAGTTTCAGTGCCTTGGTCTTGATGTCGTAGTCTTCCAGTTTTCTGGAAGAGGTTGTGGCAACACTTTTCGTTTCCATGAAGACCGTATCGCCGTTAATGGGCCGGATGCGCAGCGTCGCCAAACCTGATTCGGAATCGCGGTTCAAAACCTGAATCTGGACGGAGGTGACCGGCTTTTCAAAGGGACCCCGCGTGATGTACCCCATCATCTCCCGCCAGAGATCCCTTTTGACCAGTTCGTCCTTCAGTTGGTCGAGGGCATCGGGGTGATGCCAGACCCAGGCTGGGTCGGAGGCGGCGCGTTTGCGGATGTCGCTCCAGGCGACCTCCCTGGTGTTTTCCGGCCAGAGCTTGCTTTCCACACGATTCCGGAAATTGCCGTCGGGCGCGATTTCGGTCGTATATTTGTAGCATTCCTTGAGGGCGGCCAGGACCTGTTCTTCCCCTTTGTATTCGTTGGCGACATACTTGGGATCCAGATCCACCGCCACGAGGCCGTTCTTGGCCGGGTAAAAGAGAATAGTAAAAGTCTCTCGACAGGCCTGATAAAATCTGCCTTCCAGTTTGGTCCGGATCTCCGTGGCTTCAATGTATTGCGGATCGCTCTCCCGGACACCATCCTGATCCATCTCGCCGATGATAGTGCGGATGGCGCTGAGTTCGGCGGCCCGCTCCAGAACCGTGTCGTAGGCCTTGGCGGCGCCGGTCAGGAAGCATACCCGGTTTTTGTAGGGCTGGTTCTTGTAGAACTCTTCAATGGCCGCAAAGGAATCATCGGCCGGGCGAAAGACGATTAGCGTCACTGCATCGGCCTGGAGCTGGACCTGGTCCAGGGCCGGCAAAGCCTGTACCTTCTGGTAGGCGGCGCGCGTCGTGACCTTGAACATGTCGCCGAGACGTTCGCGCAGCTCTTTTTCCCGCTGTTCGCGGAGCTTGTTGCGGGCGTAGGTGGCCACCTTGGCCTTCAGGTTCTCGACGTTCTTGAAGAAGAGCTTCCCATCCCGGGAGACGTGGAGATACCAGGCGTCGGTTTGGAGTCGATCAAAGACGCCGCGAAGCGTGACCACATCCCGCCCGGGCGCTGCCAGGCAGCCGAGGATTTCCGAACGGCTGAGCCCGAGGACAGGATTCGTAGCCGTGGAAAGCGAGGAAAGAAAGATCAGTTTGGCGATGTCCTGAGCGTCGGTTGAGGAGGCGCCGTCGATCTGTTGGGCCAGGGCGCTGCCGCCTTCCGCGGCGATGTCCCGGGCCACTGCAACCTCAAGTCCTGCATTGATCTGTCGAATCTCACCCAACATGGAAGCGTCCTGGAGGTCGAAGGCCTCGGGACCGATGAGACCCTTCTTGGCGACTGCGCCGGAATTCCAAAGCCGGGAGACGATGAGCCGCATGATCCGGATCAGGGCTCGGGTCTGCTGAAAGCCGCGATTCTCCTTGAAGCGTGCATAGAGATCGCGGATCGCCGGGTGGAAGGGGTATGCGTTCCGGATATCCGTCTTGAGCTGATCGGGCGACACTTCCGAAAGTCCCATCTTCTTGGCATTATCCACGGCGGCGCCGTATTCGTCGGCCACCGCTGCGATGTCGGAAGCGGAAGGCGTTCTCTCAAAGATGCGGGTTCGCAGGATGTGATAGATTTCGTTGGTGTTGATCTTGACCGGATCGATCCGGATGACGTTTCGATTGACCTCCTGCTCCAGATCGCTGAGCGATTGCAGAGCCTGGGTAATGGACGCACTGCCGCCCGCATAGGCGGTGCCGGACAGGTCGGTGATGACCACACAGGCCCGGGGTAGTTTGTTGCTGTTGACCGCCACCAGCAGGTTGGCCAGGGCGATCTCCGTCAAGCGGTCCAGGTAGGTGTCACCCACGGCTACGGCCCGGGCGGCCTCGAAATAGGGAGGCAATTCATCAAGAAGAATGAGCACCGGTTCCCCCCGGAGGAGCTCCACCCATCTGTTTGGATCGGGCGGTTTCAGGGGACTGTAGAATTCGTTGAAAACAGCCTTGCGATTGAGTTGCTCGGCGACCTCTCCCCAGATGCCGAAAGGCGTGCTGGTCTTCCGGCCGCTGAAGGATACGACCGTTACCGCGCCCAGCTCTCCAGGCTTGAAGAAATCGGCCATGACCCGCTTGCGGTACTTCGGGAACCTCGCCAGAAGACCCAGGGTGATCAGGTTATGCGTCTTCCCGCCGCCCATGGACTGGCTGAGCAGGAACGTGCCGGAGGCACTCGTGGTTTTCCCTTCCAGGCGATTGAAGGCCTCTGTCAGAAGGACGCGCATGCCTTCGGTCACGAAGTTTTCGGAAAGAAACTCATCAGGATCAATCGTGGGTAGATCGTCCAGATTGTAAACCGTGTCCAGGCGGGCCTTGTCGAAAACTGAAACCCTGGGTTTGCAAAGATCAGCGAGTGTCTTCATTCGATTTCTCCTCTTCGGCGAATATCTATTGCCAGGAAAGATGTTCAGGCTCCGAACGTAAGTTCTTTTTTAACCTCCGTAAACTGCCCGTGGCATTTGTCATTTCTCTCTATTGTATGCAAATAAAATCAAAGATAAAAATCACGTGAACCATACATGATATCTTTCCTTTTATCAAGATATCACCCAGGATTGGTAAAATTGTCTCTTTGTTTTTTTACCTACATATTTGAAATCTGGCGATAGCCGGACGTGGGCAGAGAACGCTACACGGGAACACAAAGCCACATGATTGCCAAACCTTTTGCCTGCTGCTGTAGAACCCGGGTATCTTGATCTGGTTTATAGTCCATCGTCAGGCGCCAAGAACAAATGATCAGAACTTTCCTGGCCGCTGCCCACCGTTCAAATTAGCGGCAAAAATTCCGATTATTTGCCGATAATTTGATAATTCACCGACCAACCCAATTGACAAGGAAGGTCCCACTAAGCTCAACCCCCGTGGTCATGCCCGCGGGACTCCCCGACCAAGTCGTCGCTACGTCTCCCCTTCAGATGTTTCAATTTGCCTCTCCATTTGTTCAGGGGGGATTTGACAACGGCTTTGCCGACGACACGTATTCGCAGCGCACAACGAAGGAATGTTTTTTTATTCATGGCACGAATGATATCCATTCGCGAAGATTTTGCAAGGAATTATGCTAACGGTTTAAGGAGCACATGATATGTCCGGATTTATATTAGTCACCGGAGGAAGTGACGGATGAGACGGACGGAGATGTTACAGGAGATCCGGAAAATGCGATTTGAGGAGATGGGAATAAACGGGAACGATGCTTCGCCAAGAAAAAACCCGCTGTTTTCAGCGGGTTTTTGATGACCGAGACTGTCTTCGGAAGATGAATGGCGGAGAGTGGGGGATTCGAACCCCCGTAGGAGCTTGTGGCCCCTAAATCGATTTCGAGTCGATCCCGTTACGACCACTTCGGTAACTCTCCGTGCGATATGATGCCTCTTGTGCTTATGCAAAAAGGATTTTCTACGAAGTCGTCAAATACAGCGATTTAAAAATGGCGGAGAGAGCGGGATTCGAACCCGCGGTACACCTTTGTGGGCGTACACACGATTTCCAGTCGTGCTCCTTCGGCCTCTCAGACATCTCTCCGCATTTTTATTTTATTATAAATCCCTTCCTTCGCGTCCATTCCTCGTGGCGGCTTCTACTCTCTTTTCCTTAAAAAATCTACTCAAAATTTCTCCGCACTCCTCCCGGAGGATTCCCTCCGTCACCTCCACCCGGTGATTCAGGCGGCTGTCCTGCAACACCTGGAACAGCGAGAACACCGCGCCGGCCTTGGGATCGCGCGCGCCGAACACAACCCGCGCCAGCCGCGCCTGCAGGATGGCGCCCGCGCACATCAGGCAGGGCTCCAGCGTCACATAAAGCCGCGCGCCCGTCAGGCGGTAGTTGCCCGACATCCGACAGGCCTCGCGGATGACGGTCATCTCCGCGTGCGCGGTGGCGTCAACCCCGGAAATGGGCGCGTTGTGCGCCATGACCAGAAGACGGTCATCCTGCACCAGCACCGCGCCCACCGGCACTTCGTTGCGCCCGAGAGCCTTCCGGGCCTCGTCCAGCGCCATTCTCATGTAGTCTTCGTCCGTCAGCATCAGCCCTGCCGAATCTAAAATCGTTTTTTCGGTTATCATATTGTTGATTTTGAGGCAAATGCCATATATGATCGCTTCGCGAACGGGAGAACATGGACTCAAAAAACCTTTTCCTTTTGCCGGTGATGATATCCCTGATCGGACATGCCGCGCTGATTACGGCCAGCAGCATGGTGGATTTGCGCAACCAGGAAAAGACGGCACAGCCTTTCACCGTTCACATTGCCGGTCCTCCACCGCCCGTCACCCCGGAAAAGGACGGGGATGCCACAGATAAAAAAGTATCGGAGGACAGCCGGGACGCGAAACCGGCCCCGGCGGGCGACAGGGAAGAGACGGTGAACATCGGTTCTTCCGACGTCAAATATGCAGCCTATCTGTCGGGTGTAAAGCAAAAGATTCTGCGGATTTGGAAATATCCCGAAGCCGCGTATCAAATGGAAGAAGAAGGAGTGGTGGTGGTTAAAATGTCGATTGACGCAAACGGCAGGCTTTCACAGGTGGCCCTGATGAATTCTTCCGGTTTTATCCATCTTGATTCAAGCACGCTGGACGTTGTCCGGGCGGCTGCGCCTTACCAGCCGCTGCCCCGGCAATACGACCTGTCGCGCCTGCATATTATCGCCTCTTTTAATTATCGAATAGAAAAGTAAGTAATATCAAAGTCTTGCATAAAATACCCGCAAGGCATTTCAGGGAGAATCATGAAAGAAAACAAATCAAAACCGGCTCCAGCCAAATCAAAAATCCGGGAATTTATCGAGGCGATTCTGACGGCGCTGCTCATCGCCGCTTTTATCATTTCGTTCATTGTCCAGGCGTTTAAAATTCCGTCCGGCTCCATGATTCCGACGCTGTTGGTGGGCGATCATTTGTTCGTGAACAAATTCATTTACGGCGTCAAGCTCCCGTATTTTCGCGCCACCATCATCCCGGTCACGGATCCGAAACGGGAAGACGTCGTTGTGTTCATTTACCCGGAAGACCGCTCCAAGGATTTCATCAAGCGCGTCATCGGCGTCGCGGGGGACACGATCGAAATGAAAAACAAGAAGCTCTTCATCAACAACCAGCCTTACGCGGATCCTTACGGCGTCTATGACGATCACACGATGCTTCCCTCTGACGTCCAGCCGCGCGACAATTTCGGCCCGGTAGTGGTTCCGGAAAAATCGCTTTTCGTCATGGGCGACAACCGCGACCACAGTCTGGACAGCCGTTTCTGGGGATTTGTCGATTTAAAAGACGTGCAGGGAAAGGCCTTTATTCTTTACTGGTCGTGGAATGCGGAAGACAAAACCGTCCGCTGGAGCCGGATTGCCAAACTGATTCGATAGCGCCGGGAACCATGTCGAAAGGCCAAGCTGAAATCAAGACTTTTTTCCGCAGCCGGCTGCTCGCCTGGTATAAACGCCACGGGCGGCTGCTTCCCTGGCGGGAGACAACCGATCCCTACCGCATCTGGATTTCCGAAATCATGCTTCAGCAAACCCGGGTGGACACGGTCATTCCCTACTACAAACGTTTTCTGAAAAGGTTTCCCGACGTCTTCGCGCTGGCCCGCGCCCCGCTGCAGGACGTGCTCAAAACCTGGGAAAATCTCGGCTACTATTCGCGCGCACGCCATCTGCACGCCGCGGCCGGGATCATCGTCGGCAGGTTCGGCGGCCGGATTCCCGACACGCCAGAAGACATCCGGACGCTTCCCGGCATCGGCGACTACACGGCGGGAGCGATTTTGAGCATCGCTTACGGCCGGGCCGTCCCGGCCGTCGATGGCAACGTCCGCCGGATTTTGAGCCGCGTTTTCGCTATCGACCGCCCGGTCAACGATCCGCGGGGGCAAAAGCATTTTTTCGAACTGGCCGCTTCGCTTGTTCCGGGCAAACGAGCCTCCGACTTCAACCAGGCGCTGATGGACCTGGGCGCGACAATCTGCCGGGCGAAGAATCCGGACTGCGGCGTCTGTCCCCTGGCGTCGATCTGTCTGGCACGGCGCGGCGGTTTGCAAAACGATCTGCCCGTTTCGCGCAAGTCCCCCGCGATCCCTCATCGGCAGGCCGTCGCCGCCGTTGTCCGCAACGGCAAAGGCCTTCTTTTGGTTGTGCAGCGGCAGGCGGAGGGCCTGCTGGCATCGTTGTGGAAACTGCCGGGCGGTTTTGTGCAAGATGATGAAAACCGGGAAGCCGGTTTGCGACGCTGCGTAAAGGAAGAACTGGGCCTTTCCATCCGCGTCGGGAAAAAGATCGCTTCCGCGGATCACGCCTACACGCATTTCCGCGTGACGCTTCATGTTTATCAGGGATTCCCCTTAAGCGGCAAACCGACTGCCCGGGGCTGCCAGGACTGGCGATGGGCTGCCGCCGCGGATTTGAAAAAACTGCCCCTGTCCAGGATTGACCGGATGGCCGTAGCGCTGGTCGAAATTTCTCCGGTCCGCTTTCCATGAAAAACAGGAAACCTCACGGCCTGGTTGACCGTGAGGTTTCCTGTTGAACGTCATCCGCCGCGCCTCGGCCGTATCATCAGGAAAGGCCGGGGCTGAAAAAAAGCGCCGGGAACCGCTTATTTTGCATACAGCTTTTCAATCTGGTCTTTGTATTTGTCAAACACGACGCGCCGCTTGAGCTTCATGGTCTGCGTCAGCATGCCGTTTTCCAGAGAAAAGGGCTCTTCGATAAAGACGAATTTCCTGGGAATTTCATAGCTGCCGTAGGTGGATTTCAGCGCGTTCAATATTTCACTTTCCAGGAATTTTTTGGTTTCATCCCTCTTCAAAAGCTCGGCATGATCCTTGGGCAGGTTGTTTTTCGCGGCCCACTTATCGAGGGCGGCAAAATCCGGAATGACGATGGCGATATTAAACTCGCGGCCTTCTCCATAGATCATGGCGTTTTCAATATAGTGATTCAGCTTCATATCTTCTTCGATGGCCGCCGGAAATACATATTTGCCGTTTTCAAGCTTAAACTGCTCTTTCAGCCGTCCCGTGATAAACAGGAAGCCTTCCTCATCCAGACGGCCGCGGTCTCCGGTCCGGAATCCTCCGTCCGGCGTCATGACGGCTTTTGTGGCTTCGGGTTTGTTATGGTACCCCTGCATCACGTTGGGTCCGTAAATAATGATTTCTCCATCCGTTGCGTCGGGCCCGACAACCGACTTGTCGATCACGATTTTGCCCAGCCCCATGGGGGGGCCCACGCTGCCGATTTTGTATTTGGCGGGACAGTTCATGGTTGCCCCGGGCGAGGTCTCGGTCAATCCGTAAGCATCATAGAGCGGAACACCCATATCCCAGAAAAAATGAGAAATTTCCGGATTCATCATGGCGCTTCCGGTCATGACACCTTTTAATCTGCCACCGAGTTTTTCCCTGACCTTCTGGAACACCACTGCATCGGCAATTTTAAATTTCAGGTTCGTCATGAAGCTTGATTTACCCTGTGCAGCCAGCTCCCGTTTTTTCTTGCCGCTCTCCACGCCCATGACGAATAACGTCTTGGCCAATCCGCCTTCCTCATTCATCTTCGTCCATAATCCGTCATACACCTTGTTAAAGACTCTGGGAACGGCCGTCATGAAGGTCGGCTTCACAAGAGCCAAATCCTCGGGGATGGTTGCTGCGCTTTCCGCAAGACCCATCGAGGCGCCCAGCAGGCAGTATACAATAAGCTCTCCGAGTCCGAAGACATGAGCCCAGGGCAGTATGGACAGGGAGTTGTCGTTTTCATTGATATCCGGGAAGCAAACCGTTACGGCATGAGCATTGCTCGTAATGTTGGCCTGAGAAAGCAGGACGCCCTTCGGATCGCCCGTCGTTCCTGATGTATAAATCAGAATACAGATCGCAGACGGGGCCGGGTAGATGCTTTTCACTTTCAGGCCTGCGCCTTTCTTCTCCAGCTCCGCCAGCGTATCGGGCCCTTCACCCTCCATGATAATAATTTTCTGGAGGGAAGGCATGGCAGCCAGGGCGTCTTTGATTTTCTCATAAATGGCCTTCTTGCTGATGAAAAGCAATTTGACGTTCGCATCCTGAATAATGTATTTCCACACCGAAGCCAGCTCCGCTTCGTACATGGGGACAAACCGCGCGTCCAAACCGCTTACGGCAAAAAAGCATACCGCCCAGTCCGTGCTGTTATTGCAAATGATCCCGACGGCATCGTCCTTTTGAATTCCCAGCTGACTCAAGCCGCTTCTTGCGTGATCCACACGTTTGCCGAAATCGGCGTAGGATATCCAGTCATACTGTTTGAGCGCCTTGTTTTTGGTTCCCAGAAAAGGCCGCTCGGGAAATTTGGCGACAGTTTTCTCAAGGATTTCCACGATATTATCCGGTTTGACCAATTGATACATATATTTCCTCCAGGGATTTTAATATCTTCGGGTCAGATGACCCAAAGCTTGCTTCGATGAAAGAACCAAAGTACAGAAGGGGCACTCCTCGGCCATACCGGGGATGTTTCTTTGGGTATGACATTTTCAGGACAATTTGTAGAAGGGGCTATAGAGGAAAACGGTTTTCTTGTCAATAAAAACCCCAACGTCAGGGGGCGGCCGGCCCTGCATTCGGGGTTTGGGCTCAAACTTCTTCAAAATACGAGTCTGTTATGCCGTTGAGCAGCTGAAGGGTGTTGATTTTCACCACGATCACTTCCACGGACGGATCGGAGAAAAAATCCTTCAGATCAGGATGGCGCCGGCACAGGACCGCCCGGACCGTGTTTTTCTCCGGCTCATCCAGACCGCGCCGGATCGTTCCCGTCACGGTCAGCGCCCTGGCAGCCGTCCGGCCGCCTCTGGCGTTTTCCTCCCTGGAATCGATCAAAAGATCGACGGACGGATCGGCCGCAATATGCAAGTTGAATTATTTTAAAAAATCATGATAGGGTCTCGGCGTGAATTTTGGCAATGTTCGCCCTGCAAGGAGGTCTTTGCATTTTGAAGAAGAATTTAAAAATCCTTAACGAATTTGAAGGAGCGTCTCTGCTCAGACAATCGGGAATTCCCGTCATCGACGGCATTCTGGCCCATACCGATGCGGAGGCAGCGGAAGCAGCCGGACGGCTTGGATTTCCGGTCGCGTTGAAAATCTGTTCCGAGGCCGTTCCGCACAAGACCGAAAGGGGAGGCGTCTCTTTAAACATTAAGGACACGGCCGCACTGGAGCGGGCCGTCCGCGAAATGAAAAAAAGATTTCCCGACATTCCCTTTGCGCTGCTGGTGCAGAAGATGGCCCGTCCGGGCACGGAGCTGATTCTGGGGTGCAGGCGCGATCCCGTCTTCGGGCCGATTGTCCTGGCGGGCATCGGCGGCATTTTTACGGAGATTTTCCGCGATTCGGTCATCGAGCTTGCCCCGGTGGACGAGGAAGACGCGCCGGCCATGCTCCGGCGGCTCAAAGGCGTCGCCCTGCTGGACGGCTACCGGTCACGGGAGCCCCTCGACGTTGCCGCCATCGCAAAATCATTGTCCGCGCTATCCCGTCTGATCGCCGATCGTCCGGACATTGCCGAAATCGACATCAATCCTTTCATCGCCTATCCGCAGGGCGCCGTGGCCGTTGACGCTCTGGTGCGGCTGGACGGCGCTTCTCCCGCCCCAGCCCGCAAGCGACCCAGCCCGGCCACCATCGCGCCGTTTTTCCAGCCTTCATCGATGGCCGTGATCGGCGCCTCTCGCAGTCCGGGCAAAGGCGGCAACATCATTTTGCGGAATCTGCAAAAGGCCGGTTTCAAAGGCGCCCTTTATCCCATCAACCCGACCGTCAAAGAAATCCTGGGGCTCCCCTCCTATGCCCGGGTGAGCGACGTGCCGGGGAAGGTGGAAACCGCGATGGTCGTGATTCCCAAAACGGCCGTGCCCGACGCCCTGGAGGACTGCGCCGCCAAAGGCGTCACCAACATCATTCTGAGCACGGGCGGCTACTCGGACGCGGGCGAGGAAGGAGCCAGAGAACAAAAAACCATCATCGAAATGGCCCGCAGGGCCGGCATCCGGATCATGGGACCCAACAGCATCGGCACCCTCAACCCGTCCGCCGGCATGTCCACCTCTATTGTCGGGCTCGATCCGATCAGGAAGGGCGGCGTTTCCATCATCGGCCAGTCCGGCGTCTTCTCGTCCGGATGGGCCCGCTGGATTGCGGACACCAAGCCCTTTGGTCTGGCCAAGGTGGCCTGCATCGGCAACAAGGGGGACGTCAACGAAAGCGATCTGCTGGAGTACCTGACCGGGGATTCGGCAACCCGCACCGTCGGCATGTATCTGGAAGGCGTGGTGGAGGGAAAACGATTCATCCGCGCCGCGGCCGCGGCCTGCAAAGCAAAACCCGTGGTGGTGATGAAAGCAGGGCGCAGCGAAGCCGGGGCGGCCGCCGTGGCGTCGCACACCGGGTCGCTCGCCGGATCGGACGCGGTCTTTGACGCGGTCTGCCGCAGAACCGGCCTGGTGCGGACGCAAAACTCCGAGGCCTTCTTTGACGCCCTCGCGGCGTTTGAAAAGCTCCCTCTGCCTCGCGGAAACCGTATGGGCGCTCTGTCCATCACGGGCATGGGCTGCGTCGCCGCGACGGACGCCGTCGAGGAATGCGGCATCGATCTGCCCGCGTTGCAGCCGGACACGCTCAGGAAGCTTCGCGAAGTCATGCCGGTGTGGGCGCCGGTGCGCAACCCCATCGACATCTGGTCCGCCATTGAACAGCACGGATCGAAGAAGGCCACCAGCCACATTGCCCGCTGCCTGATGGAGCAGCCCGATGTGGACGCCCTGCTGATCACCTTCGTGCTCATGTCGGAAAGCATGTTTGACATTCCCGAAGCCTTCGCCGACATTTTCCGGCGCCATCCGCACAAACCGGTCTTTGCCAGCTATTACGGCGGCACGGCGCGGGAAATCGCCCACATCCATGAGGGCTTTGCCGCGCTGGGGGTTCCCTGCTACCCCACGCCGGAGCGGGCCATCTTTGCCTTCAGCCGCATGGTGGAATACGCCCGGTTCCGGGGCGTCATCGGGAAGTGACCTCCGGCCGCGCCGGGATATTGAATAAATTTTGCTGATGCTGCCGATTGACGAATGTTTGGAAATATGCGAGATTGCGAATCATCATTCATCAAAATGGAGGGTCTTATGAAAAGCCATGGAAGGAAAATTGTTTTAGCCCTGACGCTTATTTTTGCGATGCTGATCGTCGCCGAGGCCAATGCCTTTGAAATAGGGGCAAGAGGGTACGTCTGGTTCCCCGATCTCAAAAAGTCGGATATCCAGACGATCGCCGACGGCATCGAAGGAACGGACATCGACGCGAGAGACATGCTGGGCGTCGGAAACACGGCAACCTTCTCCGTCGAAGCTTACGGGGGCGTGGGGAAAAACCATATCAGCCTGATGTTCACGCCCTTCGGCTACACAACGGACAACGTCCTGGCGGCGGCCCTCAATTACAACGGCATCAACTACACGGCCGGAAGCGCCGTCCACTCGGACCTGTCCTATTCCATGTTCGATCTGCGGTACCAGCGCGACCTGATCAACATGGAAAACATTCTGGCCGGCTTCTCCCTGGGCGGCATCGCCCAGATCAAGTATTCCACGGGAAGTTTCAAGCTGAATTCGGCCGGAAAGGTGGAACAGAGCAATTCCTTCAATTCCGTGATTCCGATGATCGGCCTGGGCGCCCACATCGGCATCCTGGCCAACCTGCTGGAAGTTCGCGCACAGGCAACGGGCGGCGGATACGGCTCCGACAATTATTCCTATGAAGCCATGGCGGACCTTTCCCTCACGCCCTTTCCGTTCCTCGACATCCATGCCGGCTACCGGCTGCTTCAGCAAAAAATGGACGTCAACGATTACAAAATGGACACCCTCTACACAGGGCCTTACATCGGCCTGTCGCTCGGCTTTTAAAAACCTTTACACGCGACGGCCTTCCCCCGGCGAACCGGCGGGGGAAGGCTATGCTCTGAACAGAAGGCGGTGCGGCAATGGAAGGCTGGACGGAAGAAGAAATAAGAGACCGGCGGCTGATGGCCCCCTGCGGCCTTTACTGCGGCGCCTGCGGCGTTTACATCGCCACGCGGGACCATAACGAAAAATTCAGAGAGGTCATGGGCAACCTCTACGGCACAAAAAAAGAAGACACACAATGCCTGGGCTGCATGCAAAGCGATCCGCCCGAAAAGCTCTACGGCTATTGCATGAATTGCTCCATCCGAACCTGCGTCCGCAAAAAGGGATTTTATTCCTGCCACCAGTGCGATCAGTGGCCGTGCGGCCTGATCGAGAATTTCGGACTGGCGACGGGACTTCGCGTCATGAAAAGGGCGATTCCCCTGTGGCGCGAAAAGACTGCGGCGCTGGGCGACGAGCAGGGCTCCGAGGAATGGGCGCGGGCGGAACTGGAGCGCTACCACTGCCCGGCCTGCGGCAAACCCCTCTTCCGGGGGGCCAAGCGCTGCCGGGCCTGCAAGGCCGAAGTGGCCGACGCGCTGGACGGAACCCTGTAACGCCCTTCTGATCTGATCCGATGTTCAGAAAAATCGAGCGGCTTTTTTCCTGCTTGACAAAAGGCCTAAGTTTTGCGTTTTATACCGGCGCGAAAATTCGATCTCAGGCAGGCGCTTATGGAACTCTTCTTCGATCCTCGGTCCGTCGTCGTTATCGGTGCGTCCAATACCCCCTTCAACCTGGGCCACACCATCTGCAACATGCTGAAGGATTATCTCCATTATCAAGGAGCCGTCTATGCCGTAAATTCCAAAGGCGAGGCGGTGAACGGCTGTCCGGGTTATTCGTCGGTGCTGGACTTGCCGGAGGCCCCCGATCTGGCGATCATCATCGTGGCGGCGCGCCATGTTCCCGGCCTTATCGAGGACATCGCCCGCAAAGGCATCAGGCGCGTAGTGATTGAAAGCGCCGGTTTTTCCGAAGGCGGTGAAATCGGCGAAGCCATGCAGCGTGAAATCGACACGATTGCAAGACAAAACGGCATCCGTATCCTGGGGCCCAACTGCCTCGGCGCCCTGAGCACCCGCGATAAATTCTGCTGTTTTTACGGCGTCAACCCGAGTTTGGTCGAAATGAATCAGATTTTTGAGTCGCCCGGCAACATCTCTTACATCATCCAGAGCGGCGGCGTAGCCGTCCTGGTCATGGAATCGCTTTATTACGACATCGTCGGCGTGAACAAAGTGGTCAGCATCGGCAACAAGTGTGATGTGGATGAAGCGGATCTGATCGAATATTTTCAAAAAGACGAAACCGAAGTCATCGGCCTGTATCTGGAAAACATCTCCAACGGCCGCAGGCTCATGGAGGCGGCCCGGAAATCCCACAAGCCCGTCCTGCTTTACAAGGTGGGCAAAACCAAGGAAGGCGCCATGGCCGCCATGTCGCACACGGCGGGAATGGCCAATAACGACCGGGTCTTCGATGCCGCCTGCCGACAGACGGGGATCATCCGTCTGCAGTCCATTGACGAACTCCATTCGCTCCCCAAGATGTTCACCGAAATGCCTTTGCTGAAAGGAAAGCGGATTGCGGCGTTCACCAACTCCGGCGCTTTCGGCGGGATTTCCGCGGACCTGCTGGTGCAGGCGGGTCTGCAAATGGTGCGTCTGGCCCCGCAAACGCAGGAGAAGCTGAAGAAAGTCGGACAGGTTTTCAATGTCAAGAACCCCGTGGACATCGGCCCCGCGCTTCCGCAGACGTACCTCGACATTTTCGAAATTCTTCTTTCCGCGGACGAAGTGGACGGCCTTCTGCCGCTGCTGAGCGTCTGGCAGCCTTTTGTAATCGACTGCCTGCTGGAGCTGATGAAAATGTGCAAGCAATATGAAAAGCCCGCCGCCATATACACGCCGAATGCCGCCTCCAAATCCATCGCCATTCGCAAGAAGAGCCGCATTCCCATCTTCGAGACAACGGAACAGGCCGTGCGGGCTCTTGCCGTCTCCCAAATGTATTGGGCCTCTCTTTTGAAAAAGAATTTTACCGGCGAAAAGACGTCCTGCAGCGCGGGCATGAAAGCGAACCATCGATCAACAGGGGAGGCCATGCAATGACCGGCAAAAAGGAAAAAGAAATCAGGGATCTGCTCGTCAAAGCCCTTCAAAAGGGACAACTCGCCCTTTCGGAATATGAATCCAGGAAAGTGATCGCCTCGGCGGGCGTTCCCATCCCCCGAGAGGCGCTGGTTCAATCCCGCGATGAAGCCATGGATCAGGCGGAAAAAATCGGCTTCCCCGTCGTCCTCAAGGGATCGTCACCGGAGCTGACGCACAAGACGGAGATGGGAATGGTGCGCGTCAATTTGAAAAACCGAGACGATGTGGGCGGCGCTTTTGACGAACTTTCAGGGAAGGGAATCAGGCTGGAAGGCTTTCTGGTTCAGGAAATGGTCGAGGGCCGCCGGGAATTCGTCATCGGCCTGACCCGCGACCCGCAGTTCGGCCCCTCGGTCATGTTCGGGCTGGGCGGCATTTTCACGGAAGCCATGAAAGACGTCAGCTTCCGCGTCGCGCCTCTTTCGGAGGACGACGCCCGCGAGATGATCGGTGAAATCCGCGCGGCAAAGCTTCTGGACGCCTTCCGGGGCGAAAAAGCCGTTGACCGCGAAATACTGGTTCGCGCTTTGGTGGGTATAGGCCATCTGGGAATGAAGCACGAGGAGATCGCTGAAATCGACATCAATCCCCTGATCATCCGCGACGGCAAGCCGATTGCCGTCGATGCCCTCGTGATTTTGAAGGCGCACCGGGCCTGACCGTTTTTTACGAACTCATCAACCGAGAGCTTTGAATAACTGCATTTTTGTCATTTCGACCGAAGGGAGAAATCTTGAACAAACGGCCATCCTTAAGATTTCTCGTCGCTCGCGCTCCTCGAAATGACATTTTTCAAAGGTATCCAACCTTGACAATGATCGCGATTTTTGCGAACGGAACGCTACTCCTCCTTCCTGATCCACGTGCCGATATTTTTATAGGTTTCGCGCAGCGCGCGATGATGCTCCCGCTGGGCGGCGTATTCCAGCACCTTGGGTTTCAGCCAGCTTTCAAAGTGCTCGACAAATCCTTTCGTCGTAAACCGTCCCGAATCTTCAACATGCAACCAAACGCCGTCCTGCTCTTCGCCGGAACTTCCGCAAAGAGCGCAGACCCGGCGCCCCTGCTCCAGAAAAAACAGATCCGCGCCGCACGAAGGACAACGCAGTGTTTTGCAGGGAAAATACGTCTCTATACGTTTGCTCAATACGTCAGCCAGCCCCTGCGCCACGGGCTGGTATTTGGCCTCCAGGCTTTCACCGGGCAGGGCGGCTTCCACAAAAGCGCTTCCCCGGAAGTCAAAGCCCATCATCCGGATGACGGCATTCACCAGCGACTGCGTCACGCCCCGCCAGCTTTCAATGCCGCCGAAAATCGCGCTCACCGCCCGGATGTTCCGGAAGTCCGGATGAAAGACGGCCATGGAAGACAGACGGTCGGCAAACAGTTTGAACTGGCCGACCGGCCCCAGCACGTAGGTCGGTATGGAAAAGATGATTCCGTCGAACCCTTTCATTTTTTCAAGAATAAAGCACAGATCGTCCTGGACGCGGCAGCGGTGCTCCGGATTGAGGCACCGGTGGCAGCCGGTGCAGGGCTTCAACTCGAAATCCGTCAGGCGCAGCAGAAAGATGGAATCCGCTCCGGCGCGCAGCGCGACGTCTTTCGCAAACATTTCGCAGTTACCCAGACGCCGGTATGAACCGGCAACGATCAAAAGCGATAATCCCAAAACCATCCTCCTGATATCGTTGATCGTTTAAACACCGAGTTTGAATCTCGCGCATGAAGTATAGGAAACGGGTTCGGGCCTGTCAAGAAAATCATGGCCGGTCTTTTATCGCTGCTTTTTAAACATCAACGACCGGCCCCCGGATATATTCAGAATCGGCTTTCTTTTTTCAGCCAGGGAGTGTAAAATCACAAACGTCTGTATTCTTTTCCTGGATGCAGACCGCCGGCGGCCGGCACGACCCTCGGCGTCGCCATCACGGGCATGACCCCTTTCCGTCCTGGTTGTCGTGGTGGCGGGCATTGTTGTTCTGTCGGCGATTCATCGCCTATTGAAGCCGTTTTTACGGGATTTGACCTGAAAATTTGGAAAGGAGTGTAAATCGTATGAACTTCCGGAAAACATGGATCCCCGTTGTTTGCGCAACCGTCTTGTCGGGCGCCGTTTTCGCATCCGTCGTCACCGCCGCCGGCCCGCCCCTGAAAGCCAAAACGTGCGCCGCCTGCCACAACGACTACGCCAAAATCCTGCCCAAAGAGCACATTCCCGTCGATAAAACCGCCGGCTGCATGTCCTGCCACGCGTCAAAACCGGGCAGTGATGAACCGACGCGGTTTTCCACGAATGCGCATAAAATCCATCAGGGCGAGAAAACCTCCGTGGAATGCGGCGCATGCCATGATCTTCAATGAGACCGCCGCATGGCCACCCTATACTTCGACGCATCATAGGCAAACCTATCACCAGGAAAAGGAGGTCGCATGTCCCTGTCAGAGGAACTGAAATATTGTGATGCAACAGCACTGGCCGGTCTGATCCGGAAAAAGGAAATCACACCTCTTGAACTTATCGAATCGGCGATCGAAAAAATCGAAAAGCTGAATCCGGCCCTCAACGCGGTTGTCACGCCGATGTACGATCTGGCGCGGCAGGCCGCGAAATTAAAACGACTCAAAGGCCCTTTCGCCGGCGTGCCGTTTCTTCTCAAGGACATCCTGGCCTCCTACGGCGGCGTGCGCATGACGCTCGGCGCCAAAGTCTTGAAAGACCTGGTCCCGGATCATGACAGCGAACTGGTCCTGCGCCACAAAAAGGCGGGGCTGATCGTGATCGGCAAGACCAACACCCCCGAATTCGGCATCCTCCCGACCACGGAACCGGAACTGTTCGGCCCGGCAAGAAATCCCTGGAACACAAATCACTCAACCGGCGGATCAAGCGGCGGCTCGGCCGCAGCCGTCGCGGCGCGCATTGTCCCCATGGCGCACGGAAACGACGGCGGCGGATCGATCCGGATCCCCGCCTCCTGCTGCGGCGTTTTCGGCCTGAAGCCGACCCGGGGCAGAATCACCCTGGGGCCCGATTTCGGCGACATGATCGGCGGACTGGTGAATGAACATGCGTTGACGATTTCCGTCCGGGACAGCGCGGCGCTCCTGGACGCGACAGCCGGCTGTCTGAGGGGAGATCCCTACTGGGCGCCGCCCGTCAAAAGATCCTTCCTGAAGGAAACGGAAACCGACCCGGGGCGCCTGCGCATCGCTTTTACCGCGAAAGCCCCGACCGACAAGCCGGTGCACGAAGACTGCGTCCGCGCGGTTGAGGAGGCGGCCAGGCTGTGCGAAGAACTCGGCCATTCGGTTGAGGAGTCCGCCCCCGTCATCGACGGGAAAACCCTGACCCGCGCCTTTGTCGTCCTTTGGTTCGCCGGCATCGCCTCCATCGTCAAGATGCTGGGGGTATCCAAAGAACAGGTCGAACCCCTGACCTGGGCCATCTACGAACAGAGCCAGACCGCCAGCGCCGCGGACTACCTGATTGCCGTCTCGACCATCCAGCGCGTCGCCCGCGATGTCGCCTCGTTCTTTGAGAAGTATGACATTCTGCTGACGCCGACACTGGCCAAGCCGCCGGCGCCGCTGGGCTCGTTCGACCCGAAGCCGGACAATCCGCTCGCGGGATTTGCCGAATCGGCCCGCTACGCCGTTTTTACGCCGATCTGCAATGCGACCGGACAGCCGGCCATGTCGGTTCCGCTTTTCTGGAACAGCGAAGGACTGCCGGTGGGCGCCCATTTCATCGGCCGGTTCGGCGACGAAGCCACGCTGTTTAGGCTTGCCGGCCAGCTTGAAAAGGCCAGGCCGTGGAAGGACCGGCGTCCGCCCGTTTGCGCATAGAGAGATTTGAAAAACCAATTTTATTTGCCATGCCCATGCTTCGACGAAAGCCGGAATCGACGAAAGCCGGAATCAATGTCTCGTAGGGAATGGTCGCGACCGTTCCCTACTGCTTCCAACCCTCGAATCTTGACAAGAAGTTCATTTAATGGGAGAATTCGACCCAAACACGTAACATGGAGGATTCCGATGAAGAAGCAAAATTTTATCCGCAAAGTTTTTTTGTCGATGATTCTACCGATCATTCTGATCTTCAACGCCGGTCTTTACGCAGCCGAAAATCCCGCGGCGCCAAAACCCGACTATGACGTCATTGTCATCGGCGCCGGCATGGGAGGACTCTCCGCCGCCGCGCACCTCGCCGTCAAAGGACAGAAAGTGCTGGTCCTGGAAAAGCACTTTGTAGTAGGCGGCAGCACATCCAAATTCACCCGCGGCGAGTTCGTGTTCGACGTGGCGCTTCATGAAATGGCCGGCGGCGGTCCCGGCAAGATGGACCGCGGCCTGTACCAGCTTCTCAAAGCTACCGGCGTGGACAAAAAAGTAGAGCTCTATGAAGTCCCGCATTTCTACCGGTCGGTTTTCCCCGGCGTGGACATCACGCTTCCGCCGAACTGGCCGGGGTTCAAAAGCGAACTGAAAAAGAAATGGCCGGAGGAATCCGAGGGTATTGAAAAATTCCATGTTCTCTGCGCCGATCTCTTTAAGGATCTGATGGAACTGCGGGACCTCTTCCGCAAAGGAAGCGTGAGTGGCGCATTCACGCAGATTCTGGTCCCGTTCAGCCAGCCCACTTTTTTCAAATGGAAAGACCGCACCGTGAAAGACCTGATGGATCATTGCTTTAAAAACGAAGATCTAAAAGCGGTGGTTTCCCAGTTATGGGTTTTCTACGGTGCATCGGTAGATAAAGAATCGGCGCTGATCTTTATGGCAGCGACGGAAAGCTACTTAAGCGACGGCGCGTGGCATATCAAAGGCACCTCCCAGGCGCTGGCCGACGGTTATGCGGACCGCATCCGTGAGCTGGGCGGAACGGTCAAAACCGGCTCGCTGGTAACAAAAATTCTGATGGAAAACGGCCGGGCAACCGGCGTCCGGACGGCGGACGGCAAAACCTACACAGCCCGCTACATTGTCGCCAATACGGATCCCTATCAACTGGCCGACAAGCTGATCGGACGGGAAAATCTTCCGGCCAAATATCTGGCGAAAATCGACGCGATGAAGCCCGCCAATTCCCTGTTCGGCGTGTATATCGGTCTGAATATCGATCTGAAAGCCCTGGGCTACAACGATACGGAAATCTTCTACAACACTTACCGTGAAAGCATGAAGAACTATGAGGCCATGATGAAGGGCGACTTTGACAAGGGAGCGGTGGCCATCACGATTTACTCAAACCTGGGCGATCCCGTATATGCGCCGAAAGGCAAATCCGTTGTCAAGCTGGACGCTTACTCCGACATCTCTGTCTGGCCCAAGGATCGGGCAGAGTATAACAAGCTGAAGGCGCAAAAGGTCGACGAGCTCATCGCCCTGGCCGCCCGAGTGATCCCCGAACTCAAGGATCCCAAAAATATTATCGTCAAGGAAGGTTACACGCCGAGAACCATCGAGCACTTCACGATGAACAAAGGCGGCGTGGTTTACGGTTTTGATTTGACGCCGGATCAGTGGGAAAAAGTTCCCAATACAACCCCTGTTCCCAACGTGTTTATTGCCAGCAACTGGACGCAGGCATGGCACGGCGTGGGCTCCTGTCAGATCAACGGCTGGCGGGCAGCGCGTCTGATCCTGGATCGGGAAGGCATCGAGTAATCAGGGCGACTGAAGCAATCTCATCAGGAACCCCCTCACCCTGACCCTCTCCCACAAGGGGAGAGGGAAAAAGGCCCCTCACGTGAGAGGCAAGCGGCAACTCACAAGGGAAGAGGGAAAACGGAGTATCCTCCCCTCCCTTGATGGGAGGGGCCGGGGGAGGGTGAGAGCCCCTAAACCAAAATATTGACGCACCGGCGGGATCTTTTTGTTTTGCCGGGTTTGAGTAGAGGCGTCTCGCCACGGCAGCTTTCTGGATTCCGGCTCGAATGCCCTCCGGAAATTCCCCGGGTCACGTTGGGGAGAGGACAAATCACCGATGCTGAAGGAACATCAGGAAAAAATACTGGAGCTGCTGGAACAGCTCGAGTTGAACATGTGCGATCTTTACCTGCTGTTTGCCGACCGCTTCCCCAAATATGCCGATTTGTTGACCACCGTCGCCCGGCAGGAGACGGACCACGCGGATGGAATTAAGAAATTGCACCTTCTGGCAGGCGACGATCGTGTTCTGTTTGATGAAAAGATCACCAAAACCTACACAGTCAAAATGTTCATTTCCAGCATTCAGGAAGCGCTCGCGAGAGCAAAATCGGGCAAAATGTCCCTGATCAACGCGCTGTCGGTCAGTCATGATTTCGAACAGGCCATTCTGGAAAAAGGATTTTATAATTTTTTTTCAGGCCAGGACGACGAAACCAGAGCGGTGATCCGGAAGATCACAGAAGAAACGCTCGATCACCAGATGAAAATGAAAAAAGCCTGGGAGCAGGAAAGAAAAGCGGCTTCCCCATGAAGGCCTAGTGGGAAGACAGCACCCTAAAGGAAAAGGGGTGAACCACGCCAATCTCGGCGTTGGGTTGTTCCTTATCCATTCATTGCTTTATTTTTGAAAGCCATTGCGCAGCGGCGCAGGAAGCAGACGGGGTGTCAAACTACTGAATAAAAAACTCTTTTATCCAATACACTCTCTTGAATCGCGCCTTCCCGTTTGAGTTGCTGAAGGTAAACATAGGTTTCGTTGAGCACCATGAATTTTTCCCAGTCGTCAGCGACCGCTCCGATCGTTTCTTCGCAGATGCCGAAAGTGGTTTGGGGGCAAGCGCCGATTCTTTTGAGCAGCATGTCCTTTTTCAGCGCGTGATGATCCCGGATTTCGTAAATCCGCTCTTCGACGCCGTTGAAGGAATTTCCATGCCCCGGATGAACGGTGCAGATCGGCAGCTTTTCAACGACTGCCAGCGATTCCAGGTAACTCGCCAGCGGCTGAAAAGCTTCATCGCCAATGGTTGGGCTCAGGCTCGGCGCAATGTAGGGCAGAATGTGATCCCCGGCCAACAGCAGCCCTTCGTCGCGGAAAAAGAAACAGACATGCCCCGCCGCATGCCCCGGTGTGAAGATTACCTCGAACGCCCGGCTGCCGAAGCGCCGGGTTTCCCGGTCCCGCAGCAGCGTGGCGACATCGAGGCGTGGAATCCGCCCGCGCAGGTCTTCAATTTCCTCCACGATGGCTTCCACGTCGCGCGCGGGAAGGCCGTGACGGGCGTAAAAGAGGCGGGCCCGCGCGATCAGATCCTCCCCCTGCTGAAAAAGGTCATACATCTGCCGGGCCTCATCCGACAGATGAAGGCAGGCGTTCGATTTCTCCTGGATCCAGCCGGCCAGGCCGCAGTGATCGGTATGCGTGTGGGTCAGGTAAACGTCGCGGATGTCCGCCGTGGAGAGGCCGATGCCGGCCAGGTCCGCCTCCAGCTTTTCCCCGGCGCCGGGCATGAGCATGCCCGCGTCAAATAGGGCCGCCTGCCCGTCTTCCACCAGCGCGTAGGCGTGGACGTGCCGCAGGCGAAACGGCATGGGCAGGGTGATTCTATAAAAGTTTTCAGAAATTTCCGTGATCATCGGGACAAGACGGTTTTAAATTTTTCCGGATCTCTAGCAAATAAAAGCCTGCGCAGCAATCAAAACTTCCAAAAGATACGCGGCAACCATGGCGGTTACCGTGAGGGCGTGGGCTTTGATCATTGCCAGATTGGCCGGCGCCAGCGCCAGCGGATCATTCAGGTGACGGCGCAGGATGAAAAGAGACTTGAAGGCAAGAGGAAGGCTGGCGAGCCCCAGCAGCACGAAAGGAGACAACACCCCGGCCGACGCCGAGAGGATCAGAATGCCGTAGGCGGACGCCAAACCGGCCCCGTACAGGACCGCGCCCGTTTTTCTTCCGAAGCGGGCGACGAGGTTCCATTTCCCGGCGCGGCGGTCCGCCTCGTAATCGGGAATCTCGTTGATGAGGATCATCGACGCCATCAGCAGCCCCGGCACGAGCGATGCGATCAGCGGTTCGAAAGACAGATTCCGCGCCTGAACAAAATACGCCCCCAGAACGATCACGGGGCCGAAATTGACGAGCAGGCCCAGTTCGCCGAATCCCCGGTAGCCGAAGCGGATGGGCGGCGCGGTGTAAAAAATGGAGCAGGCCATGCCAAAAATCCCGAGCGCCAGCACCGGCCACCCGCAAGCCCACGCCAGATAAATGCCGATCCCTGCCGTGGCCGCAAAAAAAAGCGCGGCCGCCGTCAGCATCCGGCTTTCTTTCAGCAATCCCTCCGGCAGGACGCCGCTGCCCCCGGTGAAAAAATTCTTTTCGCCGCCGGTCTGCAAATCAACCGTGTGCCGGTAATCCAGAACATCATCCACCAGATTGAGTCCGAAATGGTTGACGGTAACGCCGATCACGACCAGGGTAAAATGAAGACCGTTTGGAGGATGGCCCGCGGCCCACGCCATGACGCCGCCCAGCAGCGCCGGCAGAATGCTGGGCAGGACAAAATGGAGGCGCAGCGCCCGAAGCCAGACCCGGGCGGCGGACGGACCGGCCGCGCCCCGGCATCCCTTTCCATTCCAGCAATATTGTTTTTGAATTCTCATGAAGGGCCTTCATCACATCCGCACGGGCCGTACCGCAAGAGCGTCGGCTCTTATTCCTTATGGTTTTTGAGCAGTTCCAGAATTTTCTCGTGATACCGCCAGGCCAGAAACGAAACCACGGCGGCCGCGACGGCAATGACCGCCAGCATCGCATAATGCTCTTCGCGCGCCATGTTGCCGCTGACCGACAGCATCATCGTGCCGAAAAACCGGCCGATCGTGGAGATGACAATAAAGGTCAACGCCGGAATCCGGCTGACGCCCATGATATAGCACAGATAATCCTTGGGAAAGCCGGGAATCAAAAACAGCAGGAAGGAAACCAGCAGACCCTTGTGCTCCATAAAATGATCAAATTTCTCAAAAACCTCTTTCTTCACCACTTTTTCCAGAAGCGGCTCGCCGAAAAACCGGGCCAGCATGAAAGCCAGCCAGGAACCCAGCGTTAAACCGATGGTGGAATAGATCGTCCCCAGCAGGGGACCGTACAGATAGCCGCCGATGAAACCGCTGATTTCTCCGGGAATGACGGCCACCACGACCTGCACAATCTGGAGCGCGATAAACGCCAGCTCATCGTAGCGGGAGGTTTGAATGAAGGAGATAAGTTTGTTTTTGTCTTTGAAAAAAAGATAAAGATCGAAGTGGATAAAAAGATAGCCGACCAGGGCAATCAGCGCGAGGAGCAAAAGAATCCGGAGGGCCAAATTTCTGTTCATGGAGGGTCTCAAATTTCCGATCTGCCGCACAATCGTTTTTACGGTTCATGAAATCAGGTTCTACGGTCATGGTGCGCCGGTCGGCGCCGGGGGATTTTTATAATATTAATATCGGTTTTCGTCAAACGGTTTCGGCTGCCTTCTCACGCACCGGCAGGAAAGGCGGATTGCTTCACCCAAAAGAGCCGCGCGCTTCAAAACAGTTGACTAAATGAAAGCGATGTGCAAGAAAAACGCTTTCTTGAAAAACATCTGCGTATTTTCCCGCGCACCGGACAAACCATCAGCAGGAGGGACAACATGTCAAAAACACCGCAAAAGCTGACTAGAAAAAAATCTGAAATTTATAAAAACGCGCCCATCGCCGGATTTGGCGAAAGAAAACCCGACTTCACGACCATGGGGAGAAAAATCAGCAATCCTCACCGGAAGTTCCGCGAAGTGGTCTGCGTGGAAGCCTGCCGGACGCCTTACGGACGAGCCGGCGGCGCCCTGAAAGATTTTTCGGCAATGGAGCTGGGCGCGCTGGCCGTTCAGGAAGTCCTGCGCCGGACCCAAGGCAAGGTGAAGCCGGGAGACGTGGACTACATTTTCATGGGCCAGGTGGTTCCCGCAGGCTGCGGCCAGATTCCCGGCCGGCAGGCCACGATTCTGGCGGGTGTGCCGGAATCCGTTCCCTCCATCACCGTCAATAAAGTCTGCTCGTCGGGCATCAAAACGATCGACCTTGCCTTTCAAATGATTCTCTTGGGGCGCGCGGAAATCTGCATCGCGGGCGGCCAGGAAAGCATGAGCAACTGCCCCTTCGCCCTGCCCGACATGCGCTGGGGAATGCGCATGGGTCTGCCCAACGGCCGCGTGGTGGACACCATGGTGTACGACGGATTGTGGGACGCATTCTACAACCGCCACATGGCCATTCACGGCTCCGAAGTGGCAGATGAGTTCGGCTTCAGCAGGGAGGAGCAGGACGAGTGGGCGCTCAATTCCCAGCAAAACGCCGTCAAAGCGATTAATGATGGAAAACTGGACGACGAGATCTTTCCGGTGGAAGTTAAACAGGGCAAGAAAATCTTCATCATGGATAAAGACGAAGGACCGAGGCCGGAAACGACGCTGGAGGGCCTCGCCAAACTGCCCCCGGTTTTCGGTCATCTCAGCACCGTCACCGGCAAGCCGGGCTCGGTCACGGCCGGCAACGCCCCCGGCGTCAACGATGGCGGCGATGTCTGTCTGCTCATGAGCCGGGAAAAGGCCGATGAACTGGGGCTCAAGCCCATCTTCACCATCGTGGATTACGCGGAAGTGTCGCAGCCGACCAAGGACATAGCGACCGTGCCGGGGCTGGCCATCAAGAAAATTCTTGAACAAAATAATATGACGATTGACCAGATGGATGTGATCGAAATCAACGAAGCCTTTGCCGCGGTGGCGCTGGTGAGCTGCCGGTCCATTCTGGGCATGACGAAGGAAGAGATGTTCAAAAAGGTCAACATCAACGGCGGCGCGGTGGCTTACGGCCATCCCATCGGCGCAACCGGAGCGCGCATTGCCATGACGCTGGGCTACGAGCTGAAAAGGCGAGGCGGCGGATGGGGTGTCTGCGGCATCTGTTCTGGCCATGCGCAGGGCGATGCCATGCTGATCCGCGTCGATAAATAACCGCCTGAGGCAAGGAGCGACTCGTGGCCTTCAGGTTGAGAGCTTTGAATAACGGCCATTTTTGTCATTTCGACCGAAGGGAGAAATCTTTAACAAACGGCCGTCATTAGGATTTCCCGACTTTGACAGCAAACGTGGATTTCAGTGAGAAAACATTAATAATATCAACGAAAGTGTTCTGATGTTTTCAGAAGTGTAGTGAACAAAGTAACATTCTATT
>Ga0208940_1000319_pt1 | contig 63770 bp, 57 predicted proteins | sample AD_JPNNA6_MetaG_FD_184445 | JGI IMG/M metagenome (GOLD analysis project Ga0208940, IMG submission 184445) | Active sludge microbial communities of municipal wastewater-treating anaerobic digesters from Japan - AD_JPNNA6_MetaG (SPAdes) (version 2) | ecosystem: Engineered > Bioreactor > Anaerobic... | reverse complement strand
CAATTGGTGGTATTCAGGCTTTTTGCCCATTGTCACAGATTGACAGCAGGGTTGGCAATAATGAAGCTTACCTTAATAAAAGTTTTCATTTTTCCATCATGCGGTATGAACAGCAGGGTAAAAATATCATCCTTTCACGAAGGAGCTTACTTGAAAAAATAAAAGAAGAAACCGTTGCTCAACTTAAACAACAACTCAAAATTGGTGATGTTGTTACTGCTACCATCAATCAGGTAATAGATGCAGGGCTGTTGGTACATCTGGACTTACTTGATGCTTTTATTCCTCGAAGTGAATGTTCATATAGTCGGGTATTTCACCCTGATAATTTTAAACAGGGTGAAAACATTACAGCAAAGATTATTGATTTAGATTGGGATAAAGTAAAAATTACCTTGAGTATAAAGGAAATTTTACCAGAGCCATGGAGCTTTATTAACCAATTCCAGATAGGCAATACCTATACAGGAACTGTCAACAAAATAATTAAAAATGGAGCATTTGTTGAGCTGAAAGAAGGGCTTGAAGGTTTTATACCCCTATCCCGTATGAGCTATAGTAAAAAAATTAATGATCCACACAGTGTTTGCAGCGAAGGTGATACTGTCCAGGTTACCATTATTGATATTGACGAGAGCAACAAAAAGATAACACTTGAACTGGTAACCAGTGAAGAAAATCCGTGGCTTACTATTAATAATACTATGACCGAATCAATATATACTGCAACGATTGAAGAGATTACATCAAAAGGACTTGTAGTGAATTTGCCAAATCAGATACGAGCATTTTTACCACTAGAGCACTGTGCTATCGACAAAAATGCAGACATTACAAAATTGTACCAGAATGGTAATGCCATTAAAGTTGCTTTACTACAGGTGGATGCTGATGATAGGCGATGTTTAGTATCAGAGAAAAAAGCAATTGAAGTTGAAGAACGCAGTGCATACCAGCAATTTGCTGCTTCAAATTCCAGCAAAGGATCAACCGCATTTGGCCAGCTTTTCAAAAAGAAATATGATGAACTGCTTGATAAAGGTAATAAACCATAATTATCATGGGAAATGGCAATTCACACAATGAACTTTTAGCCTACAGGTCATATCTTGAAAATAATATTCAATATATAACCGAGATAAATAAAAAAATTGAAAAACTTATTTTGCAACTTGAAAAAGAACATATTTCAATAAACGACTGTTTTGTACATCTTGAAAGTTATATTAATATATTATTAAACATCTACTCGCGTTTTACGTCGCCTGGAGGATATGACTATTGTTTAAAGCTAAAATCACTTGTACAGAAATATCAGCAGATCGAAAATTCTGAGATTCAACTTTCTGCGCTCTATTACATTCACTCAAAAATACTGTCATTGCAGGAAGAGCATATCGCAACATTCCCTTCACTTACGCCAAAAAAAGACCTATACAGGGAACTATCGCCCACAAAAAACCATGAGGAAATTGATGTGGCAAACTTTGCTTACAAATGGTTAACGTTTAAACGCAACAACATCTGCTTTATTGTTTTATTTGATAGTTACCGTATTATGGATATCTCACAGTTCAATGATTTTAAGGCGCTTTCACAAAATTTTTATGTTGCTACAATTGATAACAGCACCATTACCATACGTGACCCCCTGAGGCTTGATGAACAGCCTTCGCGCTCAATTGTGCTTGTTACCTATGCAAGAGATACCTTTGGTTATTTTTATGATACTATCGGGAAAAAGCTGGGTGCACAAAAAAATATTATTGCACGAATGTTAACAAGGACACAAAGCACATCGTCGCTACAATATGGAAGGGTACGCCTTTTTGGCGATAGTTATATTTATTTGAAACATGTTGACATAACAAAAGACCAGACACTTTAAATTTCTTCATCACTGCTTCCCAGATAAAAATATGACTGTATTTCTTCAGATGACACCTTGCCAACTCTTATTATTTTAAGTTTTCCATTTGCAATATTGATGAGAGTTGGACGAGGATGACGTTTACATAACTCTTCAATAATTACAATAGCATCAACCTTTTTCTGAAAATTGCTGATTATATCCTGCTGCTGGGCTGAACCTCTGGTAATGTGCATAATATTAACAGCAATGAGTGGAAGCCCTGTGCGTTCAATTATCTCATGTACAAACTTTGTTTTAGGATACCGCAATGCTATTTCTTTGTCTGTATTTTGCCGTTGAGGAACAATAACTGTTACTTCCCCTGGCCATATCCTGTGAAGAAAATCGTATTGCAACTTACTTACCGTTGCAAGCGATTCTAACATTTTAAATGATGTAATGAGTCGTACAAATTTTTTTGATCTGGATTTTATTAAATTTCGTATTTTTTGTTCAACAATACTGTTGGACATACCAACAATCTCATATTGAGAATCAACAGGAAGAACAACAATACCATTTTGAAGTAAAATATGAGATACCCTGTTTATAACTTCACTATCGATACTACCATCTTTTTTAAATTTTTTTATGATAATGATATCGTCATTTTTGCAGCGAGACTCTACAAATTGCATCATCGCAATTTACCTTTTGCTGTAATAAATGATACACAATCCTTCCCGCAACATTACTTTCACAAATTCTATAATGAGCATAATGTAAATGCAAGCATTTTATATGTATTGTATCCTGTAATCCACCAACGCCTCTTTTCAATATATTTAAATAGTCATCATTAATATCAGTACCAAAATATTTTTCGTATAAACTCTTTCTTAAAAAGTAGAAATGAGCATGTGCTTTTGCCATTTCCTGTTTTAACTGATTATCTGAATTGATTAAATTTCCAATTTTTGTTATGTATCCTTTATTTTCAAGCTGGTGGATGACATCATTGAGGTAGGGGCATGTAAGCCACAGAATATTGGACAATGATTGATAATCTATTAAATCATTAACTATAGGTGATAAAAGAATAATTTGAGGAAATCCAAAGTTGCATTTTTCAAATATACCGGAAACAGCATCAGTGGTTCCTTTAAGCTGCCATTGTAAAACCTGCAAATCTCGCTGATTAAGTTTAGAATTGTATGGTATCATATAGTATTCATTATAGCACTACAGGTTTTCTTCTATGATGGAGCAACACTCCTAACATTATCAAAGCAGAAAATGTAATCCAGAATATTCGTCCATACTGGATATATTGCAAATATTTCTCATGTTGTGTTTGAAATAATGAGTCTTCTCTATGTTTTGTACTATCTGGTATATCCTTGAACTGATAAACCTTTGCTCCTTTGGGGATATAACCAGCATTGATGCTTTCCTGTAACATGTACATTGAATACATTTTATTATTGTCCAGCCGATTGATCTTATTAATCTGCTGCTGTTTCAAAGCTATCTGATCCTGTATATGCTGGATATCATGTTTAAGAATTACTCTCTTCAGTATGCCACTATCGCTCAATACAAAGAAGTACACACTGAAGAGGATAAGTATAACAATAAACAATGTAAATTTTGTGTTATGGTTTACCAATGGAATAAAATACCCTTCTGCCATTAAATTTTGCAAAAACACCAAGCTGCTCCTCAATACGAAGAAGCTGATTATATTTTGCTAAACGGTCAGTACGGGAAGCCGAACCTGTTTTAATTAATCCAGTATTCATTGCAACTGCTAAATCAGCAATAGCAGGATCTTCAGTTTCACCTGAACGATGCGATATAACAGCAGTGTAACCAGCACGCTTTGCCATTTCAATTGCTTCGATAGTTTCGGTTAACGTACCAATCTGATTTAATTTTATAAGTATGGAATTGGCTACCTTTTTTTCAATACCCTTCTGGAAGATTGATGTGTTGGTAACAAATACATCATCACCAACAAGCTGTACCGTATTCTTTGCTTTATCAGTTAACAGCTTCCAGCCATCCCAATCATTTTCGGCCATACCATCTTCTATTGAAATAATTGGATATTTATTTATCCATTCAAGATAAACATTGACCATCTCCTCAGATGTTTTTTCTGGTTTTTCTTCGGCTGCCATCACATATTTACCGTTTTTATAAAATTCACTTGCTGCAGCATCTATAGCCAGGTAAATGTCCTGCCCGGCTTTAAAGCCTGCTTCTTTTATTGCTTCCAGAATTACCTCAAAAGCTTCGGCATTGGATTTTAAATTTGGTGCAAAACCTCCTTCATCACCTACACCGGTATTATATCCTTTTTTGGTTAATACTTTTTTCAAAGCGTGGAATGTTTCAACACCCATGCGCAATGCTTCTTTGAAACTATCGGTACCTACCGGAACTATCATAAACTCCTGAATATCAACATTATTATCAGCGTGTTTTCCACCATTCAGGATATTCATCATTGGGACAGGCAACTCGCATGCTCCAACTCCGCCAATGTATTGATATAATGGCATCCCCAATGTTTCAGCAACCGCTTTGGCACATGCCATTGATACACCTAAAATTGCATTAGCCCCTAATTTAGCTTTGTTTGGTGTGCCATCAAGATCTATTAACGTTTTATCAATCTCAATCTGACGTAATGCATCCATCTCAACGACAGCGCCTGATATAATTTCATTGACATTTTGTACTGCCTTAAGCACACCCTTGCCATTATAACGTGCTTTGTCGCCATCCCTTAATTCAATTGCCTCATGTTCGCCAGTTGATGCACCTGACGGCACAGCAAACCTGCCAGCAATCCCTGAAGAAAGCTCAACATCAACTTCTACAGTAGGATTGCCCCGTGAATCCAAAATCTCACGTGCATGGACATCGGTTATAATAGTCATGATACAACTCCTTCATAATTATAATATACATTATCTATAAGTAATACATTTTCATAATCAATGCAATCATTGATAGCTGTAATGTGCAAGTATAATTTTAGTTTTTGGTTTATAGTATAATGGGAATATATGTTCGATAGTTATTTTTAACCCTCCCTTTACTAACGGATAGCCAATTTACAACGTTACCATCCCTTTGATAAAGGGAGGGCCAGGGGGGTTGCATCACTGAAAAATATATTTCATACAAAATAATTCTTGAACAATTCAGCACAGTTGCTATCAATTTAACTATTGCAATAATTACCATAGTATAATAAAAAGGAGCGTACAATGAAACCAATTGCACTGAATGACTTTATATACTGGGTTGGCGGTATCGACTGGGATTTGCGAAACTTTCACGGTTACCTTACACAGCGTGGTTCAACATACAATGCCTATTTAATCATGGATGAAAAGATTACCCTTATTGATACCGTTAAATATTATCTCATGGATGAGATGCTTGAACGCATTTCATGCATTGTTGACCCTTCTAAGATTGATATTATCATATCAAACCATGTTGAAATGGATCATTCAGGCGGACTTCCACAGCTTATGGAATTGTGCCCCAATGCCATGCTTATAACCTCGCCAAACGGTGCAAAGGGATTGGAAGCTCACTACAAAAAAAACTGGAACTATACCGTCATGAAGACCGGCGATAGCATATCATTAGGAAAAACAAGCTTGCAATTTATCCTTGAGCAGATGGTTCACTGGCCTGACAACATGGCCTGTTATATGCCTGAGACTAAAATTTTGTTTTCCAACGATGCCTTTGGACAGCATATTGCAACATCAGAACGCTTTGATACAGAATATCCCCTTGACATTATCATGAATGAAGCAAAAAAATACTATGCCAATATTGTTTTGCCCTATGACAAGCAAACACAGAAAGTCCTTGATGCCGTAAGTACGTTAGACATTGCCATGATTGCACCAAGTCACGGCATACTATGGAAAGATCATGTTCAGGCGATAGTAACCATGTATAGGAGCTGGGCTGCCAATAAAACAACCAACAAAGCTCTCATCATCTACGACACCATGTGGAATTCCACAAAATTAATTGCCCACGCTATAAAAAATGCCTTTGAGGAAAAAAATATTCCCGTACAGCTTTATGATTTGAAAACTATACATATTTCAGACATTATGACCGAAGTACTTGACGCACACTATATCTGTGTTGGATCACCAACGCTTAACAATAACATGCTGCCAACCGTTGCTGCATTCTTAACCTACTGCAAAGGTCTGGCACCAAAGAACCGTGTGGGACTGGCATTTGGGTCGTATGGTTGGGGCGGCCAGAGCGTTGCGCAGGTAGAGGACGTACTGCAGCAGATGGGCTGGCGATTGCTTCCCGCTATTAAAGTTAATTATGTGCCACAAAAACAATTGCTGGTAACTATCGCCCAGGAGGTTTATGAAAAAATTAATGAAATTGACTTTTAACATAAAACTTTGTATTTTATAAAAGCATGCAATGAGTTCATAATACCATTATAACGGTAACCACTATGGAACAATACAAACACTATTTAGAATCAAAAGGAATCTCGCCATCGTACCAGCGATTAAAGATACTGGAATATTTAGACCAGAACAGGTCGCACCCAACCGTTGATGAAATCTATTCCGCACTGCTTCCGCTCATCCCTACGCTGTCTAAAACAACGGTTTATAATACCGTCAGCCTTTTTGTTCAACAGGGGCTTGTACAGATGCTGCTGCTTGATAATGTAGAAGCACGGTATGACATTACTGTTATGCCCCACGCACATCTGACCTGTTCACAATGCGGTAACGTTTTTGATATTGATAGCACACCATATGTAAAGTTTCCACAAACGATTGAAGGGCACACAATTGAAGGTTATCAAATAGCCTTACGTGGTATTTGCAAAAACTGTCTGGCAGATTAAGGAGTTATGGCAACAAAAAAATATGCTTTACTAAAAAAATATTTGTAATTATTATAACTATGTGATAATTATAATTTAAAGTATTTTTGTGGCGATAGTTACTGGCAAATGTATCGATTTTTTACATTTCATCGCAGTGATGAGTGACATATGCTGTAAAGCTTTACCAAAACATTGTGATGCCACTGTCATTGAGAACACAGCATTAACAATGGTTTATTGTTGTGCTTCACTTGATTGGATGTGTGATATGATGTAAAATAGTGTTGCCCAATACTCTTATTGTTTATAGGAGCTTTTTATGTATACATTTACGGTACATGACATGATGTGTAATCATTGCATTATGCACATTACCCAGTCCATACAGGCTATTGACAAATCTTCAAAAGTACAATGCAATCTTGACTCAAAAACAGTAACAGTAGATAGTTCTCTTGATATCAATCAAATTATCAAAGCAATTAAGGATGCGGGGTATACACCTGTTGCACAATAAATTGATTGTGTTTTGAATGGCGATGAGCAATTTATTTACTTTACATTTTTGCATTTAACACTTTAGATTTTGCATTTTTCATCTTACAATTTACAATACAATATAAGGAGGAATTATTTATATGGGTAAAAAGTACGAATGCACGGTTTGCGGTTATATTTATGATCCTGAAGAAGGCGATCCCGACAACGGCATACAAGCTGGAACTGCTTTCAAAGATTTGCCGGATGATTGGGTTTGCCCTATTTGTGGTGCCACCAAAGAGCAATTTGAACCGCTGGATTAAAATACTGTAAACTGTCGGGATATGCTCAGGTAAGCATATCCGTTATATTTATAAAAATATTTCTCTGGAGGTTTATGTATGGATGTTGTAATGCTTTCACGTATACAATTTGGACTGGCCGCTGGTGTTCACTTTATATTTCCTTCATTAACACTGGGGCTTACCCTTTTAGTGCTTATCTATGAATATAAGTTTTACAAAACAGATGATGACATTTTTAAAACTATTAGTTCATTTTTTATTAAAATACTGGGGCTTGTGTTTGCATTAGGTGTGGCAACCGGTATTGTGCTTGAGTTTTCATTTGGTACAAACTGGGCTGAATATTCCCGAATGGTTGGCGATATATTTGGTGCGCCACTTGCAGCAGAAGGGATATTTGCTTTTTTCCTTGAATCAGTATTTCTGGGGGTGCTGCTTTTTGCCCGCAACAGGGTATCAAAAAAGGTTTATTTGCTTTCAGCGTTTCTGGTATTCTTTGGCTCGCATCTTTCAGGTTTATGGATTATCATTGCCAATTCATGGATGCAAACCCCTGCTGGCTTTGCCATTGAAGGTGGTAGAGCAGTTTTAACCAACTTCTGGGCTGCTGCACTTAACCCTTCCACGCTGGTGCGGTTTGCCCATGTAATCATAGCCGGCTGGATTACCGGTTCGCTTTTTGCTGCTGGCATTGCTGCATGGTATTTAATAAAGCGATTACATACAAATGAAGCTCAACATATCCTCAAAACTGCATTGATTATATTCTGCATCATGTCATTGGCGCAGTTTGCATCAGGCCATATCCATTCAGTACAGGTAACCAGAATACAGCCCGAAAAGATGGCAACCTTTGAAGCGCTGTGGCAAACACAACAGGGCGCACCAATGTCAATAATTGGCATCCCTGTGGAAAGCCAGAAGAAAACATATTATGAAATTAAAATTCCCAAACTTCTTAGTTTACTTGCCTATTTTGATCCCAACGCTGAAGTTAAAGGAAGGGATGCGTTCCCTGATGATGAACTCCCACCTGTGGTGCTCCCCTACTTTTCATACCATATTATGATTGGATTGGGTTCACTGTTTGCGCTTATAGGGATAATAAGTATTGTGTTGCTGCTTACAAAAAAACTATTCAATGCAAGATGGTTCTGGTATGTGTTGTTTTTTGCAATCCCTTTACCAATCATTGCCAATGAGTTTGGATGGATTGCTGCTGAGGTTGGCCGCCAACCATGGGCAGTTTATAAAGTATTAAAAACAGCAGATGCAGTATCAATAATTGTTCCCGCTTCGCATGTAGCTTTTTCATTGGTTATATTATCATTAATCTATCTGATGCTTATAGTGATGTTTATTATGATACTGACTAAAATTATCAAAAAGGGACCGCAATCAGAAATATACTAATGAGTATGGAGGTTTGAATATGGATGTAAATATATTTCAGAATATATGGTTTATCATTATAGGTTTTTTGTTAATGGTTTATTCAATTCTTGACGGATTTGATTTAGGCATTGCCAGTCTTATGCCTGTATTAGCTAAAGACGAAAATGAACAAAAAAAGGTTATGGACTCTATATGGCCTGTATGGGATGGTAATGAAGTATGGCTCATTACAGCTGGTGCATCATTATTTGCTGCTTTTCCATTTGCTTATGCAACCGTTTTCAGTGGTTTTTATTTAGCACTCATGCTGGTGCTGTTTGCTCTCATATTTAGAGCTGTTTCAATGGAATTCTGGTACTATGATGAAAAGCGCAGAAAAATATGGGCAACTGCTTTTACTGCTGGCAGCCTTTTACCTGCGTTACTATTTGGTGTTGCCCTTGGTAATGTTATATGTGGAATCCCTATTGATATCAACATGAACTTTACCGGAAATTTCTTTACACTGTTGCGCCCTTTTCCACTTGTTATTGGTTTGTTAGGACTATCGGCTATACTTCTGCAGGGATGCACATGGGCAATACATAAAATTGAAGGTGAAGTGGCAAAACGTGCACACAGCATTCTAAACAAATTACTTATTGCTAACGCCGTATTTTTTATTCTGGCGATAGTTCTCACTATCATTTTTCTGCCTGACATCCTTTCAAGTAGTATTGGATGGATAGGTGCTATTGTTTATGCAGTAGCATTAAGCTATGTATATTTGTCAAATAAGCATAAACGAGCAGTGAATGCACTGAGAGGATCATCCTTCGCATTTATTGCACTGTGGATAATGGCAGGCGCTGCTCTTTATCCCAATCTGGTACGAGCAACAATAGGTGCCTATAATATTACGATTGTGAATGCCTCTTCAACGGTGTACACCTTGAAGATAATGTCCATCATAGCGTTGATAGGTATGCCCATAGTTATTGCCTATACTTTTTATGTGTATAAGGTTTTTAAAGGGAAAGTGTCATGATAGTGCAGTTATCATCATTTACTGAATGAATAGTGAATGAAGTATCAAAGCAGGTTTATATTTTTTCGTTAAATATTATTTTTACAAGGAGGAGTAAATGGCTACAAAACAATTAGAAGTGTATAAATGTGATATTTGTGGCAATATCGTTGAGGTATTGCATGAAGGTAAAGGCGAGCTTGTATGCTGCGGACAGCCCATGAAATTGCAGGTTGAAAATACCGTAGATGCATCAAAAGAAAAACACGTGCCGGTTGCGGAAAAAACATCTGATGGAATAAAAGTTCAGGTTGGGAGTGTTGAACATCCCATGGAGGAAAAGCACTATATTGAATGGATACAGCTTATAGCTGGAAGCAAGTCATATCGACAGTTTTTAAAACCAGGTGAAAAACCTGTCGCAATTTTTAAGGTTGATACAGCATCATTTGCAGTCAGGGAATACTGCAATTTACATGGTTTGTGGAAAGCATAATCTACCATTACGGAGGATAATAAAACAATGGCAAAAAGTGTAAAGGGAACAAAAACTGAAAAAAATCTATTAGCTGCATTTGCAGGCGAATCGCAGGCACGCACACGCTACACCTTTTTTTCATCAGTTGCTAAAAAAGAAGGATTTGAACAGATATCCGCATTATTTTTAGAAACTGCAGAAAATGAAAAAGAGCATGCAAAACGTTTTTTTAGTTATCTTGAAGGTGGCATGGTTGAGATTCAGGCAGCTTATCCTGCTGGAGTTATTGGCACAACTTTGGAAAATCTGAAAGCTGCTGCAGCCGGTGAAAACGAAGAGCACACGAAACTTTATCCTGAATCAGCAAAGATTGCCGAAGAAGAAGGATTTCCTGAGATTGCATTTCTTTTCAGAAAAGTTGCTGAGGTTGAAAAACACCACGAGCAGCGCTATCTTGACCTGGCTAAAAATATTGAACAGGGCAAAGTATTTAAGAAAGAACAGAAAGTACAATGGAAATGCCGCAACTGCGGATATATTCATGAGGGTAACTCAGCACCGGAAAAATGCCCTACATGTCAGCATCCTCAAAGCTATTTTGAGTTGCTGTGTGATAATTATTAATAGTAGTATGGCATATCGATGATTGAAAATCCCCTTTATAACAAAGGGGATTTTTTATACCACTCTATGCTCATTGTATGATTAGCTAAGAGACAAATATCATAAAAAATAATACTTGTATTATATATGGTGTTTCTTTATGTTTCATACAATTTAATGATATATCATGAATTATAGTATTTAATTCTTATAATTTAGCATGAAGTTTTAAAAAATATTACCATGAAAAGAGTTGAAAAGAATCAACAAACTAGAGCAAAAATAATAGAAGCTGCACGAACTTTGTTTGTACAACAGAGTTATTCAAAGACTACAATACGTCAAATACTAAAAAAAACAGGTATTACAACAGGAAGTTTATATCATTTTTTCAAAAATAAAGAGAGCATTCTCAGGCAGATTACAGCAGATTACCTTTTAGACACTGATAAAATTATACGATCTTTTATGAAGGAATATGACCCCATGGTTCACTATATACTTATAATTTATATCCAACTAAAATTAATTGACAGTAATCCAAATCTTGCAGATATATGGCAACATACCTATAGCCTGTGGAGTATTACTGAAATGGTATGTACTAAAAGTGCCAAATGGAATAAAATGATGTTTGGAAAATATAATGAAAACTTCAGCGATGACGATTGGTATGCACGATCCATGGCAATTAATAGCTTAATTCACTATATAACCATTGAAAAAATAAATAGAGGCGAAATACCAATCAAGAATCGCGTGCATCTTTTAATGCACCTTGTCTCATTACTGTTCAACACTCCTTTTAACCAGATAGAATCAGCTATTGAAAAGGCTGAAAAGATTATAAGTAAAAATAGTCTGCAACTATACGGCGTAAATCTTAAATTATAAAATCAAGTTAAGTATAGTTACTATATATCGAACACAGTGATACAATGATATTCTTGTTGCTTATTCTTGATTATAAAGTGTAATTGCATTAATTCTTCTTTGATTATTTAAGATTGGTATTTATTTTCATTTACCGTAATCTTTTTGATAGTCCATCCAAGGGCCATCCGCGACCCTGCATATACTGCTATAATCACACACATTATCTTTGAAATCATTGCCGCTACTATGGAAATGTTATCAATCCCGGATAACTTGAAAAAGAAGCTATAACATATTCCAAAACATAATCCAATAATCAGCATTATCAAAAAAATCAAAAATCCATTAATTGGTTTATCTTTTTTCTGATGAACGGTAATGATACCCAAATAAAATCCTGAAATTGTATAAGAAATTGCAGCAAGAAAAGTAAAATTACACACAAACATAAACGTAATCGATAAATCTAATGCTACTGCATTGACAGGCACCATATTATTTATTTGTGGGAACAATTGAGTTAATTTCATTGCTTCATGATGAAATCCTCTATTACCTAAAGAATAATTTATTATTGATTGGAAAACAATATTAGGCAATACATAGGTCCCCCAGAAGTATCCAGTAGCTGATGAATTTTTTAATTTAGATTTCCCATTAACAAAACTTATAATATCTTTCTCTATATATCGCTTTGTTAATAAATAATGTGGTACTATATAAAGCATTGATAATACGATAGTAACAACAGCATTGGGTTTCCATTTAAAACCGTAAATAATAGCACCAACAATAAGAGTGCAAACTATTGCAACTGTAGCAGACAGGGGAATTGTTCTTATCCATGGATTAACAAGAATAGAGGAAGTTTCGTTAGAAGATATATCAGAAAGTTGTACTTTCCCTTCAACAAACTCTTTTCTCACATTAAATAGTATACCAGCAGGCTGAAAGGTTATAAATGCTAAATATACAGTCATAATAAATCCAAAAGCAGTAAACAAAGAGTAGCCTTTACCCATTACGTTAAATACTAGAATGCCACCAAGAATAATAAGTAAAGAAATAACAACAAATGATGCTATTACCTGTATTATAAAAGTTTGCTTAATATTAAACTTTTTAGATTTAGTAGACATAAAACTTCCTATTATTTTATTTATATTTAACAGCTAAAATTAATCACATATCTATTCAAATAACACCATATTATTTCCTTAATTGAAACAGAACATCAATTAAAACTTATATTTATTATTCATAATCTGGTTATATATTGATTCAGTTAATGGCACATAACTGTCCTTTTCTGGTAAAAGAACATATAAATCGTTCTTTATATTAACAGGATTATACCCTTCATTTTTTAATTTAGTCTTTTTAATCTTGTGCGTAGCTGTTCGTTCAAAATCATCAACAAAGCGAATAAACAGTGGTATTGCATATTTAGGGAGTACTGATCGTAAATGTTTTACCAATGCTTTAAGATCAATATTTTTATCTTTTATTATCGCTGCCATTCCGGCTTTACCATCACCTGAAGGCATACTGACACCATAAACTGCTGATGACTGAATACCGGGAAACAAGTCAAGAGCCTTTTCAACTTCCATAGCAGCTACATTTTCACCTTTCCATCTGAAAGTATCACCTGAGCGATCAACAAACTGTAATTGACCATAGCCCATGTTTCTGAGTATATCACCGGTATTAAACCACGTATCCCCTTTTTTAAACGCATCTCGTACAATTTTTTCTTCTGTTTTCTTTTTATCAGTGTAACCTGCAAAAGGTGTTTTTTTTGATATTTGCATGATAAGCAATCCAATTTCACCATATCTAACCTTAATTGCATTGCCATTAGCATCACGTTCAATACAGTCATTTACAACATCATACTTCACAAGTGCCCATGGTGTAAGGCACATACCAACGCAATATTCAAAATTCATAATATTAGTAAATACACCCACTCCTTCGGCAGCTCCATAAAATTCAAAAATCTTTTTAATGCCATAACGTTTTTTAAAACTCTTCCATATATCAGATCTAAGTCCATTCCCAATGACATATTTTAATGTTGTTTGATCCTGTCCAGGAATATCTGGTTGTGCCATCAGATACCTGCATACTTCTCCTATATAGACAAAATGTGTTGCACCAAATATTTTTACATCATTAACAAAACTGCTCGCAGAAAATTTCCTTCTGATTGCGATAGCAGCACCACCATATACAGCAGGTGGCCATGCAATATTAATGGCATTGGTGTGAAAAAATGGTAGAGGAACATAAACAGTGTGTTTTTGAGTAATGGGCGTAACAATTCTGCCCCACCAAAATGTCCCGGACAATAAGCGTATATTTGTAATTACTGCTGCTTTAGGAAGCCCACCGGTTGTACCAGAAGTATAGATATATGCAACAGGATCATGAACAGTAATCTGCCTGGTATCCGGAAGATTTGTTTCAGGCATTTTTGATAGTAGCTCTGTGATGTCATTTTTGTCTTTCAATTGATTAGTTAACGAATCGCGAATAAAACAAAGATATGAATTTTCAATATCAACTTTGGATTCTACTTCCTTAAAAAAACTATAACATTCCTCTCCAATTACAACAACTTTTCCTTTGTTTAAGTTAAAGCTGTGAATAAGGGAATCCCCTCTTTGATTGACATTTATTAAAGAACAAACTGCTCCAATTTTTGTACAGCCACAATATAATACCAGTAATTCCGGTCTGGTATCGATACATAAAGTGACAGTATCTCCTTTAACAATATTTTTTGATTTTAAAAAATGAGCGAATTTATTTGCCTTTTCATTCAACTCTTTATATGTAAGCGTTCCCTCATGTGACTTTATTGCTATATTATTGGGATATTTTTCTGCAGTTTTTTCAAGAAGAAGTCCCCACGATATATTTTTTTTTCCGCTTATCATGTTTAAACCTTTTATTCCATGATACAAAATATACGGTATACGTATCGTGAAAGGAATAAACTTTGTAATAAACTCTGTAAAAGTTATTGTGCGTTGATCTTGCATCACAGATTTTTCTTCCATTTGAATGACCTCCTATATGGTGAACAATAGTTTGTATTTGTTCATACAGAAAAACAGAAAAAATAATTAACTACAATACTATTCCACACAAAACTTGTTTAACAAACTAATACTAATGTAATACTGTAATATAATTTGTCAATATAATTTTAGAACATGTTCTATTTTATTATTGACATAAATTTATCGATTAAATCATTTGATAGGGTATCTTTAATTAAGTGTAATTAAGTTCATTTTTTTAAAAGTCCATAACCTTTAAATTGCCATTTCACAGTTAAATCAACTATTACTATTGAAGGAGAATTGAGTATGGGAACAAAATTTTACAGCGAAGAAAATCTTAAATTTTTATTACAAGAAGTTCATGACATTGATGAAATTTTTTCTTGCGATACTTTCAGTGATTACAACGTTGAAAGCATGAACATCATTTTAGATACAGCAAAAAACATAGCTTCGGGCATGATGTATCCATATTTTTCCGAAATGGATAAAAACCCTCCGGAATACACAGGTTCCACCATCAAAGTTCATCCTTCAGTAAAACCCTTTTTGGAAAAGTTTGCAGAGGGTGGCTGGATTAATGCATCGTTTCCTTCAGACATTGGGGGACAACAAATGCCTTTTATCCTTTTTAATGCCTGTATGTTCATCTTTGCCTCCGCAAATTATTCAATGAGTGTTTATCCCGGTCTTACATCAGGAGCACTCGCACTCATTTATCAATTTGCAACAAAGGAACTTTACCAGATTTTTGCACCGCCCATGATAGCCGGTAAATGGCAGGGCACAATGGCTTTAACCGAACCAGAGGCAGGAAGCTCATTAAGCGATGTAAAAACCATGGCAATACCTACTGATAAAGGATACTATCTCATAAAAGGCCAGAAAACATTTATATCTGCTGGTGATCATGATGCTGTTGAAAATATTGTTCATCTGATGCTTGCACGTATTAAGGATGCGCCACAAGGAGTAAAGGGTTTATCACTTTTCATTGTTCCAAAATATAGACCGGATGAAAACGGAAAACTTATTTTCAATGATGTCAACTGTGCGGGGTGTTATCATAAAATGGGATATAAGGGAGCCCCTATCGCACAGCTAAGTATGGGCGAAGCGGATGATTGCCGTGGATACCTTGTTGGCGAACCCAATAAAGGGCTTAGCTATATGTTTCATATGATGAATGAAGCTAGAATTAATGTGGGTTTAGGAGCTGCTGCCATAGCCGGAGCTGCCTACCAGACATCGCTGGAATATGCAAAGGAACGCCGTCAGGGACGTAAAATTACTGAAAAGAATCCTTCTGTTCCTCAAATACCCATCATACACCATGCAGACGTTAAGAGGATGCTTTTAAAGCAAAAAGCTATCGTAGAGGGTTCACTTTCATTAATAATACAAACAGGTAAACTGGTGGATCTCATCAATACCAGTGCTGGCGAAGAAAAAGAAAAGTATGAACTTTTTTTAGATATGCTCACACCCATAGTTAAAACCTATCCTGCAGAGATGGGCGTCGTTTCTACAAGTTTAGCTATTCAGTGTATGGGTGGCTATGGTTATTCAAGCGAGTTTCCTGTAGAACAATACATGCGCGACTCACGCATACACCCCATCCATGAGGGCACAACAGGCATACAGGGAATGGACCTTCTTGGCCGCAAAGTCACGATGAAAAACGGTGCTACCGCTAAAGTATATATGACTGAAATTTACAAAACTATCGCTTCAGCAAAACAATACCCTTCGCTTATCAGCTATGCTGAAGATTTGGATAAAGCTGCAGCTTTATGGCAGGAGGTAACCGGCTTTCTCATTCAATTTGCGGTTAAAGGTGATATTGAACGTTTTCTTGCCGACGCTACTCTTTTTCTTGAATTTAGCGGTCTCATTTGCATAGCATGGCAATGGTTATTACAGGGAATAGCTGTGCAACATAGTATTAACAACAGTTCAGGAAGCTACAGTAAGGATTTTCTTGAAGGAAAGATGCAAACACTTGCATATTTCTTCCGTTATGAACTTACTGGTATCTACGCTTTAGAAAAAATCATACGTGGCTCTGATGGACTTACTGTATCCATGCAAGAAAATTATTTTGAAGATTAATTATACCTTGCATTACAATTAGTAGGCGATAGTTACTATCTATTTATTATCTGCCTTTAAAAACAGGCTCACGCTTTTGAGCAAAAGCCATAAATCCTTCTGCTGCATCTTCTGTTTTTGCCAGCATAGCTGAGCATTGCCGATCTACTTTTAAACCCTCATCAATACCTTTCTCTATACCAGTTATCATACCCTTCAGGATACAGCTTACCGCTAATGGTGCACGTCTTGCAAGAGAATCAGCAAAATTTTGTACTTCTTCCATAAAGTGTTCATGTGGGAACACTCGATCAACAAGACCAATTGATAATGCTTCTTGAGGAGTTAATCGTTTGCTAAAAAGTATACAATCAAGTGCTTTGCTACGTCCTAACAGGCGGGTCATACGTTGAATACCTCCCCAACCAGGAGTAATACCTAAATTTACTTCCGGGCAACCAATGAATGCTTTTGGCATATCTGTCATCAATCTAAAATGGCATGCTAACGCTAATTCACAACCGCCACCCAATGCATAGCCATTTATAGCTGCTATTACCGGCTTTGGATATCGATCAATATAATTAAAAAGTTCAATTGCATCAGGACCTTTATCCAGATTTGCTACATCAGTTACATCCATACCTGCGCTAAAACCCTTATCGCCTGCACCGGTTATTATCAGAACTCTAATAGTATTGTCATCTTCTAATTCCTTTACTATAGCATACAACTCTTCTCTGACATGAATATTGATAGAATTTGCAGGAGGACGGTTAAGTATTATAGTTGCAACATAATTGTTTTTCTTTAGTAAAACATTTGTATCCATTAAAATTACCTCCGTTTATAATTAATTTTTTAATATAATGGGAAAGTCTATACTTCCCAATTATATTGATAATCACTTAAAATGGTAGAAATTGTCAAGAATATAATAGAACATGTTCTATTATATTGTGATATTTTTATATTTATTTCAAATACCATTATGTATTGGATATAATCATGCTTAACTAAAATATATATAATGACCCATCCAATATAATGTAATTAATCAATATTTAATTATTTACAATTATACTTTTTGCTTGAAATGTGCTATATACTCAATAACAGAGTATATATAAACTATTATGAAAATTTTGTAAATGATGCAAGTTCAATAATTTTATTACAGTTTAGTACTAACACACTGATATTTTAAACATGAAATTATATTTCTACTTTTTTTAGAGGAATAGTGATGATAAAAAAGTTTTTAAAAAAAATATTGTTATACCAAATAATTGTTTTACCAGGCTTAACAGTTTTTACTATTTTTTTTATCTATGCCATTGTTTTTAATATGTCATTTTCATATATGGGCAATACCAGCAAAAATGTTGTAGATATCATTATTTCGCAATATATATTGTTAATCATCATATCGTTTATAAAAATTTTAGCAGCATATTTATGTATTGGATTATCTTTAAGTATATTTTTTTACTATGGAATAACAGCATTAACATCACTGTTTAACGCATCACTCGGCAATATTTCAAAAAGTTTTTTAACTGCGGCATTGACATTTATTATTGCATTTTTGCAATTATGCAAAAGCATTGTCATGTATCCGCAATTATATCTGGATACCATCTTCAATAAAAATATAATCTACAAAAATTTTCAAATACTTTTAACCAATAACTTTTCTCCTGATTTTTTTATGGCGTTGCAATGCAGTATTGTTGTGCCATTCATTGCTGCTTTTGTATTCGTTGTGTATAGACAATTATTTAATCATATGAAAATATATTTTCAGCAGATGGCATCGTTACGCAATAAAAAAAAGCAAATGATTGTTGCATGTGTGATAGTTACTATTGTAACAATATCTTTATTACCAATAACTATCGCCCATAATAAAACCACCACCAAACCAAACATTATTATTTTAGCCAGCGATGCATTGCGCCCCGACCATTTTAGCGGGTATGGTTATTATCGTAAAACAACACCCACTATCGACACGCTAATACAACAGGGAGCAAATTTTCACAATGTTTACACTGTTGTACCGCGTACATTCCCGGCATGGGTTAGTATTATAACATCACAGCTACCCATGAAACATCATATTAGCCACATGTTTCCAATGGCGGTTACCCGAAAACAAAATTTTATAACATTGCCAAAAATATTGTCACACCATGGTTACTATACATCGGTGGTTGGCGACTTTGCTGCTGATATTTTCCCGCGTATTGATTTGGGCTACGAAACAGTGAAAGCACCAACATTTAATATGCGTGTTATGATACAACAGATCATCTTAAAAAATCATACGTTCCTTTTGCCATTTTTAACCAATAAAGCTGGTTTTTATTGTTTTCCAGAGATAAAAGAATTTGCCGAATTTGCTGACCCCGAATTTGTTGTTCAGGATATAAAAACTGAAATAAGTAAAAGTATAAAAACAAAAAAGCCATTTTTTATAACATCATTTTTTTCAATATCGCATTTTCCCTACCCTGCATGCTATCCCTACTATAATTTATTTACCGACAGGCACTATAGTGGTCCATTTAAATATTCTAAAAACAGGGTTGTGTCACTTAATTCCGAAGGTGAAGCACATGAATACTCTCCTTCTGAGAACGAAGTTGAATATATTAGAGCATTATATGATGGTTGTGTCTATGCGTTTGATGAAGCTGTTGGAAAGGTTATACAGTATTGTAAAGATAAAAATATATATGACAACACCATCATCATAATCCTTTCGGATCATGGTGAAAATCTTTACGAATATGACTACGGCATGGGACATGGTGAACATCTGCGTGGTAAGTATAGCATGGTAATCCCCTGTATCTTTGCAGGTCCGGGTATACCATACCAACATCACCGTGCTGTACGAAGTGCTATAGATATAGCACCCACTATCCTTGATCTACTGGGTATTCAAAAACCAGAATCATTTGATGGCACATCCCTTTTAGAAAAACACAAACGCAATTTTGATGCATACTGTGAAACAGGTATATGGTTTGATAATACCGGTAACTTCTTTTTTCAGAAAAAGCGTATAATGTACCCGGATATTACCGGTATCTCAACAATTGATTTTCACTACCATGACGAGATTACCATTACTCCATATTATGAATATTGTATTACTATTGCAAAGCATCGATGCATAATTGCAAACAATTATAAATTGATATATATGCCAACCCATTATGGCATTGAATATGAACTGTATGATTTATCAAATGATAGTGATGAACGAAATAATATTTTTACAACTTCACTACAATCTGAAATGTTGAAAAAAAAGTTCTTTTCATTATTTAAGGATGACAAAACCTTTACACTATATAATGAATATCTTTTACCTGTTATTGATAAGCCTATTTTCTAAGAATGAAATGATGCATTGCGATACTATTTTCAAAAGATTGTGAAACCACCTTATCAATAGTTTTCCTGGATTAAAAGAATAGTTTGCAAAGATAGCAGCAATACCATACAATTTATTTTGCCACTACCTCGGCCTGTACATTTGTTAAAACATCACTCCCATTTTGATTAATAACTTTTATTTCCACTGTTCCAGAGTCCCCACGCACTTCTGTTACCAATCCTTCTATGGTTATGATATCACCCATTTTTACCGGTAACGAAAATCGGCATTTTAATTTTTTTAATCTGCCAGGGTCACCAATCCATGTGGTAACTGCATCAGCAGTAAAACCCAGAGTGCACAGCCCCTGCAATATTGCACCACCCAACCCAACCATTTTCCCAAATTCAGCGTCAATATGTATTGGATTAAAATCTCCTGATGCACCAGCATAGTAAATAGCTCGGTATTTATCAATCTCCTGTTGTACTTTAAAAGAGTCTCCAGCATCTATATTGTTTTTTTCATACATTGTTTTCATCCTTATTTCCTCACTACAAAAGTATATATTCCTTTACATACATCCTGATTGTACTGATTTTTTGTCATGATTTCAATTGTCACTACGTCTAACTTTTCTTTATTTTCAATACCAATAATCCTGGCATTGGAATATAAAATATCACCAGCTTTTACCATGGTATAAAATTCAAATTCCTGCTCACCATGCACAAGCATAGCTATGTTTAAACTAAGCTCATTATCCATAAATATTGGTTCTATCAGTTTTGCTCCAAACACTACAGCAAACGTTGGTGGTGCTACTATCGTTTTGTATTTAGATTGTAAAGCAAATTCGTCATTGAAATAATAAGGATTGTTACTCTTTATTGCTTGTGCAAACTCTTTTATTTTTTCTTTACCCACTTCATATATCACTGTTGGCCATGTTTTACCAATAAACTTTTTATCAACAGTCATAGATATCTCCTCCATTAGCTTCCATATTTTTGTAAAATATCTCGTGCTATGAGTATCCTCTGTATCTCAGAAGTACCTTCACCAATTTCACCCAATTTTGCATCCCGGTATAACCGTTCCACAGGGAATTCCTTAATATAGCCATACCCACCATGAACTTGCAGTGCCCAGCTTGCTATTTGTGTTGCTGCTTCACTGGCAAACAGTTTTGCACATGAAGCCAATACTGCTGCCTCAGGATCATTCATTTGCTTGGCCCAGGCAGCTTTATATATCAGTAATCGAGATAAATCAGTTAATATCATCATGTCCGCCAGTTTAAATGATATTTCCTGATAACGGTTTATTGGTTTACCAAATGCTTTTCGCACAGATGCATACTTTACCGCCTCATCCATACAGGCAACAGCCACTCCAAGAGAAACTGTCGCCATACCTATTCTTCCATATTCAAGAGTTTGCATAGCCTGAATAAATCCTTTACCCAATTCACCGAGGACAGCGTCATCCGAAACTTCACAATCCTCTAAAAATATCTCAGATGTCGGCGAACCTCTATACCCTAATTTGTCAAATGGCTTTCCAATAGAAAATCCCGGTGTATGCGTATCAACCAAAAAAGCAGTAACCCCCGCACCAGGACCGGCTTCTTTATCATTATAAGCCATTATAAGACATACATCAGCAATGGGGGCATTGGTTATAAATGTTTTAGTACCATTTAAAATCCATTTAGCACCTTTCCTTTTTGCCGTTGTAGCTATAGCTGTTGCATCTGAACCGGCTTGCGGCTCGGTTAATCCAAAGCTCCCAATTACATCTCCCGATATAATACCGGGTAAATATTTTTCTTTTTGCTTATCATTGCCAAATAGCCGAATAGGCATACCACATAGTCCACAACTTGCACCGGCTGATAAAAAAGTTGCAGCACATGCTTTTGAAACTTCTTCACCAGCTATTGCAAAATTAATAAGGTCTTGATCAGTTCCGCCAAATGCTTCTTCATGTATCATGCCCATATAACCAAGCTGACCTAATTTTTTAATATTATTTTTCAATAACTCAACAGCTTTTTCATCGCCTGCATCCAGGATACTGGCATTGGGTTTTATTTCATTTTCACAAAATTTTTTAAAATTTTCTTTTATTGATTTTTGTATATCATTTAACTCATAGTTCATATAATAGCCTCCTGACCTAACTATATTACAATGTTAACAGACGTGATATTATTAGCCGCTGTATTTCAGATGTTCCCCCGCCTATTTGAGCTAATTTTGCATCCCGTATCATCCTTTCAACCGGATAATCATGAATATAGCCATACCCACCAAAAATTTGTACAGCATCAGATGCTACTTTAAAGCCCCAATCACCAACAAATGCTTTGGCGATAGAAGCCTGGAGATGATTTATTGGATATCCTGCATCCTTTAATGAAGCAACTCTGTATACCGCTAACCGTGCTGCTTCCATAACCATTTTCATATCAGCTAATTTATGCTGTATTGCCTGAAAGCTTTTTATAGGTTTATCAAATTGAACTCGTTCAGTTGCATATCGTGCACATTGCTCTATCATAAACTGCATTGCACCAACAAAGGGAGCCAGTAAAGCGCTTCTATCCCATTCCAGCGTTTGGTGAGCATACATAAATCCTTCGCCAATATTACCCAATACGTTATCTTCAGGGATTTCACAATCTTCTAAAAATATTTCTGAAGTAGTAGATGCTCTGACCCCCAGTTTATGAAAAGGTTTCCCGGTGGAAAATCCTTTAAAATTTTTTTCCACAATGAATGCCGTTATGCCAGCGTGTTTTTTTGATTTATCAACAGTCGCATACACCACACAAACATCAGCAACAGGTGCATTGGTAATAAATGTTTTTGAACCATTTAATATCCATCTATCGCCTTTTTTTACTGCCGTTGTTTGTAACGCTGCAGCATCAGAGCCAGCACCTGGTTCTGTCAATCCCATGCATCCTATCCATTCCCCATTTGCTAATTTATGTACATATGTTTTTTTTTGATGCTCATTTCCATGTTTAAATAATGTATCAGTACATAAATAGGTATGGGCTCCTAAAGCCAGAAGATGGCCGCTATCAACGCCTGCATGACCTAAAGCCTCTGATGCCAGACAACATGTAACAACATCAGCACCCTGTCCGTTATACTCTTCAGGGAATGGTAATCCCAATAATCCCATCCTAGCTAATTTTTGCCAGATTTCAAATGAAAACTCTGATTTCAAATCAGCTTCTTCACATAGTGGTACTATCTCATTTTTTGCATATTTATATATTGTGTCCCTGAATAAAAGCTGTTCCTCAGAAAAACTAAATTCCATTGTTTACCCCCTTTGAAATTATTGTTTCAATAATTTGATTTTTTATTTTATTTACATAGTATGAATAATCAAAAGCTTCAGGTTCTATAACATACTGAATGATTAAACCCTGCACCATGGAAACAATCATCGTAGCTGTATAGATAACATCAATTTGCTTAATCTTGCCCTTAATTATCCCTTCATTGAGTATATCCGAGCATACTTTCCGGTAACTTTGATATAACTTTTGTATTGCTTTCCTCATACGTTCATTATGGTTGAGCTGTGTCCAAAAATCTAAAAGTACATAGAAATAATTTTTTTCTTCAATTATGAGATTACATGCCCTGAGTATAAAAACACTCAATTTATCAACTGGATCTTCGATATTAGCCAGATCATTTTGCAATGCCAATCGTATATTGGTATTTATCTGACGCAGAAGATTTAGCAGCAAATCCTGTTTATTTTTAAAATAATAATGAACCAACCCTGCAGACATCCCGGCTTCATCTGCTATATCTTTAATAGTAAAATTATAGTATCCTTTTTTACTCACGACATTATATGCTGCAGCAGTAAGCTGTAAACGCCGTGTATCATATATGCTGTTTCGTTCCTGCTTAACTCTCATCAGTATCCTCTACATTCTGATTGAATGACCAATCAATTATAAACTATACCATATTCAAAAAGTTTTTATAAGAGAACTATAATCACATATGGTTAAATTATTCTGCAAACATCGTTCCTCACAATGAGTTGTTCCACCCATTAGAATACCACCAGATATAACATTAAATATTTCAGGTACATCAACTATCAATAATCCCACATCATCATATTCATTGTTAAAATTTTTAGCATTTACCTGGCTTAAAATTAATGATATACAATCAAATAGTGGAGCAGCAATAATATCATCAAAATCAATAGCGCCAATCTTCATGATATCATTAAATCCATCACTATGTATAATTATTCGTGTGTTTGATTCTAAATTAATGGAATCAATGGTATCAATAGATGTACTTCTCCCTGCAAAATTCATATTGGCTGTTGATTTATATAAAAGTTTTTTATTTAAGCGATTAAATATCTTTAAAGAACTATCGCCACCATGTACTACAAATGCTTTGCATCCATTATGTGACTGTTTTAGTGCTATCAAACTCAATGTGGTTTTTAAATGGTATTCCTGTTGTCGGTATATTGCATTGATATAGGCACGCCACTGTTCAGAAGTATCAGGAATGCTGGCTAAACCTCCCATAATTTTTGAAAGCAATATGCGTGATGCATTGGGAAATCGTTCGGTTGCATCAGCAATAGCAAATATACTATGCTCACTATCAATTAACAAACTATCGCCATTACCGTATCCAGATCTAATCTTATCGGTACCGGCCAAAAGCATAACAAAAAAAGCTTCCCTGTCCATTATTACCCGCATATCATTATTTACTTCTATCAAACTCATATGTTAATCAATGATCCTGAAATATAATATATCTTTAATGGTGCCTTTCTTTTCATCTGAAAAAACAGGTTCTACACGTGCACCAATCTTTACTTTAGATTCTTCTGTTACATCAATAAAATGCTGGAATAGCGTGTCAGCACCATCCAGCTTAATAAATCCATAGCCATACGGTACTGGTTTTTGCAGCCCGGTTTCTGGATCTATAAAAGCAAAACGCAAGATTGTAAATGTACTGATTATTCCTTTTGGTCCTACCTCTATAAAATCCTTCATTTCCATAAAGCATTCACCACACACCTGACGCGGGGGAACATATACCTTTTTGCATTTCGGACATCGAACCCCAACAAATTTTCTGTTATTTTTAAGTTCATGAAAGAACTTACTGCCGTACATACCCACTGAATAATGAAAAGGTTGCACAGCTTTCCCGGATTCTATAATTATATGCTCAAGGTTTTCCATACTTTCTCTCCTAAAGATTGGGTTTCTTTTTACCATGTAGTATCATATCTGTCCACATGCAACCACCAAAGCCAGTGCTAACAGCAAAGTTAACATCAGGAACCTGCCTTCCTTCAGCCTTTCCCATGACCTGCATGGCAGCTTCTGCACAGCGTATTAATCCTGTAGCGCCAATAGGATTACATGCAATAACACCACCTGACGGATTGATGGGAAGCTCCCCACCCATATCTGTTGCTCCGCTCCATATATATTCAGCACCTTTTCCTCGTGGGATAATCCCCATATCTTCAATCCATATAATTCCTGCCAGTGAATACGGCTGATACATTTCAATGACATCAATTTGTTTTCTTGGTTCACTGATACCAGATTTTTTAAAAAGCTCTTTTGAAGCATCAGCTATGCTATCCAGCTCGCCCCAATTGACATCTCCTAAATATGAATACGTATGTCGATTTGCCGTTGCCCAAATCCAGTCAGGTGTTGATGTTATTGTTTCTGCACAATCTTCAGATGCCATAACAACTGCACACGCACCATCAGTTCGCGGACACACATCTAAAAGATGTATTGGATCTGCCAGCATGGGCGATGCTAATACCTCCTCTAAGGTAACCTCCTTTCGCAACTGGGCATATGGATTATTGCACGCATGCTTTCGGTCACGAACAGAAACACGCGCACCATCCCTGTCAGTGGCACCATACTTTGCCATGTAACTTTGCGCTTCAACGGCCAATCCGGAGATAGCTCCTGCAAATACAAGCCTGTCCCATATAGGATCAAATGCTGTGGTAATAGCACCGGTAGTATCTGATTCAGAATTTTTTTCCCAGCCTATAACAAGAACTTTATCAAACATTCCTGATGCAACAAGATGATATCCACCAATTGCAAGTGTACTCCCCGTAGTCCCACCAGTTGTAAGTTTCATAATAGGCTTATGATAACCACCTGAACCATCTATACTCCAGCAATCTACATAGTTAATACCCTCAAAGTGATCCATATTCCCAATAATAATGGCATCAATATCATTAATGGACAGTTCTGCATCCTGTAATGATCTAACTACCGCTTCATGTATTAGTTCCTGTCCATTAACATCAGGTCTATGACTTTTATGATTAGTTTGGCCTGTGCCAACAATTGCAACTCTGCGCTTAGCCATACCATCCTCCTATTTTTCTTTATCCAGAACCCATACGCAGTGTGATTGGCCACATATACCGTTAACACCATGGGCAATGCCACGTTTAGCATTTACCTGCCGTGCACCTGCTTCTCCGCGAATCTGCAAAACAATCTCTGCAATTCTATACAAACCTGCTGCAATGACTGGATGTCCACTTAACAATCCACCCGATGGATTAACCGGTAATTTACCATTTTTATTAAAAATTCCTTTTTCTAAAAGTTTGCCAGCATTCCCATATTCTGCCAACCCAAGCCCTTCAATCCACATCAACTCCTGGTAGGTAAACGCATCGTATATTTCAGCAATATCAATTTCATTTTCTGGATTGGTTATCCCTGCCATCATATATGCTTTTTTAGCAGCATTTTCCAGTGCGATAGTTTTTGTTAAATCTCTGTCGCCCATAAAATACGCATCACTGCAAAAAGCCACTCCTTTAATCCACACCGGTTTAGCTTTTACTTTCTTAACAAACTCTGCATTTGCTATGATAATGGCACAACAACCATCTGAAACCGGAGAACAATCTAACTTGTGTAATGGTTCAGCAATCATTTCAGAATTGAGTACATCATTTACTGTAATATCCATTGGCAGTTGCGCGTAAGGATTATCCTTTCCATTTTTGTGATTTTTACAGGAAACAAGGGCTAATTGTTCAGGGGTTGTTCCTGTAACATGCATATACTGCTTTGCCTGTATTGCACTGGCACTTATCATGTCCAGTCCTAAGCTTCGTTCATAAATGGGATCAAATGCAGCATTGGTTATGATGCTGGATATACTCTCTGAACCTTTACTATGAGCAGTTACCAGCGTGGTTTTGTAATCCCCTGACAATGTTCTGCTTAATCCATATGCTGCTCCAAAAGTTCCATCCCCTTCAACTGCCGAACAATTTTTATGCCGTACAGCACAGGCATCTCCTACCGCCATACATGAAATGGTTCTGCCATCCCAAAAATCGCTTGAGGTTGTTATCACATTATCAATATCATCTATTGTTATTGATGCATCTGCTAATGCCTTATTGACCGCTTCCCATGCTAAATCTGCATAATTACAGGCTATTTTGTTTTTTTCTATTGTTGTCATTCCTATACCAATGATAGCTGCATCCATACTTTTCCTCCTAAGTCAGCGGTTTGAAATGCGAAATGGCATTAATTGTTGCATTTCTATCATCTGCAAAAACAGCCTCTACTTCCATCCCTATAGTAATGTTATTTACATCCACATCACCAATATAATGAAGCATTGCATTATCCGCACCGTCTATACAAATTAAACCAAAAGCAACCGGAACTTTTTTCTGTAAAGCTGCCAGTTGTCGTAAAACTATAGTATATGAAATCAATTTTCCTTTAGGACCAACCTCTTTCCATGCATTGGTTTCAGTAAAGCATGAAGGGCAGGTTTTTTTTGGTGGACAATAAACTTTACCGCATTGTGGGCATTGTTTCCCCAATATTTTTTTTTCATCCCTTAATGCTATAAAATATTTAGATGCAGTTTCACCTGCCCACCACTGATAGGGAACATTGATCTGACTTTTATATACCGATGGTTCAATACCATGAAATATATTTCCCATATTTTTATCCTTTTATCTTCCTATAATATAATGATGAGGATCAACCTCTTCACGTAATATCCGCAATTCTTCATCCGCTGGAGGTTTGGTGTCATCTATCTTCTTTGCCCATTTCAATTCAAAACCACAATTATCCTGAACATCCTGTCGGCTATAACCTGGATTAATTGACAGTACCATCATCCACTTTGTTTCATCATCAAATCCCATTACTGCCATATTGGTAATTATCCGGTAAGGTCCTGTACCTTCGGGCAAGCCGGCATCATATCGTGATCTGCCACCTTTTAAATAGCCCGGTGAAGTTATAAAATCAAGTTTATCGGTAAACCTGCGAGCATCCTGCACCGTCATCATCATCGTACGCCAGCACAGTGACGCTAAATCATTTGCACCACCTGAGCCGGGAAAGCGCACTTTAGGTTTTTGATAGTCATCCCCAATCATTGTTGAGTTTATATTCCCATACATATCTATCTGTGCACCACCAAGAAATGTATAATCAACCATTCCACGCTGACATGTCTCCATAACCTCTGGCATTGAACTTGCCATAATTGCTTTATGAAATGTTCGTGAATCCCCCACTGATATGGGCATTGTAGGCAATATTGGGGCAACACCTCCTGCTTCAAACAAAATGCACAAATTTGGTGAATATATTTTTTGGGAAAGCATTGCTGCTGCGCAGGGAGCACCTGTTCCAACAACAACTGTCGCCCCATCTTCTAAATTTCGTGCTGCTACACATATCATGAGTTCCATAGCATTATAGTCCATAGCTCACCTCCCTATTTATTATTGATCAGATATTCTATGGCTCTGAGCTTTTTCATTTTTTCAATACCACCATTCAAATTGAGGTATTCATAAAAATCATTCACTCCATAAATTTGCTCCTGCAAAAATATTTCTAATTCTTCAGGATCTCGTTCAACTTTCAGCCATGTTTTGAGATGCTCTTCATCGCTAAAATATTCATACGGCATATTACCGGGGTAACTGCCATACGGTACTTCAATAATTGCATCAACACACCAGTAAGGAATGACAGTCTTTTCAGGTTCTCTTCGTATTTCATCATGTGGTATAATCCGTTCTGTTGTTATTACCACTCTTTTTGAAGCTTTTGCCAGATCAAAATCTGATACTGATGCTCCATATACCCTGCAATTCCCATAGATATCTGCTTCATGAACATGAATAGCGGCAAAATCTGGAAACAAGGCTGGCATGGCTGCATATTTTTTTCCCGTAAATGGACATGTTATCGTTTTGGCAGCACTGTGTTTAAATGTGTCTGTTCCCAATATATTACGGGTAGGTATAAAAGATATACCCATAGCTGCTGCTTTGAGTCGCCATGAAAGTGATGCATTTGTCCATTCAGTAAGCTTAATTGTGCCGCTTTCAACAGCACGACGTGCATTGGGCGATAGTCCTCGAGCCTCCAATCCTATGATGTAAGCAACATCACAGCGATCAATGCATTTACCCGCTATAAACACCTGAAAATCATGTGTTGACGTGTGACCGGCAAATCCGAGATGTTTTTTATGCTGACGCACAATTTCATGAACAATTGCTGTTGGTATACGGTTTGCACCAAAACCTCCAATGGCAATATAATCACCATCTTTAATCATATCACGTACAACATCTTTAATCTGTGCCAGCTTCGGTGTCATAGAACGGGATTTATTCCTGAAAAAAGCTCTGGCTTTATCGGGATCAGGATCGGTAAACAGTTCATTTTTCCCCGATAGCATTACACCTTCCGTATCGTTATCCCGAGTACCTAATGCCATAGTAACCTCCTGCTTATCATTCAAAATAAAGCATACATTCATAAATTGATTGAACATCTAATCAATAATATACGCTTTTAATAAATCTGAATAGTTTTTGCATCCTCCTCATATAAGGAATCAATGATTGACTGATATTTTTGCTGAACAGCTTTACGCTTTACTTTAAGAGTAGCGGTAAGCTCACCTGTTTCTTTGGAAAATTCATTCTTTATAATGCCCACTTTTTTTACTGTTTCATATCGAGCAAGCTTTTGGTTGCATTTTTCTATATGTTCCTCAACTATCGTTTGAAATCGTGGATTATTGAAAAGATCATGAAGGCTATTAACATTAATACCCTTTTCTTTTGCAATTCGCTCTGCCTGTTCTTGACTTATATTAACCAGTGCAATTAAATACTTTCGCTTATCACCAATAACTATCGCCTCTGTGAATAGAGGATCGGATTTAATAAGATTTTCAATCTTTTGTGGTGCAACATTCTTGCCGCCTGAAGTAATAATTAAATCCTTCTTCCTGTCTGTAATCATTAAAAAACCAGCATCATCAAATAAACCTATATCACCACTCATGAAATATCCATCCTGAGTAAATGAGTCTTTTGTCTCTTCAGGCATCTTCCAGTAGCCTTTAAAAACATTATCACCTTTAATAAGAATCTCACCATCATCAGCAATTTTGATATCAACTCCCGGCAATGGTCTGCCTACCGTTCCAATTCTATAATCAGCAATATTGCTCATGGTTGCTGGAGCACAGCATTCGGTCATTCCATACCCTTCAATAACCATAATTCCGGCTGAGTTAAAAAATAAAATTATTTCTCTTGCTGTTGGAGCGCCTGAAGCTGTCATCCAGCGGACTCTTCCCCCTAATGCATTTTGCAACTTCTTAAAAATTATTGCATATGCTATTTTATATTTCAAGGACAAATTAAATCCTGGATTTTTTTTCTGCTCTCTCAATTCACTGATTTTACTGCCAACTTTTTGCCCCCAATAAAATACCTTTTGCTTAAAAGGTGATTGCTCCTGTACCTGTGATATTATTTGCTGATATACCTTTTCAAGAACACGGGGAACTGCCAGCACAACTGTTGGCCGTTTTTCCTGAATATCCTGTATTAACGTATCTAAACTTTCTGCATATGATGCAGTTATACCTACATACATTCCATAAAAGTGCCCTGCTACTCTTTCAAAAACGTGGCTAAGCGGTAAAAATGGTACAGTTTGATCACTATCATATGCATAATGAGGTTCAATGGTATCAAGTGCCTTTATAACTGCCATGATATTTTTATGGGTAATCATAGCTCCTTTAGGAACACCGGTAGTTCCTGATGTATACACTATGGTTGCAAGATCATCCTGAGCAATAGTATCAGCTAATGATGCAAATGCTTCAGGATTTTTATTATATAACACTTTTCCTTTATCAAGAAGCTCATTATAATCCATAATCATGGGATTAACATTAACTTCAGTTGTATCTATAACAATAATCTTTTTTAAACCAGGATAACGCTTTGCAGTATACAAACCCTTTTGTAATTGAGCGTTATTTTCTACTATTAAAAATTTTGAATCAGAATGGGAAACTATATACTCAACTTCATCATCAATTAAAGTAGGATAAATAGGGACTATGCAACCTCCAGCTCCCAGAACGCCCATATCAGCATAAAGCCATTCCAAACGGTTTTCTGAAAGCAATGATACCCTATCACCTTTTTGCAATCCCATGTCATTTAACGCCAATCCAACATATGCAGCCCTTTTATAATAATCTTCCCATGAAACACTTTCCCATTTGCCATTTAATTTTTTTTCAAGAGCTATGCGTGAACCATATTTTTGCACTCTATTCCTAAAAACCTGATTAATCGTTTTTTCCTCCATGCGTTGCCTCCAATTTCTTAACAATGTTTAAATATTGGTTTTCTTTTATTTAAAAATGCATCGATACCTTCTTTTTTATCATGTGATTCAGCTAACCTCCCAAACAGGGTACTTTCCAATCGTAATCCATCTTCCAGATTCATTGAGCTACCCTTCATGACTGCTTCTACAATAGATCGTACAGCAATCTGTCCTTTCTTTGCAATTGAAGAAGCAAACTTTAAACTTTCTTCAATTAATTCATCGGGAGCATAAACTCTATTAACCAATCCTATTTGTAATGCTTCCTGCATATTAATAAACATTCCTGTTAACATAAACTCCAGTGCTTTAGCCTTGCCAAGCAGTCGTGGACTACGCTGTGTTCCACCAAATGCCGGAATAATACCCAGCATTATCTCCGGCAAACCCATCTGAGCTGTATTACTTGCAATCCTGATATGGCAGGAAAGAGCTATCTCCATCCCACCACCTAAACACAACCCATTAATCATTGCAATAACTGGTTTGGGCGATAGTTCACATAATGAAACTATTGCCTGTGCTTTCGTTGTAATTTCTACCCCTTTATCGAAGGTATTAACTTTTGCGACTTCATTTACATCAGCACCAACTATAAATGTAGAGCCTTTCCCCGTGAGCACGATAACATGCACTTTATCATCGGTTATCAATATCCTCATAATTTCTTCAAACGATTCCATTGTTTCAGTATCTAAAGCATTAATTGGTGGATTATTAAAATAAACTACAGCAACATTTTCTTTTTCTATCTGATAATAACATTTATCATTCATAATTCAATCCTGAATTTTAATTGCATATAGTAAAAGTACGCATTATCTCATCCATACCTATGTAATATGCATCCCTGTCATTCCATGCTTAATCTGGAATCTCAACATGTAACGTTGTATCCTGAAATAAATTCAGGATGACGTCCTACTCAACGTCATACCGGGCTTGACCCGGAATCTACATTGTAATCGTCAATACTGATAGTATAATGTCATCCTTACGGGGTTTGTCATGCAACCTATTTTCATTCCTTATAGGTGGTTGCACGCTGGCCATGAACAACTTCTTAACTAAAACCATCATCATTAATGGTATGCTAACAGATAAAAACCATATGCTTCCATTAACCATTTTTAAAATCATCGTTACTCAAAATTCCCAAACTCTATCAAATCACATCTCCTCATCAAATAGCTAATGTCATCACATCATTGGTATAATCGTAATTTCTCAATGTGCCAGTAGTTTACAAATAACTATCGTACAAAATAGATATTCCCTGCATCTATCCGTGATAATAAGCAGATGCAGGGATAAGAAATATTATTGTTTTTTCAGACCCATAATTTCTCGTGCTTCATCCGGAGTAGCTGGTTCTCTACCCAATATTTGTGCAATTTTTACCGCCCATTCAACCTGCTCATAACTTCCCTTTGCCAATTCACCGGTAGGAATTCTAATATTATCTTCAAGACCAACCCGCATATGTCCTCCAACCATGCATGACAAATTTATTGAAGGGAACTGTTCTGTTCCAACACCACATGTTGTAAAATTTGCACCCTCCGGTAATGCATTCTTCAAAACCATGAACATATCAGGCCTAAATTCCATGCCTCCTGCAACACCCCATACAAAATTGAAATTATATGGCTTTGTAAAAAATCCCTGCTTAGCTATCAAAAACCAATTATCAAGCCCACCAAGATCATATACTTCCACCTCAGGCTTTATGTTGTTTTCTTCCATTGCTTTGCCAAAATCCTGTAACATCGTAAATGTATTTTCAAATATAAAGTCTATAAATACTTTACCAGTTTTTCTATCGACAATACTGAAGTTCATAGTATTGGTATTCAGTGAAGCCATCTCAGGTTTTACATAAAGTATCTGGCTTATACGTTGTTCAGGTGTTTTACCCATACCCACTGCTGAACTTAAATTAACAATCAACTCGGGACATTTTTCTTTTATAGCATCATGGGTATCTTTAATACGCTTATGATCATGTGTTGGCATACCATTATCTTCACGAGCATGTACATGAATCATAGCTGCACCTGCTTTATAGCATTTATATGATTCTTCTGCAAACTCCTGAGGTGTATAGGGCACTGCTTGATTTTGATTCTTCATAGTTGCAGCCCCTGATAATGCTGCTGTAATAATAACCTTTTTTGACATTCCTTTCCTCCTTTCTTGTTTTAATTTTTCTTCATCAGAAATTGGTTGAGCCCCCTCTTTTTCTTTTGCACCTGTTTTGCGTTGGGAAACATAAACTTTTTCTGGTTTCTTTGGTGCAAAATGTGCAATATCCAGAATAGTGTTCGTTGGTGAAGATGAAAACACTGCCTCAACCTTCATCCCTATCACGACTTCTTCCGGTGAAACTCCATCAAGGATATGAACTATTGGTGTATCAGCTCCATCCAGTTTAATTAAAGCCATAACAAATGGTGCTTTGCGTGGTAAATATTTGTCATCATAACGCACTACAGTAAAATTAACCACTTCACCAGCAGGCTGTACCTCTACCCAATTGTCCCTTATATCAGTTAAATCACGTTCACATGTTTGTCTGGGCGGCAAATATACTTTATTACAAACGGGACATTTTACCCCCATTATCTTTTTCTTATCCCGTAGAGTTGTAATAAAGGTACTACCTACTCTTCCTGCAAAGTAAGAATATGGTAAAGCTAATTTTCCTTCAACAATAAAACAATCTTTTTTATCATATACAAGTGCCATATCGTTCCTCCATCATTCATCAATCTCAAAATATTTTATATCAAAGATGCTCCCCGTTCTGTGCTCATTCCATACAGGTCTAACACGTGTACCGCTAACATCGTCTTTTCCACCTTTTATCAGGTCTATCTGATCACGGCGAATTAAATGTGCAAATGTATCATTACCTTTGCATCCATCTAATAATATATTTGCCATTCCATACGGTGTCTCCCTGGTTTCACCTGTTAACGGGTCAGGACTTGCATAGTACACATATTCCATATAGCGAACCTGACCTTTAGGGCCAACTTCAACCCATTCATCTACACGCACACGACATTCAGCACATACTTCACGTGCCGGCAATTGAATACGGCCACATTTTGGGCATTTGTTTCCCAGTATTTTCTTATTCTTTAATGCATTTAAAAATTTACCCATTACTGGACCTGTTGAAAATTTTTGATCAACTGAAATAATTTTTTTTAATACAACAAGTTCCTGCTCAGGAGTGCCGCCAGCCATTGGATCCTGATATTTAGAGAATATCTCTTCTAATTTCAACGCTATCTGAGTTTCACCAACTATTGAACCTTTCCCTGCAGAAAGAAGTGAAAATGCATCTGTTTTACCCAGCATTACATCCACCCAGTCTTTAGCCTCCTGTACTTCTAATTTCACGGAAAATTTTGCAGGTGATTCTTCTTTCAATTCGCATTTTCCATCTTTGATATACGCAGTCCATACACCACCATCTTCACCACCTATATCATATACTATAATTGCTTCTTGTGGTGCATTATTGGGTTGGAAACGCTGTACCAATGTACCAAACATATCTAAAATATAATCTCTAACAGACATAGCAGCTTTTTTTAGTACAAATTTTTTAAACATCTTTGCTGTTTTTCCAAACTGACCAAAATCACCTTCTACCTTTACCTTACCTGATGTAAAAGCATTTGTAGCATCAACCTTGCCTATATTAATTCCAACAAACGTTTCCCCATCACATACCATAACTGCAACACAGTTACTGATATCATCTGTTTTGATAACTTCTAACTCACCGTCATTAACTTTTATTTTCCATTTACCTTCCCCAATGATATCATAACCAAATTCAGCAACTACTCCTTTGGCACCTTCAGGTCTAAACCTGTTATGCATAGTATTAAATATATCTTCAACTTTAACTCCCCAATATTCCATAGCACCCTCCTACCAGTTTAATTCTTTTTCTAGTAACATAAGAACCGTCCACATAGTCCCACCAAACCCTGAAGCCAAAGCATGTTTCACGTTATTGGGTATCTGATGCGCTCCAGCATCTCCTCTTATCTGCAAGGCAGCTTCAGCAACACGCAATAATGCAGTAGCTCCAATAGGATTTGTAGCGATGACTCCTCCTGATGGATTTATTGGCATTGATCCTCCAATCATGATCTCTTTATTTTCCACCAGTTTTAAATGTTCATCCCCTTTTAGAAAAAAGAAATCACGCAACCAATCTAAACCCCACCATGAAGCTGGATCATACATCTCAAAAACATCAAAATATTCCAGTGGTTGTTTAATATCGTTCCGTTTGAACAATTGTTCAGCAGCAAATTTATGAGTTTTATATACAGGATATTTTTGGTGATAGCCAAATATATTAAATGTTTCCTCACGGTGTATGGTAATATGATCACGTATCCAAACAGGTTTTTTTGATAGCTCTTTTGCTTTTTTCTCACTGGCTAATATAACAGCACATGCACCATCAGATTGCGAACACATGTGTATAAGCCTGAGTTCTCCAACCAATTGAGGAGATGTATTCATTAATGTTTCTATCTGATCAAACTCAAGTCCAAATGCTCTATGAGCATTGGGATTTAAGCATGCATGCTTATCCATAATAATACGGTACATCATTGAAGCACGCTTTGCTCTATCCTCTCCAAATTCCTGCATAACATCATACGCTGTTGAACCAGTTAATGCTCCGGTTTGCAGATTCCTGAACCATAATGGATCAGCCATATTGGTAATGCCACCTGTAGTATGTCCTTCCTGTAGTTTCTCAAAGCCAATAGCCATAACGACATCATACATCCCGGAAGCTATAAGGTTATCACTAACACATGCTATCGTTGCTCCAACTGTTCCTCCAGTTGTTATGCGTATGCTATCCTTGCCATATGCACCCGTACCTAATACATGCCATAAATCAGGCTGATGGATCATTTCAAATAGCTCCATATTCCCATGGACAACACAATCAACATCCTTGATACTTAAATTAGCATCCTTCAATGCAGATGAAACAGCTTCATAAATCATCTCCGGCTGATTAACATCCTCTCTATGACTTGAATGCTTTGTCTGTCCAATACCTATTATTGCCACATTTCTATTTTTCTCTATTGCCATGAGCTTACCTCCTCTAAACTTCCATAATTACAACAGCCTGATGCTGACCGGCTGCCCCATAGGTACTCTGTGCCAATGCACGTTTGACACCTTTGACCTGTCTTTTATCTGCTTCGCCTCTTAACTGATAAAAGCACTCTATAACTCTCGCCGCGCCTCCTAAAAGCAATGGATTCCCATTTAACATTCCTCCTGAAATGTTTATATTGCATTCATCCAATCCGCCTTCACTTATCCATTTACCACCATCTCCATCTTTTATTAAACCAATACCCTCTGCCCACATAGGCAATTGATATGCTGCATGATCACATAATTCATATAACTCAAAATTGTTTTTTAATCCTTTGATCCCGGCTTTTTTTAATGCACGTTCAGTTGCATTTTTTAGAGTAAAATTGGAAGTTAAATCTTTATCGCCTAAAAAATAGCTATCAATGCAGTTGGCAAATCCAGTCATCCATACCGGTTTATCTGTAAATTCTTTTGCTCTTTTTTCGTTGCACAAAAGCATCCCAAAAGCCCAATCAGTCGCAGGGTAATAATGAAGCTCTCGCAAAGGATCAGACAACAAAGGGGATTTCATGACATCATCTTCTTTAACTAATACATTGTTTCGTGCATAAGGATTTTTTTTCGCATTTTTTCTTGAACGTACAACAATATTAGCTAAATGTTCTTCATTGATACCAGAAGTAGCCATATACGCCCTTGCCTGCATAGCATTAACATTTACAAAATCCATTCCTAATGGTCTGCAATAAAATGGATCAAATGCCAAATTGGTACACATACCCCTGCTTTCAGTTTGTGATTCCTTCATATGCCCCATGTACAAAATGATATCATCATGCCCGGAAAGGATACATGCCATTGCATACCCCAAACCATTCAAACTTTCCTGTGCAATTTTTTCTTCACCTCTGAAATGAGCCCCAACAACATCAGTTATTGCATTATCAGAGATAGTACGCGCATCCCAAACATCATCTGAGCATGTTAAAACAGTGCGGATTCCCTTTTCCATATCAAAACCAACATTTGTCTGGGATATGATACCTTCAAAACATTCCAATAGCATGTTCTGGAAACGAGCATGCCAAAGATTAGGATCATTTTTGATTTGAGCAACAGCACAGATAGCAACTCTATTTGCCATAACCCACGAACCTCCATATAAAAATTTATAATACTTAAACTATATCATACTTTAGCAATAGCAATTCCAAAAATCACCATGCTTGATAGTTCTTAATATTGAGTCTTTATTTTTTTTTGCATCCAGTTCAATCCATGCTCTTCCAATACCAACCTCTGTATGAGCATCATCTGAAACAATAGAATGATAGGGTAGATGTATTGTATCAAATCCATCCACTTTAAATCCTTTAGCCGTTATCTCAACTGCATCTATTTGAAACATTTTCTGAAGATAATATAACCTATTCATAATTTGTCCAATATCGAGATCGTATTCTGGTAAATGATTAAATATATGTAGTAAGTTTACATCTCCAAATATTCTGTTAATATGAATATATCCTTTTAAAAATACTGTTAATTCTATTCCTGAAAAAAGCATCAAAGAGGTTTTGACGTTATTGTATATTTTCTCAAATCCAGGTTTTAAAAGATAATCATGATCAGTAAGTGCAATAAAATCATAACCCTTCTCCTCGTAAATGAGAGCTACCTGTTGCGGTGTTAGCGTTCCATCTGAACATGTAGTATGAGTGTGCAAACATCCTTTCATTAACATTTTATTATAATATCAGAATAAATATTTGAATGGACATTCAATCAGGTAATAAGTTACTTTAATTGGACATCCAATCAATTATCAAGTTACAGAAGACATAAAAATATGTCAACAGTTTTTTTAATTATTTTTTATTTTTAAAGGGTAACTGCTCAAAAAATGCAGGTAAATAAAAAAAGACTATTAATTTTAATGAGTACTATTATCATGTCCCCATGGACATAAAGATACAAATACCTGAAATACCTGAAATACCTGAAGAAGAGTTAACGCCGACAGTGAGAGTGTTGCTTGCTATAATTTTTTTTATTTCTTTATATTATCAACATTGCATCACCATACGAGAAAAATCGATAATGATGTTTTATTGCTTCATCATATGCATTCATGATACAATCATATCCAGCAAATGCTGATACAAGCATTAACAATGTAGATTTTGGAGTATGAAAATTAGTTACTAGTGCATCCACTGATTGTATTGTGTAAGGCGGATAAATAAATAAATTTGTTTCTCCATATCCCGAAATATATTCCCCTTCTTTATAAACAGATTCAAGAACTCGCAAAGAAGTAGTTCCAACAGCTATTACTCTACCACCTTTAGATTTAGCGTTATAAATGGCATCAACTGTTTCTGGAGGAAGATAGTATTCCTCATAATGCATGGTATGTTGTGAAATATCTTCGTGTCGTACAGGATGGAATGTACCCCATGAAACATATAATGTTAGAAAAGCAATAGCAACCCCTTTATTGTGTAATTGTTTCAATATTTCTTCAGTAAAATGTAATCCAGCAGTTGGTGTTGCCACTGCACCTTCTTTTTTAGCATACACCGTTTGATAACGCTCATAATCCATAGGTTCAGGAGCACGTTGTATATACGGAGGCAGAGGCAATTGACCAATTTTTGCTAATATATCATTTGACAAATCGGGATTTGTTTTAATAATTATCTCATCATCAAGTTTTTCTGTTATGATAATATTTATATTTTCATTACCTATTGGATAAAGTATTTCACCTGCTTTTAGTCGTTTTAACCTATTGCAAATTGCTATCCATGTATTATTTATTGTATCATGTTTTGTTAAAACTAATTCAACTTTTGAACCAGTTGAACGTCTACAATAAATTCGAGCAGGTATTACTTTTGCATTGTTAAAAATAAGAATATCATCTTTATGCAGATAGTGAGATATATTATAAAATGAGTCATGTATTAGCTGACCATCCTTCCGGTTAACAATTAATAATCGCGACATTCCACGATGTTCTGCTGGATATTGAGCAATAAGTTCTTCTGGAAGAAAATAATCAAAATCACTAAGGGTATAGATTTTTTTTTTCATAGGACCCAACAATTAGAAAACATAATTATTTGCAAGTATATTTGTTTATCAATTTAAACCAGCATATTAAAAATTAGATTTTCTATATTTTTGTGGGACTGTATTTATTGATACAACTGAAATACCGCGATAATAATATTTTAGAATATCATAAAAATTTTTACCTCGTCCTGCCATTTCTTTTGCTCCCCATTGACACATCCCAACACCATGTCCCCAACCATGTCCATTCAGTGTAAGCCCATCATGAGTTTGATTTGCTTCAAAATATAAACTTTTTATTTTTTTTGTTTCAAACATCATTCTAAAGTCATTTCCTGTCATCCGTATTATACCATTCGAATGTTCTATTTTTATATTTGATACACGATTATCTTCTCTGCCTAAAGTAATAGCTTTAATCTGACCAACAGTCTTATATTTTTTTAGTAATGCTTCATATATTTCATCTAAAGAGATATTGACCTGCCAGCTATAGACTGGGGAGTTTTTACAGTATGAACAATTTACCGAAGTTAGATACGGTAAATCCTCACCCTTCCAGACAAATCTATCATCAGCTGTTCTACCGCCACAAGTTGAATGGAAATATGCTAAAATAGGGATACTATTGTAAACCATAATGATACCTGATGTACTATCAACAGCTTTATTTGTAGTTTCGGTTTCTGAAATCGCCCCCCTATAAACCTGAAAATTGGTTGATGCATCTAAATCATAATATGTACTGTTATTTTTCATGATATGGTAATATGCATATGTTCGTGCAGCAACTGCCTGTGCTTTTAAAGTTTCTATTGGCCAACCAGGCATGATTTCAGATGGCAACACACCATAAAGATATTCATTCATTTTTAAAACATTCACCACCTGTATTTTTCCAACAACAGGAATTAGTTGAATCATTCCTCGTACTTTAATTCCGTTAACAATAATCTCGTTATTCCATGTTTCAAATTGCAAAGTTTCTGGTAATTTATGGATAAAATATTCCAAATGTTTTGGATTACCATTATAAAGAATAGTACCATTACTCAATTGCACAACTTTTGTTTTGGAAGTAGTTTCTATTATAACTTTTACCTGATCTTTCAATAAAAGCACTCTTATATAATCATTATCCAGTCCAACCCGTTTTCCTGTTTTAGCAAGATACTCAGGGGATGGGACACATCCAATCATAACTAAAAGAGCAATTATTACATACAATCGCATCTTACATATTGTGGGCATACCAAGAAGCATACCTGTTATCCTTTTGGATGAAAACGTTTATGAATTTCTTGCAATTGTTTTCGTGCTAGATGAGTATAAATTTGTGTTGTTGAAATATCTACATGCCCTAATAATTCCTGGACTGCTCTTAAATCAGCACCTCGTTCTAAAAGATGTGTTGCAAATGAATGACGCAATGTATGTGGAGTAATATTTTTTCGTATATTTACCATTTGCGCATACCCTTTTAATAATCTCCATACTGATTTTCTGTTTAACATACCACCTTTTTTGCTTATGAAAAGATATTCACTCATCCTGCTACCTAAAATAACAGGTCTTGAATCTCTCATATATTTTTCTATTAAACGTATAGCCTCATCTCCAATTGGTACAATACGTTCCTTATTCCCCTTCCCCATAACCTTAATAAATTTATTTTTTAAATCAACATCTACAGCTTTTAACTCAACTGCTTCAGATATTCTCAATCCTGCTGAATATAGAAGCTCAAATATTGTTTTGTCACGTAATTGATACATATCATCCTCACGTATTGAAGAAAACAACCTGTCTATCTCTTCTATAGATAAAAAATCAGGTAATGCTTTCTGAAAATGAGGAGTTTCAATTTTCACTGTAGGATTGGCTATATGTTCTATATTTGCCATATAATTATAAAACTGCCTTATCGCTGCCAATGATCGTGCAAGTGTACGTGCTGAGTTTCTTTTTTTATTTTTTTCAAAAAACAAAAATTGCTCTATATCCTCTTGTGAAGCATTAAGAATAGTTTTATTTTTATTTGCTAAAAAATCTGAAAACTTTTTTAAATCATAGATATAAGAGTAAATTGAATTAGGAGATAACCCTTTTTCAGTTTGTAAAAACCGTTTAAACCGTTTAATAGCTATAATATCTTTCAATTGATATCACCTCTTCTTAATACTTCCCCTTGATTCGCAATTTGTTAATCCAGGTTATGTAATAAAATCAAAACATAAACATATAGTTTAAAAATTTTTTATGTCGTATATAATATCGGAAAAAAGAGGATTATGTCTTGAAGGGATTTGAGAAAAAAATTATAAATACTACTTATTCATATCGTAATGCTTCTATAGGTTTTAAATCAGATGCTTTTTTTGCAGGATAGTAACCAAAGAATATACCAACAGCACATGAAAATAGGAATGATATTATAACTGATGTAAAAGAAAAAATGTAAGGCCAATCAACTATATAAGTAATTATATAATAGAAAAACAATCCTAATAGTATACCTATTATACCTCCTAATCCACTCAGTGTAATAGATTCAATTAAAAACTGGCTTAATATATCACGCCGTTTTGCTCCTATTGCCATTCGTATACCTATCTCTCTGGTACGCTCACTGACAGAGACAAGCATGATATTCATAATCCCCACACCGCCTACAAATAGTGATATTGAAGCGATACCGGCTAAAAGCATTGCCAATGTCTTGGAAATATATTCAGCCATTTCCAGTCTTTCTTTGCTTGTTGTAATTCTGAATTCATTGACATCTGGAGGTATTCGATGAACTCGATGTAAATAATCCCGTATATATTTAATTGTTTCATCCAATTGCTGCTCAGAATATACAGAGACATATATACGATCTATTTTTCTATTACCTTCAATTTTCCTTTGAACTGTTCCATAAGGCATGATGACAATATTATCAAAATCTTTTCCACCAAATGACTGTCCCAATTCTGAAAGAACACCTATTACTTTAAATGGAACACTATTAATAATCACTGTCTTACCAATTGGCTCTTCATATAAAAAAATCTCCCTCATTACCGTTGAACCTATGATAACAACTCTTTCATGAGTATCAATTTCCATATCGGTAAAATACCTTCCTGAAAACAATGGCCATATTTTCATTTTAAAATAATCATTCTCAACACCATATAATGCACTCATCAATGCACGATCTTTATAATTTATCTGTACATTTGATTTTGTAATAACAATTGAAACATAATTTACCTGAGGTATGTTATTTTTGATATAAATACTGTCATTTTCAGTAAGCAAATTACGATATGATGCTATCTCCATAGCATTTTTACCATAGGTACCTACCCTTTCCTCTACAGCTATACTGGCACTCTGCCCTATACCAATCATAACGATAACCGATGAAACACCAATTACAATACCAATGCTCGTAAGAATAGAGCGAACCTTATTCTTTGCCAGCGCCCTGAGCGCTGTTATTAACAGATTTGAAAAATCCATGTTACTTTTTTCTTTTCTTCAACTTTTTTATAATTACTTCATCAATAATAAGCCCATCTTTAAAAATAACCTTCCTATCAGCATACTCTGCAACATCAGGTTCATGCGTTACCATAACTATACTGAGATTATACTCTTTATTTAGATAGGTAAAAATATTCATAATTTCAGAGGTATTTTTTGAATCAAGATTTCCGGTAGGTTCATCCGCCAGTAAAATAGCAGGATCATTAACCAATGCTCTGGCTATAGCTACTCTTTGCTGCTCACCACCTGACAGTTTATTTGGATGATGCGTTTCCCTTCCGGACAACCCTACCATAGCCAAAAATTTGCCTGCTCTTTCTCTCATCTCTTCATGAGAAAATCCACCTCTATAAAATAGAGGCAACTCTACATTTTCAATTGCAGGTGTTCGTGAAAGCAGATTAAATCCCTGAAAAACAAAGCCAATCTTTCTGTTTCGGATCTCAGCTTTTTGGTTTTCATTTAGTGAAGTACCATCAATACCATCCAGTATATATCGCCCTGATGTTGGTGTATCTAAAAAGCCTATGATATTCATGAAAGTGGATTTACCCGAACCAGAAGCACCCATTATGGCTACAAATTCACCACGTTTGACTTTGAAATTAACACCCTTTAAAGCATGAACAGAAATTTCTTCGCTTAATTTATAAATTTTATGTAAATTTTCTATACCTATTATTGCTGCATTCATAGATTAACTATTCATAATTATTTAATTGACACGGATTTCCTGACTCTAATTAGTATCTTATCACCATTTTTTACATTTCCTTTTAATATTTCAGTATATGAATCTCCAAGCAGTCCGGTTTGAATCTCAACAGGCACAATATTACCCCCTTTCTTTTTCCATACATATTTTTTGTTTTTATCCAGCTTAAACATATCAATAGTAGGCGGTATAACAGTTAATGCTTCATTTGGTACTATTAAAATTTTTTGCTTTTTTTCTACTTCGATGGTAACAATAGCTGTCATGCCAGGTTTTAATAGATATTGCGAATTATCACATATTGCAATAGCATCATAGGTAATCACACCACCCCTATTTATTGGATTAAAACGTATTTGCTTTATTGTACCATGAAACATCTGATCAGGATAGGCATTAACAGTAAATTTAATGATCTGCCCTGTTTTTACTTTACCAATATCAGTTTCATCAATGCTTATTGTTATACTCATATTTTTAAGATCATCAACCATTAAAAATAATCTCTTATTACGTGTAACGGGATCAGATTCATTTATATCGCGAGAAACAATTATACCACTTATTGGAGCATAAATTTTTGTATCCCTGAGCATTTGAAGTAGATTATTGTAATCAACAATTACGGAGCTATATGATAATTGCATTTTTTTATATTCATTTTCTGCCAATTGCAAAGCATTATTGGAGATCATATTTTCTTTATACATACTTCTTTTAACATTTAAATCTTTTTCTGTATTTTGAAGATCTATTTTAAGACGCTCAATTGTCTTTTGCATCTTTGCAATTTCATTATTCAAATCACCTGCATCTATTATTGCTAATAATTGATGCTGTTTAACTCTTTGATTAAAATCAACATAAACCTTTTTAACAACACCATCCACCTGAGATAGAATGGAAACGGGATTAAGTAAATCAATCGTTCCGGTAGTGGATATCGTTCTTGATACATCCCCAATACTAACCTGACCAAAATCATATTCATATCCCGATTTATCAGAACATGGACGTATAATAATCACTATCGCAATCAATATAATTCCAATGATAACTATTGTTTTTCTTTTTGTTAAAAATGATTTAATCATTTCAAGGCAGCCCCCTTAGAAAATAATGTATTTTCATCAATACACAACAAACTGATTAAATAATGAAAATTTACATAATAATCTGTAATAATTTGCATATAATCAATATTGGCTTGAATATAATTAAGTTCAGCATCCTGCAATTCATTTTGTGTAATTATGCCTATATCGTAATTTTTTTGTACCAAATCAAGATACTTCTTTGCATTATCAATCAATTGTTGTGCAATGTCTAATTGAATTTTAATATCATTAATTGTGGTATAATAACTTTTGATATTACTTGTTATGCTATCTGTAACAGTTTTTACATTATAGATAGCTTTATTATATGATATCATTGCTCTATCGATACTGGAAGAAACTACACCACTGGTATAGATTGGGAAATTTGCACTAACACCTGCGTGAAATGTTGGTTTCCAATTACCTCTATCAGATAATGATTCGCTAAAAGAACCATTCTGTATCTCCCTATTTTCATATCCAAGCGAAGCTACCACATTTAATTGTGGCAAACGCTTATCCTTTTCTATATTGATTTGAGTTTTAGATAGTTCCTGATTTATCTCTGCAGATTTTATGTCAAATGAATACAACAAAGCTAATTGTAACAATTCATCATAATTATATGGCAGCTCTTTTACTACATTATTAATATCAAATCCTGCCGTGTCAATATCAAAGCCATCTGATTGCATACCCATTAAAGAAACCAATGTGCTCTTGATTTTTGTAGCATCATTTTGAGCCCTCTCATATTTTAATCTGGCATTTGTCAGATCAACCTGAGCTTTTGAAACATCAACCATTGTACGTTGACCACTTGTAAATAATTGCTCAGCATTCAGATATTTTATTTCAAAACTTTTTACTAATTTTTCCAATAATTCACTTTTCTTTTTTGCAAGCAACAGTTGATAATACGTTATCTTTACATCTCGCATGACATTATTTTTTATCTTTAAAGCAGATAATATTGCTAAATTATATTCTAAGAATTTAAGCTGTTCATAATTACTTTTGTTAGCATCGTATAATTTATAAGTTGCTGAAGCACCAATAAATAACCCTATTAATGTATCCTTGCCAGGTACATTGAATGAGCTGTTAGCAGCATCAGACTTTAAAATTTCTATTGTCCGCAATTCCCCATTTACCTGGATATTGTTGCTCCCTTTTGTAATCTTTACATTAGATAAAGCACCGTTTACTTCCTCAAATGCGATTTTTATACTAATGTTATTCTGCAATGCAATCTGCAAACAATCAGACAAACTGGCATTTGCATAACTATCAGCCAATACATTGATATGTTTATATAAAATTATTAAACATATAATGCAATAAATGATTATCCTGGTTTTAATAGTTTTTCTATTCTTTATTTGTTGTTTCATACTATTTTTAATATAGCTACTCAGAAAATGATGTTGAGATTTTCATGTTTTCTTAATCGTATTTCTAGACTACATGAATGCCATAATAGATATCCATGAAATTATATTCAATAAAAAAATAACTTATTATAAACGCTTATATAAATATATGTATGTTTAAACCTTAAATTTAATCTATCATATAGTAAAGATTATTACATTAATAATATGAAAAAATATTATATAATTGCTATAATTAGCTTACAATAATTATAGCAGTAAGTATATATGAGGTTATAACAATGAAAACATCCATTACAAAAGATATGACATTTGGTGAACTCGTTCAAAAATACCCCGTGGCAGCTTCTATTCTTGCATCATATGGTTTGCATTGTATTGGTTGCCATATAGGAATTTATGAAACTATCGAACAGGGAAGCAGAGCACATGGATTAACTGATGCCCAAATTAATGAAATGCTGGAAAAATTAAATAATACCATAAAGTAAATGTTCAACATAAAACACGGTATTTCTTATACGATACATATTCATTTAAATTAAATAATAGATTGATTATTAACCAAAAAGAAGTTATTTAGTTTTTTACTTACTAATTTTTTAATTTTAATATTGGTGAGGGGTGGATTCGAACCACCGAAGGCTTCGCCAACAGATTTACAGTCTGCCCCCTTTGGCCGCTCGGGAACCTCACCTTCAAAGCTGGCGAGAGGAATTGAACCCCCAACCCGCTGATTACAAATCAGCTGCTCTACCGATTGAGCTACGCCAGCATGATACGTTGACCTTCATATCTAATATAGCATAAGTGTCAATAATTTTTTGGAAAAAAACTTTTAAAGTCAGGCAAGCTGGATAGTGGAATATAAAAAAGGCACCGCGGACACGGAAAGAACAATAGAAAAGGAAAACGCTGTCTACGAATCTATATCAAGAAATAATATTCCCTATGCTTGTGAAAATTATAATATGACCAGCATTCAATTACCATGAGACTTATGAGTTGTAAATCATTATTATATGGGTTAAATTACAACCTTTTATAATAATAATCCCGATATTATTATCGGGATTATTATTGTATATGAGCGGGAAACGGGATTTGAACCCGCGACCTCAACCTTGGCAAGGTTGCACTCTACCGCTGAGTTATTCCCGCTTATTGCGAGCGAAGGGACTTGAACCCCCACACCATAAGGTACTAGATCCTAAGTCTAGCGCGTCTACCAGTTCCGCCACGCTCGCATATCAGTAAACAATATCAGAAAAACAATATAATTTTTCAAGCTAAATTTTCACAGCGTAGCGGAAATTGGGTTGCCCGAGACTCGAACTCGGAACCATCTGATTAAGAGTCAGGTGCTCTACCAGTTGAGCTAGCAACCCTTTCTCGTATAACCATTTACCTGACTTTATTACCAAAGAACATTTTTTTACTCATTGCATTAAAGCAATAGTTTATTATACCAGACGGTGTCAAGTTTTTTTTATTATACTACAATAAATATTCTTTACAATTACTATTATAATAAAAAATAGCCGGATTATTTAAAAAAACAAAAAAATATTATTTAAGCCATTATTGTGGCAATAACCTTTTTAAGATCCTCCAATCGATATGGCTTTGGTAATATTGCATTAAATCCATATTCAGAGTAATTTGACATGACTGGATCATTTGAATATCCACTTGATACTATAACTTTGAAATCTTTATCTATAGCCCGTATCTGTCTTATTGTATCTTTGCCACCTTGTTTACCGGGAATAGTTAAATCCATAATTGCAAAAGCATATTTATTGTTATTATACTTTGCATTCATATATTTATAGAATGCTTCTTCTCCATCAATTGTAATATCAATTTCAAATCCCAATTCTTCCAGCATTGTTTTTAAAATAAACTGTATATTGCTGTCATCCTCTAAAATTAATACTTTTCCGCAGCCTGTAACTGTTATACTATCACAATAAGGAATCTCTGTTAATGTAGCTTTATTTTTACTGGCTTTAAGATATATTTCAAAACGCGAACCTTTTCCAGCTTCAGAATCAACAAAAATATAACCACCATGCTGCTTTATAACAGAATAGACTACCGCAAGCCCTAATCCTGTACCATGCGGTTTTGTTGTAAAATAGGGATCAAATACTTTTTCTAAAATATCCCGAGGTATACCCACTCCATTATCTTCAATTGATATTTGTACATATAATTCATTACCTATAATAACTCGTACGGGATCATTTTCTATAACATTATGTGCCGCAATTTTTAAAACGCCATATCCTTGCATAGCTTCACGTGAATTAATGACTATATTTTGTATAACCTGCCCTATCTGTGCTTCATCAACCTCAACATTGTATAGATCATCGGCAATTATAAAGCGGAATTCGATGGCTGTACCCCGTAATACGAATGTAGATGTTTCTACAAGAATATTTTTTAATGAAGTAAGTTTTTTAAGGGGGGAACCACCTTTTGCGAATGTCAATAATTGCTGAGTAAGTTCTTTTGCTTTAAATGCAGCAGTTTCGGCGCCACGTATACTATTATATAGTTCTGAATTTTCATTAATTTTATATTTTACGATTGAAAGGTTACCAACTATAGAAGTTAATATATTATTAAAATCATGTGCAATTCCAGCAGCTAAAAGTCCAGTTGATTCTAATTTAGAGGTCTTTGCCATTTGTTGCTCAACAATTTTCTTCTGTGTTATATCTCGCAATAAAATAACAGCGCCATTCACATCATTGTGTTGATTTTTTAATGGCAATAAATTAAATTCAATATCATACTTCCTCTCATTAACCCGTAATATACATTCCTGATGAATACTATTGTTTTTCAAAGTATCATATATTTCCTTAAAATTTAGTGAAACAGATTGTTTGCACTCTATGGTGAGTAAATCACTTGCCATAGTATTCAGGATCAAATTAGCTGGTTTTCCTAATATGCTACAGGTAATAGTATTAACAAGAACTATTTTACCATAACTATCGGTTACAATAACAGCATCTGTTATTGACTCTAATATTCTATTTAAAAGTTCCTTCTCTTCTGATAATTGTATATTCTGGGTGGTAATTTTTGCCTGCACATTAGCTAAATCAGCATTTATCTTTTGCAACTCATTAAATTGATCTAAAATAATTTGAGCATTTTGCTTTATCTGTGTGATATCAACAATCAAGCTGACAACAAATTCCTCCTTTGAAGAAATAAAAATATCCGAATTTATACTACACTGCTTCAGCTTCCCATTTTTTGTCTGGAAAAGAATATCCATATCTTTGACTTCACGGTTAGTTCGTAATTCCTGTAAATATTGTTTTAACTCATTTTTATCTGCAAACACATCCAGATCATAGATGGATTTCCCTAATGCTTCCTGAAGTGAAAAACCAAATGTGGTTAATGCAGCCTCGTTAACTTCCCTGTACATTCCATCGTTATAGGTATTGATAGTCATTGGGATAGGACTGGAATGGAATGCCTTATAAAATTTTTCCTCTGATTGTTTTAATTCCGATTCAATACGTTTTTTTTCTGTAATTTCAAATACTGAGCCCAATGTGGCAGGTTTACCGTTTAACATGATCTGCGTAGCGGAAAAATCGACCCATTTAATTGTATTATTTCTTGTAACAAGTCTTAATTCATATCGGGTTGGAACAGATTTTCCTTCTAATCGAGCTTTTGCCCGTTCAATTATCCATCCCCTATCTTCTTCTGATATAAACTCCCAAAATAATTTTCCCAGAATTTCCTCTTCTGGGTATTCCAGAATTTGAATAACTGCAGGATTAACATAATACACCCTGAAGTCATTGATAACAAAAATACCAGCTGCTACCGACGAAGCTAATGTTTTAAAACGTTCATCACTTTCTTTCAGCTTTATTTCAGCTAATTTCTTATCATGAATATCAGTAACAACTCCTGTTAATCCAATATAGTTTCCCTTTTCATCATAATGTGATTCAGATATCGTTAAGATATATCGATAGCTTCCCTCTTTAGTAATTAATCGATATTCAAGGGGTTCAAATATCCTCCTTTTAGCCAGTTCGCAACTTTCGATAAACATAGCCACATCTTCAGGATAGATAAAGTTTATAAAATATTTACCAAGTATTTCATCAGGTGTAAATCCTGTGATAGTACTTATATTCCCGCTCATATATTGTACTATACCATCTTTATCCAGTTGAAACACCACATCATGTATGGTATCAATTATTTCCTTTTTATATTTTGATTGAGCCAATACACTTTTAACCATATAGTTATCCATAATGGTACCAAGCTGTTCACCAAAAACTTCTAACAGCGGATATATATTTTGAGAAATTGTATTTGTAGAATGGGATCCAACATTTATAACACCAATTATAGAATTTCTAAATTTTATGGGTACTATTGCAACAGCTTTTATTCCTTCCAATCGTCTAAAATCATTGTCACAAAGTTCCATGTTTGTATAATCAATAAATTGCGGCGTGCCATTCATTACTAACTGATAGTTCCAGCTTTCGTTGTTATAAATGGATGCAGATTTAATATATGAGTTAGTCAAACCTCTGGCAAAAGTAAGTTTAAGTTTCATGGTAAGCTGATCAATAATATAGATGCCTCCACAATCCATTCCGGTTACTTGAATAATTGAATTTAAAATATATTCAAAAACATCAACAAAATGTTGAAGGTCATCAGCAATCTTTACTTTAAATAAATTATGGCATATGTCCTGTATTACTTCTGGTATTTGTTTTTTGGGTTTTGCAATAATAACCATAATGGTTTTATCACCATATTTACTATCAAACAATGAAAATTGATATAAACAATTTTCATTTTGAAATTTTACTACTGTTTTAACACCGGCATTTGTTGATAGTTCCAGGCAATATCTTTTTACATCATCAATTATTAATGAATAGGGGAATGTATCAGCAATATTTTTATTTATAAAAGAGTCATTGTTGGAATGAATAATTTCCAATAAACTATCTACACAAATAAAATCACAATCAATAAATTTCAAAATATCAATAATAGGCACTATCTGCATAAACTATTTAACGATCTCTTCACCCTCAAATTTTCTATTAGCAAAATTTTGTTCAAAGAGGGTAATCCACAACTCAACTCGTTCGCTTCCATAACATTCTTTCCACGCTGTAATGATGGTTTCGACAGGAACATCATAAAAACTTCCATGATAGTCAAGATATTCCATGTACAGTTTATTTTCTGAATTATATTCCGGGAAGATTGCATCATCAACACCATTAAATTCAATTGGTGATACTTTATGCAATATACATAACTCTTTATTAAAGGCAGGGGTAGCTTTAACCCATTTTTTATTCAAATAAAATTCGGTAAAGCCATGATAAGCAAAAACATTTGTTCCCAGGGTTTCAAGTAATTGTTTTGTAGCTATATGATTTTTTACTGTTGCAAAACCTACGCGGCTCGGGATATTACAAGCTCTTGCAAGCGCACATAATAAAGAAGCTTTGGAAACACAAAATCCTCTACCTCTTTGCAAAACAAACCTTCCATGATAATGTTCAGGTTTATAAAATGGGGAATAGGGATCATAATATATATTATCCCGTACTGCATAAAAAAGTTTCACTGATTTTTTTACCGCATCTGCTTCAGAACCAATTGCAGAATGTGCAAAATCAACTACTAATGGATCATCACTGTCAATACATCGTGATGGCGCCAGATATAATTTCAAATCACTATCTACCATAGGCATTGATACAATTAATATTTTTTTATGCGCTTCTATCATACTATCTCTCACAATTAATATTTCAATAATTAATAGTGTTTATTGTATCAAAATAACATAAATAACACCGCATATATCTTAATACTTAGTATATTTTGTATATTGCAATTATCTCATTAAAGTATTTATATCCCCATATCTGTTGTTTAACCTCTAGTTTACATTGTGCTAAAGCATCATAAAAGTTGCTCTCAGCGCATGCTATCATATCACCAATAAAAATTATAGTATGGCCTCCGGCATTTTTATAAGCATATAGCGATTCATACGCCATCATGCTTTGAGGTTCAGGCCAGCATAGCATCAACGCCCTTTCAGGATGATTACCTGCTTCTATTGCTTCGGCTTTTATAACATCATACCATTGATTATGGAACCATTGATTGCTGGAATAATTTGAAAATGGCAAAGCTGTTTCGTCCGGAGGGTACTTATCAGTTGCTATTATATCAACCTTCACCTGATTAAGGATATAAGCCCAATAGCCGTTACCGGCACCAATTTCTATGATGGGCGATAGCTCCTGAATTATTTTTATGGTATCAATGGTAGGTACAGCAAAAGCATATTTTTTAATTAAATCGTATCGTACATTCCAGTACTGATATTCATCAAATTGATTATTACGATATGTTAATATTTCCTGAAGATACGGGTTATTGATGACTGAATCTTCTTCTTTAGGCAGATAATTGAAGATATCAAAATCTTTAACAGTACTGTTCATTGTTTGAATATATTACACTGCGCGCCCGGCAGGAGTTGAACCTGCGGCCTGCGGATTCGAAGTCCGACGCTCTATCCAGCTGAGCTACGGGCGCGTTTATATTATGGGTGGATGACGGGGCTCGAACCCGCAACAACTGGATCCACAGTCCAGGGCTCTGCCATTGAGCTACATCCACCATGTGTTACATCATCAATTGCTTATGACATTATTTAACATTTTATTATAGTGTCAATTATATTTCAATTCAAATAATTTTCTGTATTCTTTACTAAAAATAGGACTGGTTTCTTTACCATCGAAAAAGTAATGAACCAAGGAATAAAAACAATAATGAGATAGCAACTAAATATACTATCTGGAGTTGCAAATCAAATAGTGTTGCTCCTTCATTCATTATCATTCTTGCACCATCTACGATATGCGTTAACGGTAAAAACTGTGAAACTTTCTGAACCCAGGGCCTACTCCCCTCCAGTGAAAACCATACTTCAGATAAAAACATCATAGGCCATGTTATAATATTGATTATCCCATCAGCAAATTCCTGGCTATCGCTCCGTGATGCAATAAGTAATCCCAATGAGATCATACAAAAACTACCTAACGCGAAGAGAATAAATAACGTAAACAATGATCCTTTGCACTTAAATCCATAGAGCAATACTGTTCCAACATACACGACAACTGTAGTAGCTAAAACCACAAACATTCGTGATAGTATCTGAGCACTTAAAAATTCAAATGGCCGCACTGGAGCTACACTAAAACGTTTTAATATACCGTTTTTACGATACATCACAAGAACATATCCAACACCATATAGTGAATTAAACATGGCATTCATCCCGAGAATACCCGGAAAAAGCCATTCTACATATTGTACACCTTTATTGTAAAATGACTGCTTTTTAAAAACAGAACTCTTGTTTTGTGCTCCTTTGAGCAACTGCTCTGCCAGATATCCATTAGGCGATGATTCATTAATCCAGTATGTTTTGCTGTTGCTATCAATCACCATGTCAATCTTAAATTTTTGAAGACTTCCGATTGCTTTTTCCTTAGAATTAAATTGGATAAAATTTATATATTTAATCTTTAAAAATTCATTAAACTGTATATTGGATATACCATTTTCCGCCGGTTTTTCTGCTAATGCAACAATACCAACCTTCAAAATGGGCGAAGAATCGCTTCGAAATACAACACTGAATCCAACAATTATTAATAGAGGAAAAATAACATTCCATCCCAGTGCAGACCTATCCCTGTAAAACTCTTTTGTTCGGGCTACAAATATTGTCCAGATTCTATATAACATAAAAAGTTACGCCCTTAATTGTGTTCCCGTAAGTTTTAAGAATAAATCTTCTAAATTTTGTGAGCGCACCACCATGCCGGTAATATCAATATTTTTATCGATGAGAACGCGTAAGCAATCATGAGGTTTCTCAGTTTGAATTTCGATTGTGTTATTAACCATGTACCAATTGCATTCAATGCTATTTAACATATCAACATCTATTACCGAAGGTAATGTTATCGTAACCCCACTGCAATATTGGTTTAGCAGATTGATTGGTGAATCCATAGCAATAATTTTACCCTGATCCATAATTGCAACAACATCACATAAATTTTGAGCCTCTTCCATATAATGAGTTGTTAATATTATCGTCTTACCTTTCATTTTTACAGTTTGTACTATATCCCACACATGTCTCCGTGCCTGCGGGTCCAATCCTGTTGTTGGCTCATCCAGAAATAATAATTCAGGATCATTTGCCAGAGCTATTGCCAGAAGCAAACGCTGCTTTTGACCACCTGAAATTTTCCTGTTATCTCGGTTTAATATCTCATCAAGATAGCACATTGCTATCAAATCATTCAGGTCAGCACGTTTCGCATATAAATTTCTAAAAGACAAAAGTATCTCTTTTACAGTAAGATATTGCTGTAATTCTGTTGCCTGGAGTTGTATCCCGACCTCCTGCTTAAATCGGTGATCACGATTTTTACCTTTATATAATATTATCCCTTCATCAGGTTTTTGAATCCCTTCTATAACTTCAATTGTTGTTGTTTTCCCCGCACCATTAGGACCAAGTAAACCAAAACAAATACCATAGGGTATTGAAAAGCTTACTCCATCCACAGCCTTAACACCAGGAAAACCTTTATAAAGATTGTTTACCTCAAGAATATAATCCATACGGTTGCTTAAAGTCCAGTTGTTTAGTACAGCACTATCTCTATGTTTGGAAAGGGACCAGATGGTATGTTACAACAAAAATCAAAAACATCTTTCACATTCCATAACAAATTGTGGCTTTTGATTACCATAATTACAATGGTATAGTATATGCAAGCAATTTTTTGCCCTTGTTAACGCAACATACATCAATCGTCGTTCTTCCTCAATATCAGTATAGGGGTCAGGCAACAATCTGTCCTTAACACCACAAAGCACAACTACATCAAATTCCAGCCCCTTAGCTGAATGTATTGTCATAAATTGTACATTGCCATAACTTTGTATCTGAGATTGCAAATAAGTGCCCTGCCAGTTATTCCGGTATAGCACCCCTATGAGATGTGTGCTATCATATTTTTCCAGGATAGATGCTGTTATAGTTACTTCCTCAGCAAACGATGAAGCTTTATGAAATAGTATTAATCCTCCGTTTCCCCTCACCGCTTTAATCCAGCGTCGTGACCTGAATTTATTTTTTGCTATCAATCGATTGGACAATGTAACAATCTCTTTTTTTGAGCGATAGTTACTGTTTAATGAATGAACAGTAAGATTATTAAAATATTTTTTTGCATTAACGATATACTCTATCTTTGCATTTCTGAATTTATAAATTGACTGCCAATCATCACCAACCATAAACACATTTTGTTTGTCTTCAGGCAGAAGCAATTTTAACAGTACAAAATTATTTTCTGATGTATCCTGAAACTCATCAACCATTATATATTTAAACTGCTCATGTATTTTTTTCCGTAATAATGGATTTTCATGTAACAGCTTTGAAGAAATATTAATCATATCATCAAAGTCAATATAATTATGATTACGTTTATAACTGGCATATTCCTCTTTAATCATTATCATTTTTGCATATAAATCGCCATGTAATTGTGATATGCGATTAGTTTGTAATTTTGATACAATTTTATAAACAACCATTGATGGAATACCATACAATTCTGCGATATGATTATTGATGATTTCCTTCATTATATTTTGTGAAATATCTTCATCCAGCACCTTTATATCATTCATAGTTTGTTTAATAATAAACTGCAGGCAAAATGAATGGAATGTAGCAGCAACAACCCTGCTACCAGCATTTCCAAGTACTGCAACAATTCGTTGCTTTAACTCATCTGCGGCTTTTCGGCTGAAGGTTAATAAAAGAATCTCATCAGGATTACACAATTTTTTATTAATGAGTGCAATACTTCGCTGAATGATAGTATAGGTTTTGCCACTGCCAGCAGAAGCTATAACCAGATGTGCACCCTGTTCTGCATTAATGGCTGCAACTTGATTTTTATTTGCAATCATTGTATATGTTTTTATCTACAATAATATTGTTGTAATAATGCATAATCTATTTTTCTGATGATAATCTGTATTGACAGTGTTAACGGTTTTATGGTATGCTACTGCATACCTTTTTCGATGTCCGCCAATTGCTTTTTGTTTAATTTCGTGATTTCTATTATCGTCTTTTTATCAATCCCCTTTTTCAACATATTGATGGCGATATTCCTTCTTTCAATAGATATACCTTCATTAATTCCTTTTTGTATTCCCTTATCTATGCCTATGTGAATCCCTTCGTGGAATCCTTCTTTGCGAAAATCCTCTTGCATTTTTTGTATTGTCTTGGATAGCATGCTGTGCACCTCCTCTGGTTCTTCTATCGTTTCCAGTATTACTGCTGCATCATCAATTTTTCCATGTGTTTGCAAATAATGCATTAACCAATAGAACAATGTCCGTAGCATCAGTGGCTCATCGTTATAAATATGCAATAATTCCTTTATTCTGTCAACTGTTTTAAGGAACACCATGGTATCTCCTGTTTCAAATAAAAAGACAGTTGATATAACATTCATCATTGATTCTAATGTCTTCCGTGACAACTCATTCTCAATGATAGGATAGTATTGAAATTGTGGAATATATGCAGTACATTGCTTTAAACTTTCCGGCATATCAATAAGTTCCTGTAATGACTGTGGGGCCGTCCATTTTCTGTCACCATTATAGATAAGTATAGGAAATACCACCGGTAGCTTCTTCAGCTTTTGTTTGTAGATGAGTTCCCTATAAAGTTCCATAACATAATTCAGCATCCTGAATGAAATAAATCTATCCACAGTAGATTGAAATTCAATAAGTAAATATAGATATAACTGTCTATCTTTAAAATATAATTTATAGATGATATCTGCCTCATATTCCTTGTAATCATCATTTACATAGCTTTTATCAATAGGCTGTGCTTTGTTGAAATTAACCTGTTTAATCCAATCCATGGCAACAAAAGATTCCAGCAACTCTTTTACAATCAATGGATTGGAGAAAAGGTATTTATATGCCTTATCATGAATATTGTTCTGCGCCATAGATACCTCAAAAGGATTCAAGTTATTAATATTGAGCTATCTATTAATACGCTTTTGCAGGAAAAAATTAAAAGAAATGAAGAAAAAATTTGTAATTTTACTAAAAAAATACATTTATTTTCGACGATTATTTTTCAACAAACTATTTAATGCATTGATTCTTTCATCGTATGGATTTAGTTGCAGTGCTTTATTGATTGCCTGTTTTGCTTTTTCATTTAATCCCAATGCAATGCAACTTTGAGCAAATTTCAACCATCCTCCATAATAATTAGGGACTATCTTTGTTACTTCAAGAAAGCTTTTCATAGCAGTTTCATAGTCTCCTATGATAAAATGAAGTTTACCATAGCGCATGTATCCCCATGGGTTATCCGGTATATTTTTTATAACATTTCCATAAACAGTTGCAGCTTCAGGATACAACTCATTATCAGAATAATAATCGCCTTCCAGAATATCTGTAACCCAGCAATCCCCGGCTATTTTTTTATGCATGGCAAAATCTTTTGCTTTATACCATGCTTTGTCACGCAATGCATAGGTTGCCATCAATAATTCATTCATCCATTCTTTGATAACAGGTTCATTGCGCAAAAAAATTCCCGCATCGTTTTTATTAAACCATATACTATCGCTTAAAGCTCCATTCTTTTTTTCTTCTTCATATAATTTTGTTCCTGGATACAATGCCACAGGGGAAACAATACAATCACCTGGTAAAATGGAAGCCAAAAGCTTTTTGGTTTTTTTTATATCATTATAATCCTCACCTTTCATTCCAACCATCAGATAAATTGATAAATATATACCCACCTTCCGTGTTATGTTTGCAGCATGTATAATGGTATCAATAGTTGTTTTTTTGTTATATAATGCTAATATTTTCTCAGAACCTGACTCAACACCATACTGTATATGCTCAAGTCCTGCCTTTTTCATCGCAATAAGCATTGACTCATCAACTGCATCAACCCTTGCCTGACAATTCCACATCATGTAAAGCTTTTTACGAATCATTTTGTACGATAGTTCCTGTACACGGTCCTTTTTTACCGTAAAATTATCATCGCGTATGGAAAAATAGATTATGCCATATTTTCTATAAATTGTTTCCAATTCCTCAATAACATCATCAACTTCTCTGAAACGAACCTTTTTACCCCAGAAGGCGGGCGAATCACAAAAGGTACAATTGTTATAGCATCCACGTGATGTAATAATATATTTATACTGTTCGTTTACATTTATATTATATAATGTTCCATTGAATTGTGAAGGGAAGGGGATATTGCTTACATCATTGACAGAATGCATGTTTATAATTTCATGACGTGGTGGTTTACCCTGCTCAATGTTTTTGATGATTGCAAGCATGGCAGCCTCACCCTCACCTTCTACAATGCAATCAACCGATGGGAATCGTTGCAGTATCTCTTTATCAAGAAATGTTGCATGAGGACCGCCAAGAACAATCACACTATTGGGAAACAATATCTTTATTTTATTTACTATATAAAGAGTTATACTACGGTTATGGGTAAACAGCGAAAAACCTATAAGTTGTGGTTTTATATGAGTAATTTCTTTTATAATCTGTTCAGTACTTTTTTTTGAAAAATTTGCCAGTACAACATCATACCCGCTATTTGATAAATATGAAGCTATTGAAACAAGACCTACAGGCAACAGGGTAACATAGTAATCATGGTAGTGCTCTTTTTCCACGCAATAGCCCAATAATATTTTCATAATACCCCTTTACTATTGTATCGCATTACTATATGATTTTCTTAAATAACAAAAAATGAAACTTCCATCACCATGCTATTTCAGAGTAGTTCACAATGGCCGGCTTATAGCCATCTATACGTGATGAAAATATTCACGATTTGTCATCCCGAACCATGTCGTGAATTGGTTTCAGGATCATTTTAGAATTTAACGTTACACATGTGAATTCCGGGTCAAGCCCGGAATGACGGAAGTGATGTGTCATTCTGAGGCAAAGATGAAGAATCTCGCTTTTTTTGAATCAATCAACTTCTCTTATTTTTTTCTGAAAGTATGGTTTTAATCTTCTTTGTTAACCTTTCATAGTGGCTCCCTTCCCAGTATATTCTGCCACAACCCAAACATTTATAGTAAACCGTACACCACTGCAATACACCTATGGGAATCTTTTTCTTTTCATTATCAAAGGAATGATCATTTATCAGTAACTGTCGAACATGATTATTGCACATTATACACCTGCTGAATGGTGTAACCATATCCCACAAATCCAGCCTGTTTAAGATCTCAACTATCTGTTTTTGAGGCAGTATATTACGCACAATAAGACCTCTATCCACAATTTTGCGCATTAAAAGCTGCCTATCACGAGTTAACAAAATCCTTTTTTGCTCTGCAGCAATCTGTGCAAGGTCTTTATCATCCCACTGCTCATTATAGAGGACATCAAAGCCAAATAACCTGAGATATTTTACCAGCTTTCGCAGATGCACATCACAAATAAATGTGGGATGACGCAGAGGATGAGGGCGTAATTGTGTAATATGGTTTATATTAAACTGCTCAAAGACAGGGTATACGCTGATATAATCATCATTTTGTACTATGTAGTCAAATCCTACTGAAACGCCGTTTACTACAATAAGATCAATCTCAACATGGGGTACACCCAGTGATTCAACAAGATCCTTTACACTGCGCTTGCCTTTCCAGCTTACCGTGAAAGCAACCTTGCGTTTATTAGCCGGTAAAAAATCATTCAGCTCTTCATAAAATCTGATTGTTACTGAGTATTCCTTCACGTACTATTCTTTTTTGATGAGGTTTGATACGGTTCAAGATGAACCATAACATCCAGAACCTTTGGGCCCTTATCCAGCAGTTGATATTTTACAGTACGTGCAATGTCATGTCCACTCTGAACACTCATATTGCCATCCACAAGCACATGCAGATCAACAAAATAACCGCTGCCGCATCGCCGCGAACGTATACTGTGTACCTCCTTTACACCTTCTACACCCATAACAATTGAATCAATCTGTGATATCTGAGGTTTGGGTGCACCTTTATCAGATAGTTCCATGATAACAGGTTTCATGATATCTATGGATACCTTGATGATAAAGATTGCCACCACAACTGCGCCAAGATGATCAAAGAAAGCCAATTTTGGGTGAATCATTGCCAGTCCTACTGCTAAAAGTGCCGGTATAGAACTTAAAGCATCCGAGCGATGGTGCCATGCGTTTGCCACCACTGACGATGAATCAATCTCCTTGCCCAGCTTTACCGTCCATCGGTATAGCAACTCTTTTGATACAATAGAAACAAACGCTGCAATAAGTGCAATCAACTCCGGACTTTTTATATCAGGTTCAAATGCTGTAACAATGCCATTATATGCAATACCAATACCAACAATAAAAAGCGCAACACCCACAAACGCAGTCACAAGGCTTTCAATCCGTTCATGCCCGTAAGGATGATCTTCATCCGCAGGTGTTGACCAGTAACGTATTCCTATAAGTACAGCAGCATCGGTAGTAAGATCAGAAATACTGTGAACCCCATCGGCAACCATGGCCTGGCTATGACCAATAATACCGGCAACAAGTTTAAAAACAGAAAGCATGATATTTACTATCATTCCAATCCATGTCACTTTACGGGCTACATATGCTTCATGATGTTTTTCATTAGCCATAACTATCTCCCATAGTCAGTTTTGGTTTTCGCACCATTATAGCACCGCCTCCTGAAACAGGGCAGCGGTTTTCACAAATGCCACACCCTATACACAGCTCTGTATGTACAACAGGCAATAGCACTTCAACTGCCTCCCCTTTTTTATTGGTAATAACCTTCCTGTCAAGCGTTATTGCTTTGTTTTGAACAGGGCAAACCTCTTCACAAACAATACAATTTGTGCTTTCTGACCATGGTATGCACAAATCTTTTATAATATAAGCAGTGCCTATAACAAATGTTTGTTTTTTTGCAAGCGATAGTTTCTGTATAGCACCTGTTGGACATATAGTGCCACACCGTGTACAGGAAAAATCACAGTATCCAATCCGCGAAACAAGTCGGGGCGTAAACATTCCATAAAACCCTGCTTCAATCATGCATGGGTGTAATGCGTTGGTAGGACACACATTCATACACTGGCCGCAGCGTATGCATGCATTGCAAAAGTCAGATTCTGGAAGTGCACCGGGGGGCCTGATAATATAACTTTCATGCGATGCAGCAAATAGTGTTAAGCGTGTTGAAGCAATCATTAACGATGAACCAGCAACAACAAGCAAATCTTTTCGTGTTATCCCCTGTGCCGGATGAGCAATGCTTTTTGATTTATAAGGCGGAAGAAACCTGAACTGTATTGCACCATAGTTGCAATGCTTTAAACAATCAAAACATTTGATACATTCATGTTCTATCGTTCCCGTACCATCGCTGGATAGTGCTCCCATGCGGCAACCTTTTACACATGCACCACAATGAACACATTTATCAGCATCTACCGTTCGTCGTAATAAACTGAAATGTGATAGCAGCGCATAGATAGCACCTAACGGACATAACACCCTGCACCAGAATCGCTTAAAAAACAATGACAATGCTAAAATCCCAATAAAAATAATCGCTGGCCATATCCAGTTATAGTAATAAAACGGGTAATCGCGTGCAGCATATCCTGGCAAAACCCACGACAATGGCTCTGACCCCAAATATGAAATAAATGGATAAAGAAATAATTCATATCCTCTATATGCGATAGTTATTGGATCACTATAACCTGTTGCATTAAATCCCAGAAATGCTATCAGCAGTGTTGCTAAAAGTATCAGAATCTTAATTCGCGTTATTTTTTTAAGCTGTTTATTTTTTGCTTTTGTCTCTATCACTGTATCAGAAGCATCAATGGTAGCGCCTAAAGGACAAATCCATCCGCAGAAAAATCTTCCAAACAATACTGTCAGCAACGCAATAGCAATTCCCAGAAATGCATATTTCAGCGTATGACCTGTAATAGAGCCAATGAAAATTGAATATATGGATAGTGAAGGATACAATCCATATCTAACATCAGATAAGGGATCATGCAGATAAACAATGCTGCCAACAAAAATAAGCCAAAAAGCCAATTGAATTATAGCTCTGAATAATGACCAGTGCTTTGATTTCATACGGTTTTTGTTATAACAGAATATGTGTTAACATTAATGCTTCCCATCCCGGCATTTGAAGCCAGACTTAAATAACCAATAGATGAAGGCTCTATCCCAAAAAGATAGTGGGCAGTAT